>Ga0209381_1005273_pt1 | contig 10642 bp, 3 predicted proteins | sample DewCreD2012metaG_FD_184111 | JGI IMG/M metagenome (GOLD analysis project Ga0209381, IMG submission 184111) | Hot spring sediment bacterial and archeal communities from British Columbia, Canada, to study Microbial Dark Matter (Phase II) - Dewar... ...
GCGGCTCGCCGCTCCCGCACGGCGCGGGCGAAATCGTCCAGCGCCTCGTACCGCCCTTTGTTGACCTGGGGCTGCGAGCGGTAGTAATGGCGGGCGGCAAAATCCTCGGGCGGAATGTGATCCCGCCAATGCCGATTCTTGCGATAAAGCGCTTCGAACGCCGGCAAGTCCCGGAACGCCTCCGGCTGCGGGTCGAATTCCAGGGGATAGGAGCGATCCGTTTCCCCGTCCACGCCGCAGACGTTCAACTCCACGAACGACCGCAACACGGCCGTGCATTCCCCGCCAAACGCCTCGATGTACTCCTTCGGATAGCCGGCGGAACCGTGCACGCCGCAGAAGAACTCCGCCACCGTGCCATTGGCAAAGTCAATGGAGACCGCCAGGGCGTACATCGCGTCGCCCCGCGCCCGAAGGCGGACCGGCTCGGCGCCCGCCAGAAAGGTGGCCAGGTCCATGAAGTGACAGGCTTCCGATCCCAGGGTGCCGCCATGCTGCGGCGTAAACGGCCAGTCCGGCCAAAGCTTGCGCTCTTCGATCGCCCGCAAATACAGCGTTTGCAGGCGCGGGAATCTCCCCAGGACCCGTTTCAAATCCACAATCCCCGGCGCAAAACGGCGATTGAACCCCACCTGAAAAAGCACGCCGGTGCGGCGCACGATGTCCAGGATTTGCCGCGATTCGGCGTTGGTCGTGCTCATGGGTTTCTCGACCCAGATCGGCTTGCCGGCCTCGGCGGCGGCGCGGATCAAGGGCAGGCGCACGTCATGCTGCGTTCCGATGACCACAAAGTCCACACGCTCGTCGCGCAGCACGTCGCGGTAATCCGTCGTGACGTAGTCCGGCTGGTACGCGGCGCGATGGCGTTCGAGCGTTTCCGCGCTCAGATCGCAAATCGCCCGAATACGCAACGCCGGGTTGCGCTGCGCGTTCGGCAGATGATTCCCCGACACATAGGCGCCAGCGCCGATGAAACCTACCTCCAATTTATTCTCTTTCATGCGGTATGCTCACTCTCCGACTCGCAGACTGATGACTTGAAACGGAAGGAAATCGAAGCCGATCCGATTGCCTTCCGCGCGCAACGCCAAACGCTCGTCGCCGCTCGGCTCTTCGAGAAGGTTTACGGCGCTGACCGCGCGTGGCGCCGTCGCCAGCGTCAGCGTGGCGCGTCCGCGCGAGCCATGGGCTTCGTAAAGCCGTAGAATGCGGCCCTGGCCGTCCTCGGCCGGCTTGATCGTGTCCACGACAATGGCCGGGGTGTCGCATCGGAGCGCCGCAAACGCGGGCGGCAGATCGCCGCCGTGCGAGGGCGCGGCCACGGCGATGGGCGGGGTGTTGAATTCGGCGGCGGCCCGAACGACGCCCGCCTCCTGGAACGTGCCCGCGTGCGGCAACAGCGCATAGGCAAATTCGTGCCGGCCCTGGTCGGCCGTGGCGTCCGGCATTTGCGGGCTCTTGATGCAGGTCATACGCATCGTGCCGCCCTCGACATCGAACCCGTACTTGCCGTCGTTCAGCAGCGCCACGCCGTAACCGTGCTCGCTGAGATCCACGAAGCGCTGGGCGCAAACCTCGAATTGCGCGAAATCCCAACTCGTATTCGCGTGGGTGGGCCGCTGGAGATGGCCGAATTGAATCTCGTACGTTGCCTCTCGCGATCGAATCGCGACCGGGAAGGCGACTTTCAGCAGCCGGTGGTGCGCATGCCAATCCACTTCGGTGCGGAAATCAATCCGCGGGTGCGCGGCGTACAGCGCCAGCTCCTGCCGCAGGATCGTGGCGGGCGCGCCGTCCACGCCCGGCACTTCCCAGCACAAGGCGACGGCGGCGCGGCGCGGTCCGTTCTCCACCGTGCGCAGCGCCGTAAGCCGAGGACTCGCCGTCCGGCGATCCTGGTAATGCGCGTCGATATCCCAGGCGTCGTTGTCGTTGGGCCGGTCGTCGAAAATCTGCCATTCGTTCCCGCGGGCGCCTGGGGCCAATACCTGGCGCGCGCGCAAGCGATCGTACAACTCGACGATTTCGCCGTTCGACCCCAAGCGCAGTCGCCAGAAACGGTTAACCAGCAGTCGCCCATTTTCCTCCGCGCGCGGCGCTTCGTCCGCGGGCGGGGGAGCGGCGGCCGCATCGGCCACGGACCACCCTCCGGCGGGAACTGTAATGTCGTCCCGCCACGTGCCGTCGGGCAACCGCACCGGATCGCTTCGATCCCAAGACAGCGTATTGAACAGCGCCACCGGTTGGCGGGCGCCGGTCGTATCGAGCCGTTCGACGATTCGGGCCGCCGCGGCGGCGGTCATGGCCTCCGTCTGGGCGGCAATCCGCTCCTGCATGGGCCGGACCTCGTCCCGATAGACCTCGCCCACGGAGGACCCCGGCAGAATGTCGTGAAATTGACACAGCAGCAAATCCTTCCACAGGCTTTCGACGGCCGCCCGGTCGTATTCGAACCCCAGCGGCCGCGCCAGGACGGCCAGCCATTCGAGATTGTGGAGCCGGATTTCGTTTTTGCGGTTGGCGCGTTTCAGCCATGCCTGAGTCGTGTAGGTTCCGCGATGATACTCCAGATAGAGTTCGCCGTCCCAGACCGGCAATTCCGCCAAGCGTTCGCTCAGCCGAGCCATCAGCGGACCGATCGGGGCCATCCGCAAGGCCGGCACCGCGCCAACGCCGCCGAGGCGCTCCAATCGGGTTCCGGTTTCCAACATTTCCTCGGTCGGCCCGCCGCCGCCGTCGCCCCAGCCGAAGCTCATCAGCGCTTCCGTGCCCAGCGATTTCCCTCGGTAAACCTCCCAGCAGCCCTTGACTTCGGCGGCGGTGAGGCGGGCATTGTAGGTCAAGATGCCGAGCGCCGTGGAAAAGTACTGCCCTTCTTCGGCCCAAGGCGTCGTAATGAAATGCGCCGCCACGACGCTGCCGTCGAGACCGCGCCAGGCAAAGGTATCGTACGGGAAACGGTTGTACTGATTCCAACTGATTTTGCTGGTCACAAAGGCGTCAATCCCGGCCAAACGCAGCAGTTGCGGCAGCGCCGCCGAATAGCCGAAGACGTCCGGCAGCCACAGGACCTTGCTCTCGAGGCCGAAGGCTTCGCGAATAAACCGCTTGCCGTAGAGCAATTGCCGGACGAGCGACTCCTGGCCGGTAACGTTGGTGTCCATTTCGACCCAGGAAGCGCCTTCGACTTCCCACCGGCCCGCGGCGACGTGGCGGCGGATACGCTCGAAGAGATCCGGCGCTTCTTGCGCCACCCACGCATAGGCTTGCGGCTGGGATTGGAGGAAGACAAAACCGGGATATTGGTCGAGCAGTCGGCATTGGGTGGCGAAGGTGCGAACGCACTTGTGACGGGTCTGCCGAATCGGCCAGAGCCAGGCGAGATCGATGTGCGCGTGTCCGACGGCGCGCACGCCCGCGCCGCCGGCGGCGGCTTTCGGAAGCGCGTAGGCAGCCTCCAGGACGGCTTGCGCGGCGGGCAGCGAGGCGCGGAAGGCGGGCGACGGCGCCGGAGCGGTTTCGCTTACGCCGCGCAAATCCAGCCGGGCAACCGCTTGCTCCAAAGCAGCCAGCAAGCCTTCGCGAGCGGGGTCCGCCTCCGGCAGTAAAACCGCGACATCCAACAGCACGCGCAAATCGTGGTAAAACCGTTCCACCTCCGGAGCGACCCACTCCAGTCGCCAGTGTTCCAGCTCGTGACGCAGTTCGCAGCGGCCCGCGAAAAACACCGCCCGCACATCGTAGGCCCGGCCGGGTTCGAACGGCAACCGCAGGCGCCGATGCTGCGCGTCCACGGCGCCCACGCGCTGTCCGTCCACGAAGACCTGGCCTTCCGGTCCGGCGGGGTAGTGGTCGTCAATGCGCACGGCATCCCGGTAGCCCGGCCGCTGCAACATGACCAGCTCCACGGCGCCCGCGTTCCACTCCGAGGGCGCGCGCATCCGCGCCCGAAACGCCGTCCATCCCTGCCGTTGTCCCCAGGCCAACGGCGTTGCCGCTGGAATCCACGAACCGCTATCCGATGGACACGCAAAGGACTCGGGCGTCGGATCCTGCAGATAAAGAGCCTCCGCGGCCGCCCGACCGCGCACGAGTTGGGTCTGAACCAGCCGCTGGACACTCCGCAAAGCCGGGATTCGAAACTTGGCGTGTAAAGGATGTTGACGGATCATACTCGTTGCTCCTGGCGACCTGCATCTGCCGCCCCTTTGCCCGCCGGAGCCGGCGGGGCGGATTCCGCCGCGGCGCGACGCCTCTTCGGGCGGGCGCAGGCCCCGCCGTCCGCGCAGGCGCTCCGCACGCGGCAAAACGACGAACCGACGGCAAAAAGTTTCCCAGGCTTGACGGATTCGCCGTCGCGCCACAGCGTTTCTGACGACAAGCTGTCCACGCTGGCCTTGGCCGGCGTTCGGAGCCGGAAGACGACGCCAGCCGTCGTCAATCGCACCTGTCGCGCGGGGGCTGTGCAGGCGGACAGAAACGCGGGCCACCGCCGCAAGGCCAGGGCGGCCAGCGGCGTGCTGTGCAGAACGTGGGTCGTGTCCTGCACGTAGGGCGCAAGGGCAATGTGTTCCGTCGCCCCGCCGAATCCGAACGGCAGTTTCGCGTTCACAAATTGGTGGTACGTGCGCAGGTTAAGGTAGTTCATCAACGCCTCGTACCGTTCCGCCGTGGGACGGGTCAAATAAGCCTGCAACAGGCCGTATGCGTATTCGTAGCGCAAATGGAGGCAGATCGCGCCTTGGGAACTGCCGGGCGTAAAGCCGTGCAAAAAGCCGAACCGGTTGCGCGGAATCGCGCCCCAGCCGTCCGTGTTATGCGAATGCGCTCCCAGAAAATAGTCGTGTTCGTGGCGAAAGCTCATCAGATGATCGAAAACCTGCCCCTCGATGCGGCGCGCCAGAGGCTTCTGCCGGGCGGCCGGCTCCCGCAAATAGGCGCCCAGACAGATCAGCATGGCCGCCGGCCCGGAACTGTCCCATCCGGCGTGGTCGTACTCGAGGAACCCGAACCGATGGGCCGCGATTTCCGGCGCCAGCCAGCGGGCCAGCAGGTCCTCCGCCCGGTCCAGATAGGTTTTTCGGCGCGTCAGTTGGTAAGCGCCCAGATAGCTGACCATCGTATAGGCCACGGCCGGGGCATTGGTCCAATCGTAGCGCACCCCTTCGCGCGAGTAGCCGATCGAACCGTCCGGGCCGAAGGCATTGGGATAGAAGCCGTAGCGGCTTTCGACCGAATCCAGAAAGCGGTCGCAGTTCGTCGTCACGCGCTCGACGATTCGCGGGTCCCGATGGTGCCCCTCGACGTAGCAGCGTGTGAGAAAAAAGTTCACAATGCCCTGGTCCGGCAGAAAAACCTGCTGGCCGCCGTAATGATCCTGAAAACGCCGGGCATCGGCGTCATAGCCGTTGATCCAGGCGCCGGCCAGCGGTCCGTCCGGAATCTGAAAACCCCGTCCTTCCAACCCCAGGATGGCGTTGACCATCTGATGCGCCCGTCGAACAAACCAGGGCTTTTCGCAAAGAAAATGCGCGTAGGCCACCATGGCATTGCCGCCGTTACCCCAGCCAATTTCGCATTGCCGCGCATGTTCTTGATAACCCTTGAGAACCTTCCCGGCATGCCGCGCGCTGCCGTGGAACCAATCGTGCACGTCCCGATAACGGATCGGCTTGCCGTTCAGACTCCAGCCGTACGGTCCGCCCATCTGGGTCTTGGTCAGCATACCGTAGAACCCTACATGATAAAGGCCCATCTCCGCCCCCAACGGCACCCACAAATCGGGATGCTTGGCAAAACGCTCCCAGTTGGCCAGATACCTCCGCAACCGGTAGCGCGGCGGCAGAATCGGCGCGGGCAGCCGGCGCCGCCGCTCGCGCGCGCTCAACGCCGGGCTCCAGATGTGCTCCGGCCGCCGCTCGACGATCAATCCACCGCGGACTTCCTGCCCCGGCTCCACCCGCATCGCACCGTGACAATACGCGGGCGGAAACGACAAGACCAGGCGCTGATAGCGCGTGCGCGTCGTCCCGCGGGGATGCGGCGCCATGTCCACGGCCAAGGCGGTCTGCAACGGACCCGCGGCCTCGTCGTACGTGTGGCGAAACAGCAGCGTCATCCCCCGGCGCGTGTAGCCCCCGTAGGTTCCCATCAACAACCGCAAAGCGTCCACGTCCTCCGGCGGCTCGATGGCGGGCAGATAGAATCCGACCGCAACCGGCGCGGCGGCCCGGCAAACGAAACGGCTGTCCACCTCCAGCACGTCGCGATCGGCGGGCGTCCGGTATTCCAGGAAAAACTCGCCCAACCCCCGCACGTTGCCCGCCAACAACAACCGTTCAGGTCCCGTTTCGCGCAAAACGAGCGCCAGGCCCCGCGCCCGACCTTTCGGCGTTGTCCAGTACGACAGGTGGCCGATGCTCCGAGCCAGCGGCGCCCAGACCTTCCCCGTCCAATACGCCGCACGCTCCCCTGCCCCCCTTCCGAGCCAACAGACCTTGAACCTGCGGTTTCGAATCTCCATCGGCCCCTTTCTCCCTTCCGCTTTCATTGGGCGGACAGTATGCACGGATCGGCCCAACATGAAAATCCCATATTGCGCAAAAAATATCGCGTTTCACGCATGGGCGTCGCAGGGGTTCCGACCCCCTTCGGTGGCGCTCCGGTTTTTCGCTTTGCAGGCTGCCGCGGGTCTGGCATATTGGGAGCCGATACGCCGTGAAGACGGTGCTCCTCAACCTTATCATGGGCAGCAGCTATGGCCGCGGCATTCTGCGGGGCATCGCCTCCTATACACACAGCCACACCCCCTGGATTCTCCGTAATCTGGTCGGCGACGACCCCTGCCTCGAAGGCGGGATACAGACGCGGATTGACGGCATCATCGCCCACATCAGCGACGCTCGGCACGCCCGGCGGCTGCGGCGCATGTTCGGTTTGCGGACGCCGATCGTGGACGTCGGCAACTTGTGCCGCTTGCGCGCGGTCCCCGCCGTCCATTCGGACGACCACCAGGTCGGCCGGATGGCGGCCGAGCATTTTCTGGAGCGTGGCTTCAGGCACCTTGCCTGCTACACCTACCCGATCGGGTGGATGTCCCTGGAGCGCGAAGCCGGTTTCGCGCGGCGCGCGGCGGCCGTGGGGATCGCCTGCCACCGTTACGAATGGCCGCACCACCGCCCGTACAAACGTCATCCCCTGATGTTGGACTCGGGGCTGCGGTCCTGGGTGGCGGACTTGCCGAAACCGGTCGGCATTCTGGCGTCCAACGACTCGCTTGCGTTCGAGATCATGGAAACCTGCCAACTGCTGGGCGCCCGCGTTCCCGAAGAGGTGGCCGTGCTGGGAGTGAACAACTACACGGAAGTCTGCGATCTGGCCACTCCGCCTCTGTCCAGCATCGAGATGAATACGGAACGCATCGGCTACGAAGCCGCCCGCCTGCTCGACCGGTTCATGGCGCATCGCTCCCTCCCCAAGTCGCCGGTGCTGGTCGCGCCGACGCGCGTGATCATGCGCCAGTCCACGGACATCGTGGCGGTGACCGATCAGCGGATCGCCGCGGCCGTCCGTTTTATTCGCCACCACGCGCACGAAGGCATCCGGGTTCACGATGTCCTGCGCGCGGTGCCGATGGCCCGCCGCACGCTGGAAACGGGCTTCCGACAGACCTTTGGCCGTTCGCCCCTGGCGGAAATCCGCCGCATGCGCATTGAAAGAGCCAAAGACTTGCTCGAACGCACGGATTTGCCGGTCGAACAGGTGGCTGACCGGTGCGGCTTCAAAGATGTCAAACGACTCTACGTGGCTTTCCGCCCCCTCACGGGCATGACGCCGGCCCGCTGGCGGCGCCTGTTCCGCTTGGGCCGTACGCCGCCGCCACCGCGCCGCCCAGGGAAAAAGACCGGGAAACGAGCGCGGGCGACGAGAGCGGGTCGCGAGTGATCCCGAATCGTCAACCGCTCTCGCACGCCTTGCCGTAGCGCTTGCGCGAAGGCGGGTCGCCCGTTCTCGTCAACCGACTTTGTCTTCCTCACCGCTCGGCTGCGCCAATCTCTTCGGCTGTCAACGACCGCCCAATGATGTGCAGTTCATCGAGCAAACCCTCAAACACCGGCCATGAGGCCCTAGGAGTCCGGCCGATGCACAAAGGCTCACGACGCTCCATCGGCTCATGTTCGCTTTCCGCTTCCTTGCGGCCATTCAGATAGAGCATCGTGCGGTTAACCACCCGATCGCCTTCCTGGCGTTCATGATCGAGCACCACCGTCACGCGCGTCCACTCGCCCGCTGGCGCGGAAGCGGTCGACCGAATGCTGGCGCCGCGGCCACCAGCCATAAAGTGGAATGTAATTCGCCCGTCCGGCTCTATGCTGACGCCAGCATGGATGTGGTCCGGTCGGCTGAGAGCGCCTTGCGCCAGAATCAATTGGTTGGCCGCTCGTGCGCCCTCCGGCTTGATGTAGAAGTCCACCGTTTGCTGCGGCCGCCCCACGAGAAGGCCGTATTTTCCTTGGCGTGTCACCAGCAGGCTGGTCGCAGCCGTCATGCGCAAGGCCGAACCGAAGAGCCCGTTGGTGAATGTCGCACGTCCCTCGACCGGGATATCCATATTGATTCCAGCGTGATCAAACACCACCGGCCCTTCGTCGAAATGCCAAAGGCCGATGGTCTCCGCGGAGGCCGTAGCCTCGCCGGGAACGGGCTGACGCGGCGGAACCGGGCGGAACAGGACGTCCAGATTCGAGAGCAGTTGCGTCAGGTAGCTCATGGCGCGGAAACGGATATAGTCGTTGGCAAACGGCGGATCGTCCGCTTCCCGCCCACGGAAGCCGCTGCTCCAAGGACTTCCGAGGTCTTGGCGCCGGACATACGGCGTGTCCGGTGTCGGATCCCAAAGGACTTGGTCAATGACCACCCGGCCTTTGCCAAACGGAACGACCAGCAGCCCCCCTTGCTGCGTCAGGTTGATGACGCGCGGATCGTCGCTCCGCACGCCCACGTTCAGGATTTGCTGCGCCACGAGAAGGTTTTCCTGTGAGTAGGTTTCGCACCAGTGGATATCGAACTGGCTCAGTCCCCGGCGAAGCGGATGGTTCGATATCCAGTCCATGCGGTAGGGTCGCGTGGGCCCGCCCGACAGCCATTGCCACGGCACGGCGTTGGTCGGCGCTGTGTAGGAAACCGTCGAAAATGCAACATTCAGTGCCGTTCCCAAACGGTCCACCTGATTTGAGGAGAGACGGTGCAGAAGGAGCGTTCCGCCGTTTTTTGCAAAGTTCAGAGCCTCTCCTACCTTGGCTTCGTCGGCCAGCATCGCCGATCCAGCCTCCGAATCAGCCTGGACAAAGATCGCCCCAGACTCTGACAGTTGGTCGGTCATGGCCACGCCATACGGGGAAAGGTCGGCTCCCACCGCATAGAGAGGTTTGAGCGGTCCGCCCACCCACTGAGCGGGGGTTTGCAGGTAGGTCAGACTCCGGGCTAGAAGATAGACCGCCGCCGGCTCGCCCGTGCGCAACCCCTCCACGAGGAGCAGCGAACTGAACAAGGCGCGGCCTCTGCCGTGCCGCACCTCGAACAGGGGCGATTGGGTCAGCCCCATCTCCTCCCGCACCATGCCGGCGTCAATCAGCGGCAGGAAATTGCCCTGCCGCGGTTTATACCAAGTTTTGCGGCTGATCGTGAATGTGGGCACATTCGTCTTGGCCGGCGGGCTATAAAACTCGCCTTCCGCGCCGATCCAGTAGCGCAAAGCCGGGGAGGGCAGTCCCTGAAGAACCGGGTGATCGGCCACACGCTGGTGCGCCCAGACCGTGGCGGCATTGCTGGAGCGAAGGCGGACGGACCCGAAATAAACCGGATGCGATTCGTCGGACAGGATCAACGCCGCGCCGCCTGCTTCCACAAACCGTTGCAACGTGGCCCACTGTTCCGTGGTGAGCCACACACCCCTGGGCACCACTACAACCGCGCCCCGATCGGTAGGCAACGCGGACGAAACTCGGTATTTGAAAGGTATCTTGCCTTCCGGCACCGCGCGAAAGCTGCCCAATTCCGGATAAATCGTCACTTCCCGTATGGAATCGAAACGGACCGGCGGCATCACACCCAGTTCGATATCGTCTTCATAAAGGGAAGCTGCTTTGTCGTTGAACAGTTCCAACCGCAGCGTCCAGGAACGGGTTGTCGCGCTGTCCGGGATCGGCACTCGCAACGTGCGCTCCTCATGCGTGACGGCCGGAATGGAAACCCGTTTCTCGCTCGACTTGATTACCTTGCCCTGCTCGTCCAACACGCTCCAGCGCAATCGGCCTTTCAAGTCGTAGAAGTTGTCGTTCATTATGATCACAGGCCGTTCGTGCACGCAGCCGGCCCACACGCCGCCGTTCCAGTCCTTGGGCGCCACCACGGCCGGTTTCAGCGATTTCTGCGCCATCTGCGCCATCACATCCGGGTCCCAGATCAGCCGGTGCGGCTCTTTGTTCACCCTCTGGGCGATGGGTCCCAACTCAGGGTGCGCCTCCACGGACTCCGGAGGAATCCAGAAGAACGAATAGCGGTCACCGAACAACATCACGGAGACGAACTGCGGCTGCCGCCGGTATTCCATGACGGCGATCTTGGTCGAAAGCGAATGCGC
>Ga0209381_1005275_pt1 | contig 10637 bp, 9 predicted proteins | sample DewCreD2012metaG_FD_184111 | JGI IMG/M metagenome (GOLD analysis project Ga0209381, IMG submission 184111) | Hot spring sediment bacterial and archeal communities from British Columbia, Canada, to study Microbial Dark Matter (Phase II) - Dewar... ...
TGGTCCGCGTTGGTGAGGGCGGTGCGCTGGCTGGCGGCGTTGTAGGGGTAGGCGAAGGAGACAGGCGGGACGCCTGTCCCACTACTGGCGATGCCCGTCAGCCGGTTCACTTGGGCGTATGACCTGGTGGTCGTCATGCGCGTGGTGGGGCCGTGCAGGAACTGAATTTGTTCCACCAGCGGTGAGTTGGCAACGTAGGAGTAAGTGGCGGTGTGCGCGCCATCGCCCACGGTGTGGAGGCGTCCGTCCGTGCAGGTGTAGGCGTGCTGGAACAAGGCCGTGCCGGAACGCAGCAGCGCCAGATTCGTGCGCCGCAGCAGGGCGTCGTAGGCGTTGGTGACGGTGAGGCCGGCGAGCGGGCCGCCGGTGTGGCTTTCGGCGAGGAGCTGGCCGGCGTCGTTGTGCAGCCGGGTGATGCCCCGGGTGAAGGGGTGCGCCATTCCACTGGCGCTGCGCGAAAACCCCGCCAACGCGATTTTGGCGAAAACCAAACTTGTCTTGCCCGGTCGAGAAAGGTGGTCGTCGCCGAGTCCAACGAGTTCGCGCCGACGGGCGGGAAGCTTTCGGGCGAAGGGACCGTGGGTGATTGGCCGGGGCGGCCAGCACGTTCGTCCGCCCAAAGCCGCCGGGACGGCGGCGCTCCGGTGCCGTAGCGGCTTTCGGCAGCAAGCCGCGAACGGGAAACGAACGGTCCCAGCGCGGCGGAACCGCAAACGGAAGGCAGGGCGGGCAGTCCTTTGCTCGCCGTTGGGCGAGGCGTCCGGCGTGGACGGGAGCGTCCGGTCGGTCGGCGGCCCGGCCCGCCTGACCGACGGAAAATGAACGCTCCGCCGCCAATTCGGTCTATCCCATGTCCGCCCGCGCACCGCCCGGAAGGCTTCAGGTTGCGGTGCGCGCCTGGACGCGGCCCGAACCATGATTCCCCGAGACATCCTCAAAAAAATCCGCCAGATCGAGATCCGCACCAGCCGGCTCGTGAGCGAATCGCTCGCCGGCCAGTATCACTCCGTCTTCAAGGGCCAGGGGATGAACTTCGACGAGGTCCGCGAATACCAGCCCGGCGACGAGGTGCGGAGCATTGACTGGAACGTCACGGCCCGGATGAACCATCCCTTCGTCAAAAAATTCGTCGAGGAGCGCGAGTTGACGCTGCTGCTTGTCGTGGACGCCAGCGGCTCCGGGCGGTTCGGTTCGCAGGCGCAGTCCAAGCGCGAACTCGCCGCCGAGATCGCCTCCGTCCTCGCCTTCTCCGCCATCCGCAACAACGACAAGGTGGGCCTCGCGCTGTTCACCGACCGCGTCGAGAAGTTCATTCCGCCGCGCAAGGGCCGCCGCCATGTCCTGCGGGTCATCCGCGAGGTGCTGTTCGCCGAGCCGGAACAACCCGGCACCAACCTGCCCGGCGCGCTCGAGTTCGCCACCCGCATGCTCGCCCACCGCGCCATCATCGTGCTCGTCTCGGATTTCATCACGCCCGCCGAGTCCGCCACCGCCGCGCGCACCCTGACCACCGCGCTCAAGCAAGCCAACCGCCGCCACGACGTGGTCGCCGTGCAGGTTGCCGACCGCTTCGAACTGGAACTCCCCGCGCTGGGCCGGCTGGTCCTGGAGGACGCCGAGACCGGCGACGTGCTCGAGGTGAACACCACCGCCGCCAGCCGCGACGCCTTTGCGCTCCGCCAACAACGCGCCCAGGCGGAACTGGCCCGGCTGTTCCGGGGTTGCGGCGTGGACGCCATCCAACTCCGCACCGATCAACCCTACGCCGCCGCGCTGGGCCGCTTTTTCGAGACGCGCGAGAAACGCCGCCGCCACGGCTGAGCAGGTTTTGCATTCACGCATCACCGATCACGCCTTATGATTCTTCCCGCCCAACCCGCCCCCGCCGCCGACGCCGTCACCAACGGCCTGCGCGCCGTGAAGCCGCCGCTGGAAATCCCGAGCGACTGGGCGTGGCTCGGCGGGGTGCTGGCTGCGCTGCTCGTCGCCGCGTTGATTACCGGTCTCGTGCTCTGGCTGCGCCGCGCCCGGCAAACGCCCCCGCCCCCGCCCATTCCGCCCCACGTCCGCGCCCGCCAGCGGCTCGAAGCCGCGCTCGCCCTGCTGGCGGAGCCGAAGCCGTTCGTCATCGAGGTTTCCGACACGCTGCGCGGTTATCTGGAGGAGCGGTTCAACTTCCGCGCTCCCGAGCGCACCACCGAGGAGTTCCTGCGCGAACTCTCGTCCACCCCGCTCTTAAACGACGCGCAGAAACTGAGCCTCGCGGATTTCCTCCAGCGCTGCGACCTGGTGAAGTTCGCCCGTTACGAACCGACCGAGCGTGAGCTGCGCGACCTGCACACCGCCGCCGTCCGGCTGGTCAATGAAACGGAGCCAGGCCCGGAGTTTTTGGAGGCCAACGCTCAATCCGCCAAAGCGGAAAGCGAAAAAGTGGAAAGCGGGAAAACGGAAGGCAAAAATAGCGGCGCACCGTCGCCAGCCCCGCCGGTCGTAAATCGCAACTCATAAATCGCAAATCGCGTGACCTTCGCCCATCCCCATCTCCTGCTGCTGCTCCTGCTGCTGCCGTTGCTTGCGTGGCTCACAGGCCGGCGCGGGCGGCCCGCCGCGTTCGTTTATTCCTCGACGCAACTGGTGGCCGGCCTGGGGGGCGCGACCCGTTCGCGGGCGGGCCGGTTCCTCGCGGCGCTCCGCTGGCTGGCGCTCGCGGTGTTCATCGTCGCCCTCGCGCAACCCCGGTTGTCCCGCAGCGAGGCGACCGTCCGCGCCAGCGGCGTGGACATCGTCATTGCGATGGACCTCTCAACCAGCATGGAGTCGGAGGAGTTCATCCTGCGGGGTCAGCGGGTGAACCGGCTCGACATGGCCAAACATGTCCTGCGGGAGTTCGTCCGCCGCCGCCCGAGTGACCGCCTCGGGCTGGTGGCGTTTGCGGGGCGAGCCTACATCGCCTGTCCGCTGACGCTCGACCATGATTTTCTGGAGCAGAACATTGAGCGGCTGCGCCTGCGGCAGATCGAGGACGGCACCGCCATCGGCGACGGTCTGAGCGCCGCCGTCAACCGCCTGCGCGACCTCGAGGCCAAAAGCAAAATCGTCATCCTCATGACCGACGGCCAGAACAACGCCGGCAAGCTCCAGCCGCTCATCGCCGCCGAGGCCGCCGCCGCGCTGGGTGTGAAAGTTTACACGGTCGGGGTCGGCACCCGCGGCCAGGCACCCATGCCGGTCTATATGGGCGGCCAGAAGGTCGGCTACCGCCCGGTGCCAGTGGACGTGGACGAGGACACGCTCCAGCAAATTGCGCGGATGACCGGCGGGCAGTATTACCGCGCCGACAACGCCGAACGGTTCGGGGAGATTTACGCTGAAATTGACCGGCTCGAAAAGACCGACGCGGAGGTGCGCAAGTTCACGCAGTATGAGGAGTTGTTCGCGTGGTTCCTGCTGCCGGGCATCTTGCTGCTGGGCGTCGAGCAGGGATTGAAACACACGGTGCTGCGGAGGTTGCCATGAGGTTCGCCCATCCCCAACTGCTCTGGCTGCTGCTGGTGGTGCCGCCGATGCTGCTCGCGTTTCTGCTCTGGGCCGCGCGCCGCCGCCAGAAGCTGCTGACCGCCTTCATCCAGGCCCGCCTGCTGCCGGACCTGACGGCCGGAATTTCCCCCACGCGCGAACGCTGGCGCCGGGTGTTGCTCACCGCCGCCGCCGCGTTGCTGATCCTGGCTCTCGCCCGGCCGCAATGGGGCTTCACCTGGGAGGAAGCCCGCCAGCGCGGCCTCGATGTCATCGTGGCCATTGACACCTCGAAGTCCATGCTCGCCGAGGACATTGCGCCCAACCGCCTCGCCCGCGCGAAACTTGCCGCGCTCGAACTGATGCAGACCGCGAAGTCCGACCGCCTCGGCCTGGTCGCCTTTGCCGGCACCGCCTTCCTGCAATGCCCCATGACCATTGATGACGCGGCCTTCCGCCAGAGCGTCGAAATGCTGGACGTGAACACCCTTCCCCAGGGCGGCACCGCCGTCGGCGAGGCCATCCGCGCCGCGCTCGATGCCTTCAAGGAAGCCGACGGCCATCGCGTGCTCGTGCTGATAACGGATGGCGAGGACCACGATTCCGATGCCGTGACCGCCGCCCGCGAGGCCGCCGAAAAGGGGCTGCGCCTCTTCACCATCGGCGTCGGCTCGCCCGAGGGCGAATTGCTCCGGGTGCGCGATGCCAAGGGCCGCACCGAATACCTCAAGGACGCCGACGGCAACGTCATCAAATCCCGCCTCAACGAAGCCCTGCTCCAGGAAATCGCCGCCGTAGGCAACGGCTTTTACCTCCCGTTGCGCGGCGCGAAGACCATCGAAACCCTCTACGAAAAAGGCCTCGCCCCGCTGCCGAAATCCGACTCGGAAACCAAGCTCTACAAGCGCTACCACGAGCGTTATCACTGGCCCCTGGCCCTTGCGATTGCCCTGCTCGTCGCCGAAATGCTCTGGCCGCAACGCCGCCGTCGCAACGCCCCCCGCCCGGCCAGCCGCACCGCCCCCGCCCTGACCGCCACGCTGTTGCTGCTCGTGTGGCTGCCGCCGGAGAGCGCCCACGCCTCCGCCAGCCGCGCCCTCCGGGCCTACCAGGCCGGCGACTTTGACGCCGCCCAGCGCGAATATCAGCGCCTGCTCGAAAAGCGACCCGACGATCCGCGCCTCGCCCTGAACGCCGGCACCGCCGCCCACCAGCGCGGCGAATGGGAGGCCGCCGAGCAATTGCTCGAAAAAGCCGTGACCGCCCCCGACCTCACCGTGCAGCACCGCGCCTATTACAACCGCGGCCACGCCCGGTTCGCCCGGGGCGACGCCGCCCCCGAACTGCCCGCCCGCAAGGAACTCTGGCAGCAATCCCTCCGTGACTTCGAGGCCGCCACCAAACTCGACGCCCAGGACGCCGACGCCCGGCACAACTACGAGTTCGTGAAAAAGAAGCTGGAGGAACTGGAACAGCAGCAGGATCAATCTGACAAGTCCGACCAATCCGAGAAGGATCAGCAAAAGGATCAACAAAAAAGCCAGCAACAGAACGAGCAAAAGGACCAGTCGCAAAATCAGTCGCCGGACCAGAAACAGGAACCAAACGAGGACCAATCCCAGCCGCAGGATTCCCAACCGCAACCGGACCCGCAGCAAAAAGAGTCCGGCCCGCCCAAGGATTCCGAATCCCCATCCCAGGCCAAGGCGGACCAGCAACCCAAGCCGCAGGCGGCCAACCAGGCCGGCCAGCGCAGCCCGGACCAGATGACGCCCGAACAGGCGATGCGCGTGCTCGACACGGTGAAGGGCGACGAACGCATGCTCCCGGTGCAGCCCGTCCGCCCCGCCGACCCCACCCGTCCGTTCAAGGATTGGTGATCCGAGCGGACGCCGCCGCACCAGTGGGAGAGCTTTGCCCTCGCAAAACGTCGTGGGACAAGCGTCCCGCCTGCCCAGCGGGGCAAAAGACTTGCGAAAACCTTTGAAAATACGGACCTCTTGCCGGACCGGCGCGACGCCGGTCCCGCGAGTGCGTCCGTTTTACAGAGGCCTCCAGCCATGAGTGTTTCACAAACCGATCCCGGCAAGCTGCGCCGCGCCGTCTTTCTCGACCGCGACGGCGTGATCAACCGCGCCCTGGAGCGCGGGGGCAAACCGTATCCGCCGACGAGCCTTGCGGAGTTTGAAATCCTGCCCGGCGTTCCCGAAGCCTGCGCGGAACTGAAGCAGGCCGGCTTTCTCCTCATTGTCGCCACCAACCAGCCCGATGTGGGGCGCGGCACGTTGAAACAGGAAGTTGTCGAGGCGCTCCACGCCCACCTGCGCAGCGTCCTGCCGGTTGACCGGATCGAGGTTTGTTACCATCCCGGCCGGGGCGCGTCGGACTGCGACTGCCGCAAGCCCCGGCCCGGCATGTTGCTGCGCGCCGCGCGGGAACTGGGGGTTGACCTCGCGCAAAGCTGGATGGTCGGCGACCGCTGGCGGGACATTGATTGCGGGCACGCGGCGGGCTGCCGGACGGTGTTCATTGATCACGGTTACGCCGAGGCGCTCCGCCAGCCGCCCGATCACCGGGTGGAAAATTTCGCCGCGGCCGCGAAACTGATTCTTGACGCGAGCCGGACTTCCGCCGTTTGATGCGCCCGCTCATTGCGACCCAACCTCCACCCCGCACCCTGCCATGCCCAAAACACTCAACGACCTGTCCATTCACATTTACGCTGACGGCGCCGACAAGGCCGGCATGCTCAACCTTTACGCCAACCCGCTCATCAAGGGCCTGACCACCAACCCCAGCCTGATGCGCAAGGCGGGCATCAACGACTTCGAGGCCTTCGCCCGGGACATTTTGCAGACCATCAAGGACAAGCCCATTTCGCTGGAGGTGTTCTCCGACGAGTTCCCCGAGATGAAACGGCAGGCGCTCAAAATCCGCGAGTGGGGGCCGAACGTTTACGTCAAGATTCCCATCACCAACAGCCGGGGCGAATCCTCGCTGCCGCTGATCCGGGAACTCGGCGCCCAGGGCGTGAAGTTGAACGTCACCGCGCTGCTCACGCTCGAACAGGTCCACGGGGTGGCGCAGGCGCTGAACCCCGCCGTTCCCTCGGTCGTTTCCGTTTTCGCCGGGCGCATTGCCGACACCGGCGTGGATCCGATGCCGCTGATGCTCGCGTGCAAGGCGCTGCTCGCCGGCCAGCCCCGGGCGGAACTCTTGTGGGCCAGCGTGCGCGAGGTGCTGAACATCTTCCAAGCCGACGCCTGCGGCTGCCAGATCGTCACCGTGCCGCATGACATCCTCGCCAAGGCCATCAAACTCGTGGGCATGGACCTGACGGCCTTGTCCCTCGACACCGTCAAGATGTTCGCGGCGGACGCGGCGGCGGCGGGCTACAAGTTGTAAGCCAGCCGCCCGGTTCCGCGCGGGTTTCGGCCGCCGGAGCGCGGTTGCGCCCGGGAGTTTTCCGGTTACGGTGGGGCCGCAATGGATCCGGTATCGCACATCGCGCTGGGTGCTTCCCTGAGTTACGCCGTGTTCGGCCGCCAACTGGGCCGGACGGCGGCGTGGGCGGGCGGCCTGGCGGCGTTTGTGCCCGATGCCGACGTGTTCATTCGCAGCGCGACCGACCCGCTGCTGGGCATCGAATACCACCGCCACTTCACGCACGCCCTGCTGTTTGCCCCGGTCGGCGCCGCACTGGTGGCGGCGTTGTGGGCGGCCAGTTCCCGCTGGCGGCCCCAGGCCCCCACCCTCTGGCTCGCCTGCCTGCTCGCCTACGTCAGCCATTGCCTGCTGGATGCCGCGACCAGCTACGGCACGCTGCTGTGGTGGCCGTTCAGCGACCAGCGCGTGGGCTGGGATTTTATCTCCATCATTGACCCGATTTTCACGCTGACACTGCTCGGCGGACTGGGGGCGGGAGTGTTCCGGCAGCGACCGGCATGGGTGCGGGGCGCCCTGGCCCTGGCCTTGGCCTATCTGGCGTTCGGGGCGGCGCAGTGGGGCCGGGCGACGGCGGCGCAGGCCGCCCTTGCCCGCCAGCGCGGCCACCTGCCCGAGCGCGCCGAAGTCATGCCCACGATGGCCAACAATGTCGTCTGGCGCGCCCTCTATCTCCACCAGGGACGCATTTACAGCGACCGCATCCGCGTCGGGTGGTTTTCCCCCGCGGCGGTGATGGAGGGCTGGTCCCTGCCGCAGGTGACGGCCGCCGATTTGACGCCTTCGGAACTGGCCCGCGACCGGTGCCGCTCGTTCGCGCGTTTCGCGTGGTTTTCCGAGGGCTGGGTGGCCCGCAAGCCCGGCGATGCCACCGTGCTGGCGGACATGCGCTACTCGCTCTCCACCGAGGCATTCGACCCCATCTGGGGCATCCGGTTCACCGGGGCTGACGCGCCGGTGGACGTGGAGTGGGTGAACCGTTCGCGCGACCGCCGCATCCCGCTGACCGCGCTCTGGCGGGAAATCACCGGCCGCGACGCCCGCTACCAGCCGGCGACCGCGCTGGCGGTGGCAACGCCCTGACCGCCCCCGCGCGCGGCAACTGCCCGCTGGCGTTTCCCCCCTTGCGCCCTACACTGCGCGCCGCATGAGCAAGCGGTTCTACCTCACCACGGCGATTGATTACGTCAACGGCGCGCCCCACCTTGGCCACGCCTACGAGAAAGTCATCGCCGATGTCATCGCCCGCGCGCGGCGCAGCCTGGGGGAGGGGGCGTTTTTCCTGACCGGGGTGGACGAGCATGGGCAGAAGGTGCAGCAAGCCGCGCAAGCGGAGGGCAAATCGCCCCAAACATATTGCGACGAACTGACCGCCGTCTGGCGGGCCTTTGCCGCGAGGCTCGGGCTGGCCAACGATGATTTCATCCGCACCACCGAAGCCCGGCACAGGCAGGTCGTGCGTGCCATCCTCTCGAAACTCCACCGGCAGGGGGACCTCTACAAGGCCGCCTACCAGGGCTTTTACTCGGTCAAGGAGGAGACCTTTCTGACGGAAAAGGACCGGAACCCCGACGGCACCTGGGACGCCCAATGGGGAACGGTGACTGAACTGACCGAACACAACTGGTATTTCAAGATGGGGCGGCATCAGCAATGGCTGATGGATCACATCGCCGCCCATCCGGCCTTTGTGCAGCCCGACTACCGCCGCAACGAGGTGCTGGGCTTCCTCCGCTCCCAGCCGCTTGAGGACCTCTGCATCACCCGCCCCGCCGCGCGGCTCAACTGGGGCATCCCCCTGCCCTTCGATCCCGACTACGTCACCTACGTCTGGTTCGACGCCCTGACGAATTACATCACCGTTCCCGCCTCGCTCGGCGACCCCGCCATCTGCGGGCCGCTCGGCCTCGATACGGCGCGCCGCCCGCCGCCCGCTTCCCTGTGGCCCGCCGACCTTCACGTCATTGGCAAGGACATCCTGAAATTCCACGCCGTCTATTGGCCCATCATGCTGCACGCGGCGGGCATCGAACCGCCCCGGCAAATCCTCGCGCACGGCTGGTGGCAGAAAGACGGAGCGAAAATCAGCAAGAGCACCGGCAACATCGTCGAGCCGGTCGCCGTCATCGAGGACTGGGGCCTTGATGCCTTTCGCTTCTACGTGCTGCGCGAACTGGACATCGGTCCCGACGGCAACTGGACCGACGCCGGTTTCCGGGCGCGTTACCAGGCCGAACTGGCCAACGGCCTCGGCAACCTCGTCAACCGCTCGCTCGCGATGCTCAAGCGCTATCGCAACGGCGTGGTGCCCGCGCCGGCGAATGACCTCGAACCCGACGCCGCCAGAACCATCGCCGATGTCCGCGCCCAACTCGAACACAATGAATTGCAGGCCGCGCTGCAAACCATCTGGGCGCTGATCACCCGCGCCAACCAGTTCGTGGACCAGACCGCGCCGTTCAAACTCGCGAAAGACCCGGCCCGGGCGCAGCGCCTCGACGAAGTGCTCTACAACCTCGCGGAAGCCTGCCGCATCATCGCCGTGCTGCTTTGGCCCTTCCTGCCCGGGACCGCCACCAGGATTCACGAACAACTCGGCCTTGCCGGGCCGCCCGACCGGTTCGCCGCCGCAGGCTGGGGTGGCTTGCAACCGGGCCACTCCATCGGCACTCCGGCGCCGTTGTTTCCGCGCAGGGACGTGTGAACCCAGAATCCGAAACCCGAGGCCCGAACGCGATCCGCTTCGGAATTCGGGTTCAGAACCGTTCCGGCGCGCGGAGGGGCGGGTTCACTCAGGGTCCGGCTTGGCGGTCGGGCACGAGGACCTTGTCGGCGTCCATGCGATAGATGGCGCGCAGGCGGCCATTTTCGTGATACTCGCCCACCTGCAACTGGCCACACACCACGACCAGATCACTGTGCCGGTATTCCGCGCCGCCGGATTTCATGCGGACGACGACCCACTCATTGATCTGCGGCGGCCCGCCGAAGCAGCAGTTGGGCAGCCGACTCATGACCAGGAACTCGGTGACGCTTTTCTCGCGCAGCTTCAGTGGCAGCATGAACCCGGTGATGGCCGCGTTGGTGCCGTGCAGTGCCAAAACCTCCCCGGGAATCCGCCCGGTGAAACGCGGCCCCTCCGGGGTGATTTCCACCCCGGCGGTGAACGCCGTCAACCGGTCGAAGCCGACCGGTTGGAAGCCGTCCGCGCGGGCGGTGGCCAGCAAATTGGTGGGCAGCGCGTGGCCGTGCGCAGCCGCCAGATTGGTCACGGCTGGTCCCGCAGGGGTGCCATTTGTGCCCGGGAGAGTGGCGGGCGGGGCACCAATCAGGGCGCCGCGGGGAGGCGTCTGCGCGAGACCGTTGGCCGGCAGAACCAGGGCCGCCAGCCCGAGCAGCAACAACGCCACTCCGCCTCCCGGTCTAGCGACGAAGTTCATGCGTGATGGTGTTGGTGATGAGCAGTGACGCATTGGTGTAGCTCCGGCTGCGCACGGTCAACGACGGCAGCGTCAGCGTCAAGACCGCGTATTGCGGCGGACCGTGGTCGCGGCGCATCTCACTTTCTTGCAAGTCCGTTTCATATGTGTGCGGTGGTAGCGTCGGCAATCCTTGGCTGACGTGGAGCCGGGCTTCCCAGCCCGGCGGAAAGCAACGCCCGCCCGCACGGGGCGCTC
>Ga0209381_1005277_pt1 | contig 10625 bp, 11 predicted proteins | sample DewCreD2012metaG_FD_184111 | JGI IMG/M metagenome (GOLD analysis project Ga0209381, IMG submission 184111) | Hot spring sediment bacterial and archeal communities from British Columbia, Canada, to study Microbial Dark Matter (Phase II) - Dewar... ...
TGGTTCGCTTAACATTCACATAGTTCCCGTTGGGCTCAATTATTCCAACTATGTTAGGTACCGAAGCAAACTACTCATTCGAATAGGTGAGCCTTTCCCTGTTAAGAAGTATCTTGACAAATACAGGCAAAACAAAGCCCTTGCCTATAATGCATTGATCGATGAGCTGTCAGAGCGCATTAAGGATGAGATGATTCACATTGAGGATGAAGAAAATTATAATGAATACCTTTTCCTAACCAAACTTTTCCCTAAGAAATATATCAAGGAAAACAACCTGCCCCACACACTGAACCAAGAGTTTGAAATCAGTAAAAAGTTGATATCCAAACTTGACAGTTTAAAAGTATCGGACAGGAATACTTTCAATGGAATTTTGCAATTAGCCCATGAGCTGAGGGCTAGCACTTCGTCTCATCGGGTTAAACCACAAGCATTGCCTTTAACGCTGAGTAAAGCGATAAATCCTTTTTGGATGATTCCACTTTTCATCGTTTTATCGCCTGCGGCCATTTTAGGTTTTGTTAACCATATCATACCTATTATTATACCCTACTGGCTAAGTAAAAAATTTGAGGACGTTCAATTCCACAGTTCTGTTCGCCATGCAGCCAGTTTATTGCTATTACCCATTGCATACCTTATCCAAACAATAATAGTTGGTGTGGTTTTTAAAAGCTTAGGAATAGCATTTCTTTACCTGGTATTGAGTCCCTTTTCGGCAGTTATTCTTTACTACTGGCGAAAGCTATTTTACAAAATCAAAGGATTGACCGGAATTACCCTTTTGGCAATGAATAAACGTGATGAGCTAAATCGCATCAACAACATGTATATCAAACTAATGAATAATATTAGTTCGATTTACTAGCCAGAAAGATTAACGATTCCGTACTCATTCTGGTTAAGTATTTATATTTTTGCATGGTAAAACTTACGCAAAATGCTTAAAGCCCTAATTGTTGACGATGAAATAGCATCGCTTCGTACACTTGAACTCCTCTTGGGTCGTTTTGAGCACCATGTTGAAATAATTGGGGTGGCTCATTCCGCCAAAGAGGGCATCGAAAAGGTGACCAGGTTTGACCCCGATATCGTTTTCCTCGATATCGAAATGCCTGGGGGTAGCGGTTTCGACTTTCTTGAAGGTTGCCCTCACCGGAACTTTGATGTTATCTTTATCACCGCATACAATAACTACGCCATAAAGGCCTTTAAGTACAGCGCCATCGATTTTTTACTTAAGCCCATTGAGGTTGACGAACTCCATGAGGCCCTGGATAAGATAATTCGTCGGCGTTACTCAAACTTTGATGGGCGCAACAAGTACTACGCCCTTTTTGAGAATATCAGGGAGATAATTCCACAGAAACTGGTAATATCCACTAACGAAAAATACGAATGCCTCGATATTGACAATATTGTTTTTGTTGATGCCATACCCAACGGAACGCAAATCAAACTTGCCAATGGCAATCAGCTGGAAGCTAACAATCCCTTTGTTGACCTTTGCCCGTTGCTCGAAGAACGTAATTTTGGTTTAATCAGCCAAAACTGCCTGCTTAACCTGGGCATGATCCGTAAAATTTCGAATAAGTCAACCGATAATATCGAACTTAAAAATCACCAGGTTATTACGGTAAAGGGCGAATACCTTGAAAAGTTAAACCGCCAGCTGGAGAATATTTTAAAAATAAACCGAATTGGGTAGAATTGTTGCTCTTGATATTGGTCGTAAGCGAACGGGCATAGCCATGACCGATCCGTTACGGATTATTGCATCGCCGCTGGAAACCATATCCACCCATAAGGTAATTGATTACCTTACGGAGCTATTCCTGAAGGAAAACATCGATATCCTGGTAGTGGGCTACCCACGCCAAATGAACAATACTCCTTCCGAAGCTGTTAGCTACATAAAGCCCGTTATCAACTCCATCAAAAAGAGGTTTCCCGAAATGCCCATTGAGCTTGTGGACGAAAGGTTTACCTCCAAGATGGCCTTGCAGGCCATGATTGATGGGGGCATGAAGAAAAAGGACAGGCAGGTTAAGAGCAATGTTGATAAAATCAGCGCTGCCATTATCCTGCAAAGTTACATGGAGCAATTAAATTATAAATAGTATTTTTGCGCGTTAACTTGAAAAGATGATACGAACAGTTTACGTTTACGGTTCACCGGTGCTTCGCAAGGTTGCCCAGAATATTACCCCCGATTACCCTCAGCTCGATGCTCTAATAACCGACATGTTCGAAACCATGGAGCAATCGGATGGTATAGGTTTAGCTGCACCCCAGATTGGCCTTTCCATCAGGCTTTTTGTGGTTGATGGCACCCCCCTTGCCGACGATGACCCAACCCTAAAGGATTTCCGCAAGGTATTTATAAATGCCCAGATTACAGAACGGTTTGGGGAAAAAGTAATTTATAACGAAGGATGCTTAAGCCTGCCTGGCTTACATGAGGATGTTGAACGGGAATCGAAAATTCGCATTCGCTACCACGACGAGAAATTTGTGGAGCACGAGGACGTTTATGAAGGTATGGCTGCCCGTATCATCCAGCATGAATACGACCACCTTGATGGTATACTCTTTACCGACCGCGTATCGCCCATCCGTAGGCAGCTGCTCCGCTCAAAGCTTAATGCCATTGCCAAGGGTAAGTATAGCGCAAACTACAAATGCCGGATTGGGTAAATGATACCTGGGTGTTTGACTGCCAAATATTTATGGGAAGTTTAAAACTCTTATCGTATCCCTTTGAGAGTTTGAAAATTCAAATGTTGTTCAGCTAACCAAAATACTCTTTTGTCAACCTGAGTCCCGATATATCAAGGTAAAACTTGTGGAGGAATCCCATACTAAGCGTACCGTGTGCAGTGTGTAGTGTACAGTGGGGGGGTGATGTTTAAGGATAAAGGATAAAGGATGAAGGTTCAAAGTTCAAGGTTCAAGGTTCAAGGTTCAAGGTTTTTCTAATACTAAGAACCATCAACTAATTATTTTTCACAGTGTTACACAGAGTTTACACTGTGTTTCACAAAATTTTTCTAATCTGTGTCATCAGCGTTCTATTTCAGTTCACGAAAAACTATCAACGAATAACGCTTCTTGTCATTCCGAGCAAATGCGAGGAATCTCATTAAGGATAAAGAATAAAGAACCTGTCTCTCGAAGCGGGATTTCAGATTCATTGGTTTCATGACGGGTCAATCTTTTACGAATAACGACCAACGTTTCCCGCCCCGTAGGGGCTAAACATTTGTAACACCATGACAACTCCCAAATGTATAGCGATGCACGCAAAACTTTTTCCAATGAGCAATACTGAAACGTTGCATCGCGATGGAAAAGCATAACAAAGAGCGATTGCCTTAAAACCAACAAAAGGCATTAAGGGAATGAGGAATAAAGAGATGCTTCGGCTAGCTCAGCATGACAATTGTCTCATGAACTGAGCAATAGCAAGTATCACAGAGTTACACAGTGTAACACGGTGTTACGCAGAATGTATAATGTATGATGTGGTTATCACGAACAACGATTCACGAACAACGATCAAACTTTCAAACCCCGGAGGAACTAAGCATTTATATCTCCATTGTCATTCCGAGCTAGTCGATGAATCTCTATATTTTTAAGATTTAAGCCCCCCTAGCTAGCACCGCCTTTGGATGCGCACATAAATCGCCCTGAAAGGGCAAATCACATTAGCCCAGGGTTTTATCCCTGGGCATAAAGGTATTCAAAATATTAGTCGATGCACACAATACATAATCTAAAGAGCAAAGGGGAAGCGTTGCATCGCAAAAGGGAAGCATTCCAAAGAGTTATTTCAGGAAACCCAATCAAAAGAGATAAAGGGACAGAAGGGACAAAGAGATGCTTCGGCTAGCTCAGCATGACAGAGAGAGGTTACGTCGGAATCTATCCCGAACAATCGGGACTAAACATGAAAATACCCTAAATCAAACAGTATTATCTCCTTAGTTATCAATGAAGCCATAGAGGCTATGCCATGCTCCCATTCATAATTAAGTGAAACCTTATTTTGGTCAGATATAATAAACCCACTAAACCCTAAACTTCAAAACTAACCGCTTCAGCTACAGTTCAATCAAAAATTTTTCTTTAAGCTTTCCCTTGCTAATTAAATATTTAGTTGTATTTTTGCGTCCCGCTTATTATCAAATTAAGGATCACAAAAAAGTTGGTATTAACCTAAAAATTAGGAGATTGCAGTGAATACGCAAAGTTACAAAACGGTAATGGCAAACGATGCCACCGTTAAAAAGGAGTGGGTTGTGATTGATGCTACCGATCAGGTATTGGGTCGTTTATCGAGCCAAGTGGCAAAAATCCTGAGAGGTAAACACAAACCCAGCTACACCCCACACGTTGATTGTGGAGATAACGTAATTATTATCAATGCCGACAAGGTTCGTTTGACCGGTCGTAAGTTAACTGAAAAGCAGTATGTACGCCACACCGGTTATCCTGGGGGTCAGCGCTTTTCTAATCCCAAGGAGATGCTGCACCGCAAACCCATTTGGGTAATTGAGCACGCTGTAAAGGGTATGCTGCCTAAAAATAGGCTGGGTGCCGAAATGTTCCGTAACCTTTACGTTTATGCCGGTTCGGAGCATCCACATGAGGCACAACAACCAAAGAAAATTGAATTAAGCAACATTAAATAAGTTAACTTATGCAGGTTTATAACGGATTAGGTAGAAGAAAATCGGCTGTTGCCCGTGTTTACCTTCGCGAAGGTAAAGGCAACATCACCATAAATGGCCGCGACCTCAAGGAGTACTTCAGCTCTGAGCTGCTCCACTATGTAGTTAAGCAGCCCCTAATGGTGCTAAATGCCACCGAAAGTTTCGATATTAAAGCAAACCTCGATGGCGGTGGAATCACCGGACAAGCTGAGGCTCTCAGGCTTGGTATAGCCCGTGCACTTGTTGAATACAACGAAGCTAACAGGGCTATCATGCGTGCTAACGGTTTCTTAACCCGCGATCCTCGCGAGGTTGAACGTAAGAAACCCGGTAGGCCAAAAGCCAGAAAGAGATTCCAGTTCAGCAAACGTTAATGCTTTCAATTGTTTAACAAATTATTTATTAACCATTTGGCAGGCAGTTTAGTAATAAATTGCCCAGACTCCCGAAAGGGACTACTGAGCGATTGCCAAAAAATCTAAACAAACAAAAAATGTCAAGAACAAATTTTCAGGAACTGCTCGAAGCAGGCGTGCACTTTGGTCACTTAAAGCGTAAGTGGAACGCAAAAATGGCTCCTTACATCTTTATGGAGAAAAATGGTATCCACATTATCGACCTGCACAAAACAGTAGTAAAAATCGATGAAGCTGCCGCTGCAGTAAAGCAAATCGCCAAATCGGGTCGAAAGATCCTTTTTGTTGCCACCAAGAAACAGGCAAAGGACATTGTTGCAGAGCGTATTAAGGCTATTAACATGCCTTACGTTACCGAGCGTTGGCCTGGTGGCATGCTCACCAACTTCCCCACCATCCGTAAAGCCGTTAAAAAGATGAACAGCATCGACAAGATGATGACCGACGGCACTTTCGACACCCTTTCAAAGCGTGAAAAACTCCAAATTCAACGCCAACGCGCCAAGCTGGAAAAGAACCTTGGTTCAATTGCCAACCTCAACCGCTTACCCGCGGCCCTCTTTGTGGTTGACGTTCAAAAGGAATACATCGCCGTACGTGAAGCCAACAGGCTTAACATTCCGGTTATCGCTATGGTTGATACCTGCTGTGATCCTACTCCAATCGATTTTGTGATACCGGCTAACGACGATGCATCCAAATCTATCGCCCTGATTGTTGACATCATGGCTAAAGCCATTCAGGAAGGGCTTGAGGAGCGTAAGGCAGAAAAGGATAAGGAACCTGCCGCTACCGAGAAAGAGGAAGGTGTGAAAACACGCGCCCGTAAAGTTAAAAAGGCTGCCGATGTAGTTGAAGAACCCGAAGATGAGGACGAAGCCGATGAGGTTGAAGAGGTTGAAAAACCCACTGCCACCATCGCTGACGATGAGATTGACGAAGAATAACAACACTTAGACCCTAAAAAAACTAAATACCATGGCTGAAATTACAGCTGCAGATGTAGCAAAACTTCGTAAACTTACCGGAGCAGGCATGATGGATTGCAAGAATGCTCTGGTTGAAGCTAACGGCGATATGGAACGCGCCATTGAGCTTATCCGCGAACGTGGCAAGGCCATTGCCAACAAACGTGCCGACCGTGAAGCCGGCGAAGGCGCTGCCATTTCAAAGGTTAACCAGGCCGGTACCCGCGGTGCCATGATTGTGCTTAACTGCGAAACCGACTTTGTTGCTAAGAATGCCGATTTCCTTGGCGTAGCCAATAAAATACTTGACCATGCCCTGAATACAGCACCTGCCAACCTCGACGCGCTCAAGGAATCGAGCCTCGATGGCCGCAAGGTAGCCGATTTTGTTGCCGAGTTCTCCGGTATTACCGGCGAAAAGGTTGAACTATCGTACTACGAGCAGGTTGAAGCACCCATGGTGGTTTCATACATCCACATGGGCAACAAGCTGGCTACTTTGGTAGGCTTCAGCAAAGCAATTGATATCCAGGCCGCTAAGGATGTTGCCATGCAGGTTGCCGCCATGAGCCCTGTGGCTATTGACAAGGACGATGTTCCCGAAGATATTCGCCAGAAGGAGTTTGAAATAGGCCGCGAGCAGGCACGTCTTGAGGGCAAACCAGAGAACATGCTCGATAAGATTGCCGAAGGCAAGCTACAGAAATTCTACAAGGAGAGCACCCTGCTCAACCAGGAATTTGTTAAGGATAGCAAGTTAACCATACGCCAGTACCTGCAAAGCGTTGATAAGGACGTTAAGGTTACTGCCTTCAAACGCGTATCGCTCAACCTATAATCCTTACAGCATATCACCTTGAAAGGAGAGCAGCCCTGCTCTCCTTTTTTATTATATCTACTCAATATCGTTTAGTTAACAAAAATATACTTGCCTGTCATCCTGCGCGGCCTGTCCCGCATTAGCGGGAAGCCGAAGGATCTCTAATCTATCCCCATGAGATGTTTCGCTGGAGTCTATCCCGATATTTCGGGACTCAACATGATAAAATGAGTGAGGGAGCCAATGATGTTGACATCCCGAGCGTAGTCGAGGGATCTCATATAAGGTTAAAGGGGAAAGAGATGCTTCGACTTAGCTCAGCATGACAACCATCTCATGAACAGAGCAACGGCAAGTATCACAGAGTTACACAGTGTAACACGTGTTGCACAGAGAGTATAACGTAGCATTCACGAACAACGATACACGAACAACGAACGCCGTTTACAGCCCCGTAGGGGCTAAACATTTGTAACTCCCTGACTAATCCCACCTGTATAGCGATGCACACAATAACTTTTCCAAAGAGCAAGGACGAAGCTTTGCATCACAAATGAAAAAAATTACAAAGAGCTATTTAAACGTTCTTTCTTGTCTTGATACAAGAAAGAACCAAAGAAAATCAAGGCCGGAAAGCCTAACCCGATGGGTGCCCCGGGGGCGGAACTGCCACGCGATACTATTCGCCACGCCTGCAGCGTGGCTCATGTGGTATCGCTTACTAGACCCACCGCCACGTTCCACCCCCGACCCATTGCCGGGTCAGGCTTTTATGCCCCTGTTTAATTTTACCATTCCATTCTCTCTCAGGGGGAAGGCTGGGGTGAGGTCGTTTTCCATATCCAACCTAGATGACCCCTCTAAATCTCCCCTTATAGGGGAGACTTTAGCCCTGCAACAAGGTCACCTAGATGCTTCTCCCCTCTCCTATCAGGAGAGGGGATGGGGTGAGGTCGTATCCAACGAACAACGAACAACGCTTCCGGCCCCGTAGGGGCGTAATATTGGTAACTCGATGGTTACTCCTGCTCTAAAGCGATGCACGCTATAGTATTCCAAAAAGCAAAGGGAAAGCGTTGCATCTCTGAAGAAAAGCATTACAAAGAACTATTTAAACGTTCTTTCTTGTCTTGATACAAGAAAGTACAAAAGAAACTCAAAGCTGAAAAGCCCGACCCAATGGGTACCCCATGGATGGAACTGCCACGCGATACTATTCGCCACGCCGTAGGCGTGGCTCATGTGGTATCGCTTACTGAGCCCACCACCACGTTCCACCCCCGACCCATTCCCGGGTCAGGCTTTTATGCCCCTGTTTAATTTTACCATTCCATTCTCTCTCAGGGGGAAGGCTGGGGTGAGGTCGTTTTCCATATCCAACCTAGATGACACCTCTAAATCTCCCCTGAGAGGGGAGACTTTAGCCCTGCAACAAGGTCACCTAGATGCTTCTCCCCTCTCCTATCAGGAGAGGGGATGGGGTGAGGTCGCTTCCCCTGAACAACGACCTACGTTTTCAGCCCTGTAGGGGCGTAATATTTGTAACCCCATGGCTACCCCTACATGTATAGCGATGCACGCAATAACTTTTCCAAAGAGCAAGGACGAAGCTTTGCATCACAAATGAAAAAAATTACAAAGAGCTATTTAAACGTTCTTTCTTGTCTTGATACAAGAAAGAACCAAAGAAAATCAAGGCCGAAAAACCTAACCCAATGGGTGCCCCGGGGGCGGAACTGCCACGCGATACTATTCGCCACGCCTGCAGCGTGGCTCATTCGGTATCGCTTACTGAGCCCACCGTCACGTTCCACCCCCGACCCATTGGCGGGTTAGGCTTTTATGCCTCTGTTTGCTTATTCCGCTCCATTCCCTCTCTGGGAAAGGCAAAGGTGAGGTCGCTTCCCCTGAACAACGAACAACGTTCCCAGCCCCGTAGGGGCGAAATATTTGTAACCCCATGGCTACCCCCACATGTATAGCGATGCACGTAATGTATATGCCAAAGAGCAAGGTGAAAAAATTGCATCGCAACTGAAGAGCATGGCAAAGAGCGGTTTCCAAAAAAAACAACAAGGATTAAAGGTAAAGAGATGCTTCGGCGAAGTCTATCCCGATAAATCGGGACTCAGCACGACAGCGTGATGTTTTGCTTGCGCGCAACATGACAAATAACCTTAACTAAACAACATTGATATCTAACTACTAACCCTATCATTACTAACATAAACACAAATACATCAATTGATATAATCACTTGACGAATCTCGAATAAATAAATTTTTTAACTTTACTAAAAGATTTATGTGACAAATTGAAAAAGAAGAGCTTAAAACAATCACTCCTTCAGTAAAATGTACGTAGGGTACCAATAGTCACCTATTGAACATGAAAAGCATTACTATAAAAGTTGATAGACACCGCGACGAGCAAGTTGTTTGCTTTATCGTAGAAAAAGATATTCAACTGATTGAAATACTCAAAGCGAAACTCAAAGCTCGCTGGAGTGCCACCAAAAAATCTTGGTACCTTCCTGTTTCGCAGTTTAATTTAGATCAAACAGTTGAAGCATTCAACGGAATAGCATGGGTTGATATAAAGGGGCTACCTCATGCATCAAAAGAAGAAAAAAGCCAGATAGACACCCAAGAAGAAAAAGAAAGGTTTGAAAAATGGCTCAAATATAAACGTTATAGTCCCAACACTATCAAGACCTATACTGATGCTTTGGTTGTTTTTCTTAATTTCTTTAACCATAAGCCAGTTTCTCAATTAACCAACGACGATGTAGTTTTATTTGTAAACCAATATATACTCAAGCAAAAGTTTAGCTTTTCGTATCAGAACCAAATTGTTAATGCACTAAAACTTTACTTCCGGGAAGTACGCAAAAGTAAAATAGAGGTTGAATCACTACAACGACCCCGGCGTGAACACAAATTACCCAATGTGCTGAGCAAAGAGGAGGTAAAAGCCATACTCCAAGCCCCAACAAACATAAAGCATCGCGCCATGCTGAGCCTGATATATGCCTGCGGACTACGCCGTAGCGAGCTGCTGAACCTTAAAATTGGAGACGTTGACTCAAAACGCCATATGCTCATTATTCGAAACGCGAAGGGCTACAAGGACAGACAAGTGCCAATTTCAGACAAAACCATTGAGATGCTCAGAGAATACTATAAAGCTTATAAACCTAAAATATGGTTGTTCGAAGGTCAAAAAAGAGGGGAAAAGTATTCAGAAGAAAGCTTAGCAAAAGTTTTAAAACATGCTGTAAAAAAAGCGAATTTCAGAAAACCTGTTACACTTCACTGGTTACGACATAGTTATGCGACACATTTGTTAGAAGCAGGAATAGATTTACGTTATATTCAGGAATTGCTCGGACACAGAAGTTCGAAGACGACAGAAATATATACACATGTATCGCAAAATAGTTTACATAAAATGAAAAGTCCTTTTGATGATTTGTGAAAATATTTTTACTTTTGTTTAAATAAACCTTACAAAAAGTACGGTTATACACCCAAAATGGATGTATATAATTACTTTTGGTACGGTTATAAACGAGTTAGCGCCAATCTTATTGAAGCGAAGCCGAATAGATAACGAATAGTATAATGAAAGAGAAAAGAAAAAGACATCCCCCACGCACAAAAGCAAGAGTGTGGCTGCCCATCCCTGCAAGCCTCCCTTC
>Ga0209381_1005279_pt1 | contig 10624 bp, 10 predicted proteins | sample DewCreD2012metaG_FD_184111 | JGI IMG/M metagenome (GOLD analysis project Ga0209381, IMG submission 184111) | Hot spring sediment bacterial and archeal communities from British Columbia, Canada, to study Microbial Dark Matter (Phase II) - Dewar... ...
CAGCACCGCCGACGTGGGCCGCCCGAAGCTCGCGGCCGCCCGGGAACGGCTGGCGGCGCTGAATCCGGAGATTCAGCTGGACACCTATGAAACGCGGCTGACGAGCGAGAACGCGCTCGAGATTCTGCGCCCGTACGACGTGGTCGTCGACGGCACCGACAATTTTCCCACCCGCTACCTGGTCAACGATGCCTGCGTGCTGCTGGGCAAGCCGAATGTCTACGGCTCGATCTTTCGATTCGAAGGTCAGGTGAGCGTGTTCGGCATGCCCGAAGGCCCGTGCTATCGCTGCCTGTATCCGGAGCCGCCTCCGCCCGGACTGGTGCCCTCGTGTGCCGAAGGCGGCGTGCTGGGCGTGCTGCCCGGCATCATCGGCGCCATTCAGGCCATGGAGACGATCAAGCTCCTTCTCGGCCGGGGCGAGCCGCTGGTGGGACGGTTGCTGTTGTTCGATGCGCTGGCGATGCGCTTCCGCGAGCTGCGGCTGCGCAAGAATCCGGAATGCCCGGTCTGCGGACCCCAACCCACGGTGACGCGGCTGATCGACTACGAGGAATTCTGCGGGGTCCGCGGAGAAGAGGTGTCGGCGCCCACCACCACCGTGCCGGAGATCGAACCGCGAGAGCTGAAAGCGCGACTCGAGCGTGGCGACGATCTCTTCATTCTCGACGTGCGCGAGCCACACGAGTACCAGATCTGCAACCTGAACGGCTACCTGCTGCCGCTCGGCGAGCTGCCGCGGCGTGTCCATGAGCTGGACAGCTCGCGCGAAATCGTGGCGCACTGCCGCAGCGGGAAGCGCTCGGCTGAAGCCGTCGAATTTCTGCGCAAGGCCGGTTTCCGCAAAGTGTGGAACCTGAAGGGAGGCATTCTGGCCTGGTCGGATCAGGTGGATCCTTCCGTGCCGAAGTACTGAATGCGCCGGCAGCGCCGCACGCGGCCGGCGATATGCTCGCACTGCCAACGAAACTGTGCCGGCGTCTGGCTCGCTGCTCCCCAATCCAGATATTTTGACTTGACTTAGCGATTCAGGAAGCTTAGAAAGCCTGTATTAGCGGCTGCCTCAGGGCAAACCCCCCAACTCAGAACCTAGGAGGCGTGCATGACCCTTTTCGATCAACTGCTGGAAAACAACCGGCGGTATGCGGAATCGTTCCGACTGGGCGAACTCCCCATCCCGCCGGCCAAGAAGCTGGCCGTAGTGACCTGCATCGACGCGCGGTTGACGGTAGAAAAGCTGCTGGGCATCGAAACCGGCGACGCTCATATCATCCGCAACGCCGGCGGATTGGCCACCGACGACGCGCTGCGCTCGCTGATCCTTTCGACGCAGGTGCTGGGAACCCGGACTGTGGCCGTGATCCAGCACACCGACTGCGGGATGCTGAAGTTCAGCGAAGCCGAGCTCCAACAGCGCATCCAGCAAGCCACCGGACAGGACACTTCCGGACTCCGCTTCCTGGTCTTCTCGGACCTGGAGCAGAGTTTGGCCGAGCAGGTGCGTCGGATCCGCAGCAATCCGTTCCTGCCGCGCGATCTGCAGGTCCGCGGGTACATCTACGACGTGCGAAGCGGACGCCTGCGCGAGCTGGTCGCCTGAAACTTTCGCGCGCCTGGCCACACAGAACAGAAACAAGATGGCCGGGGGAAGGTGACAGCGTCCTCGCAGCGGTAGCGCCTGCGTGGCCGTGTGTGGATGCCGCCGGCGCCTACGGCAACCGCCCGAATTCTCACCGATTTCGCCGGAAAGGGGTTCTGCAAGCACGGCACTGCAGCACAATCGCAAAAAGAAAAACCGACCGAGCCTTCTGCTCCTGGAACTGCGTCTGCGGAAGTGTGCCGGATTGCAGCCGTCGAATGGGCGCCTTACGAGAGAGATGAAAGGAACACGGAAACGCCCCTGCAACGGGAGGGCTATTGGGAAGATTTCTGCTTGTCGAGTTTGAGCTGGATGACAATTTCCTGGCGCCCGTCCAAGCTGGAGATGGTGCGCTTGGCAGAGGTCAGATCGCCGCGCTCCGCATGGATTTCGTAGTCCACATTCGGGTCGAGCCCACTGAAGCGGTACCGGCCTTCCTTGTCAGCAATGTAGGTGCGCACCATCATGGTCTGTCGGTTTTTCAGATAGACGATGCTGCTGGGGGCGGGATTTTCATCCCGGTCCACCACGATGCCGCGGACGGTGCGCAGCTTGCGTTCCTGCGCCACCCCGACGAACGCCCCGAAGGCGAGCAGGACCATCAGTCCCAGTACCTGCAGCGGCTTTCTCACGACCTTACCTCCCTCCTGCGCGTTGGCCTCTGACGATTCTTTCTTCCGCTCCACCCGACGTCCCCTCCAGGGACGCAACGGTGCCTCGCTCTCGCGAGCCGTCAGGCCGAGGTGTTCGGCTGCCCGAAGGCCCGGCCCATCTGCGGACGTTTCCCGCGCAGACGGCTTCGGCCTGCCCCGGAGGGTGCGGAAGCAACCGACGAACCGAACAGAGCCTCCCGAAGAGAACGAAGCAAAATCATCTTCTGTACAGTACGATGGCAAAAGGGCAGGAAAAGATGCCGTACGGATGTTTCCACACAGGAACTGCTACCGGTCTTCGTCTTCTTCCTCCTCGTAGAGGTCTTCGTCGAAGTCTTCCTCGTCCTCTTCGTCCTCTTCCTCTTCGTCGTAGTCCAGGTCTTCGTCGGAGATAACGTTCAGCAGCACGGGATGCGTCTGCACCACCTCCAACTCGACCTCGCACTCCGGACAGGAAAGGATCTCGCCTTCTTCCACTTCGTCTTCATCCACATCGAGCACCGCAGCGCATTCTGGACACTTCACCACGGCCAAGCCTCCCTCGGAAAAGTTCGTTTTGCTTCCCCGCGAGCGTATTATAGAACGCGGCTGTCAAGCAACCCCAACACAGTCGCTCGAGATGCTGAAGAATCGCGAGTACCCGGATCGACCGGTGGTGGGTGTGGGCGGGGTCGTCATCCGCGATGGCCGTGCCCTGCTGATTCGTCGCGGCTCGGAACCCCTGAAAGGACAATGGTCCATTCCCGGCGGTCTGCTCGAACTGGGTGAAACCCTCGAAGAAGGCGTGCGCCGGGAGCTGCGCGAGGAAACGGGCCTGGAAGTTCGCGTGCTGGAGTTGATCGAAGTGTTCGAACGCATCTTTCCGGAACCCGAACCCGGCCGGGCACCTTCCAGCCACCGGCCCGGTCCCCGCTATCATTACGTCATCCTCGACTATCTCTGCGAGGCCCCGGAAGGCGAGCCGCGGGCCGGGGGCGACGTCACCGAGGTGGCCTTTGCCGCCGAAGCGGAGCTCGAGCAGTTCCACCTGACGCCGACCGCCACCCGGGTGCTGCGCAAAGCCTTCGCAATGGCTCGCCAGCGCGCTCTCTGAGCAGTACAGCTCAATCAGCTGCCGCCGAAGCCAGCGCGTGCGTGCGCGGCGCGCAGAAGCCGTAATGTTGCGCGACGGCGCGGCGCAGATCCTCCAGCGTGAAATCCGGCCAGAGCTTCGGCGTGAAATGCAGCTCGGCGTGGGCCGATTCCCAGAGAAGAAAATCGTCCAGGCGATGCTGGCCGCCGGTGGCGATCAACAGGTCCACGTCCGGCACTGGCTCTGCCCGTGCACTGGCGGCGAGCAGCCGACCGAAGGCATCCGGGGAAATCTCCAGCGAAGTGTACAGCCGGCAGGCCGCACGCAGCAGAGCCTCGCGGGCCGAGTAATCCACGGCCAGCCGGAACCGCAGACGGCCACCCTGGCAGGTGGCCGACTCTGCCTCGGCGATCGACTGACGCAGCCCGTGCGGGATCCGGTCGCGCCGGCCGATGACTTCGACCCGGATGCCCCGGCGCGCCCAGCGCGGCGCTTCTTCCCGGAGAAACTCGCGCAGCAGGTCGAACAGAAATTCTGTTTCCGCGCTCGGCTGCTGCCAGATGCGCGCCGAGCAACCGAGCACGGTCAGGGTGCCGATGCCGCAGGCGGGAGCCGCGGGCACCAGCCGGCGCAGCACATCGAGTGCGAATCCGTAGCCGAGCGCTGCGGGCAGCTCGCGCCGGCGGGCCCAGCGGCGGCTGCCGCCGGGGCGCAGGGCCACATGGAGCCGGTGGGATGGGACGGGCACGGTCCGAGGCTAGCGTATACCTTTCTTTCTGTCAAGTACTTTGTATTATGAAGCTAGCTAAAAGCGCGGTCCCCGTTCGGTGCGCGGATAGCGGCCCAGCGCGGCATGAACCCGGATGCGCAGCAGATCGCCCACCATGCGCAGCCCGTCCCGGAATACGTGCACGCGACTGTCCGGGTGATGCGCCCAGCGCACGGGAATTTCCACCACCCGCAGGCCGTGTCGCAGGGCCAGAAAGAGAATTTCCGGATCGAACCCGAAGCGCTCGATGCGCTGCTGCTCGAACAGAATGCGCGTCGGTTCGCGCCGGAACGCCTTGAAGCCGCACTGGGTATCCTGGAAGGGCAGGCCACTGAGCAGCCGGGTGGCCCAGTTGAATGCGATGCCGGCCCGCTCGCGCCACCACGGTTGATGCTGCTGAATCAGGCTGCGGTCCAGCGCGCGCGAACCGATGGCGATGTCGTAGTCCGCCAGCGCCGCCAGCAGTTTGTCGGCTTCTTCGATGGGGGCGGAAAGATCGGCGTCGGTAAACAGGGCCAGCCGTCCGGTCGCTGCCAGCATGCCGGCGCGCACGCTGTAGCCTTTTCCGCGATTGCCTGGATTCGACAGCAGGCGCAGCTCGGGGTACTGAGCGGCGAACTGGCGCACAACTTCCGCGGTGGCGTCGGTCGAACCATCGTCAACGACGATGACTTCCCCGCGCAGGCCGCGCGCGGCCAGATACGAAAACACCTGCGGGAGGGTGTGCGCCAGCCGCCGCTCTTCATTGAATGCGGGGATGACCACAGAAAGATCTGGAGTGCGGGCAGTCATTGGTTTCCAGCTTCGGGCCATCCATACTGGCCCCGCAGCGGAACAAAGCGGCAGTAATTCACCACGCGGGTCGAGATCTGTGCGCCGTGTTTGCGCACCTGCCAGAGCTCCTGCTGGTGCTCGTCGCCGACCGGGATGACCAGGCGTCCACCTTCGACGAGTTGTTCGAGCAGCGGGGGCGGGATGCGCGGCGCTGCGGCGGTGACCACGATGGCGTCGAAGGGCGCCTGCTCGGGCCAGCCCAGCGTACCGTCTCCGATGCGCACGTGCACGTTGGAAATGCCCAGCCGCACGAGTCGTTCGATGGCTGCACGCGCCAGGGCTTCGCGATGTTCGATCGTGAACACTTCGCGCGCCAGCCGGGCGAGCACGGCGGCCTGATAGCCCGAGCCGGTGCCGACTTCGAGCACGCGCTCGTCGCCGGCCAACTCCAGCGCTTCCGTCATCACCGCCACCATGTACGGCTGCGAGATGGTCTGCCCTTCCCCAACCGGCAGCGGCTGGTCCGTGTAGGCAAGCGGCATCAATTCGTCCGGCACGAACACGTGTCGCGGCACCGCACGCATGGCCTCCAGCACGCGCGCATCCGAGATGCCTCGCGCGACCAGTTGCTCCTCCACCATGGCCTCCCGCAGGGCTGCGTAGTCGGGCGCCGGCTCCCCGGAACCATTGGCCTTGCTGCGTCGGTTGCGGAACCAGGCCATCATTTTCTGCGCTGCACCTTCCGCGGCCGTTTTCGCGTCGCTCGCGAGCGCCGCTGTGTGGCGGTCAGGCGCAGCAGCCGGCGAACCTGCTGGCGCAGGGTGCGTGCATTCGCGATCGCATGGCCTTGAAAATCGTTGTTGAAATAGACGAACGCCGGCTTCTTCCACCGCACCAGGCTCCGGGCCCATACGGCGAGCTGTGCCGGGGTGTAGCGCGAACGGTAGAGCTGCTCGCGGCCGTGGAAGCCCGGGCCGAGGGAAAACGCCGGCCGCAATCGGCCATGCACAGGGCCACACCATGGCGGCGCAGCAACGCAAGCGGCTGCTTCGCAAACCAGCTCCGATGCCGGGGTTCGACGGCATACCGCAGCCCCGGGGGCAGCCAGCCGAGGAAACGCTTCACCACCCGGGCATCGAAGCTCAGGCTGGGGGGCAGTTGAAACAGGATGGCGCCCAGCCGGTCGCCCAGCGCGGCTACCGACTGCAGGAACCGCCGCAGCGGTGTGCGCCGCTGCAAACGGGTCTGATGCGTGATTTCCCGGTGCGCCTTGACCGCCCACAGAAATCCCGGAGGCGATTGTTGCCGCCAGCGCGCCCAGGTGCTCGGCCGGATGCGGCGGTAGAAGCTGGCGTTCAGCTCGACGGTGGAGAATCGCCGCTGATAATACGCCAGCCACTGGCGGGCGGGCAGTTCGCGGGGGTAGAAGCGTCCGCGCCAGTGGCCGTAACTCCAGCCCGAAGTGCCGATGCGGATTTCTTCAGCCGTGAACATGCGGCGGAACATAGCCGATCGCGGTCAATCGGCTGGTGCGGCCGGGCGGGCGAGCTCCGCAGCGGCGTGGCGTCGCCAGGCGCCGGTGCGAAGAATGGCTTCGATCTGCTCGAGTGCGTACTCCAGTTCCTCGTCGCGATTGTAGAAGTGCGGCGAAAGACGAATTCCGGCACCCGGCCGGTAATCCACCAGAATGTCGCGCGCCAGCAGTTCGCGTTCTACTTCGCGCGCCTGCGGACATTCGATCGAAACGGTTCCCCCGCGCTCAGCCGGGTCGAGCGGCGTGTTCACACACCAGCCGCGTGCGCGTGCCCCTTCGATCAGCCGGGCCGTTTGTCGTAGGGAATTGGCCCGAATTGCTTCCACACCCACCTGCGCGATGATGTCCAGGCCCGGCTGGCAGGCGTAGAGCGCCGGGATGCTGGTCGTGCCGTTCAGGAAGCGGAAAGCATCGTCCCGCAGCTCGATGGGGCCCACATCGAAATCGAACGGTCGGCGATGGGCGAACCAGCCGGTAAAGGCCGGCCGAAGCTGCCCCTGCAAATCCGGCCGCACGTAGAGGTACGCCACACCGGGGCCGCCGCACAACCATTTCAGCACACCTCCGACGGCAAAATCGGTTTCCAGTCGCTGCACGTCCACGGGGACGGTGCCGACGGCCTGGAACAGGTCGAGCACAACGTAGGCTCCCATGCGGTGGGCGCGCTCGATGATGGCCTGCGCCTCCACCAGGCAGGCGCTGCGAAACAACACATAGCTGACCGGCACGAGCAGTGTGGTTTCATCGATTGCGGCCAGAAATGCTTCGAGCGGCAATCGCAAACCGTCTTCGCTGGGCACCACTTCGATCCGTGCGCCGCGGGCAGCCTGGGCGCGGTAGAAGTAGAGCAGCGAGGGGAATTCGCAATCGGAAAGAACAATTTTGTTCCGGCGACCGGTGAAATCGAAGCAGGAACTGATCACTGCCTGCGTAGTGGTCACGTTCGGGTGCACCGAAACGGTTCCCGGCGGTGCACCGATCAAACGACCGATCTTTGTCCCCACCTCGGCAGCCAGGTTCCACCAAGCCTCTTCCCAGGCACGAACGCCGCGCGTGGCCCATGTCTCTGCGTACTCCTGCAGCTTCGTCTCCACGCCCCGGGGCATGGCGCCCAGCGAATTGCTGATCAGATACGTGGTGCGCTCCAGAATCGGAAACTCTGAGCGCCACTGGAGCAGACGCTCGCTCAAGAAAAACCTCCCGCAGCAAACCGCGCAACCGGCCCCTTCTTCCGCGGCCACCTGACCTGCAACTCCAGGAAAAGGTATCACACGAACACCACCGACGCCACGGCCGCCGCCGTCCGCACCTGCGCCGGGCAATCTGCCGACGGGCCGGGCGTTGCCGCGCCGGGGCGAGGCCCAAAGGCGGCAAGAAATTGCGCACGGCTGCTCAAGTCGTGTAAGCATATCGGCATGCTTCCGGAAAACACTCTGTTGCTAGCCCTGCTGATGAGTTTGGTTTTTCTGGTGGCCGTGGCTTACTCCTCGGTGGGCCATGGCGGTGCTTCCGGCTATCTGGCGGTGCTGGGCTTCTTCGGACTGGCGCCGGCCTTCATGGCTCCGAGCGCGCTGCTGCTGAATCTGCTGGTGGCCGGACTGGCCTTCTGGAACTACTGGCGTGCGGGCCATTTCGTCTGGCGGCTGCTCTGGCCGTTCCTGCTCACTTCGATTCCCTGCGCTTTTCTGGGCGCTCGACTGAACATTTCGCCCCGGGTGTACCTGCTGCTCCTGGCAGCGGTGCTTTTGTGGTCTGCCTACCGACTGCTGGCGGTGGCGTCTCCGGCCGGGGAGGAATTCCGGCTGGAACTGCCCTCGCTTCGGGTGGCGCTGCCGGTCGGTGCGGCCATCGGGTTGCTCTCTGGAATTGTGGGGGTCGGAGGAGGCATCTTCCTGAGTCCCCTGATGATTCTGCTGCGCTGGGCGGATGCGAAACGCACGGCGGCTACTTCGGCGGCGTTCATCTGGCTGAACTCTGCGGCCGGGTTGTACGGGCGGCTGACGCACCAGCCGGTGGACTGGTTGGCCCTGCTCTGGCTGGTTGTTCCCGCAGTTTTTGGCGGGGTGGCGGGTTCGCGGCTGGGTGCTCAGCACCTGCAGGGCATCTGGCTTCGGCGGATTCTGGCCGGGGTGCTGGTTCTGGCGACGGTCAAGCTGCTCACTTCGATCCGCTGAACGGACGGCGTCAATCGAAGCGGCGCTTGAATTTGATATCGAAGCCGAAGGTCGCGTTCTGATCGCGCAGGGCGACGATGGAGATATCCCGAGTGATATTGTATTCGAATTGAATGATCTGCTCCTGCGCCGAGCTGACGTTGGTCACATAGGTGATGGTCAGGTCGCGAGTGATCTGCTGTTCGATGGTGATTCTTGCGGTGGCGTTCTGTTCCGTGCCCGTGTCGGCCACAAAAGGGTCCACGCGAAAGCGAGTGATCCCGAACAGGCGCTCCAGGCGGCCGGTCACCTGACTGGAGATGGCTTCCGAGAGCAGCGCGCCGGCGCCCAGCTCCGGCGCGGTTTCCGTGGTCGCGCGGCGCAACTCGGTCTCTTCGCCGGTGCGGCCCAGCGCCAGCAGCGTGAGGATATCGCCGGGCGGCAGCGGCGGGTCGGAGCGGTAGGACAGGCTGAGTTTATCGGCGCGACCGGTGACGTTCAGCGTAATTTCGTACTGGCGCACGGTGGTCTGCGCTTCCACATCGATGTCCGGATTGATGCGGAACGGATTGGAGAAATTCAAATCGCCGCGCAGGACCCGGTACCGGTTGCCGCGCAACGTCATCTCGCCGCTCAGCAGGTGAACGTGGCCGAGCAGAATGGGCTGCTCCCAGGTGCCCCGCACGCGCAGGCTGGCCTCGCTTTCGAAGCGCGCACCGGCCCATTCCACGCGGGCATCGGGCGTGGAGAAGGCTTCGACATCGAATTGCAGATTGCGCAGGAACTCGGAGGTGGTAGGCGGCGCCTGCGGAGCGGCCGGAGAAGCCACCAGCAAACTGGTCAGGTCGAGCCCTTCCGACAAGAACAACCGCTCGACCGTCACCCGGCCACTGAGCAGGCCGCCGCGGGTGGTGCCGGAAAGCCGCAGCGTGCCGCCCGCCAGCCAGCTCATGCCCTCCGGATAGCGGATGCGGACGCGGTCGGCCCGGGTGCTGACCTCGAAGCGCACCGGCCGTTCCCCGTAGCTGACCGTGCCGTCCAGCAGCAGCGAGCCGCCGCCGGATTCTGCGCGCACCCTCTCAAAAACCAGGCGGCTGCGGTCGAAAATAAAATCTCCGTTCAGGTTGTTCAGTCCGACCGGCAGCTCGCCGTAGGTGGCCGAAGCATTGCGCACAGCAACGCGGCCGGTGATGCGCGGGTTGTCGAAGGTGCCTTCGATGGCGCCGTTGACCTGGGCGACGCCGCGGGCATCCAGGTCCGCGTCGAAGCCGCGGGCCAGGCGGAGATTGACCGTCCCGTCCAGACGCAGCTCGAGTGTGCGGTCGCCGCTGAAGCGCACAAAGCCGGAAACCGTGAAGTCGGTATCCGGCCCGCGGATATGCGCCTGCTCGAGGCGAACTTCCTCGCGGCGGTAGGCAAACCGGAGCGGCCCCTCGTTGCGCAGCCGCAGGTACTGGTAGTCGAACTCGAGCCGGGAGACATCGGCTTCAATGACGAGCGTTTCCGGCCGCGCCAGCTGGCCCGCGAGGCGGAAGCGGCCGTCCACGCGGCTGTCGCCCGTCAGCTCACCCAGATGGAAGGCGGTTTCGATGAAGGCATCCAGGTCCACACCCTCGACCGTCAGCTCGCCTTGCATCGGATAGTCTCCGCTCAGGGCCATGGCCAGTCGGCCCGAGATCCGGCCGGTCGGCAGCGAGGATTCCAGTGCCACCTCCAGGCGCTCGCCGTCGGCCGAGAGATTGGCCTGCAGACTGCCCAGTACGTCTTCGCCTACGGTCAGATTCACGATCCGCAGCGAACCGGTGCCCTGCGGCGCGTGCAAAGACCCGCGCCCGCGCAACTGAAAGCTCAGCTCGCCGCCGAGCGGCAGCCGTTCGGTTTGCACCAGTTGGATCCGTTCGACCGGCACGATGGCGCCAGCGATGTCGAACTCGACAGCCCGCTCGGGCAGGCGGTAGAGCAGGTCACCGGTGATGCGCCCTCGGCCCATGCGCAGCTCGGCGTTGGCCACGCGCAGCTCGTCTCGTCGC
>Ga0209381_1005298_pt1 | contig 10596 bp, 9 predicted proteins | sample DewCreD2012metaG_FD_184111 | JGI IMG/M metagenome (GOLD analysis project Ga0209381, IMG submission 184111) | Hot spring sediment bacterial and archeal communities from British Columbia, Canada, to study Microbial Dark Matter (Phase II) - Dewar... ...
GTTGGCCGCTCGGCACGGGACGAACGTCCTCGTTGGCTCGCCCGTGTTCGGGCGCGGCGGACTTTACAACGGCCTTGTGGTCTTCGACCGCCGCGGCAGGGCGACCCACTGTTACGCCAAATGCCATCTCACCGAGATGGACCGTTCGCATTTCACGCCCGGCAATGCCGTCTCGCTGTTCGAGATCGACGGGATCGCGGCGACCTCGGTGATCTGCCACGAGCGACGCTACCCGGAGCTGGTGCGGTTGGCCGTGATGGCCGGTGCGCGCATCCTGTTCCATCCCAACGCGGGAATGGATCCTCTGGCCGTCTCGCGCAAGAAGCGGTGCGGCAAGGACGGGATTGTGGCGAGGGCGTTTGAAAACGCGATCTATTACGTCTTCGCCAATTCCGTCGGGCCGCAGGGCCAAGGCCGATGGTCGGCGGGCGACTCCAAGATCGTGGGGCCCGACGAGAAGGTGCTCGCTCTGGCTGACAACCACGGCGAGGCGGTCATTGCGGCCGATCTGGACATGTCGCAGGCCACGGGGGTCTACGCGCGCCGCGGCATGGAGGGCCCGCGGTTCCTCGCCGCACGGTGGAAACAGATGGTCCGTGCGGTCACGAAACAAGCCGCGAGGTCGCTGCGGGGGTTCGACCTGCCGGAGGCCCGCGGCTAGAGCCGGCCCGGCGGCCTTTCGTCCAACGCGGCCGCTTCGATGGCGGCGATCGCGGACGCCCGGCCCAGGTTCCCAAGGGCTTGAAGGTCTATCCGAAAACCCCTCGCGCCAAGGCCGTCTCGGCGCTTATCCCCGGAGGATTGCGGCAAGCGCTTCGACGGCGGCGGAGCAACGGGGGCCGCGGCCGACAATCTCGAAGCGTCGGCTCGTGTCGCTTTCGACTTCGATCTGGACGTCGACGCGGTCGGGCGGCAGACAAGCGTCCACGCGATCGGCCCATTCGATCAGCACGAGGCCGTCGGACTGAAAGTACTCCTCCGCCCCGAGGTCGAGGAATTCGTCGGGCGTGTTCAGACGGTACGCATCCAGGTGGTGGATGGTGCGTCGGCCGTGGTAGTGCTGGGCGAGGACGAAGGTGGGGCTGGTCACGCTGCGGCGATCCACGCCGCAGGCCTGGGCAATCGCCTGCACGAGGCGCGTCTTACCGGCCCCCAAGGTGCCGCACAGGGCCACGACCGTCCCGTTCGGCAGGACCTCGGCCAGGGCAGCGCCGAGTGCGTCGGTCTGCGTCTCATCGTTGCTTTGGTAGACGAGTCGATCCATGGCGGTACGAATGCAGACAGTAACCGTTCACAAGGACGGTCCCCTTGGCCGGCAGAGGCGCGTTCACGTCATCCGGTGCTCATAGCCTTGGGGCGCAAGAGGCAACATCCGACCGGCGGCGTCGACGTGCCACAGGCCGGGCTCGGGAACGAATTGGCCAATCGCGGTCAGCGGCACGGAAAGCGGCTGTTCGGCAATCATGCGATCGGCCTCATCCGGCGGCACGGCGAGAATCAGTTCAAAATCCTCGCCATCGGCCAAGGCGTGGTCCAGGGCCGTGGACCCGTCGGCCAGACGATCGGCCAGGCGTCGGGCATCGTCGGCGACCGGTATGGCGTGCGGCCACAGCGCCGCTCCGCATCCGCTTTCCGCGGCGAGGCGGGCCAGATCGAGCGACAATCCGTCGCTCACGTCGATGCCCGCGTGCAACCGGTAACGTTCGGCCAGCACGAGGGCCTCTCGCACGCGCGGTTCGAAGTCGAAATGCCGCCCGAGAATGCTGCCGCCGAACGCCCCGGTGACCACGATGCGGTCGCCGGGCCTTGCCCCGTCGCGGCGTAAAGGGCCGCGCGGTCCCAGCCTGCCCAACAGCGTGACGCTGACGACCAACGGCCCGTCCCAACTGTTGGTGTCGCCGCCTGCAATCGCCACGCCGTAACCTTCCGCCAGGGAGAGCAATCCGTCGTAAAGGGCCCGGGCCAGCGTCATGCCGCCTTCACGGGGCAGGACCAGCGCCACGACCGCCGCCACCGGTTGGGCCGCCATGGCCGCCAGATCGCTCAGGTTGACCGCCAAGGCCTTGCGCCCCACGCGCCGCGGGTCCGCCTCGGAGAGCCGGAAATCGACCCCGTCGGTGAGCATGTCCACCGTCACCACGCACGGCGACGCCGCCCCCACGTCGACCAGGGCCGCGTCGTCGCCAATGCCCAGCGGCACGGCCGGGTGGGGGCCGACGCGCCGCCGCAACTGCGCGATCCATTCGGATTCCATGGAAACTGGTCGCCAAAGGTCTTCGAGTCAGGCGGCGCGACGCCGCGCTGTCTCGACCATCATACCCCCTCGGCGCGCAAAAGAAAGCGGCGATCGGCCGCCGCGTCCATGGCGGCGGGTCGCGAGGTCTACTCGCGCTTCGCCGTCGGGCCCATGCTGATCGGCAGGTAGCCGAAGAAGGAGTCCTTGCCGCGAATAATGATGAACTTGACGGGATTGAACGAGGAAAAGTCGGGCCGCCCCAGCACGTAGGCCACGTGCTCCGGCGCCACCGTTTCCCAAACGTGCAGGCCCACCAGCACGTCGCCGCGGCGGAGTCCTTGCTCCGCGGCCACGCTCTGGGGACGCACGGCGGTAATGACCAATCCCCCGCGGTACTGGGAGCGATAGAGTTGCTGGAACTCTTCGGGTGGGATTGGCCGCAAATCGAGGCCCAAGGTTTCCCAGATCGGGTTGCCGGACCGTCGGGCCACGGCCTGCGGAGTGGCCAGCGTCAAGGTGAGCCTGAGGTGCTGCTCGCCGCGCTGGACGTCCAGCTCCACGCGGTCGCCCGCGCTCATTTCGACCAGCGCGCGATGCACGTCCAACGGGCGCTCCGCGCGCTGGGATCCGATCTGCGTGACCACGTCCCCGGGTTTCAAACCGGCGGCCTCGGCAGGACTTTTCTCTTCCACCTCGGCCACCACCGCGCCCTGGCCGGGACCCGACGCGGCCGGCTTCAAACGCAGGCCGGTCCAGGTCCGCTCGCCCGCCTGAAGGGCCATCAGTTCCGTGACCACCGCGATCACTTTATCGACGGGTATGGCGAATCCAATGCCTTGCGCCCCGGCGCGGACCGCCACGTTGATGCCGATCATCTCGCCGTCGATGTTCAGCAGGGGACCGCCGGAATTGCCCGGATTGATGCTGGCGTCGGTCTGGATCAGATCGTCGTAGTGCTGGGCGTCGCTGACCTGCACCGAGCGGTGCAAGGCGCTCACGATTCCGCGCGTGACCGTGTGCTCGTAGCCGAAGGCGTTTCCCACCGCGATCACCGATTCGCCCGGCATCAGATCGGACGAGGTGCCGACCTTGATGACCGGCAGGCTTTCGGCGGGGTCGATCTTGATGATCGCCAAATCGGTCTCGGCATGGCGCTTGATGAGTCTGCCGGCGTAACGACTGCCGTCGGCCAGGGTCACCTGGATCTCCCGCACCCCGTCGACCACGTGATGGTTGGTGACGATGTAGCCTCGCGGATCGATAATCACGCCCGTCCCCATCCCGTTGACGCGACGGCCCGCGTCCATTTGTCCCGCCGTGCTGCCCGGCGTGCTCAGCGTCTTCTCGCCGCGGATGTTGACCACCGAGGCCCGAACGCTTTGCACCGCCTGGACGATGGGCGAGTTGCGGGCCTCGGACCCATCCGACGGGTGACACCAGGCGGTAAGACTTCCAAGGAGGATGAGGACTGCGAAGACCCAACGCGGATGCGACACGGTGCGGGCGGGTCGGTCGGCCATGGGATGTCTTTGGAAGCGGGTTGCAGGGCTGCCTGACGGCCGCGTCGGCCCAAGTCGCCTGGCCCCCCGAATCGGGCATCGAAGCGAAACGGCTTCCCCTCGCGCTTTACGGGAGCCGTTCCGCGCTTGACCAGGCCTCTGACGGCGACACGGAAATATCGCTACCGCATCAGCGGCTTGACACCGTGCTAGATCGGTTCCGCGATTTGGGCCCCTTGACGCGTGGGGTCTTCGCTGGAATAAGCTCCCCAGACTACCGCGACGAGCCGATCAGCGGGCGACGCGCTGCGCGTGACTCGCCACTTTGCCCCCGGCTCCGGGTGGGGATGCGTCTTGAGATGCGGGCGGTGCCGCAGGCAGGAAGATCCACGAGGTTCCGCTCGGCCAGCGCGAAGCCTGTCGTGGCGCGGGGGGATGCACCGCGTTGGGCGCCTCCCCAGTCTTGGGTGCCGGCGAAGGTGAGACTTCCCGGGGCATCGCGGGAAGTCGATCCGGAATTGGATACGGAACCCAATGGGGCGATTGCTCGCGAGGCTGTTGCGGCTTTCCCGCGGACGCAGTCCCGACAGCCGACGCTGTCTCATAAAGCGAAGGGAAGACGGGACTTACCGGAACAGGATGGAATCGCGGGAAGTGGTCGTCGAAAGGGCGGTACGGTTGTCGCCCCGCTGCGCGCTGGCACGCGGAGCGGATCCTCGCCGCAAGGCACCCGTCGGTGCTCGAACTGCAAGCCTCCTGGCCCAACGTGGCCACTCGGCCCATGCCGAAAACGAGTGCCCCCGCTGACCAGACGACCGCAAGCCTGATGAGGGAAGAACCGACCACAGGCAAACCTTTCGAGAAATCGCCTGGGTAAAATCGGCTTGCGAAAGCTTTTTATTGAGAATATTCGGAAAACTTTGCGCAAACCTCCTATTTGGCGTGAAATCGCACGATCATGTCCCATGCCTCTTCCGGGGTGTCGGCGTAGCGGAAAAGATCAAGGTCCGCCTCGTCGATTACGCCCTCTTCGGCGAGGAACTGAAAGTTGATCGCTTTTTTCCAGTATTCGCGTCCAAAGATGATGATCGGGATTTCCTGCATCCGACGCGACTGGCGCAAGGTAAGGCACTCGAATAGTTCATCGAGGGTGCCATATCCCCCCGGAAAGATCACCAGGGCCTTCGCCCGGAGGAGGAAATGGAACTTGCGCATCGCGAAGTAGTGGAACTGGAAGCACAATTCTGGAGTAATGTAGGGATTGGGTTGCTGCTCGTGGGGGAGGCGGATGTTCAACCCGACCGACTTGGCGCCCACATCGTAAGCCCCGCGGTTGGCCGCTTCCATGATGCCCGGCCCGCCGCCAGTCACGATCACGTAGTAACATCGCCCCGACCGCTGCCCCTCGGACGAGACCAGCGCGGCGAACCTTCGGGCGATTTCGTAATAGCGGCTTTTGGCCACGAGCCGTTCGAGTCGGGCCAAGGCCCGGCGACGGCGTGGGTCGTTTGGCGTCTCGGCCAGGCGATCGCGGGCCTCTTCAAGTTGTTTTGCGGCCACGGCCGGGTCGGGGATCCGCGTGCTGCCGAACACCACGATGGTGGAATCAATCCTTTCCCGCTCGAAGATCAACTCGGGCTTCTGAAGCTCCAGCTCGATCCGGGCGGCCCGCATCTTGGGATGCGACAGGAACTCCACGTCCTTGTACGCCAGGCGGTAGCTGGGCGAATGAAGAATTTTTTCCAAGTTTTCCTGACGCTCGCGATCATCGTCCATCCGGTAGTCTCCGCGGGAAAAGCTTGTCCTGCTCCCTCTAGTGTACCATAATCGACCCTATGCTCATTCCCTTTGCCCGCCGACTGGCAACCCACGTCTCACCTCGACTGCTTTGGAAGGCCGCTCATCTTTGGGCGTATCAGGGGATGAAAGCGGTTCGGGCCTACCGCCGGCGCGTGGAGCGCGGGCAGGTGTTTCCCCCCTTCTTGTTCCTCGCCCTGACCAATGCCTGCAATCTGCGATGCCATGGGTGCTGGATCGTCGATCAGGGCAAGGCGAGGACGCTGTCATCCGAACAGGTCGACCGGATCATCGCCGACGCAAAGCGGGAAGGCAACCGATTCTTCACGTTGCTTGGCGGAGAGCCCATGCTCTATCCCCATTGGTGGGAGATTCCCCAACGCCACGCGGATTGTTACTTCCAACTCATCACCAATGGGCTGTTCTTGACGGAAGAGAACATTGCCCGGATCGTGCGACCGGGCAACGTCACCCCGTTGGTCAGTCTCGATGGACTGGAGGCGGCCAACGACGCCCGCCGCGGCGAAGGCGTGTTTCGCGCCGCGATGGAGGGGATCGATCGGCTGCGCCGCCATAAAGTCCTGTTTGGCGTTGCCACGACGCTGACAGGCGAGAATTTTGCCGAGGCCCTCAGCGACGCCTACGTGGAAGCGTTGGTGGATCGCGGGGCCATGTACCTTTGGTACTACGTTTACCGGCCCGTGGGCCCGGACCCCTCGCCGCGCTTCTGCGTCGATCGCCAAGGGATGGTCGAATTCCGCAAACGACTGCTTCAATTGCGGCGAAAACACCCTATCCTCGTGATCGACACGTACTGGGACGCGGACGGTCGGGCTCTCTGTCCGGCGGCCCTTGGGCTGGGGTTTCACATCGGTCCCCAAGGCAGCATCGAACCTTGTCCGCCGCTGTCCTTCGCTCGCGAAACGATCGACGACCACGGGGGCGACCTGTTTCAAACAATCAACGGAAGCGATTTCCTCCGATCCTTTCAGCGGTTCGTTGCCGAGCGGACCCGGGGGTGCGTGATTCTCGAGCGGCCCGCCGAACTCGTCCAATTCCTCCGCGACCAGGGGGCCGTCGACTTTAGCGGGCGCGATGCCCTCGCGGAGTTGGCGGCCTCATGCCCGCGCACGAGCCATCACTTGCCAAGCGAGGAGATCCCCGAGGACTACTGGGTCTACCGGTTCTTGAAGAAGCAGTTGTTTTTCGGGATGGGCGCCTACGGCTGACGCGCGCGAGTCGAAGCCCCAACCGCCGCGCCGAGCAAGGACGAGCTGCGCCGGGGGGTGAGGCGAGGTCCGCATCTTTTGCAGAATCACGCCAATCGTCGTCGGGCCTCGAGGATGGCTTCGACCGCAAGGTAACCGCTGCGCACTGCGCTTTCCATGGTGGCGGGCCAACCCGTCCGGGTCCAATCGCCCGCCAGCATCACATTGGGCAGCGACGTCCGTTGCGGCGGACGCCGAGCATCCAGGCCTGGTTCCACCGAGAACACGGCGGCGGGCTCCACGACGAGGCGCCAGCGCAAGAGTCGGGCCTGGCGCGCGGTGGGCCAGATCGACTCTAATTCCCGGCGAACCTGGGCCAGCACGTCGTCGCGGGCGCTGGGATGGATGCCGTGGGCCGCGCTGACGACCACCTGGTGGTAGTGTTCGCCAGGACATTGCGAATCCACCGCGGCGCCAGTTTTCGCCGCGGCCGAGGGGGCGCGACGCCTCCCTTCGACGGACAACGCGGCAAGGGGGGCCTTGGTGAAGATCCATTGCCCGAGGCGGCCCACCAGCGCGGCGTGAGGCAGGCCGACGAGTGGCCGATCGCACCAGAGGTGGAGGGCCGCGATGGGCGCCGCGCGGATCTGCTCGACGCCGGCCAGCTCAGGCATGGCCTGCCAAACCGGTGGGGCGAAGAGGCGGCGAAGGTTTCGCCACGGCACGGCCACCACATAGTAATCGAACGCCCCTCGCGTGCCATCCTCGAAGCACAAGGCCGTGGCCCGGCCCGCTTCGACCTCCACCGACTTCACGCGCCGCTGCCGGTGCAGCCTGGCCCCGCGTCCGGCAAGCCATGCCGCGAGACGCTGATCGTAGATTTCGGCCAGGCTGAGGCGGGGAACGATCAGTTCGTAGGCCCGGCGGCTGGCCATGAATCCCTCGCGAAGCACATGGCGCGCGGCATCCCGCGAGGCCCTGTCGAGCGATTCGCCCAACGCGCTGACGAACAGGACCGACCAAAGCCAGGCCACCGCCCGCTCCGATTGCCCGCGACGCCGAAGCCATGCCCCGATGGTTTCGTGCGAGGGCTCCGCGTCGAGCGAAGGGGGGCCGGTTGTGCGCCGGGCCGCGGGGCGAGGACCCGCGGCGCGATCCTCGCGCGCCAACGCGGCCATGGCGCGGACCGCGCTGCAACGCTCGCTCCAGCTCAGGTAGCCCAGTCGCAGGAGCGAAGGCAGCAGGTGGAAGGGGGCGGGCAGGGGCCAGGCGCAAAGCGTGTAGGCCACTCCGTCAGGCCCAATGAACCAAAGCCGCCGATAGCGTTGAAAGCAGCGGTCGATTCCCGTCCGCCGGCAGAATTCGGCCCAACGGGTGCAACAGCCCATGGCCACGTGCTGGCAGTAGTCCACGAACTCGCCGGATTGCGGATCCACGAACGAGCCGGCGCGGCCGCCCAGCCGCTGGCGGGCCTCGAACAATTCCACCTCCAGCCCGCCGTCGAGCGCCGCCGCGGCCGCCGCGAGTCCCGACAAACCGCCACCGATCACCGCGACTCGGGTCATGGCACACGGGGCCTTTGGGCGGGCAGGAGCGTCCAGCGCGCGGCAATCGCCAGACGCATCCCCAATGGAAGGCGGACGCGCCGCTGAAGGACGCTTCGGGGCCGTCGGGCAATGGTTTCCAACAGGCGGCCATAGGTGGAAGCCATCATGCCGAACATCCTTCGCCCTGGCCGTTCCAACCAGTCGAACAGCAACACCCCCTCGCGAAACAGTTCCCGCGCGCGGCCGATTTGCAGGGCCATGAGCCGATCGAATCGATCATCGGCGACGCCTCGGAGGAGGTCGCCGGGCGAGTAGCCGCATTGGTCGAAGTCTTCCAGGGGCAGATACACCCGGCCGCGGTCCGCGTCTTCCCTCAGATCGCGCAAGATGTTAGTGAGTTGGAAGGCCCTGCCGCAACACCGCGCGGGCCGAAGGGCGTCTTCCCCCCGAAATCCCCAGAGATGGATGCACACCAGCCCAACCGCCGATGCCACGCGGTCGCAGTATTCCATCAACGCGTCGAACGTGCGATAGCGCCGCTGCTGGAGATCCATCTCCACTCCGTCGAGGACCGCGAAAAGGTGCTCCACCGGCACGCGGAAGCGGCGGCACGCGTCGGCGAGGGCAGGCAGCAGAAGGAGCGCATCGGGCTGGCCATCCACCCCCGAATCCGCAGCCCCCGAGGCGGATCGCCGCGCGCCGGCCGCCTCGACGAACGAGAGTCCGCCGGGCAGGCTTTCGGCGACGGCGAATCGCCACCGGGCGAGGGCTTCGCGCCGGCCAGGAATCGGCGCCGGGCCGTCCGCCAGATCATCGGTGTAGCGGAGGAAGGCGTAGACGGCCTCCATGGCCCTGCGGCGCGGCCCGTCGAGCAAGAGGAAGCTCGGATAGAAGCTCGATCCGGATCGCCGCGCCATGCGTCGGCACGCGGCGTAGCTCGCGCGGAGGGCGTCAGGCGCTCGGCTCATGCTGTTCCTCGCGTGGCGGAGTCCGGCGCAATTGCCACCAACAACGGATGACAAGCCGCAGCTTTTCGATTTTCGTCAAGACCGGCCGCTGCGTCCAAACGTCGTAGTTCACCTGCCGGATTTTCTCCAGGGTCGCCAGCCCGCCGTGAACGAATAGGGCCACGTGGAGTTTCACCGGGTCGGGCGCCAGTTCCACCAGCGGCAGCCCGCGGCGCAGGAAGCCCTCGGCCTCGCCCGCCTCGGAATCCATGAGCCGGCGAAATGCCTCGTTGCAACAGCGCTGGGCGAACATGGTTTCATCGTAGCCGAAGCTTTGCAGATGCGTTCGCGGAAGGTAGATCCGCCCACGGTCCCAGTCCAAGGCCACGTCCTGGAGAAAATTGACCAGTTGCAGCCCCGTACAGATCGAGTCGGCCAGGATCAGGGATTTTGGGTCGCGGCACCCCGCCAAATGAAGCACCAACCGGCCCACCGGATTGGCCGAGTATCGACAGTAGTCCAGCAACTGGTCGAACGTCTCGTACCGGCTCTGGCGCTGGTCCTGGCGAAAGGCGACGAGCAAGTCGACAAACGGATCCATGGGGATCGCGAACTGGCGAATGGTCTCGTCCAGGGCGATGAAGACCGGGTGAACGCACCGGCCGAGATAGCAGTCGCGAAGCTGGCGCTCCCACCAATCCAGCAGGGCCAATCCCCGCTCCGGGCTGCCGCCCTCGTCGGCAAGGTCGTCGGCCCAGCGACAATATGCGTAAATGTTGCACAGGTGCTGCCGCAAGGGACTTGGGAAAAGACGGCTGACGACGGTGAAATTCTCGTAGTGCCGGGCGGCGAGTCGCCGGCAGTAGCGGCGGGCATTGCGAAGCGAGATCCGCTTGGACGGGGGGGCCTGCGGACCGTACAATTGCATGTCGGCGTTGAACAGTCGGCTGGACATCGGGCCTCCTCAGCTCGGACGCCACGGCGCAGCGCGCCTGGCTGCGATCCTCCAGCTTCGCTTCGCTGTCGGACGCAACAGCAGACGCCCTCGTTTCGTCTCGCGACGAGCCTGAAACCACTCCAACTGCACGCAGAACCGTTTCTACGCTGAGCGAGGGCGATTGGGAATGCAAAGGGTCCTTGGCATGGCGCGCCGCGTCGATCGTTTTGCCCTCACCGGCCGCAGTGCGACGGGGCCGTGCATCCCATCCAACATGATAACTCTCCCAACGCGAGGAAACCATGCGTGTGATCCTGGTCAGCCCGCGGGGCTTCTGCGCGGGAGTCAACATGGCGATCGAAACCCTTGACCGGGCGATCGAACGCTTTGGCACGCCGATTTACGCCTATCACGAGATCGTGCAC
>Ga0209381_1005313_pt1 | contig 10575 bp, 4 predicted proteins | sample DewCreD2012metaG_FD_184111 | JGI IMG/M metagenome (GOLD analysis project Ga0209381, IMG submission 184111) | Hot spring sediment bacterial and archeal communities from British Columbia, Canada, to study Microbial Dark Matter (Phase II) - Dewar... ...
ATCCGCGATACCGGGCGCGGGGCTGGCCAATCGGTTCGGGGGTGGTGGAGTCGGGGGTGAAACTGTTCAACAAACGAGTGAAGGGAACCGAGCAGTTCTGGAACGAGGACGGAGCGGAATCGATCCTGGCGTTACGGGCGCTGAACCTGAGTCAGGATGGACGATGGGACCACTACTGGTTGTGTGGCCAGCTTCTGCGGGGAGCCGCATAACATGCCACGCACCCGGCCGTGGGAGCCAGGGTCACGCGGTTGCCGCCGGCCCGCTTGGAGGTGTACATCAGCTTGTCGGCCGCCTGCGAGAGCAGGTCCGGCGTGACCTTATCGCTGACCTTCACCCACACCCCGCCGGCGCTGGTGCTGATGCGGATGTTTTCGGAACTTCGGCCGATCTGCTGAGCGGCGACATTGTCAACAACCTTCCGGGCGATTTGCTCAAAGACATCCCGGGTGCATTCGCCGACAAGGACGGCGAATTCATCGCCGCCCAGGCGCCCGATGGCATCCTCGGGACGCATGGCTTCCTTGGCCGCCGAGACCAGCTTCGTCAGGGCCGCGTCGCCGACGTGGTGTCCGTGCGTGTCATTCAGCTGCTTGAAATGATCGACGTCCAGGTAGATCAGCCCGATGCATGCGCCGTATCGGCGAGCCCGCGCGATGACCTCACCGGCCCGCTGAGTGAATCCCTCGCGGTTCAGCGCCCCGGTGAGCGGATCGCGGACGGCGGCCTCTTCCAGCTTGGACTGCTTGGAAAGAACCTCGTGAATCTCCCTGCCGGCGCTGGCGGCCTCGCGGAGCAGCTCGTGCACCGTCCCCATCAGCCGCGTGGTGTTGTCGGCCGCTTCGCGCGTGGCCAGCTCCAGCATTTCAGCCAGCTTCAGCTGCGGAGCCTGGCCGTTCTCAAAGTAGGCGTACAGCTGGTTGAATTCCTTCCCCACCGTCTCGAGGTAAGCGGCCACATCCATGCCGCGGGGAACCGCGTGTTCCTCGAGAAACCGCCGCAGGGTCTCGCCGTCATGCGGGTTGAACATCCCGATCACGTTGGGGAACAGCGACGCAACGTAGGCCGCCTCGGCGATGATCGGCTTCTCCATCAACTTCTCGAGGCTCGGGTAGTCATGGTGAAAGGCAACGGCATCAACGAATACCTCGGGCAGTTCCAGCCTCTGGGCGACCATGCGCCCAACCTGGGCGTGGTCCATGCCGAAAAGCTCCCGCTCGACGGCAAGGCGGCCGGACACCGGCGTCTGAACGTCCTGCAGCAGCGGGGCCACCTTCTCGCGCGCCACGGCATACATGATCGGCAGCGCGAAATCCTGGAACAGGGCGGCCGTGAATGCTTCCTCGGCGGCCTTGGGTTCGACCTGCGCGGCGTAGACTCGGGCTGCAACGGCCTTGCACAGCGAGGCGGACCAGAACATCTTCGATTCCTCGGCCGTCAACCGCAGATCGTTGTGCAGTCCCGTCAGGCAGTAGCTGATCGCCAGGGTTCGCACCGTGCCCAAGCCCAGCAGGCTGACGGCCATGGCGGGTTTGGTCACCTTGTTTCGCACGCCGAACCAGGAGGAATTGGCCAGCGCCAGGAGCTTTGAACTCAGGGACGCATCCGAACTGACGACCTTGGCATAGTCATTGGGATCCGCATCGGGATCCTTGCCCAGTTCCACGAACTTCATCGCAACGGCGGCGGATGTTGGCAGATAGGACAACGACTCGATCCGCTTGTGAATCTGATCCTGCAGCGACGTGCCCGAAGATGTGTTAGGCTGCTGTGCTGACGTTTCCATGACCCGACCTTCCTGCAATGTTGACTTGTGACGCGCTTATCTGGGATATCGTCTGCGGATCGAGGGAGGATTACGAACGTGGGGCAACAGGTGCGGGTGTCATGAGGGCGGCATTCGCACCCCGGCCTTCTATAACGATTCGCACATTCTCGGACCCTGCGGGACCGGCGCGTGACCCTTCGTGGAGCCGGCGGCCCGGGATCGCGCAAGCGGACCCCGTGGCACGGGCGTCTCGCCCGTGCCCAGCTCCTCGTAGCACGGGCATCTTGCCCGTGCCCAATCTGACCCGCTCTTCGTAGCACGGGCATCTTGCCCGTGCCCCCCAATTCCAGTGAAACCCTGCCACACGCACCCGTGCCGGCGCGGTTCGACGCTGGCTTTATCTGCCGAAGCCGAATCTGTAAGCTGAGGCCGATGTCCGCATTTGACGAGTTCTCCGCCGCCAATGCGCCAACCGCTCACGAGTCCGGCACCGCGCCCCTTCCGCCGACGATCGATCCCCATGCGCTGCAGCCGCAGGCCAGCTTCCTGCGGATTTTCGGGGTCAACTACGTACACCTGCAGCCGGGTGGGGAAGGTGATCTATATGTGACCGAGGAGGGTCTGCCGTTCATCGAGCACCTGATGCCGATAAACTGGTACGAAGAGCAGTGGTTTAAGGCAAACCGGCGGAGGCTGGAGGGAACCAGCGCGGTTTACTTCCTGTCGACGCGGCCGCTGCCCAAACGCCGTCCGGCGAGCATCGACCTGGTGGTCAAGTGGTCGCGGGTGGGCCAGGATGTGCCGCTGGACACCTTCACGTTCGACAAGGCCGTCAACGCGGAATTCAACACGCCCTTTGAGGAATTCTCCCTGGTCAACGAGTTGCGCCGCGGCGACTATGGCCCGGGGCGCATTCGCATCCTGACGCAGAAACCGCTGGCGATCTATGTTCCGCCGGAGAAACTCCAGCTCTGGCAGACGGGGCGGTCGAAGGAGAAAGTCCTGTCCAAGGTCGCCCGCCATCCCGGCGTGGAGATCGACATCCTGCGGTCCTACATCCTGCTGTATGGTTGGATCAAGGGACACAACACCGTGGAAGCATACCAGTTGCTGCCGCGCGAAACGTCGGCCGTCAAGCAGGAGGTGGCCGACCTGACCAATCGCGTTCACGAGGAACTGCGCAGCAAGGGCTTCACCGTGGCCGACCACAAGCCGTCGCACATGATCGTGCGAGTGCGAGGGGGCGATCTGTGTCGGCGGAAGGACGGCCGACTGGTTTACGCACTGATCGACTACGAACTGCTCCAGCGCACGCCGGAACACGAGGAAGCCGTCAAGCGGTCCCTGCGGTCCAGCTATTTGCAGCGGATGAAGGAACGATTCAAGCCGCGGCCGGCCTCGGCGTTCCCGCCGCACCTGGCACCCGCGCAGCATCTGGGCGTTCCCTATGTTTACGGGCGGACCGAATCGACCGGCGGCGCGTTGTGGGTGGTGGGTTGCGACCCGGAACTGTTCAACTATTTCCTGCCCGAGCGATGGCGCACGCGCATGGTCAAGTTGTCGCAGCTTAACCAGACCTACTATACGACCACCAAGGACCGCATCCACCTGATCTGGAAGGTATCGCGCGTGGGCGAACTGCCGCCGGGCGACATCAACGCGCCCGATTACAAGGCGATCCAGGCACAGGGATTCAATTCCCCCTTCGAGGAGTTCGCATACGCGCTGGAACTGGCCAGCAAGGGGGTGCGCGCCGTCTATCCGCGAGCGATCTACATGACGGGACAACAGGTTGAGTCGCGGGCGTACATCCTGGACGACAGCCGGTTCCGAAAATATGCCGACCAGAAGACCCCCGACGGCGCCGCTCTGCTGCCGCGCGACCACGATTTCATCACCATCTGGGGATACTGGCGCGGACTGGAAGACGGCGAGGCGCCGGTCGATCAGGGATACTGGACCCCGATCGACCTGACCCGCGCCGTCTTCAAGGGGCTGGTGTCCAGGGACCAGGCCGCCGAACTGACCGAGCAGCATCGCCGCACCCTGGCGGAGGCCGGCTTTGCCGACTCGGCGCTGCGCGGCGACCATATTCTGCTCTCGTACATCCCCGAGGGCGTTCTCAAAAAGGACGAACGCGGCAACATCGAAATGCGGCAGTGCAACTTCGAACTGCTGCGCCGCATCTGATCAGGGCGGATCGCCGATCGTGCCGGCCGGCCCATCGGACAAGGCCGCCTTCAGTGCAATCGCCGGGGCCTGACCCTTCATCACCGTGCCGACCCAGCGATTCAGATCGCCATCGACAAGATACCGATAGAAATCTTTCCCTGGGCAGTCGGTGTCGGCCAGATCCTTGTGGCCGCGAAGCGTCGCCGGGTCAATCCTGTGCTCGCGGCAGAGCCATGCGACCAGTTTGACAGTGGCCTGGAGCTGGCGCACGCCGACCCGCTGCCGTTCAAAGTCCCCCCAAAGGCAGATGCCGATATTCCCCGCCAGCTCATACCTTGTATTCGACTCCGGCTCATATCGCACATCCCGCCCCTCGAAAACCCGCCCATCGGGCGCAATCAGGAAGTGGTACGGCAAGTCCGGCCACTTCTTTTCGCGCTGCCCCCAGGATTGAAGCCCGCGAATCCTGGCCAAGGGGTCGTCATCCGCCTTCCAGAGCACGCCCGCATGATGCAGCGTGATTCGCGACGGCGTCTGGCGGCGCGAATCGGGGATCGGCTGCGGCCGCGAGCCCCACTGCCCTGCTGACACGATGCTCGGCAGCAGCGGATCGACCAGCACGCCGAGCACGTTGGCCACCGCCCGCTCGCGCCCGTCGCTGGGGCGGTTGAGGATGCGCAACTCGCCCCTCGGCGGCTGGCGCATGACCAGCGTCGTGCTTCCGCCGCCGTCCAGGTTCAACGCACTGTCACACCCCAGCCGCAGCATCTCCTCGGCCAGCTGCGTGTAAGTCATGCCGACCGATCCGGCATGTCGGCCGTCCACGATCAACAGCGTCAGCCGCTCTCCGCTCCGGTCGATTCCGGCCGCCGTGCGCGGATGCGCCTGCCTGGACTCCGGGTAGGTCTTCTTCCCATCCTCAAGCAGCTTCGTGTTCCCGGCGATCACCTGCCGGGCATTGCCGGGAATGCGGTCGGAAGTGGTGATCAGGGCGCGGCGCTCGGCCGTGATCACGAGTACCGGCCTCACCTCGGCGCTGGCCGCCCAGAGCCGTCCATCGGTCATGGCCGGGCCCAGAACGCTGGCGGCGGCGCCCGCGGTATAGGTCGCGGCACCCCGCTGCGCAGCCGTTTGGCCGACTGTGAAGAAGTCGCCGTTGACGGCGATGTCGAACCCTTCGCGTTGGGCGATGGCACTGGTTCGCATCAGGGTGGTCTGGAAAGGTCCATCGCCATCGGGGTCGTCTCCGCCGCGGCAGACGCGCAGTTCGATGCCCGGCCGGCGCAAGTCCAGCACCACCCAATGAAGCTGCATCGGCGGATCGACGCGCGCCTCATGTCCATACGACACACCGGGCCAGGTGGCGACGGGTTGCGATTCGGCCCGGGCGCCCTGGACAACGCAGACCAGCGCCAGGAACAACCCTGCAACGAACAGGCAGCGACGCGACATGGCACCTCCCGCTGCACCCGCCGGGTATAAACGCCTATTCCCCGACCGGACGCCCGGCGGCAAATCCGGCAACTTGTGAAATCTCAACACGTTCAACACAATGCGCGGTATTAATGGAGCGATCGTATCAGCGTTTGGCACACAGGAGAATAGAATATGCGAAAGGTGCTCGCCTCCGCCCTGCTCGCCGCGGCCGTTGCCGCCGCGGTTCCCAGCGTCGTCCGTGCCCAGGCGAATGAGCCGCCGGCGCGGATTGCCGCCGCTCAGACCCAGGTCCCGGTCAAGATCGTGGTCCTCTTTTCCTCGGGGGTGGGATACTTCGAGCATGTTGGCTCCGTGGAGGCGGACGCCACAACCGAGCTGCGATTCAAGACGGCGCAGATCAACGACATCCTCAAGAGCCTGGTGCTGCAGGACACCGGCGGCGGCCGCGTCTCCACGGTCGTCTATCCATCCCTGGATCCGCTGGCACGGACGCTCAAGAGCTTCCAGGTGGATGTGTCATCCAACCCGCCGCTGGCCGACCTGCTCAATCAGCTTCGCGGCGCCAGGGTCCGCATCCTGTTCGGCGACCAGAAGGTTGCCGGCACAGTCCTTGGCGTTGAAAAGAAGCCCAAGGCCGTCGAGAAGGGGAGTATCGAGGTCTGGCAACTGAATCTGGTCAGCGACGGGCGGATTCGACCCTTCCCGCTGGACGACCTGACGGAAATCCAGTTGGAAGACCCGCAACTCCAGGAGGAGTTGAACAAGGCGCTGGCCGCACTCTCCCAGTCGCGCGACCAGGACAAAAAGCCGGTAACGATCCAGTTCCAAGGGCAGGGTCGCCGCTCGGTGCGCATCGGATACGTCGTCGAAACCCCCATCTGGAAGACCAGTTATCGGCTCCTGCTTCCAACCGACGCCAAGGACAAGGCCGGCCTGCAGGGATGGGCCATCGTCGAGAACCAGACGGACAATGACTGGAAGGATGTGCAACTGTCGCTGGTCAGCGGCCGACCGATCAGCTTCATCCAGGAACTCTACCAGCCGCTCTATGTGCCCCGCCCTGTCGTCCAGCCCGAACTCTATGCGAGCCTCCGGCCGCAGACCTACGAGGAAGGCCAGCGAGCTGAGCGGCTCAAGGAACTCGACGAGGTGGGTGGAGCCTTGCAGAATCGCGGACTGACGGGCCTGCGGCGATCCCAGGCCGCGGCCAAGCAGGAGGTGGCGAGCGTGGCCGGCGCCGCCGGCGCTCCGGCGCGGGATGCGAAATACGGCGAGGTGTGGGACAAGCCATTGGATGCCTCCGCCTCCGTCGCCTCGGTCGCGTCGGCCCAGAAGATCGGCGAACTGTTCCAGTACACCGTCGGCAATGTCACCCTCCCCCGCCAGCGGTCGGCCATGATCCCCATCATCACCGACCCCATCGAGGTCGAGAAACTCAGCATCTACAACGCTTCGGTGTTGCAGAAGAACCCGCTCAACGGCGCCCGTGTGAAGAACACCACCGACAAGCACCTGCTCCAGGGGCCGATCACCGTCCTTGAAGGCAGTTCCTACGCCGGCGATGCCAGGATCGACAACCTGCCGCCGGGACAGGAGCGGCTGGTCAGCTACGGCATCGACCTGCAGATGCTGGTCAATTCCACCAAGAACAAGCAGGAAAGCTCCATCCAGACCGGCAAGATCGTCAAGGGGGTGCTGCACATCTCCCGCAAGCACGTGTTCACCCAGGAATACCTGGCCGAGAACAAGGACGGCAAGGACAGGGTCCTGATCATCGAGCATCCCTTCCGCCAGGGCTGGAAGCTGATCGAGCCGGAAAAGCCGATGGAAACCACCGAGACGCTCTACCGCTTCCGCACCGGCGTCCCGGCCGGTAAGCAGTCCGTTTTCGCGGTCAGGGAACAGCACGTGCAGGAGGAGAAGATCGCAATTCTCCCGATGGACGTGACGGCGCTGGAGACATACTTCAAGGCTGCCGAAATTCCCCAGGATGTGCGGGATGCGCTGTCCAGGGCGGCGGCAATGAAACAGGCGGTCGTGGACGCCCAGCGGCAGGTGGACCAGACCAAGGCCCAAATCGCCCAGATCGGCCAGGAGCAGGCCCGCATCCGCGAAAACGTCAAGGTGGCCCCGGACCGCACGGAATACCGTAACCGACTGCTGTCCAAACTCAACGAGCAGGAATCACAGATCGACGGCCTGTACCAGCAGATGCAGAAAGCCCAGGAGGAGGTCGAGACCCGACGCAAGGCGTTTGAGGATTACCTTGGCGGGCTGACGGTGGGATAGCGAATCCCCGGCGTCAAACAAAACGACTTGACCTCCGGGATATACCGCTGGAGGATCGTTTTTCGGCCGGTACTGCGGCGTACGCAGCTCCCCGGTCCTTTCTGCGCCGTTCTGTCTGGCAAATCGACCGCCATAACTGACATCCCCTCGCGAATTCCGCGATTTGCCTTGACTGGCTCCAAAACGCGCGCGATATCTTCAGATTGAGCTAACGGTGCGCGCAGGGCCGGTTCAGGGCCAGCGTCGTCTGGAATCGTTCTGCCGCGATCTGCGGCAACCACCAGTCGGCGGCAACATGGATTGACAACGAGATGCGACCAGACGGCAGGCGAGGGCGCCGGTTGGGACAATGCGGGGGTTGGTCCGGGGCATTGCCGCCGCAAGCTGGTCGGGAGGTGGCTGTGGCGGCAAGACTTTGCGTGGACAGGACAGATCGCCGAGAGACCGCATTCCAAGGCGTGCGAAGGGTTCCCCGCTGCCGACGTGTTCTTCCCAGCCGTCGCGACTTCATGATGCAATCCCTGGAGTCGCGCGTCCTCCTATCGACCTCGCCGTACATCAGCGAGTTCATGGCCTCCAACGACAACACGCTGCTGGATCAGGACGGACAGTCCTCCGACTGGATCGAGATCGCCAACCCCTCCCTTCTGCCCGTCAGTCTCAACGGGTACTACCTGACCGACAACCCCCAGGAACTGGCCAAGTGGCAGTTTCCCGACGTTCAGATCCCGGCCGGCGGCTACCTTGTCGTCTTTGCCTCGCAGAAGGACCGCGCCATTGCCGGAAGCGAGCTTCACACGAACTTCTCGCTGGATGCGGGTGACGGCGAGTATCTGGCGCTGGTGGCCCCGGATGGACAAACCGTCGTGTCGCAGTACGCGCCGGCCTTCCCCCGCCAGTTGACGGACGTTTCCTACGGCATCGGCATCGACTACGAAACGACCCTGCTGCTGGGCGCGGCCGATAATGTGCGGGTATTGATCCCCGGCGATGGAAATCTCGGCCTGGACTGGACCCAGCGACAGTTCTCCGACACGGCATGGATGTCCGGTCCGGGTGGAGTCGGCTTCGATGCGGACGTGGTGCCGCCTCCGGTGTCCGGATTCACCGTGCGAATGGTGGATGTGGTAGGAGGCATCACGGATGTCTACACCGCCCAGTCGCTGCTGGCCAGGCCGCTGCCCGGCGGTTACACCCTGGAGTCGGATACAACCAAGGACTACTCGGTCGTCAACTTCGGCGACACGCAGAATTTCGCAGGCAACCTGCTGCTGCCCAACGGCCTGCAGGTCACCGAGCAGTACGTCCTGCACGTCACCGCCAACCTGTTCATCCCCGGCGGAACCTGGTCCATCAACGTGGGCTCAGATGATGGTTTCAAGCTCGTCATTCCCGGCGTCACCTTCACCAATCGAGTCAACGAGAACACCGGCGGCCTGGCCGTCGTCAACGACACGCTGGTCTACTCGCCGCCGCGCGGCCACCAGCAGACCTCGGCATCGTTCACCGTCCCCGCCCAGGGACTGAACACCACCCTGAGCCTGGTGTTCTATGAAAACGGGGGCGGCGACAGCCTCGAATTGTCCGTCGCCTCGGGCACGCAGTCGTTCAACAGCAACTTCGTGCTGCTCAGCGACAATGTCCTGCCCGGCTGGAGGGTCACCACCACTTCCAGCACTCCCCCACCCGATTTCAACCCCCTGATCGGCACCAGCGTCCAGTCGCAGATGTTCAACCGCAACGGATCGGCCTACGTGCGCATTCCGCTGCGGCAGGTGGACAACCCGGCCGACTTCGATTCCCTGCGACTGCGAATCCGTTACGACGACGGCTTTGTCGCCTATCTCAACGGCACCGAGATAGCCCGCCGAAACGCGCCGGCCAACGCCCAATGGAATTCCGTCGCAACCGCGGATCATCCCGATGCGCAATCACTGCTGTTCGAGACGATCGACGTGCTGTTGCCTCCGGGCCTGCTCAACGCCGGCGCGGGAACCAACGTGCTGGCGATCCACGGACTGAACCAATCGGCCACCGACACGGATTTCCTGATCGGCGCCGAGGTCTACGGCGTGCGCACGCTCGACCAGGCGCCGCGCTACTTCACCAACCCCACTCCCGGGGCGGCCAACAACACGTCTTCCATCACGGAAGTCGTCGCCGACACCAAGTTCAGCCACGACCGCGGCTTTTACGATGCGCCGTTCGCCGTCACCATCACCACCGCCACGGTCGGCGCAACCATCCGCTACACCCTCGACGGCAGCCAGCCCACCGCCACGACCGGGCTGGTTTACTCCGGCCCGATCACCATCAACACGACCACCACGCTGCGCGCCGCCGCCTTCAAGCCCGGCGCCATCTCCACCGACGTCGATACGCAGACTTATATCTTCCTCAACGACGTCATCCGCCAGCCCAACAACCCTCCCGGCTTCCCCACGACCGGCATCCACTGGGACTACGAGATGGACCCGGATGTGGTCAACAACCCGGCCTACAGCTCGCTGATGATCGACGCCCTGAAGCAGATCCCCTCCATCTCGCTGGTCAGCAGCGTCGAGAACATCTTCGGCCCCAACGGCATCTACACCAATCCCGGCGGCACGGGCGTGACCTGGGAACGCCCGGCCTCGGCCGAACTGATCAATCCGGATGGCTCCCAAGGATTCCAGATCAACGCGGGCCTGCGCATCTACGGCGGCGTCAACCGCAGCACGAGCTTCCCCAAGCACACCTTTCGCCTGCTTTTCAAGGATCAGTACGGCGCCGGCAAACTGCGATATCCGCTGTTCAAGGGCACGGTGGGCGGAGAGAACGCCGTCGAGGAATTCGACACGCTGGTCCTGCGGGGAGCGTTCAACAATTCCTGGCCGTTCTGGGTCGATTCGGAGCGCAACCGGGCGCAG
>Ga0209381_1005315_pt1 | contig 10569 bp, 8 predicted proteins | sample DewCreD2012metaG_FD_184111 | JGI IMG/M metagenome (GOLD analysis project Ga0209381, IMG submission 184111) | Hot spring sediment bacterial and archeal communities from British Columbia, Canada, to study Microbial Dark Matter (Phase II) - Dewar... ...
GCCATCTCCAATGCCGCCGGCAGAAATTGCGCACCCTCTGTAATGCCACGCTCGGTCCCTGAGTTGAAGCCGATCGGAATCATCTGCATTTCACATGCCACAATCCGCACGCAATTAGCCCCCATTCCAAGCGGCAAACCCAACCCGGCTTCTCACAAACAGGAATGGGCCCCCGTTCGCCTTCTCATTCACAAAACAACGACAGCAGATTCCCTTGCCATGCCCGACCTTGCCGATATGCTGACAGTCGGCCCAAAGGAAGGGCCGGATCGAGTACCCTGCATGGAAGCAACCTTCCGCGCGGCCTCTGCGCGAATCCTCATCTCCCGCACCGCTCTGCTTCACAACGTGAAGGTCCTGCGCTCGCGGCTTGCCCCGGCCGTGCGCCTCTGCGCGATGGTCAAGGCCAACGCCTACGGGCACGACGCCGCCATCGTCGCCGACGCCCTGACCAACTTCTGCTCCGATCGACTCGAAGCCCCCGCCGTGGACGCCTTCGCTGTCGTCACGTTCGAGGAGGCCCTGGCCCTCGGATCGGTGCAGGTGCCGGTCATGATTCTCCGGCCCGTGGAGAATGCCCTGCTGGGAGCCAATCGCTCCGCGATCGTCGAGGCGATTCGCTCAGACTGGATCCTGACCGTCTCGTCTCCCGCCGCCGCCGACGACCTGGCGCGAATCGCCATGTCGATCAACCGTCGGGCGAACGTCCAGGTCATGCTCGACACCGGCTGCGCGCGCGAGGGAACCCCGCCGGCCGAGTTCCCGGCTGTGGTCCGCGCGATCGACGCCCATCCCTCCCTGCGCCTCCACGCGATCTGCACACACTTTGTCAGTTCCGAGGAGCCCGAAAACCCCTTCACCCAGGAGCAGTTGCGCCGATTCAACCGCGTCACCGGCGAACTGGCCGCGTCCCATCCCCACCTGCTGCGGCACGCGGCCAACTCCGGCGCGATCTTCTTCACGCCCCACGCCCACCTGGACATGGTGCGGCCCGGAATTGCGCTCTACGGCGTCGATCCCAGCGGGCGGCCCCATATCGACCGGCCGCTGCGACCCGTGCTCAAGTGGGTCGCTCCCCTGGCCATGATCCGCCAGCTTCAGCCCGGGGACTGCGTCGGATACAACCAGACCTGGCGAGCGACCCGCTCCACGCGCATCGGGCTGGTTCCGGTCGGCTACGCCGACGGGTATTGCCGCGCATTCTCCAACACCGCCCGGATGATGATCAGGAATCGCGCGGTCCCGGTCGTCGGGCGGGTGAGCATGGATTACACGACGATCGATCTGACGGACGTGCCCGACGCTCAGGCGGGCGACACCGTGACGGTGCTGGACAACGATCCCCTTTCGCCCGCCAGCGTGTACGCCCTGAGCGAACTGGCCAACACGATCCCTTACGAGGTGTTCACGCGCATCGGGCCCCGGATGACGCGCGTCGCGGTTGAGCCTGCCGACGTCAGCGCCCCGTGCAGCCTCGAGCGGAAGACCGCCTGAGCATCGTGCCGGGCCGCGGCCCCGGCGGACGGCACCTGGAATCGCCGGAGTATCGACCGTGAGAATACGATTGTCCATTGGCCCGGTGGTCGCGCTGCTCATGGCGGGCGCGCTCTGCCGCTGCGCCGCGAGCGGGGCGGAGCCACCCCTGAATCTGCTGATCTTCGGCGACTGGGGCGCGGCCACCTATCAGCAGAAGTCCGTCGCCGACGCCATGGCCAGTTACGTCAGCCGGTCCCCCGCGCCGTTCGCCGCCGCCTTCACCACCGGCGACAATTTCTACTACACGCTGCTGGGCACCCACGATCCGCAATGGAAAGACCTTTTCGAGGACCTCTACGATGCCCGCCGGTTGCCGATGCCCTTTTACGCCGCCCTGGGCAACCACGACTACGACGGCGCCAATCACCTTGTCGAACTGGCCTACGCCCGACAGAACCCCGCCTCGCGATGGAAGATGCCCGCGCGATGGTATCGCGTCGATTTTCCGGCGGCCGATCCCACGGTCACCGTCCTGGTCCTGGACAGCAACAAACCGCGACTCTCGCGCCGCCAGTGGCTCGATCAGCTCGACTGGATGGAAAGCCATCTCGCATCGCCAACCCGCGCCCCCTGGATCGTCTGCGTCGCCCACCACACGATCTACTCCAACGGCTGGCACGGCGACAACGCCGTCCTGCAACGCGACTGGGGAGAGCTGTTTGAGAGATACAACGTCCCCTTCTACCTCTGCGGCCACGACCACAACCTTCAACACCTTCAAGTGCCCGGACTCCGCACCAGTTTCCTGGTCACCGGGGCCGGCGGCGCCTGGCGCAAGAGCATGGCCCGCGATGACCGCGGCCCGCTCTCCCGGTCGGTGCACGGCTTTGTCCACCTGGAAGTGCACCCCGACCGTGCCGCGGCCCGCTTCGTCGATACCGATGGCCAGGTCATTCACCACCTTGAACGCCGGCTCGACGGCACGCTCTCGGTCCTCCTGACCACCGGCACCGACCCGGTCGGCCGGCAGGAACCAGGCGGCGCACAGACCGACTGAGGGCCTATCATTTTTCGCCACCAGAAGGAGGCCCCATGGCATTCACCCTGCGGATCGGCGAAACCGCGCCCGAGTTTGACCTGCCCGGCGTTGACGGCAATCGCTACTCGCTGGCCGACTTCAAGGATGCGCCGGCGTTGCTTGTCGTGTTCTCGTGCAATCATTGTCCCTATGTCATCGGCAGCGAAGACCGCATGATCCGGCTCCACAAGGACTGGTCGCCGCGCGGGCTGGCATCCGTCGCCATCAACTCCAACGAGACGGAGAACCACCCAACCGACTCGTTTGAACACATGATCATCCGCTCGCGGGAAAAGAACTTCCCGTTCCCCTATCTGCGGGACGATTCCCAGGAAGTCGCCCGCGCCTACGGCGCCCTGCGCACGCCCCATTTCTACCTGTTCGACCGCGACCGGCGGCTTCGCTACACCGGCCGAATGGACAACAACCCCAGGGACGCCTCGCTGGCCACCACCCACGAGCTAAGGGACGCGATCGAGGCCGTGCTCGCGGGCCGCCGGCCTCGCATCGAAGTAACCAATCCCATCGGATGCAATGTGAAGTGGAAGGGAAAACCCGAGAAATGGATGCCGCCCGAGGCCTGCGACCTGGTGTAGCGGCAGGCCCCGTTCGATCCCTTCACCGGCCGCGGGACCTGCGCATCAACAGCTTCACGGTCGCCACCAGCACTATCGCCGCGCACCCGGGCTCCGGGAGCAGCGTGGGCGGCGGAGGCGGCGGATCGTCATCGCCGTCATCTCCCCCGCCGGTTCCGCCGTTCCAGCCTCCGCCGGGCACGGGCGTCTCCAGGCCAGGCCCCGGGGGAAGACTCAGGCGCGATCCACCCGCCAGCCAGACCGGCTCGGCCCGCAGCCAGTCCTTGTACTCCGGCGATGGACCGTACTGCCAGCCCTTTAACTGGGGCCACTGCGACCAGGCCGGGTCGCCGAAGGTGTAATAGTCCCATATCCCCTCGATCCGGTCACCCAGCGTGATCCCCTCGCCCGCCGCCGATCTGAACTCCTCCGGCTGCGAATCGGCGATCAGCGCCACCGGCGTGTCATTGTAGAACCGCCGGCGCTGCGGCCAGGACTCGCCGGCGGGCTCTGTCGAACCCTCCCGCGACCCGGCAACCTCCTGCCGCGGCGTCATCTGCCCGGCCAGCAGAAACCCGGCCGCCAGGAACAACCCACAGACACCCATGGCGGCCCTGCGTATTGTGAAGCGATTCAGTCGCATACCGCGTTCCGCAGTCAAGCCCTCTCCTGCTCTATCGGCGTCACCACCTTTTTCGCGTGACCCCCGTGCGTCCTGCGCCGCAAGCTGATAATCTGCAACACATTGTATTATCGGACGTCACATCCCGGGTCCGGCGCGGTAGACCAGAGCGAAAGGACAGGTTCTGCCATGAAAGTCACGCCCTTGTTATGCGTCCTTGCCTGCGCCACGGCATACGCGGCCCCCGTCGCCATCATCCTCGACGATCGGCTGCCCCAGACAGAACCCGCGGCCGTCAAGGCCCTGGCCGAAGCCGTCGCCCGCGGGGGATACCAGGTTCGGCATGCCACGGTCGATCAACTCAATGAGCCCGATGCGGACCTGCTGGTGCTGCCGAATGCCGGCTCCGCTCCGCTGGCGACCATTCCCGCCGTCGTGCGTCATCTGGAAGGCGGTGGCCATGTGCTGGCGTGCGGCCTGCCGGCCTGGCAATCCAGGGTGATGCGGTCCAACGGTGTATGGATGACGGCACTTGAGCGCAAGGAACTGCTGGACCGCACACGCCCCGTACGACTGATCGCCGATTTCCGCACCGAGGATCCGGTTCGCTGGCGCCGCGGCAGCAACACCGACAATCCCCCTTCCACCGCGCGCGCCGAGGAAGGGGCGATGCACGTTGTTGTCCCCGCCCTCAGCGGCTGGGACACCTACAGCCGCGACTTCGACGCCCCGTTCCCCGACAAACACACCATTACCTGCTTTCGCGCCAAGGCAGGCCCGCGCACCCGTCAGCTCATCGCCGAATGGCAGGAAACCGACGGGTCGCGCTGGATCGCCACCGTGGATGTTGATCAGACATGGCGAAGCTTCGCGCTGCCGCCTGAAGCGTTCGTGGCCTGGCAGCCTCCCGCCGGCCGCGGAGGCCGCAACGACAGGCTCAACGTCCGAAATGCCAGACGCTTTGCAATCGGCGTGGCCTATTCCCACATTCCCGATGTCGGCGGGCGGCAGGAGTATTGGTTTGCCGACCTGGGCACGGCGCCCGACCCGCTCGGTCCCGTGGACGACACCGCCGAAATCCCGCACATCGAGTCGCTCTCGCCCGGTTATCAGTTCTTTCCCATTCACGGCAAGGCCGTGCTATCCCAGCCGCCGGGTCCGTTTCCGGCGTCGGCCATGCCGATCGAGCCGCCGGCCCGGCTCACGGGAATCGTTCCCCGCCCCGACGCCACGGGTTTTGACAAGGACCGGCCCTGGATTCGCAGAGTCCTGCTGCGCGCCCACGAGGGCCGCGATTACCGGGGCGACATCGCCACGCTGACCATCCCGATGCGCGCCGGCAAACCCTCGGGCGCTGTCGTGGCCTTCACCCCTTCGGAACCCCGTTTTTACGTCCAGCCGGCCATCACCGGGCAGATTGAGGGCATCGCCCGCATGCTGCGCCGGGGCCTGTTCATCGCCGAGGGCGGCGCCGGTTACTACACCACCTTTGCCGACCAGCCGCTCAACGTGGGCGCGCGAATCGTGCGAACAGCCGGCGCCGGCAACGGCCCGGCCTCCGTCCATCTGGCCGTGGTGAAACTTGACGGGCACAAGACCCTGTTCCAATGGCGGTGGCCAATCACGTTCGACGCCAACCCCGCGACCTTCTCCCGGATCATCGACGCCGGCCAGCTCGACCCCGGTGAATACCGGCTCATCACCGATCTGTACGAAGACCAGCAGATCATCGAGAGAGTGGAGCACGAACTGCACATCCTCGGCCCCAGGTCCAGGCCGCGTTTCGTGACGGTAGCCGATGGCCGCTTCCTGCTGGATGGCAGGCGGTGGAAGCCCCACGGCGTCAACTACATGCCCTCCTCGGGGGTTGGCCTGGTCCATCACGGCAACTTCGAGTACTGGCTGGGAGCGGCAGCCTACGACCCGGCCATCATCGAGCGCGACATCTCCCGGTGCGCCGCGATGAACATGAACGCGATCTCGGTTTTTCTGTATCACCGTGATCTTCAGGCCCGGAACCTGCTGGACCTGCTCCGCCTGTGCGACAAGCACAACCTGAAGGTCAACCTCTCGCTTCGTCCCGGCACGCCGCTGGATTTCAAGTGGAACCAGGTCCGTGAGATGATCCAGACCCTGCGCCTGGCCGACAGCGACACCATCTTCGCCTACGACCTGGCCTGGGAACCCAGCCACTTTGACTACATCCACCAGAAGCGTTACGCAAAGCAATGGACCCGCTGGGTCGTCGCGCGGCACGGCTCGATTGAACGGGCGGAGAAGAACTGGGGCGTTGCCGCGCCGCGCGACGGCGACGGGCTTGACGTGCCCCCGGCCAGTATGTGGACTGAGGACGGCCCCTGGAGAAAGCTGGTGGCCGACTATCGCCTGTTCCTGGATGATTACCTCGCTGGCCCCTACGCGGAGGCACGTCGGCTGGTTCGCTCGATCGATCCCAACCATGCGGTCAGCTTCCGTATGCAGCATGCCGGCGATCCGACGATCAACATGAGCCGGCTCCTGCCTTATGATCCCTGGGGCCTGCGCAACGCTGTCGATATCTGGGAACCGGAGGCCTACGGTCGAATCGGCGACTGGGAGCGCGTGAAACCGGGGCATTTCACCGCCGCCTACATGCGATTGTGCGACCCGTCCAAGCCGGTGATGTGGTCGGAGATGGGGGTCAGCGTGTGGGACGGCCGCGCACAGGCGCCGACCGCCGACCGCCTGGCGTTTGCGGCGCAGTACTACCGCGACTTTTACCGCATGATGATCGAATCGGACGCGGATGGCGTCTTCTTCTGGTGGTATCCGGGCGGATATCGGGTGAATGAACAGAGCGACTACGGAATCATCAATGAGGATGGCACCGACAGGCCCGTAACCGCCGTCATCCGCGAGCATGGCCCGCGTTTTGTCGCTTACGCCCGCCCCCCGATGGAAACAGCCGGGATCGAGATTGACCGGGATGCGGATGCGCGGGGCCTGTACGGCGTTTACCAGGCCGCCGGGCAGGCGTACTGGCAGGCGGTTGAGTCCGGCAAGTGGCCCGTGCTGCGGTGGAAAAGGCTGCCGGGACAGCGGGAGTGATACTCAAGCCGACCTGGCCCTGCCCGTCGACCGTGGCCGCCGGGGTTTCTTCGGGTCCGCGCGGCATGGGCTTGCCCCCGGCCGTGGTTGGCGCCGCAGCGCAATCGGCCATCAACTTGCGCCGCCGGCCGGCGCAGACACCGACGAGGGGACCGGCGCAGCCGCCTTTTTCTCGCCATCCTTTTTCCCGTAGGTCCTTGCCCGCGGCACCACCAGGCTCGTATCCACCGGGCCGTAGCGGATCACCGGCGCATCGTCAGCGGCGTCGTATTCGACCAGGGTCGTTTTGAGGAACTCCGGATCGTTGCGTTCGGGAAAGGCCGGCTTGTAGTGCGCCCCGCGCGACTCGTTGCGGAGCATCGCTCCTTTCAGGATCGCCTCGGCGCTGATGATCATGTCCTTCAGGGCGCGGGCGAACGAAAGGTTCTGGTTCGTCCACATCCGCGTGTCCGACAGCTTCACCTTCCTGTATCGCTCCTTCCACTGCTGGCAGCGATTGAGCGTCTCCTCCAGCCGCTCGTTGTGACGCACCACGGTGCAGTTGTCGGTCATCCACTTGCCCATCTCCTGCCAGAGCAGGTAGGGATTCTCGGTGCCGTTGTTGTTGACCAGCCACTTCTGCTTGTCGAGTTCCTGCCTGACTACCGCGTCATAGACGGATTGCGGCACGTCGCCGGCAGCCACCTTGGCATCCTGCGCGTAATTCCGCACGCACGGCCCGCCGAACAGCCCGTCGAAGATGCAGGAGAGCAGCGAATTGGCGCCGAGCCGGTTGGCCCCGTGATAGGCAAAACTGCACTCGCCCATGGTGTACAGGCCCGGGATATTGGTGGACATGTTTCGCGGATCACCGGCCTTGAGCCCGCCGGTCTTGGAGTCCTTCACGAAGTCAGCCCAGAGCCCGCCCATGGTGTAATGCACCGCCGGGAAGATCTTCATCGGCTCATCCAGCGGATCGGTGCCGACGAATTTCTCGTAGATCTCGAGGATTCCCTCGAGTTTCTGGAGAATTGCATGTCGCCCGATGCGCTTGACCTCGTCGCGCAGGTCGAGGTAGACCATGTTGCCGCCCCCCACGCCATAGCCTTCCTGGCAAACCTGGAAAATCTCGCGGGTCGCGATGTCGCGCGGAACCAGGTTTCCGTACTTGGGGTACTTCTCCTCCAGGAAGTACAGACGATCGCTCTCCGGAATGCTGTTGGGAGGGCGCTTGTCCCCCCGCTGGCGCGGAACCCACACCCGCCCGCCTTCCCCGCGGGCCGACTCGCTGATCAGGCGGCACTTGTCCTCTCCCGGAATGGCCGTCGGATGCACCTGGATCATCTCCGGGTTGGCATAGCGGGCGCCGGCCTGGTAGCAGCGGGCCACCGCCCCCCCCGTGCAGATCACCGACATGGTGCTCTTGCCGAAGATCAACCCGTTGCCGCCGGTCGCGATCACCGTCGCGTCCCCGCGAAAGGCGCAGATCTGCATCGTGCGCATGTCCTGCGCCACGATCCCCACGCAAGCCCCGTCATGGATCACAGGCCAGAGGAACTCCCAGAACTCGTACTTCCTGACGCGCCCCTCGGCTTCCCAGCGGCGCGTCTGCTCATCCAGGGCGTACAGCAACTGCTGTCCCGTGGTCGCCCCGGCGTAGAACGTCCGCTTGAACAGCGATCCGCCGAACAGGCGCAGGGCGCGCTGCCCCTCGGGGGTCCGGTTGAATGGAACCCCCATCCGGTCCAGCAGGTCGATGATCCGCGGCGCCCAGTTGGCCATTTCCAGAACCGGCGGCTGGTCGGCCAGAAAATCACCTCCCAGCACCGTCTCGTCAAAGTGCATCCACTCGCTGTAGCCCTGCTGCCGTGCGATGTCGTTGCAGGCGTTGATGCCTCCCTGGGCACAGACGCTGTGGCTGCGCTTCACCGGCACCATCGAGAACAGATCGACGTTCATGCCCTCTTCGGCCAGCCTGACGGCACAGGACAGGCCGGCCAGCCCGCCGCCGACGATGATCACTCGCTTGTTGGATGCGGCCATATGGACCTCTATGCTCAGGGCCGGCCGACGAACGCCGCATGGCGGACAGTCGTCGCCCGACACCACGTGTTATCCCAACCTGTCTTTCTTCTCATGCAGGAACTTCAGATGGTGCTCCAGGTGGCCGATGGCGCCGCGAAGCAGTTGCTCCAGCGTCACCGGGCCCCTTTGGTTGTGAGTCCCCTGGCGCGCGAAGGCAGACTCCGGCAGCCGCCGCAGCACACGGGCCATCTGCCGACGGTTGACCGCAAACAGCGACAGTGCATCCTCAACCGACTGGTCGTGATAGTGCAATTCCCGGACAAAGCGGCTCTCGTCGAATCCGATCAGCGGGGGATTGTCCTCGGCAATGACACGCTTCATCCGGTCGGCGTTCACCAGGTCGCTGTCGGCCAGGTGCAGCACGACCTGCTGAATCGACCAGGTCCCGGGAACGGGAAAGGCCGTCAACTGCTCGCGCGTCAGTCCCTGGACCGCCGCCCGAAACATCGGGCCGCCCTGCTCATACTGGTCGATCAGCAATTGGATCATGACATTCCGTGACGCATAATCGCCGCTCTACGGATGCGACACCGCGGGCGGGCCGTTCAAAAACTTCTGCCAGTCCATGCTGGCCGCCGAACCCAGGGCGGCAAAACCCAGAATGAGCGTAAGGACGAAAAGCCCCGCACAGGCGAAGCCCCAGCGCCGCTGCGCCCCGGCCGACGTGGTCAGGCCCCAGGTGATCGCCGCCGTCCAGAACCCATTGGCCAGGTGGAAGCAGGAGGCCACGATGCCGATCGGATACACGAAGGCCCAGACCCACCAGGATGCCTGCATGTGCCTGCCGATGGTGCCCGAGGCGCTGTGCGGATCAAACGAGAGGGTGACGCCGAACAGGCCATACTTCAGCGACAGCACGTGGAAGATCATGAACGCCACGATGATGCCGGCGCTGACCCGCTGGGCGATGTAAAGCCAGTTCTTCACGTAGCCGTAGTGATCGACGTTCGGGGCACCCGTGAAGGCAATCCAGATCCCGTACAGCGTGTGGAAAATGATGGGAAGAAAGATGAACGCCCATTCGATCGCCCAGAGCAGGGGCAGGGAGTGAATCTTGTTAACCTGCAACTGGTAGATGTCGCCCGCCTGGGCAAGCGTGGCGTTGACGATCAGGTGAACGACCAGGTAGCCGCCAAACACGAGTCCCGTCAGCGAGTGAAGGCGGCGGATCAAAAAATGGTTTCTGCCGCCGACGAGCGAAAATGTCAGGTCGGGAGAAGTAGCGGAGGACACGATCATCCTTTCGGTTCGACCAGAGCCGGAATTCTTGATGACCGGCGCCGATTTAGCAACGCCAAGGCCTTTCGCACCATTGTAGGGCGAGATGGCGGGCAGAAAAAGGCGTCGGCCCGGCGTTCCGACAATCGGGGGTGGGTGACGCTCCGCTGTCGGCGGTCCGGGATCGCGTGGGCGGACCACGTGACACGAACGTCCTCGCCTGTGCCCCAAACTCCTCGGGTGGACCAACGCCCGGAATAATCTCAACACCGCCGTGCAGTCCTCCACCCAAGGATGAAACCGTCACGGACACCGGCGCAACCAGGGCAATCGCTTTTGATGGAAGCTCACGCCAGGACTACCTTTAGGAGATAGTCGTTATCCCATCCACAGCTTTGCCGCTTGATGGCGATGCCGGTTTTCTGGCTGCTCTCCTTCTTCAACAGGTT
>Ga0209381_1005317_pt1 | contig 10567 bp, 5 predicted proteins | sample DewCreD2012metaG_FD_184111 | JGI IMG/M metagenome (GOLD analysis project Ga0209381, IMG submission 184111) | Hot spring sediment bacterial and archeal communities from British Columbia, Canada, to study Microbial Dark Matter (Phase II) - Dewar... ...
ACCCCACCACCACCAGGCGCGCATCCTCCATATAATATTCTTTATAGCGGACTTCGTTGGCCTCCACTTGCTGCCAGCGGCGCATCAGGCGGAGGTTGGTTTCCTCTTCCTCGTGGGGGTTCAGATAGATCGAACTGAGGAAGTTGCGCTGTCGTCCCACTGCGCCCGAAACTGCCCATTCTGGGAAGGTTGTGCGCACGGGCTTCATAGGGGGTAGCTCGGCTGGCTCCATCATCTGGCCCAGACTGCCATCCAGCAGAACCACCGCGATTGAGCGGTATTGTTCGGCCAGGTCAAACGCTAGGACGGTCAGATCAATGGCCTCTTGTACGCTGGCGGGGGCCAGCACAATGGCGTGGTAATCGCCGTGGCCGCCGCCGTGAACGATCTGGTTATAGTCTGACTGGGCCGGCGCAATATTCCCCAACCCCGGCCCGCCGCGCATCACATCCACCAGCACCATTGGGACTTCAGTGCCAGCGATGTACGAAAGCCCTTCCATCATCAAGCTGATGCCCGGGCTAGACGAGGAAGTCATCACCCGCGCACCGGTGCAGGCCGCCCCGTAGACCATATTGATGGCCGCCAGTTCACTTTCGGCCTGCACAAAGGCGCGGCCCAATTGGGGCATCCGGTGCGACATCCACTCCAACAGCTCGGTCTGTGGGGTAATCGGGTAGCCGAAATAAGCCTGTAGGCCGGCACGCACCGCCGCCTCGGCAATCGCCTCATTGCCTTTCATTAGCTCACGAGCCATTCGTTTCGCCCTCCTTAACTTGCCCGTACTCTGGAGACTTCACGATAGACGGCAATGGCAGCTTCAGGGCAAACCAGCGCGCAAATGCCGCAGCCTGTGCAGCCTTCCGCAATTAATTCCGCCGGGTGATAGCCTTTTGCGGTGATGCGTTCGGCGGCCAGCGCCAGAACCTCTTGTGGGCAAACGCTGACGCACAGCTCACAGCCTTTGCAATATAACTCATGGATCTCGACTCGACCCTTCGCGGGCATCCCGTCCTCCTGTGTGGATTTTCCGAGAACTCAGACAATTTCTATGCGAATCTTGGCCTTAGAGTCATTATCGCGCCCTTATTGGTGGGCGTGAAGTGTCAACCGTCATCATGGGCAGGATACATCCTTCCATAAATTGTAGGAATCGGAAGAAAAACCACTCAATACCACTACAGATAATTTTCCTCTTTTTTATCGCAATATGACAGGTCACAGATTAAATAGTGACCTATATTACTTACGCAATTTGGCGTTTCGAAATAGACTCAGAGATTGAAATAGGCGGAATCTGGTCTTGTTTAGACCAGTACTGATCTTGTCTTTCAGGAAAAAGCTTTCTGGCTTTTTTTTTCTGATGAAACATCTTCTATGGAGTGAGCCTCATGACGACGCGTCAACTGATTACAATTGATGCCAATGAAGCAGTAGCCCATGTAGCTTACCGGCTGAACGAGGTGATTGCCATTTACCCAATCACCCCGTCTTCTGGCATGGGCGAGTTTGCCGATGCCTGGGCGGCTGCCAAAGTCCCCAACCTGTGGAATACAGTTCCCCTGGTGGTTGAAATGCAGTCCGAGGGCGGCGCCGCGGGCGCTGTCCACGGCGCACTGCAAACCGGCTCCCTGTCCACGACCTTTACGGCCTCGCAGGGCTTGATGTTGATGATCCCCAATATGTTCAAGATTGCGGGCGAACTAACCCCCATGGTGATTCACGTCTCCGCCCGCTCGCTGGCTTACCAGGCCCTCTCGATCTTTGGCGATCATTCCGATGTGATGGCCGTGCGCACCACCGGCTTTGCCATGCTGGCTTCGCGCTCGGTGCAAGAAGCCCAGGATAATGCGCTCATCGCTCAGGTCGCCAGCCTGAAATCGCGCGTGCCTTTCCTGCACTTCTTTGATGGCTTCCGCACCTCTCACGAGGTCAACAAGATTGAACAGCTCACCGAAGACGACCTGCGCGCCATGATCAACGAAGAGGACATTAAAGCCCACCGCCAGCGCGCCCTCACCCCCGAAAACCCCGTCCTGCGCGGCAGCGCCCAAAACCCCGACGTCTACTTCCAGGGCCGCGAGACGGTCAACCCCTTCTACGCCAAGACCCCGGCCATTGTTCAGGAAGTGATGGACCAGTTCGCCGCGCTGACCGGGCGCTCGTATCACCTCTTTGACTATGCCGGCGCGCCCGATGCCGAGCGCGTCATCGTGGTGATGGGTTCTGGGGCCGAGACCGCCGAAGAAACGGCCCTCTACCTGAACCAGCGGGGCGAGAAGGTCGGTGTTGTCACCGTTCATCTCTACCGCCCCTTCTCGGTGGAACACTTAATGAAGGCGCTGCCCGCGACTACCCGCTCCATCGCCGTTCTCGACCGCACCAAAGAAACCGGCGCGGTGGGCGAGCCGCTCTACACCGACGTGGTTGCCGCCATCAATGAAGGTCTGGCACGGGGGATTGCCCCCTTCAAAACCACCCCCACGATCATCGGCGGGCGCTACGGCCTGTCCTCCAAAGAATTCACCCCCGCCATGGTCAAGGCCATCTACGACGAACTGGCGAAGGCCGAACCGAAGAATCACTTCACCATCGGCATTAACGATGACGTTTCCTTCACCAGCCTCGCTTACGACCCGACCTTTGAAATCCTCGACCCCTCCATCGTGCAGTGCATGTTCTTCGGCCTGGGTTCTGACGGTACAGTTGGCGCGAACAAGAACTCCATCAAGATCATCGGTGAAGAAACCGACAACTACGCCCAGGGATATTTCGTTTACGACTCGAAGAAATCGGGGACGGTTACAATCTCGCATCTGCGCTTTGGCCCCAAGCCCATCCGCGCGCCCTATCTGATCACCAAAGCTCAGTTCGTTGCCTGCCATCAGTTTAGCTTCCTCGAGCGCTTCGATATGCTGCGCTATGCGGCCCCCGGCGGCGTGTTCCTGCTGAACAGCATTTACGGCCCTGAAGAAGTTTGGGATCACCTGCCTCGCGAAGTTCAGGCCGACATCATTGCCAAGAAACTGCGCTTCTACACCATTGACGCTTACGAAGTAGCCGAAAAGGCCGGCATGGGTGGGCGTGTCAACACCATTATGCAGACCTGCTTCTTCGCCATCAGCGGCGTGCTCCCGCGCGAGCAGGCAATTGCTGAGATCAAGAAGAGCATCAAGAAGACCTATGGCAAGCGCGGCGAAGCGGTGGTGCAGCGCAACTTTGCGGCCGTTGACCAGACCCTGGAACACCTCTACGAAGTGAAAGTCCCTGACCGGGTAACGGCCACTGTAGGCCGCCGCCCGGCAGTTGCGCCGCAGGCCCCGAAGTTCGTGCGCGAAACCCTCGCTCCAATGATGATCTTTGAGGGCGACAATATTCCCGTCAGTCAGATGCCCGTTGATGGGACCTTCCCGACCGGCACGGCCCAGTGGGAAAAGCGCAATATTGCCCTCGAAATCCCCGTATGGGAGCCAGACCTGTGCATCCAATGTGGAAAATGCGCCATGGTCTGCCCGCACGCCGTCATCCGCATGAAGGTTTACGAACCGGCTCTGCTGGCTGGCGCTCCTGCCACCTTTAAATCCACCGAGGCCAAGTTCAAGGAACTGCCGGGAACCCGCTATACCCTCCAGGTTTCCCCTGAAGACTGCACCGGTTGCGCTCTATGCATCGAAGCCTGCCCGGTTAAAGATAAATCGCAGGCGGGCCGCAAGGCCATCAACATGGCTCCACAGCCGCCCATTCGCGAGACGGAGCGCGCCAATTGGGAATTCTTCCTGACCCTGCCAGAGGGCGACCCCTGCGTTACTGCGCCTACGACGGTTAAAAACTCGCAGCTTCTACAGCCTTTGTTCGAGTTCTCCGGCGCCTGCGCTGGCTGTGGTGAAACGCCCTACGTCAAGCTGCTCTCGCAGCTCTTTGGCGACCGCACCATCGTAGCCAATGCCACCGGCTGTTCCTCGATCTACGGCGGCAACCTGCCCACCACGCCCTGGGCCAAGAACAAAGAAGGGCGCGGCCCGGCCTGGTCGAACTCGCTGTTTGAAGACAATGCTGAGTTCGGCATGGGGATGCGCCTGACGCTCGACAAACAACAGGAATTCGCGGCTGAGTTGGTTCAGGCTCTGGCGGATCAGATCGGCGAAAGCCTCGCTACTGCCCTGCTCAATGCCGATCAGACCACCGAAGCCGGCATCCGCGAACAACGCGGGCGCGTCGCCATCCTCAAAGAGCGCCTGGCTACAATCCAAGATCCGCGCGCCAGCAAACTGGCCGAAGTCGCCGATGCACTCGTCCGTAAGAGCGTTTGGATCTTGGGCGGCGATGGTTGGGCTTACGATATTGGCTACGGCGGCCTTGACCACGTTCTGGCCTCTGGACGCAACGTCAACGTGCTGGTGTTAGACACCGAAGTTTATTCTAATACCGGCGGACAATCTTCCAAGGCCACTCCGCGCGCGGCGGTCGCCAAGTTTGCCGCTAACGGTAAGGCTCTGCCCAAGAAAGACCTCGGCATGATTGCCATGTCCTACGGTTACGTCTACGTGGCCCGCGTTGCGATGGGCGCTAATGACCAGCAGACTCTACGCGCCTTCCTCGAAGCCGACGCTTACGAAGGCCCCTCGCTCATCATTGCTTACAGCCACTGCATCGCGCACGGCATTGACATGCGCAAAGGCCTGGATCAGCAAAAACTGGCTGTCAACTCGGGCATCTGGCCGCTGTACCGCTACAACCCGAGCCTGATCGAACAGGGCAAGAACCCCCTGATCATTGACTCGAAAGATCCCTCGGTTCCGGTGCAGGATTACGCTTACAATGAAACCCGTTACCGGATGTTGATGCAGGCCGATGAGGCGCGCGCCGAAATGCTGATGCGCCTGGCCCGCCAAGATGTTGAAAAACGCTGGAACCTGTACAAGCAAATGGCCGCAATCCAGTACAAGGTTGATGGCAACAACGGCGACGAACACAAGTAAGTAGTATGGATTAGAGAATGCAGGTGTCGGGGAACTGGCGCCTGCATTCATCAATTTCGCCCAACCTATTGGAGGACGACAAATGGTTGATCTAAGCACATCCTACCTTGGTCTGTCACTCAAGAATCCAGTGGTGGCTTCGGCCTCGCCCATCTCGAAAAAACTCAGCGGTATTCGCAGCCTCGAAGATGCTGGCGCCAGTGCCGTGGTGTTGTACTCTTTGTTTGAAGAGCAAATTGTCCACGAAAGCCTGGCCCTGGATCACTTCTTGAACCGCGGCGCCGATTCCTACGCCGAGGCCCTTTCTTACTTCCCGGACCTGAACCACTATAACGTCGGCCCCGAAAGTTACCTGGAACTCATCCATAAGGCCAAAAAGGCGGTTGATATTCCGATCATCGGCAGTCTTAACGGCGTCACCAGCGGCGGATGGGTAGATTATGCCCGTAAAATCGAGCAGGCCGGAGCTGATGCCCTTGAGTTGAACATGTATTACATCCCCACCGACGTCAACTTATCAACTCAGGAAGTAGAAGAGGCATATATCAACCTGGTACGCGATGTGCGCAGCCAGATTAAGATCCCCCTGGCCGTCAAGCTGAGCCCATATTTTACTGCTCTGCCCTATTTTGCCAAACAACTGGTTCAGGCGGGTGCTAACGGCCTGGTGCTGTTTAACCGCTTCTATCAGCCGGATCTCGACATTGAAACCCTGGAAGTGGTCCCCAACCTGGTGCTGAGCAATTCCAGCGAAATGCGCCTGCCCTTACGCTGGGCGGCGATCCTCTACGGGCGCATCCACGCCGACCTGGCCCTGACCACCGGCGTCCACACTGCTCAGGACGTTCTCAAAGCCATGATGGCAGGCGCCAGTGTTACCATGCTGGCCTCGGCGCTACTCCAAAACGGCGTCAAGACCATCTCCACCATCCTCACAGATATGCAGGCCTGGATGGAAACCTTTGAGTACGCATCGATCAGCCAGATGAAGGGCAGCATGAGCCAGCAGGCCGTGGCCGAACCGGCCGCTTTTGAGCGCGCCAACTACATGAAAGCTCTCACCAGCTTCGACAATACCATCACGTACTAAGCTCAAGACGACAAAAGAGGGTAGTTGCTTCGTTTGACCGGAGCAACTACCCTCTTTTTCTCTTAAAAACAATGTGCCTTCCCCTATTGAGGGAAGGCACAATCTGCTAATCAGAACAAATGAAATGAAGCCGGTTGTTTATTCTTCTTCCATTGGCGATTCGTGGGCTTTCTTCTGGCGGTAGACGATGCGCCCGCGCGAAAGATCATACGGAGACATTTCGACCCGCACGCGGTCGCCCAACAAAATGCGGATGTAGTATTTGCGCATTCTGCCAGAAAGGTAAGCCAGCACATCGTGGCCGTTATCCAGGCGAACACGGAATTGTGTACCCGGAAGAGCCTCTACAATCTGGCCTTCCATTTGAATCTTATCTTCTTCTTTTGCCATCCACACCTCCTTAAATCGCCCAAACGAAGAAAAAACAGGACCAGGCGTCCGATGATATGTTTCAACACACGCGCGGTGGCAGTTTACTCCATCGACTTGCTATACTGGCGGCGCTTCATGCGGCGAATGGCCTTTTTCTTCTCGACCCGTCGCAGTTCGCTCTTACTGATAAACCAGCGTTTGCGGCGGACGGTGCTTAACACGCCGCTCTTCACAACCTTCTTGCGGAAGCGCTTAAGCAACTGATCCTGCGATTCGTTTGGACGTAAAACGACAGCTGTCACTTTCTCTCACCTCCCTTCTTTTACAAGATAGGGTCCGCACTTCCTGTTTTGCGGTTAACCAAAAAAAACCGGCTGGTTCTGATGAATGCAGCCGAGTTTTGATCAAAGGCCGATGAGTTGGGTTCACCCGGTAGCATTCTGCGCGTATTTTCCGAAACCTCCTGAGCTGATGAGAAGAAAAGCAAACTGTAAACGGGCTCAGTCTTATTGGACGGTTTATCAGCGTAACACCAGCGTCTAGATTATACCTTAACTGCGACTAATCGTCAATTAAAACGAAAAAGTCTCTTGGCGATGACCTACTCTCCCGGGAGGTCGCCCTCCGAGTACCATCGGCGCTGACAGGCTTAACGACCAGGTTCGAGATGTAGCTGGGTGTACCACTGTCGCTCAGATCACCAAGAGACTATTTTCACTTGTCAAAGTGCCGCATACGCAATGTGTCGGCGGAAAGAGGCCAGAATTCTCTGCACCACGCAGGAAGCCTTCGGTCATTAGTACGGCTTAGCTGCATGCATTGCTGCACTTCCACACGCCGCCTATCAAGCAGGTAGTCTTCCTGCGACCTTACTCGTTACCGAGACAGGGATCTCATCTTGAGGCGTGCTTCCCACTTAGATGCTTTCAGCGGTTATCACTGCCAGACATGGCTACCCAACGCTGCCGTTGGCACGACAATTGGCACACCAGCGGTCTGTCCACCCCGGTCCTCTCGTACTAGGGGCAGCTCCTCGCAAATCCCTAACGCCCACAGCGGATAGAGACCGACCTGTCTCACGACGGTCTGAACCCAGCTCGCGTACCGCTTTAACGGGCGAACAGCCCGACCCTTGGGACCTTATCCAGCCCCAGGATGCGATGAGCCGACATCGAGGTGCCGAGCGAAGTCGTCGATGTGAACTCTTGGACTTCACCAGCCTGTTATCCCCGGGGTAGCTTTTGTCCGGTAAGCCACGGCCCTGCCACTCAGTACCGTGGGATCACTAAGCCCGACTTTCGTCTCTGCGCGACGCGTTGGTCTTGCAGTCAAGCTCCCTTCTGCCTTTGCACTCTCCGGTTGGTTTCCATTCAACCTGAGGGAACCTTTGGGCGCCTCCGTTACCTTTTGGGAGGCGACCGCCCCAGTCAAACTGCCTGCCTGGCACGGTCCGGCTGCCCGTTGAGGGCCAGCCGTTAGGGTCTAAACATGCTCAGGGTGGTATTTCACCGTCGGCTCCACCGACGCTGACGCGCCAGCTTCTCAGCCTCCCACCTATCCTACACAAAGCATGCCCAAACGCAATGCCAGGGTGCAGTAAAGCTCCACGGGGTCTTTTTGTCCTGCTGCGGGTAGGCCGCATCTTCACAGCCATTTCAATTTCGCCGGGTCCTTCGTCGAGACAGTGCTCTAGTTGTTACGCCGTTCGTGCGGGTCGGAACTTACCCGACAAGGAATTTCGCTACCTTAGGACCGTTATAGTTACGGCCGCCGTTCACCGGGGCTTCAGTTCGAAGCTTCGCTTGCGCTTACCTCTCCCTTTAACCTTCCGGCACTGGGCAGGCGTCAGCCCCTATACTGCGTCTTTCGACTTCGCAGAGACCTGTGGTTTTGTTAACCAGTCACTAGAGCCGCTTTGCTGCGACCCCCGCAGGCTACCTTTTCAGCCACCCGCAGGGGCACCCCTTCTCCCGAAGTTACGGGGTCAATTTGCCTAATTCCTTGACGAAGGTTCTCCCGTTCACCTGAGTGTACTCCACTCGTCTACCAGTGTCGGTTTGCGGTACAGGCACTCTACCTTCAACGCTTAGCGGCTTTTCTCGGCAGCCAGGCTCAACTCACTTACGCCTTAGTGGCTCGCCACCCAATCTCAGCTCAAGGAGCGGTCTTCCCTACCCCTCTCATCGCCTGCCATCGGGTGCACCCGCACGACCATTCGCGGGCTGGCCTGCCTGTCTGCGTCCCCGCATCGCTCCCGTAGAGTGGTCCCGGATTGTTGACCGGGTATCCATCGCCTACGCCTTTCGGCCTCGGCTAAGGCCCTGACTAACCCAACGCGGACGGACCTGGCGTTGGAAACCTTAGACTTTCGGTGAACACGGTTCTCACGTGTTTTACGCTACTCATGCCTGCATTCTCACTTCTGCCCGCTCCAGCCGTCCTTCCGGTCGACCTTCTCCGCTGGCAGAACGCTCCCCTACCGATGCGGCTCGCGCCGCATCCCATGGCTTCGGTATCAAGCTTAGCCCCGTTACGTTTTCCGCGCAGGATCACTAGACCAGTGAGCTATTACGCACTCTTGAAAGGATGGCTGCTTCTAAGCCAACCTCCTGGTTGTTCCTGTAACCCCACATCGTTTCCCACTTAGCTTGAATTGGGGGACCTTAGCCGATGATCTGGGCTGTTTCCCTTTCGACCACGAATCTCATCACCCGTAGTCCGACTGTCTGGCTCATAAGTCGCGGCATTCGGAGTTTGATTGGGTTTGGTAAGCATTAAGCCCCCTAGCCCATTCAGTGCTCTACCTCCGCGACTGAACACCAGACGCTAGCCCGAAAGCTATTTCGGGGAGAACAAGCTATCTCCGAGTTCGTTTGGCATATCACCCCTACCCACAGCTCATCCCCTAATTTTGTAACATTAGTAGGTGCGGGCCTCCACGGGCTGTTACACCCGTTTCACCCTGGCCATGGGTAGCTCACCCGGTTTCGTGTCTAATCCCTGCGACTCACCGCCCTATTCAGACTCGCTTTCGCTCCGGCTTCGGATGTTCCTTCCTTAACCTCGCCACAGAGATTAACTCGCAGGCTCATTCTCCAAGAGGCACGCCGTCAGGCCTGACAGCGCGCACCTGGGTTTCCCCAGAGCACCGACCTGCCATTGCCCTCCGACTGCTTGTAGGCTTACGGTTTCAGGTTCTCTTTCACTCCCCTCAACGGGGGACTTTTCACCTTTCCCTCACGGTACTAGTTCACTATCGGTCGCCAAGCGTATTTAGCCTTGGAGAGTGGACTCCCCAGCTTCCTGCCGGATTAGCGTGCCCGGCAGTACTCAGGTTCCTGACAGAACGTTCAACGTTTTCGCGTACGGGACTATCACCCTCTTTGGTAGGCTTTCCCACACCTTTCTGCTAACGTCTCCCGTCCTTTTTGCCAGGCCCTACAACCCCAGACGGCGTACCGCCTGGTTTGGGCTCTTCCCCTTTCGCTCGCCACTACTCAGGGAATCCTTTCTTTTCCTCTGGGTACTGAGATGTTTCAGTTCCCCAGGTTCCCTCTGACTGCCTATGTGTTCAACAGCCAGTGCTGGAGGTGCGCTCCAGCGGGTTTCCCCATTCGGACATCCCCGGATCAACGCCTGTTCACGGCTCCCCGAGGCTTTTCGCAGTGACCCACGTCCTTCTTCGGCACTTGGCGCCAAGGCATTCACCATAAGCCCTTACTTGCTTCACACGTGATGCAGAGAATTCTGTTCTCTTTCCTCTGCTTCCCTTTTCTCTTACCGTCATTTTCCATGACGTTTCGATGCGCCTTACACATTGCTATGCGGTTGTTAAGGTACAGTGCTCATTCGCATGAGCCAGTGCTCATTCCGATGAGCCAGTTGCCCTTAGCAACTGAGGAGTGACAGGAAGAACGCGCTCGATGATGTCGAGACCTCACCACCGCTGATGAGGATTTTCACAGAGCTTTACGCTCTGGTTGTGGGATCTGAGGCGGCACTCGTAAGCGCCACCCACTCGCTCCCTAGAAAGGAGGTGATCCAGGCGCACCTTCCGGTACACCTACCTTGTTACGACTTCGTCCCAGTCACCAGCCCCACCCTCGACGGCTCCCTCCTTGCGGTT
>Ga0209381_1005323_pt1 | contig 10554 bp, 9 predicted proteins | sample DewCreD2012metaG_FD_184111 | JGI IMG/M metagenome (GOLD analysis project Ga0209381, IMG submission 184111) | Hot spring sediment bacterial and archeal communities from British Columbia, Canada, to study Microbial Dark Matter (Phase II) - Dewar... ...
GTGCAACTCCAGTCGGGCTACGCCCTCCTTCCGTTGCACCTGCCCCCACAGCACAAGGTTTCCCCCAATTCACCAAGGGCCTTCCTGCCACCAGGGGGGATCACGATCTACCTGCGCTGTTCGCCTCCCGGGGAGAACGCCGCTTGATCTGAATGCCCGAATGGGGCGCAATGGTATGGCTCTGGGCTACGAGTGGCTCGCCCGCTTCGCGGGCGAGTGAACTGCAAGATGTGGGCGAAGATCAGGGCGAGGCCCTGGGCTGCGGCGAGGCGACAGGCCCGGCCATGGAAGGGCGGCACCCGGAGGCGAAAGGAGACGGCGATGTTGCGAGTGGCGATGTTGAGCGGCTGGCATGTGCACGCGAAGGGGTATGCGAACACCGTGAACTCGTTCCCCGACGCGCGGGTGACGGTTGTGTGGGACGAGGACCCCGCCCGCGGGAGGGCCTGGGCCGATGAGCTCAAGGTGCCCTTCGAGCCGGACCTGAAGGCCTGCTGCGAGCGCGAGGACGTGGACGGCGTGGTGGTGGACGCACCGACCTCGATGCACCCTGAGGTGATGATCGCGGCGGCCAGGGCGGGCAAGCACATCTTCACCGAGAAGGTGATGGCCCTCACGGTGAAGGAGTGCGCCCGCATCGCAGCCGCGGTGCGCAAGGCGGGGGTGAAGTTCTGCATCTCAATGCCCCAGCGATGCTCCTCCACCAGCCTGTTCGCCAAGAAGGTCGCGGATGAGGGGCTGATCGGGGAGGTCACGGTGGTGCGGGTGCGGGTGGCGCACAACGGCGCGTCGGCGGGGTGGCTGCCGCCCCACTTCTACGTGCCCGAGACCTGTGGCGGCGGGGCGATGATGGACCTGGGGGCTCACCCGATGTACATGGCCCGCTGGCTCCTCGGCCAGCCCGCACGTATCGTGTCGGTGTTCAACCACCTCACGCGCCACGCGGTGGAGGATAACTCGGTGTGCCTCATCGAGTTCGAGAGCAAGGCCATCGCAATCGTTGAGACGAGTTTCGTGTCGAGCCACAGTCCCGGCGCCCTGGAGCTCTATGGCACCGAGGGCGCGCTGCTGATCGGCGGGCCGGAGGGCCGCGTCCAGCTCCGCTCCAACAAGGTCAGCTCAGCCGTGGCGGGCTGGATCGCCCCGTCGGACCTGCCCAAGCCCCTGCCGCCCCCGCTGCGTCAGTGGGTGAGCGGGGTCCTCGAGGGCATGCCCATCCACTTTGGCCTCGAGGAGGGCACGCAACTGACGGAGTTGATGGAGGGCGCCTACGCGGCGCACCGCACGGGGCGACAGGTGGAGTTCAAGAGGTCGCGCGCGGCCGATGCGTAGCGCAGGCTCGGTGTGGCTGGGGCGGGCGGGACCGCGCGAGGGCTAGCCGGCAGGGGGGCTCTGGCGGGGGGGCTGGGCCTGCGCGCCGCTCTGCCTGGCCAGAGCGCAGCGCACGGCGTTCTTCAACTCGGTGAGGTCGCTGGCCTTCACAACATAGGCGTCGGCTGACCAGGACATGAAGCTGTCCTTGTAGCTCGCATACGCGGTGTAGATGACCACAGGGAGCCGGTGGTCTATGGCGAGGAGCCTGCTGAGGAGCTCCAAGCCGTCCATGCCCGGCATGGCGATGTCGAGGACCGCGAGGTCGGGCATGCCGCGCTCTGCGATGCTCGCAAGGGCCTCCTGCCCGTTGGACGCGGCGCGAACCGTGTAGCCCTCGCCCGCCAGCTCCTCCGTGAGGAGCAGAAGTTGGTTCTTATCGTCGTCTACGACCAGGACTGCTGCCATCGCGCGGCCTCCCTTCTCGTCCCAGAGTTGACCTTTCTCCAGCGTAACACCTCAGCCGAATGAAGCGCCTTCCGCTCGGCTTTTCCTCGCGTCCGCCGCATCGGGCTTGCCTCAGTGGAGCGATGATTGGCCACCGCCCGCGGCCCCCAGACCTCACCCTCTGCCCTCTCTGCACCAAAGTGGACAGGTGGTAAGGCAGTGCCACCCAGTTGTCAATCCCTTGCCCCACCGACGCGGGGTCGGCCGGGGCGAGAGCTTCAGAGGGCTGATGTGTTGCCCTCTAGCCTGATTATACTCTGAGGGCGTTCAGCGTCAATAGCTATGGCCACGAAAATGCCATGCCGTGGTCCGTGTCGGACACATCTTGCTCGATTGTCGTTCTGAGCGCGCGACCGCCGTCAGGCGGGCGCCGCGAAGAGCCTCTTAAGGGACGCCGCAATGTGACGCAAGCGGCCGATGCTGCACCACTTGGCCCCTCCGACAGATTCTTCGCTCCGTTTCACTCCGCTCAGAATGACAGCCGGGGCCGGCGGCGTGGGACAAAGAACGTTGTTCTGTCTGAAAAGGACCATGCCCAAATGCCATGCGCCTCCTCCCCAACACCGTGCCGGGCGCGGGGCCGGGCGGGGGAGGCGTTCCTGTGCGAGCGCGGCTATTTCGCCGGCTCGGCGGCCTTGGGGGGCAGGGGCAGGCTGGGCTTGTCGCCCTCCTTCAGGGGGCGTAGCTCGATCTTCTTGACGATGATCTTCATACCCTTGAAGCCCGCGCCGCCGTGGACCTGGACGCCGACGCGTCCTTTGGCCGAACGGGTGTCGTGCACCTCGCCGATGAACTTGCCGTTGAGCCAGAAGGCGATGTGGTCGCCGTTGGCGTAGACCAGCCCCTCGTTCCAGTTGTCGGCCTTCTCGATGGTCTCGTCGAGGTTGACAAAGGCGAAGGTGCTCTTTGCGCCGGGATAGAGCGCGCCGCTGAAGGTCTTGGGGTTGGTCCACTTGAGGATGTCGAACTGGTATCGGTCTCGGAACCAGATGCCGCTGTTGGCGGGCCACTTGACCTTGTAGGTGAAGCGGAGCTCGAAGTTGTCGTAGGCCGCGGTGGTGAAGAGGTCGGCGCCCTTGCCGTCGTCCTGGGTGCCCACCAGGCAGCCGTCCTCGACCTTGAACTTCGTCGGGTCCGCCTTGCCCCAGCCCTCGAGGTCCTTGCCGTTGAACAGCGGCGTCCAGTCCTCGCCCGCCAGGGCCACGCCGAGGCCCAGCAGCAGGCCACACGTCAGCATCAGCGCTCGCATTCGCATTTGCTCGGCTCCTCGTAGCTTCTGGTTCGGTCAACCTCAGGTGCCATATTGTAGGCCCGCCCCTTGCCCGAGTCAAGCGCTTGACCCGCTCGCTGCTGATCCCCATAATAGGCGCCCGTTTCCGTGGTTCTCTTCCTGCTTGGAGGTGCGACGATGCGTCGAGCGGCGTTGGTGGGCGTGTGGGTGGTGCTTGCGGCTGCCGCGGCGAGCTTCGCAGCCGAGGCGAAGCTTCAGGACGGCGACTTCGTGGCCGTCATCGGCGACTCAATCACGGAGCAGAGACAGTACTCGGTGTTCATCGAGGACTACCTGCTGGCCTGTCAGCCGGCGGCGAAGCTGCGCGTCATGCAGTTCGGCTGGGGCGGCGAGACTGCCGGCGGCTTCCGTGGCCGCATGGCCAACGACTGTCTCCCCTTCAAGCCCACCGTGGCCACGACCTGCTACGGGATGAACGATGGCGGCTACCGCCCGTTTGACGAGAGCGCCCAGGGCAATGCCTACCGCGCGGCCCAGACGGCCATCGTCCAGGAGTTCAAGAAGGCCGGCCTCCGCCTCATCATCGTCGGCTCCCCAGGCGTAGTGGACGCCGACACGTTTCGCCGCGACCCCGCCGCCGCCAAGATGTACAACGAGACCCTCTCGAGGCTCCGCGACATCGCCCGAGAGGTCGCCGAGAAGCAAGGCGTCGCCTTCGCCAATGTCTTCGACCCCATGATGGACGCGATGACGAAGGCCAAGGCGAAATATGGTAAGGACTACCACGTCGCCGGAGCCGACGGCGTCCATCCCGCCCCCAACGGCCAGCTCGTGATGGCCTACGCCTTCCTCAAGGCGATGGGCTGCGACGGCAACATCGGCACGATCACCGTGGACCTCGCCGCCGGCAAGGCCGAGGCCACCGACGGCCATAGGGTCCTCTCGTGCAAGGACGGCGTCGTCGAGATCGAGAGCGCCCGCTACCCCTTCTGCTTCTTCGGCGACCCCAAGGACCCCAACGCCACCAGCGGCATCATGGAGTTTGTCCCCTTCAACGAAGACCTCAACCGCCTCACCCTGGTCGTCAAGGGCGCCAAGGGCGACAAGGCCCGCGTCACCTGGGGCAACGCCACGAAGGACCTCCCCGCCGCCGACCTCGCCAAAGGCGTCAACCTCGCCGCCCTCTTCCTCGACAACCCGTTCTGCGATGCCTTCCGCAAGCTCGACCAGGCCGTCCGCCTCCAGCAGAACTTCGAGACGCCCATGATCAAGGACATCATCAACAAGTTCCCCACCCTCCAGCGCCTGGTGCCCGAGGAAGCCGAGGCGTGCGACCGCATCCGCGCCGCGCTGGCCAGGAAGGACAAGGCGCTCTTCGACGCCGCAGCCGCCGCGGTGGTCCCTGTCAAGCACACCGTCAGGATCGAGACCCAATAGGACCTATAAGACCTATGCGTCCCATCCACCTGAGGAGAGAAGCTCATGCCCCCGCTTCGCTTCGAAAAGGTCTTCATCTCCGACGAGCGCTATGAGGCCGCAGGCGTCTTCGACGTGGACAACGACGGCCACCTCGACATCGTCTCAGGCGCCTACTGGTATCCAGGTCCCAAGTTCGACCGCAAGTGCAAGATCGGCCCCGTCGCCGCCGCGGGCGAGTACTTCGACGACTTCTCCACCCTGCCCCTCGACGTCAACGGCGACGGCTACACCGACCTCGTCACCGGCGGCTGGTTCGGCCAGTGCGTCGTCTGGAAGGAGAACCCAAAGGGCGACCCGACCAAGCCCTGGGAAGTCCACAAGATCGCCGACACCGGCAACGTCGAGACCACCCGCGCCTGGGACCTTGACGGCTGCGGCATCCCCGAGATAGTGCCCAACACCCCCGGCGCGCCCCAGAAGGTCTTCAAGCTCATCACCGACGCGGCGGGAAAGGGCACGGGGGCCTTCCGCGAACACGTCGTCTACCGCCCCGAGAAGGGGGGGACGGGCCACGGCTTCGGCTGCGGCGACGTCAACGGCGACGGCCGCCCCGACATCGTCCTCGCCAACGGCTGGCTCGAACAGCCCCCCAAGCCCTACGAGGAGCCGTGGGCCTTTCACCCAGAGTTCAGCCTCGGCGGCGCGAGCTGCCCAATCATCGTCGCCGACGTCAACGGCGACGGGCTGGCCGACCTCATCGTCGGCCAGGCACACGGCTATGGCCTCGACTGGTTCGAGCAACGCCTCCAGGGCGGCAAACGCGTCTGGATCAAGCACCCGATTGACCCCTTCAACTCCCAGTACCACGACCTGGTGTGGGCCGACATTGACGGCGACGGGGTGCCCGAGCTTGTGACCGGCAAGCGCTACCGCGCCCACTGCGGCCACGACCCCGGCGAGTACGACCCCTACGGCATCTACTACTTCAAGTGGACCGGCGAGTGCTTCGTCAAGCAGGTGATTGACTACGGCCCGCTGCGCCAGACCACCGGTTGCGGCATCGGCTTTGTGGTGGTGGACATTGACCGCAGCGGCGACGGGCTGCTCGACCTCGTCGCCCCAGGCAAGGACGGCCTCTTCCTCTTCCGCAACCTCGGCTACGCCAAGAATATGGGCGACTGAACATGGCGGGGGGGAACCTTCTTCGCAAGAAGGTTCCCCCGCCGCCCCCCTCCAAGAACTCCCGAGCTCACGAGCGATAGCCGCGCTCGCGCCGGCGGCGGCTCTGCTCGGCCAGGAACGCGCGCTCGCGGGCCGAAAGGCTGTCGAAGCCCTGGCGCGAAATCCTCTCGAGCAGCTCGTCGAGCCGCCGCTCGTCGGCCGCACGGCTCGCCGCCTCGCGCTCGCGGTGGCGGTCCGCCACCCGCTCGAAGTACCCCGCCAGCCGCGGCCCCAGACGCCAGTGGAGCCAGCCATAGAGCGCGCCCCCCAGGTGCGCCGTGTGCGCCACGCCGTCCGCGTAGTTCGTCACGCTGTAGAGCAGGTCTATCCCGACCGCCACGAGTGCGAAAGTCTTCACCCGCGCCGGGATGACGTAGAAGACGTGGATGATGCGATTCGGGAAGTAGATGGCGTAGACGACGAGGACGGCCATCACAGCGGCCGAGGCGCCGATGGCCGGGCTCCTTGCCCCCGCCAGATACTGCGTCGCGGCATACGCCACCCCGCCCGCCACGCCCCCGCCAAGATAGAGCCAAACAAACCGCCAGCGGCCCAGCATCCTGTCCAGCTCTGTCCCGAACCAGTAAAGGAAGAGCATGTTGATGACGATGTGGACGATGTGGCCCGGCTGCGTGCTGTGGAGGAACATGTAGGTGAAGATCTGCCAGACGTGGAGCCGCTCCACCACCGCCCGCGGCACCACGCCGAGGTAGTTAGACAGGCTCACGCGGTACGCGGCCTGGAGGTAAACCTGCGCGAGGAACACGCCGACGGTGACGATGAGGAGCCACTTGACGGCCGGGCTGAAGCGCGGGAAGGCCACGCGCCGCGGCCCCCGCGCGTAGCTCTCGCGCCAGCCGTGGCCGGCATCGTACTCCATCGCTCAACCGCTCCTGGCGGCGGGGGGGGGCGTCTCATCTCGTGGGGCAGGGCGATGGAGCCCGAGGTCGGAGTTGAACCGACAACCTCAGCTTTACGAAAGCCGTGCTCTGCCGGTTGAGCTACTCGGGCTGGCTCCCACCGCCCCATTTATACCGGGAACCGCCCGCCATTGCAAGCGCGCGCCGCCCGAGCGGCATGTCCCGGCCGACGGAGCGGGCGCCGCAGCCGATGGCCTTGGGGGGGCCTCATCAATGACGTGCACTTCAGGGGGCCGTCGTGTCGCCAGTGCCCCTGCCCGGGCTCAGCGACCAGTCCTGGTCACTTCGCCCCTGCCTCCTCGGCGGCGAGGCGGGCGGAGTAGGCCCTCCAGGCGGCGGCGGACTCGGTGAGGTGGATGAGTGGGTCGCCTTTGAGGCCGTAGCACTGGAGCCCGATGGGGCCTCGGAAGCCGATGGCCTTTACCTTCTTGAGGTAGGCGTAGACGTCGAAGTCGCCCTTGCCGAGGGGCTGGATGAGGCGGTCCCAGCCCATGCGCTGGCCCTTCTCCTTCTTGTCGGCGCCGTTGACCGTGACGACGAAGAGGTAGGGGGCGACCTCGTCGAGGATCTTGTCGAGCTCAGGCCCCTGGTCGTTCATCAGCTCGTGGCAGAGGTTGATGGTGAGGCCGACGGCCTTGTGGTTGACCTTCTTGAGGAGGCGGGCGCCCTCGCGGGCGGTGGCGATGTAGTTGCCGGTGTGGGGGTAGATGGAGATGCGGACGCCGGCCTCGGCCGCCACGTCGCCCAGCTCGCGGAGGATTTCGGCGGCCCTGGCATCGGTCTCCTCGACCTTCGCGCGGTTGCCGCTGACGGTGAGCCAGAAGACGGTGTCGGTGCCCTTGATGCCGCGTATCTGGTCCTTGAGGTTCGGGGCGTAGGGCGGGGTCTTGTCGGCGTTGATGCCCGTGTAGATGTTCTTGATGGTCGCGTAGCCGAGCTCCTTGAGCTTCGCGTCGGGCAGGGTGGCGCAGTAGGGGAAGAAGGGATTGGTCAGCCCCTTGCCGGCCTCCGGAGATTCGGCGGCCAAGGCCGCAGCGGCGGTCAACACGACAAGCCCCACGACGGCCAGCTCACACGCGGTTCGCATCGGCTCAGCTCCTTTCGTTGGTCTGCCTTCCTGAGCACAAGTTATCGCTATCGGCGGGGCGTGTCAAGGTTGACTTGAAGGCAGGCGGCGCGCCGGCTACAATGCCGAGGAGGGAGCGACGGCGGGCAAGGAGGCACGAGCATGCCGCAGCGGGTGAATCGCAGGGAGTTTGTGGCCAGTGCCCTGGGGGCATCTGCGGGGATGTCGCTGGCCCTCGGGGGCGGCGCGGCGGCGGGGGCGGCCGCTGGAGCGGCGGCGCCCGCGGCGGCGAAGGAGCCGTTGCCGCGTGGAAAGATCGGAAAACTCGAGATCACCCGCCTCATACTCGGCGGCAACCTCCTGGGGCGCTATACCCACGCGCGCGACCTGAGCTTCGTCCTCAAGCTCATCAAGCAGTATAACACCGACGAGAAGATTCTGGAGACCCTCGCCGCGGCCGAGGCGCACGGCATCAACACCGTGAGCGTTCACTACAACCCAAACACCCGCCGCCTGCTCAAGGAGCACCGCGAGAAGCGCGGGGGAAAGCTCCTGTGGATCCTCTACGCCACCTGCCCCATCGAGGATGAGGCCCGCTACAGCCGCGAGGTGCAGCAGATGGCCGACGACGGGGCCGAGGCCATCTACATCTGGGGCTGCCACACCGACGCCCTCGTCGCCCAGGGCAAGCTGGGCGTCATCGCCAAGAGCGTCGAGCTCATCAAGGCCAACGGCGTGCCCTGCGGCGTGTGCGCCCACGACCTCCGCGTCGTCCAGGAGTGCGAGAAGGCCAAGCTGCCCGTCGACTTCTACGTCAAGACCTTTCACCACCTCAACTACCCGAGCGCCAAGATGGACTACGACTCGATCTGGTGCCGGAACCCCGAGGAGACGGCGAAGTTCATGGCGGGGGTGGAGAAGCCCTGGATCGCCTTCAAGGTGATGGCGGCAGGGGCGATTCCGCCGAAGGACGCCTTCCGCTACGCCTTCGAGGGCGGCGCCGACTTCATCTTCGCCGGGATGTTTGACTTCGACATCGCCGAGGACGTGCAAGTGACCCGAGCCACGCTGGCGGCCCTGCCCAAGCGCTCCCGCCCCTGGCGCGCATAGCAAAGGAGAAGCCCGATGCCTGGCGAGTTGAGCCGTCGTGACTTCGTGAAGGGTTCCGTGGCGGGCGCGGCATTGGTCGCTGGCTCGGGCGCGCTGGCCGCGGCGCCGCCGGCCGCGCCCAAGGGCGATGCGCTGCCGAAGGGGAAGATCGGCAAGCTGGAGGTCAGCCGCATCCTCCTCGGCGGCAACCTGCTCACCCATTTCACCCACAGCCGCGACCTGCGCTACGTCTACGCCCTCGCCGCCCACTACAACACGCCGGCGAAAATCCGCGAGACCCTCGAGGTCGCCGAAGCCAACGGCATCAACACCCTCTCCATCCACACCGTGCCCGCGGCCCTCAAAATCCTCCAGGAGCACCGCAAGGCCGGCGGCAAGATGCAGTGGATCATCTGCTCCACCGCGCCCATCAACGACGTCAACGCCTACGGCAAGTCCATCCAGCAGCTCGTGGACATGGGCACCGACGCGGTCTACATCTGGGGCGTCCACGCCGACGGGCTCACCGGCGACAAGGTGGGCGTGCTGGCCAAGGCCGTGGAGCTCGTCAAGGCCACGGGCGTCCTCTGCGGCGTCGGCGCCCACCAGCTCGCCGTCGTCCAGGCCGTCGAGAAGGAGAGAATCCCCGCCGACTTCTACATCAAGACCCTACACCACCACAACTACCCCAGCGCGAAGCTCGGCCACGACTCGATGTGGTGCACCAACCCCGACGAGACGCGCAAGGTGATGGAGTCGGTGGAGAAGCCTTGGATAGCATTCAAGGTGATGGCCGCGGGGGCCATTCCGCCACAGAGCGCCTTCCAATACGTCTTCGAGGGCGGCGCCGACTTCAGCCTCGCCGGCATGTTCGACTTCGAGATCGCCGAGGACGTCGCCATCGCCAAGCGGGTCCTCGCGGGCATCAAGGACCGCGCCAGGCCGTGGAGGGGCTGAGGCCGTGCGCCGGCCGATCTTCCTGACCCCTCTCCCTTCCAGGGAGAGGGTAGGTTGTTCCGACCCCTCTCCCTTGCAGGGAGAGGGCAGGGAGAGGGTGGGGCGCTGTGGGTGGCCCGGGCGCTCGACCCTCCCCCTCCCCCCTCCCTGAGAGGGAGGGGGGTTGTTCCGACCCCTCTCCCTTGCAGGGAGAGGGCAGGGAGAGGGTGGGGCGCTGTGGGTGGCCCAGGCGCTCGACCCTCCCCCTCCCTCCTCCCTGAGAGGGAGGGGGGTTGTTCCGACCCCTCTCCCTTGCAGGGAGAGGGCAGGGAGAGGGTGGGGCGCTGTGGGTGGCCCGGGCGCTCGACCCTCCCCCTCCCCCCTCCCTGAGAGGGAGGGGGGTTGTTCCGACCCCTCTCCCTTGCAGGGAGAGGGCAGGGAGAGGGTGGGGCGCTGTGGGTGGCCCAGGCGCTCGACCCTCCCCCTCCCCCCTCCCTGAGAGGGAGGGGGGTTGTTCCGACCCCTCTCCCTTGCAGGGAGAGGGCAGGGAGAGGGTGGGGCGCTGTGGGTGGCCCAGGCGCTCGACCCTCCCCCTCCCCCCTCCCTGAGAGGGAGGGGGGTTGTTCCGACCCCTCTCCCTTGCAGGGAGAGGGCAGGGAGAGGGTGGGGCGCTGTGGGTGGCCCAGGCGCTCGACCCTCCCCCTCCCTCCTCCCTGAGAGGGAGGGGGGTTGTTCCGACCCCTCTCCCTTGCAGGGAGAGGGCAGGGAGAGGGTGGGGCGCTGTGGGTGGCCCGGGCGCTCGACCCTCCCCCTCCCCCCTCCCTGAGAGGGAGGGGGGTTGTTCCGACCCCTCT
>Ga0209381_1005332_pt1 | contig 10545 bp, 10 predicted proteins | sample DewCreD2012metaG_FD_184111 | JGI IMG/M metagenome (GOLD analysis project Ga0209381, IMG submission 184111) | Hot spring sediment bacterial and archeal communities from British Columbia, Canada, to study Microbial Dark Matter (Phase II) - Dewar... ...
GGCATTCTGTATCGTGATCATAAGGGCACGATACTGCCATTTCTTAAACTTGGGAAGAATGTATCTTAAGTGATGAAAATCTGCTGGCAAATCTTTTCATTGTCTCAAATGTATCGTAACTTCTTCACAAGCTTCTAAAACTGACAGACATTGTTTACACATAAGGTCTCTAGTGATAAATTAACAAAAAAGTTAAAGAAAGGAGATTTTATGTCAGAAAAAGAAATAGCAAGATTGCAGCAATGGAGATTGGGAATTATCCGCCATGCCCGGGAAGTGACTAAATTAGTTAGAATTTATATTCTTAGGGAATTATACCAATATAATCAAGAATTAAAGCTTTCATAATATTTAAGTTTTTCATTTTCTCTAATTCCAATTCATCGGCAACCAATTCATAAGCATTTTTGTTTATGGCCAAAATCTTGTTAAGAGACAAGCTTGTTACTAGTTAATTCCTCAAATCATCAAAAGATTCTATTTCTATTTTTCTTTTAATCCATTTTTGAGCTTCGAGATCGCGAATCAGCCAATCTCTTATCTCAAGCGGGTATACCTTCATGTTTATTAAATTAACAACTTCATACCACCCGGGTTGATAAAAGTCAGCCGGGCAATTTTTATTTAATTCTTCTCCGATCAATTTAATTTCTCCTTTAAGATACTCGCAAACATAAACGATTTGTTTAGTATGACCCCTGATTCTTAACTCATACGGCTGGGCAATTACTCTGACCTCAATGTTTGTTTCTTCTTTGATCTCCCGGAGCAAAGCGCTTTTGGGATTTAAATCAGCATCATCAATTCCTCCTCCAGGGAAAACATAATAATGTTTATCACCCCTACGTCTTTCTATCAAGACAATCTTATTTTTTTCTTTGGAAAGAATTAATCCGACAACTTTTATTCCTTTGGGGTATTTCTTGGTAATGACTCTCATCAGTCGATAAAATAACTGTTATTAAAACTTAGACCTAGCAAAGAGGGAATCATGTGTTGTAAATTGCATTTCTCTTTTTTTGTTACAAAATAACTCTCTCCTAAATAACTACTATCGTCCCAAGGAAACTGTGTTATCGCGAAAGATATCTCATTCTCTTTATTTTTCAGAGTGTATATTTTACTTAATCACCCTTTTTTATATTATCACAATTTATTGATAATATTTTTCTCACCCCCGTATAGAACTGATTGCTAAAAAATAACAACAAAGAATCTTTTTAAAGATATAAGTTTTTGAGGTTTTATTGTTTAAATTTTTAAAGTTGTGGTATATTAAGGGCATGAATATTCATTGGCAAGATGTTTGGAAAAAAAGACAAATTCAACTTGCTTTAAAATCTCCTTCCAGTTTTGCCGCCAGGACAAAGGAAAAATCCCCCCCCTCTTTTTTAAAAAGAATAAAAAAAATATTTTATATTAACAATTCTTTAAATTATTCAAAACTTTTTGCCATTTTTACTTTTATCGCTTTTATTTGCGTTTTTTTAGGATCGATTATAAGCGGAATTTTGCTTGTTATTTTCGCCAAAGATTTGCCTCGTCCCGATAAAATTGTTCGTCGGGAAGGATTTGCTTCTAAAATTTACGACAGAAACGGAAAGTTGATATATGATGTTTTTGAAAAACAAAAAAGAACGCCTGTTCAGCTTTATCAGGTTCCGGAGTATCTTAAAAAGGCGACTATTGCGATAGAAGATAAAGATTTTTATAAACATAAAGGCTTTGACCCCAAAGGTTATCTTCGCGTAATATATTACCTTTTGGTTCGTCACCGTCTTCAGGGCGGATCCACCCTTACCCAACAGTTGGTAAAAAACGTTTTGTTGACTTCTGAAAGAACAATTAAGAGAAAAATTAAAGAATTTGTTTTAGCGATTGAAATTGAATCAAAATATTCAAAAGATCAAATTCTTCAAATGTATCTTAACGAGGCCCCTTATGGCGGGACGGCTTGGGGTGTGGAAGAAGCCTCTCAGACGTATTTTGGAAAAAGCGTTTCCGAACTTAATTTAACCCAGTGCGCTTTTTTGGCCGGTTTACCTCAAAGACCTAGCGTTTATTCTCCCTTTAGTCAAACCCCCAACGCTTATATTGGTCGGACCAAGGATGTTTTACGAAGAATGCGCGAGGATGGGTATATAACCGAAGAAGAAGAGAAAAAATCAATCGAAGAACTTAACAATTTAAAATTTGCTTCCGGCAGAGGAACTCTTAAGGCGCCTCATTTTGTTATGTATGTTAAACAAATTTTAGAAGATAAATATGGAGAAAGAGTGGTTGAACAAGGCGGTTTAAGAATTATTACTTCGCTTGATCTTGAACTTCAGGAAAAAGCTCAGGAAATTGTTTCCACAGAGATTGCTAAAGTTGAAAATCTTCATATTACCAACGGGGCGGCTGTCGTAATCGATCCTAAAACAGGAGAAATATTGGCAATGGTTGGCAGTAAAAACTATGATGATCCAAATTATGATGGCAAATTTAATGTTGTAACTTCAAAAAATCGCCAACCAGGATCAACAATTAAACCAGTAACTTACGTTACCGCTCTTAAAAAAGGTTATACCGCTTCGACAATGATTATGGATACTTTAACGGCTTTTCCCGGGGGCGCGGGCAGACCTGATTATATTCCCACCAACTACGACGGAAAAGAACATGGTCCGATGCAGATGCGTTATGCTTTGGGAAACTCGATTAATATTGTTGCGGTGAAAATGTTGGCGATGGTCGGAATTAAAGATATGTTGACAACGGCTTATGATATGGGTATTTCAACGCTGGAACCAACGAATGAAAATCTTTCTCGTCTTGGTCTTTCAGTAACATTGGGCGGAGGCGAAGTTAGCCTTTTAGATCTTGCTACCGCTTATAGCGCTTTTGCCAACACCGGTTATAAAGTAGAGCCGGTTTCTATTTTGAAAGTGACCGATAAAGATGGCAATGTTTTGGAGGAATTTCGTCCGATTCCCGGGAAAAGAGTTTTAAAAGAGGGAGAAGCTTTTATTATTTCTCATATCTTGTCTGACAATAGCGCAAGGGCGATGACATTTGGCGAAAATAACCTTCTTAAGTTTACCGATCGTCAAGTTGCCGCCAAAACGGGAACGACAAACGATAGAAGAGACAATTGGACTATTGGATGGACTCCGCAAATAATTGTTGGCGTTTGGGTGGGAAACAATGATAATACTCAAATGAAAAGTCTTGTTTCTGGAGTTTCCGGGGCGGCTCCGATTTGGAGAAAGATTATTACCGAAGCTTTAAAAGGAAAACCAAGGGAGGATTTTCCGGTTCCCTCAGGAATTGTTTCAGCCGAGGTAGATACCGTATCTGGATATCGCGCCCATGATGGTTTTCCTTCGCGGACAGAATACTTTTTGGAGGGAACTGAACCCTCAGAGTCTGGAGGCGGCGATCCAATTCATCGCAAGATTAAAATTTGTAAATCTCAAGGAAAGTTGGCGACACCTGTCGATATCGCCAGAGGCGATTACGAAGAAAAAGAATATTTTATTTTTAAAGAGAACGATCCGTTTGCCAAAGAAGGAGAAATAAACCGTTGGCAAAAAGGAATCGATGATTGGATTCATAAAGTGGCCGATCCGCGTTATTTTCCTCCGACCGAATATTGCGATACCTTAAATCAAGTTAATGTTACAATTAGTCCCGGCGACCAGACCCAAGTCGGCTCAAGTTTTACTGTTAAAGCCGATCCCGTTTCAGTAAACGATATTGTTAGAGTAGATATTTATATTAATGATGAATTAAAAAAGACTATTACCTCTTCTCCCTACGAGCTTGAGGTTACCTTGTCCGAAGGAAAATATGTTATTAAAGTAGAAGCATTGGATTCCAAAGGCAATCAAGGGAGAGGCGAATCGCGAATAGGAGTTAACGTTCCGTGGGATTGGCAACCCTCGCCTACGCCTATTCCGACCGCGATTCCCACTTTAACTATTACCGCTACGCCCTCGCCCGTTTAGCACTATATTAAAGTTTTCCTTTTAGGACAACCCCTTGTTTTTCTAGATTTTTAATAATTTTTTCTCTGATTTCCGCAATTTCTTTATCAGTCAAACTTTTTTCAGCAGATTGATAGGTCAACCGAAAGGTTCTTGTGTTTTCAAAAACATCAATTAATTCTACTTTTTTAATTAAAGGACTGTTGACCATAATATTTTCTTCAATCTCGATAACGGTTTTTCGCGGCGGAACGATAAAAGAAAGATCTTCGATAATTGGCGGATATTTAGAAATTGGGATATATTTTTTAATTATTGCCGCATGACTTTTTAGACAATTGACATCTAGGTCAAAAAAGGCAACTTTTTCTTTTATTCCAAATTCTTTTAAAACAAGGAGGTTTATCTCTCCGACGCGTCCTATTTTGTTTTTTCCCGCAAAAAGATCAGCTGTTTTAAATGGTTCGAAAATTATATTGTCTTCTTTGGGCGGGATAAAGTCGATTTTTGAAATCCCGAGTTCGTTTAAAATTCCTTCAACCACGCCTTTCGCTTTAAGGTATTCTCCGGGATAAATCAAGCCGGAAAGCATTGGTTTTTCATCTGGCAGTTCACTCTTGGTTTGGGGAAGGTAAATATTATCGATTTCAAAAATTTTAATTTCCGGCAGGTTAATATTTTTTACTAATACTTCTAGCAAACTAGGTAAAAGCGAAAGCCGCATATAGATTAAGTCTTCGCTTAGGGGGTTTGAGATTTTAAGAAGCGCCTCTGGATTAATTCCAACCTTTTTTAAAGTTGAGGCGCTGGTCATTGAATAAGTTGGCGTTTCTGTAAATCCCCAGAATTTAAGTGCGTTTTTTAATCTTAGAGAAAATTCAAATATATAATCTGATTGTTTTGGCGCGCTGATTGGCGGTAAATTGTTGGGTAATTTGAAATATCCATATAATCTTGCGATTTCTTCAATTAAGTCTTCCGGAATAGAGACATCGCCTATTCTCCAATGAGGAACTTTGGCGATTAAACTTTTATTGTTGATAATTTTCGATTCAAAACCCAGGTTTTCTAGTATTTTTTTGGCTTCTTTCAGGTCAATTTCAATCCCCATTAATCTATTTAATTTAAATTTTTCAAGCGCAATTGTTTTCTCTTTTGGAGGGTTTTCGTAAATATCGAAAAGTTTGCTTGCCACTTCCCCGCCGGCCCAGTCCCTAAAAAGGGAGATTGCTCTTTTCATCGCCAAAATTACACCTTCCGGGTCAACCCCTTTTTCAAATCGACTCGCCGCCTCAGTTCTAAAACCTAACGATTGACAGGTTTTTCTAATGCGAGTTGGGTCATAAGTTTGTATAAAGAGAAGAACTTTTTTGGTATTTTCGTCAACTTCGGAATTTTTTCCCCCCATAATGCCGCAGAGGTCAATAATTCTCCCTTTTCCATCCTCAATAACGATTGTTCCCGGCGGAAGCAATCTTTCTTGATTGTCTAATGTAATAATTTTTTCTCCTTCTTTGGCTTCTCTAACAATCATTTCAGCGCCAAGAATTTTGTCGTAATCAAAAGTATGCATTGGCTGTCCTAACTCGAGCATGAGATAGTTTGAAATATCGATGACGTTATTAAGGCTTCTTATTCCGCTTGTCTCAAGTCGTTTTTGGACATATTTGGGCGAAGGTTTAATTGAAATATTATTGAAGATCAAAGCGGTAAATCTTGGGACTAAAGATTTTTGAGAGATTTTAACTTTAAGAGGCAGGCCTGTTTTTACTTTAGGTATTTCTTTTTCCGTTCCCGGGATGGGGAGCAATTTTGCCTTGATGTTAAATCTTGGCAAGATTGCTGAAAGTTCTCTCGCGATTCCATAAACAGAGAAAGCGTCGGGCCGATTGCTAGTTACTTCAATATCATAGACGGTATCGTTGTCTATTTTGGAAATTTTTTCAACCGATTGGCTGGTTAAGGAAAGATTGCGAGCAATTTCTTCCGGAGTTGCCGGAGTTTTGATAAATTCTCTTAACCAAGAATCAATTATTTTAATATCCATAGGATTAAGTTTTTTTCAAAATATTAAAACTGATTTAGAAATCGCAAATCCCCTTCAAATAGCAATCTTATATCGCCCAATCCATATTTCATCATTAGAACGCGTTCAATCCCCCACCCAAAGGCAAAACCTGTGTATTTTTCTGGATCGATGCCGCCGTTTTTAAGAACAGTTGGATGAACCATGCCCGCCCCTCCTATCTCAAGCCAACCTTTTTTGCAAACGCGGCAAATTTCGCCTGATTCCAATACCCCGCTTCCTTTGCATTCCGAGCAGGAAACGTCAACTTCGAAAGAGGGTTCGGTAAATTGAAAGTGATATGGTCTGATTCTTGCCTCTCTTTCCTCGCCAAAAAAATTTTTGAAGAAAAAATCGAGAGTTCCTTTAAGGTGAGTTATATTGATATTTTCATCAACCACCAGCCCTTCAAATTGGTAAAACATTGGCGAGTGAGAAATATCAGATTGTCGGCGATAACACTTGGCGATATTAAGCATTCTGATTGGCGGTTTGTATTTTTCCATTTCTCTAAGTTGTCCAGAAGATGTGTGCGGCGTCAAAATTCCTTTTCCATATTTGGAATGATAGAGGTCGGCGATAAAAAAAGTTTCCCATTCGTCGCGCGCGGGATGATTTTCGGGAAAATTAAGCCCGCCAAAAGCGTAATAGTCCCATTCTACCTCGGGATATCTTGCCATTCTAAAACCAAGTCTGGAAAAAATATTGGTAATTTCGGTGATAGTTTGAGTTATCAGATGAAGATGTCCTTCGGGCGGTTTAATTCCAGGCAAGGTAAGGTCAAAAAATTCGCCAGTTTTTTGGGTTTTAACCAGTTTTTTTTCTGTTTCTTCAATAATTTCCTCGATTGTTTTCTTGGCTTCATTGAGAAGCCTTCCGATCTCTTTTCTCTCTCCTTCGGGTAATTTGGGGATTTCTCTGGTGAGATCGTTTATTTTTCCTGAGCGGCCTAAAAATTTGGCCCTTATTTCCTTAAGTTCTCTTATGTCTTTAACTTCAAGTATTTGTCCTATCGCCTCGTTTTTTAAATTGTTAATTTGGTCTTTTAACATAAAAATAGAAAATATTATTTTATTTTATAACAAAAAATCCGCTTCGTCAGCGGAACTTTTTTATTTTTATTTTTTTAATTTAAGTGCTCCGTTGCCGACACACTTTTCGCTTAACGATGCGACTTCGTCTCGACCTACTTGCTTTATGCGTTCAACCGAGAAGCTCCGGGGCGAACATCTCCCCATCATCGCTTTTGTTTATTTAGTTTTTATTTCTTCCACAATTTTTTTAAAAGTTTCCGGGTTATATTCAATAATTTCAGCCAATATTTTTCTATCTAGACTAATATTTTTTTCTTTAAGTCCTTTAATAAAGGCGTTATAAGAAAGACCGGTGTCGGCTAGAGCGCCGTTAATCCTTGTAATCCAAAGCCTTCTCATCTCGTGTTTTTTATCTTTTCTTCCTGTATAAGAATATACGCCAGCGTGAAGCAGAGCTTCTTTTGCGACCTTAACCAACCTTCTTTTGGTCATTCTAAAACCTTTTGTTTGAGACAAGATTTTCTTGTGCGCTCTTCTACGGGCAAAACCTGTTTTAATTCTCATGCTACCCCCAACGCTTTTTTAATTTTATTTATTCGCTTATTGGTAAAACTTTTTAATTGTTTAAGTCTTCTTATTTGTTTTTTAGTTTTATTTCTCCTTAAGTGTCCAATAAAATTGGAACGGTGCAATATTTTTCCGCCAGCTGTTATTTTTATTCTTCTTTTTAAAGATTTTTTGATTTTAAATTTGTTTTTCATATAAAAAAAATTTTCTTTAGTTCTTTTTGGGCGAAATAATTAAAAATATTTCTCTTCCCACAAATTTTGCCTCGCCTTCTTTAGTCGCTTTTTCTCCTAGCGACGAAAGAACTTGTTCTATAATTTTATATCCAAATTCTTTTTTAGTTAATTCTCTTCCTGTAAATCGAACTCTTAGTTTTACTTTATTTCCTTCTTTTAGAAATTCTTCAATTTTTCTTATTCTCGTATTAAGATCGTTTTGGGCAATAAAGGGCGAGAGCATTATTTCTTTGATTTCTCCTCCCTTTTGCCCTTTTTTCTCCTCGCGTTCCTTTTTGGCCTCCAAATATTTAAATTTTTTAAAGTCTATTATTTTACAGACCGGGGGAACAGCTTTGGCGGCAACTTCAACTAAATCTAGTCCTTTTTCTCGAGCAAGTTGAATTGCTTTAAACACCGGCATTATCCCTATTTGTTTTCCCTCTTCGTCTACGACTCTTACTTCTTTGGCTTGAATATACTGATTGATTCGATAAAAATTTCCCACAATTTTAGCTAGGTGTTAATTCCTTCTTTTCCTTTTATTTTTCAAACTTAAAATTTAAAATTTATTAATTTCGCTTTTGATAAATAGTTTATCAAACTTGCCTTTTTTTATCAATATCTTCCTTTATTTTGTTTAGAAACTCTTCAAATCTCATTGAACCTAAATCTTTTTCTCCTCTAACTCTAACGCTTACGCTTTTCGCTTCAGCTTCTTTTGCGCCGACTATTAACATATAAGGAATTTTTTCCTTTTCAGCGTCTCTTATTTTAGCCGGCAAGGTTTCGTTTCTGTCGTCAAGTTCGATTCGCAGATTATTTTCTCTTAATTGTTTAGTAAGAGTTTGCGCATAATTTAGTATTTTTTCGGAAACAGGAATAACTTTTATTTGAATTGGCGCCAGCCAAACCGGAAAGGCGCCATTATATTTTTCAATTAAAAAGGCCATTACCCTTTCAATTGCGCCAATAGAAGAACGATGAATAACAATAGCCTCTTTTTCCTGGCCATTGCTATCAATATAAGTTAAATTAAAGCGTTTGGGCATGACAAAATCATATTGAACGGTAAAAGCGGTATTTTCTATCCCAGCCGCATTTTTCATTTGAATATCGATTTTGGGGCCGTAGAAGGCCGCTTCTCCTTTTCCTTCGTAGAAAGGAGCCTTGCGGTTAATTAAAACTTGTCTTAAAACGTTTTCAGCGTAATCCCAGGCTTCATCATCTTTATAAAATTTTTTTTCATCTTGGCGATCGCCTAAGGAAAGTCGGTAGCGATAATCTTCTCCTTTTTTTAGGCCTAAGGTTGAGGCTACATCTTCAATTAAGTCTAAAACCGCGTTAATTTCAGAAACCGCTTGCTCTTTTTGAGCGATAATATGGGCATCAGCCAAACAAAAAAGGCGAACCCTCATTAACCCGCTTAATTCTCCCGATTTCTCATAGCGAAATTGTTTTGCCAGTTCAGCAAATCTTATAGGCAGTTCACGGTAGCTTCTAGGTCGGCTTAGGTAAAGCTCAAAATGGTGGGGGCAAGTCATTGGACGAAGAATAAGTTCTTCTTCGTCCACCTTCATTATAGGATACATTGTTTCTTTATAATAAGGATAGTGCCCTGATTTTTTGTATAAGTCAACTTTGGCAATTTCTGGAGTATAAACGTGCTTATAACCCCTTTTAATTTCTTCATCCACAATATAACGTTCTAGTTCTCGCCTAATAGTCGATCCTTTTTCGGTAAAAAGAGGCAAACCCTTGCCTACTAAATCTGAAAAGACAAACAATCCCAATTTTTGACCAATAACTCGATGGTCTCTTTGTTTTGCTTCCTCTAGGTTTTTTAAGAAATTTTCAAGTTCATTTTTGGTTGAAAAACAGGCGCCATAAATTCGCGTCAGCATTTTATTTTTCTCGCTTCCTTTCCAATAAGCGCCGGCAACCGACAATAGTTTGAAGGGGCCAATTTCCGAAGTGTTGGCAACATGGGGTCCAAGGCATAAATCGGTAAATTCCCCTAAGGTATAAAGACTGACTTCTTTTTCTCCTTTGGCGGCCAAATCTTCAATCAGTTCAAGTTTATAAGGTTGGTTAGAAAAAAACTTTTTGGCTTCTTCAACGGTTATTTTTTTGGGCTCAAACGGCAAAGATTGTTTCTGAATTTCGGCCATTTTGGCCTCAATTTTGGGAAAATCGGTTTCAGATACTTTTTCTGGCAAATCGGAAAAATCAAAGTCGTAGTAAAAACCTGTCTCAATTGCCGGGCCAATGGCCAGTTTGGTTTTTGGCCACAGTTTCATAACTGCCGCCGCCAGCAAATGGCTGCAAGAATGGCGCATAATTTCTAAGTTTTTGTTTTCCATATCTTTATTTTATAATAACAAAAATCCCGTCGGTTGTGAGACTCCAATACTTTTATCGGAGAGGTTCCATCTCACTTTCCTAACGGGTTACTTAATTACATCTTTTTACGCTGACTAGGCGTCTTGGCTTTATGGTTGGTGAGGCCATATACTAGAGCCAAGATACTTATATTATTTTACCAATTGCCAATTTAAAGTCAACCGGCTGTATCCGTCCAATACATATTAGACTTTTTAAGGTATTCTACTACAGTTTTCATTGGTTCTTGATTGCCTAAGGTATTGTGTGGTCTTTGGGTATTGTAGAAAAGAAGATAGTCAATAAGTCTATCA
>Ga0209381_1005333_pt1 | contig 10545 bp, 9 predicted proteins | sample DewCreD2012metaG_FD_184111 | JGI IMG/M metagenome (GOLD analysis project Ga0209381, IMG submission 184111) | Hot spring sediment bacterial and archeal communities from British Columbia, Canada, to study Microbial Dark Matter (Phase II) - Dewar... ...
GATTCTCGGTGAAGTATTCGCGCTTGGCGATCTTGCCGATGTCATGAAACAGCGCGCCGGCGCGCACCAGCAGGAAGTTGGCGCCGATGGCGTCGGCGGCGGTCTCGGCCAGTTTGGCGACGTTGAGACTGTGTTGATAGGTTCCGGGCGCTTCGCGCTCCATGCGCTCCAGCAGCGGATGGCGTGACGTCAATTCCAGCAGCCGCAGGTCCGTCACGACGCCGAAAATGCGCTCGAAGAACACGGGCAGATAATAAACCAGCGGCACGCAGATCAATCCGTTGAGCCCGCCGGCCATCAACGGCTGATAGGCTGCCAGCCCGCGGGCCAACTCCGGCGCCCGTTCGCCCAGATAGATCGACGCCCCGATGCACACGACGTTGACCCCCGCGATCAGCAGTCCGGCCAGCACGAAGTCTTTGCGCTCGCGCATGCGATACAATCCCGCCACTCCGGCGATGCCGCCGGCGATCGCCGTGAGGACGTATTCCATCCTCATGTCCACCGCCAGGCCGAACAGCAGGCTCGAAACAACCACCAGGATCATCGCCATGCGCGCGTCCAGCAGCATCAGGCCCAGGATGCCGACCATGCCCGCGGGAAACAGAAATTGCGCGACGTCGTGATACGGCGGGTCCGGAATCGCGATCAGGGCGGCGCGGCCAAACCCCAGCCCCACCAGCGTCGGCAGCAGGATCAACCACAAACTGCTGGCCGTCAGGCCCAGTTCGGGGTGGAACCGTCGGACGTAAAAGATGACAAACCAAATGACCAGCAGTGTGAACACCGCATTGGCCAGCAATTGCCGGCGATGTGTTCTGCGGATGGCGGCGTTCAACGCTTCGATCAGACCGGCTTGGCGCGGCGACACCACGTCATTGAGCCGGACCAGCGGCGCGCCCTTGTCCACGTGGATCATGACCGGCTGCAGCGCGCGGAGCCGCTGCTCACGCAGCTGGTTGGTCAGCTCCACCTGAAGCGTGATGTTCGGCCGGCGCGCCAGGCCCAGCGTCACTGCCTGAAGGGCCGCCAGGTAGGAATCGGCTCCGGGCATTTCGGGCGGCGCATATTGCGGGGCGCGCGACCGCACCATCTGGCCCACGTCCCGGTGAAGGTCCAGCGGGAGCAATGGATCGAACGGGTCCTGGTAGGGGCGGTCGTGCAGCGCCCGCAGGCTGTTGCTGGTCTGCTCCATGTGAACGCGGAACAGGCCCTTGTTCACCACAACGCCACGCCGCAGATAAATCTCTTCGAGCAGCGCGCCGACGGAGTCGGCGAAGGCCGGGTCGCGGGCGAAGTGAAGCGTCCATCCCAGGACCGTCCGCTGATCGGGCAGCGCCAGCCCCGCCAGGCCAAGGCTCGAAGCCGCCTCGGCAAACCGCTGCAAGCGGATGCCCTCGATTGTGGCGGCGTCAATGGTCGGCGGCAGTTCCCGCTGGGCTATTTCCACGGCGGCCTGAACCAACTGCCGCAAGGCCGCGCGCGCCTCGTCCAGCACGGCGCTGTCATATTGATAGATAACCGGGAAACGCCGGCTTTCCTCATCCCGGAGGCGTTGGGTCGCCTCCCGGTCGATCGCGTCGAAGGCGATGGGCGCGCGAATCTCGCGCCGCGCGGGCTGCCCCGTTTCCACGACCCAGGGCCGCCAGAAAAATCCCGGCGTGATCAACCACACGATCACCGCAAACGCGGTCACGAACACGCCCGCGCGCAAGGCCCGACGCCGTCGCTGGAACAGACGCCGCGCATACTGGTCCATCACACGGTCTTCTGGCGGCGCGGCAAGGCCCGCATCGATCTTGTCGTTTGCTGGAGGCATGTCGTCGATGGCGCAATGGCGCCCGGAGCGCAACCCTCCCGTCAGGATACCGCTGACGACTATGCGCCGACGGGACGGGCTGAAACAAACGGAAAATCAATCGCGCCCGACCCGCCGGAGGAGATCAACGGCTTAATGGGGGCACCGCCGCCAAGGCCCAATGCGGTGACACACGATACCGCGGCCTCGCAGATTTGTGGCTCAATATGACTCATCCATCTGTCTTGCCACTTGCGGTCTGCCGGAAATCTTTCTCCTGTATATTTGATATTGCTGAATTTGCAATTAAACTGCCAAACTGGCACGCCGTTTGGTAAGCCTGAAGCGCAGTGTCGCCTCGTTGATACGAGAAGATGATCATGTGCGATTCGGCTGGGCGACACACAAAACGGCATTACGCAGCGAATCGGTCGGTCTGCGGCCATCAAGTACGGACGGCCGGTTCTTCGTCAGCCCACGGCAGGGGCGCTCCAACGGCCACTAGCGGCAACGCGAAACGCATAACCACACTCATCATCACAGGCAGGGAGGTCGCATCAATGGCTGCAAAAGTCCAACCCTTGGGCGCCAGAGTTCTGGTCGAACCCAAGAAAGAGGCGGAAAGGAAGACGACGGGGGGCATCATCATCCCCGACACCGCCGGCGAAAAGCCCACCGAAGGCAAGGTTATTGAAGTGGGTCCGGGCCGCCGTCTGGAAGACGGAACGATTATGCCCTTGAACGTCAATAAGGGCGACCGTGTCCTCTACGGCAAGTGGAGCGGCACGGAGATCAAGGTCGATGGCAAGGAATACCTGATCGTCAACGAAGACGACATTTATGGCGTGATCGAGTAAGCGGCGCGCGCGGCGCCCATTCCACACGAACTTTTGAAGACAGGAGAAAGGCCCAATGGCAGCGAAAGAAATTCTGTTCCATGAAGAAGCCCGCAGCGCCATGCTGCGCGGCGCCGACCAGATTGCCGACGCCGTGAAGGTGACGCTCGGACCCCGCGGACGCAATGTTATGCTGGACAAGAGCTGGGGCGCCCCCAAGATCACCAAGGACGGCGTCACAGTGGCCAAGGAAGTCGAACTCAAGGACCCGGTCGAGAACCTGGGATGCCGCATGGTCCGCGAGGCGGCTGAGAAATCCGGCAAGAACGCCGGCGACGGCACGACGACCGCCTGCGTCCTGGCCCAGGCGATCATTCACGAAGGCGCCAAGAACACGGCCGCCGGCGCCAATCCGATCCTCATGCATCGCGGCATGCTGAAGGCCCAGAAGGCCGTCATCGAGGCCCTGAAGAAGATGAGCGTGCCGGTCAAGGGGCGTGACGACCTCGAGAAGGTCGCCACCATCGCCGCCAATGGCGACAGCGAGATCGGCAAACAGCTGGCCGACGCGCTCGAAAAAGTGGGTGAAAAGGGCGTCGTCACCATCGAAGAGGGCAAGGGCCTGCAGACCGAGGTCGATATCGTCGAAGGCATGCAGTTTGACAAGGGCTACGTTTCGCCCCACTTCTGCACCAACGCCGAGAAGATGATCTGCGAACTCGAAGAGCCGGTCATCCTCATCCATGACAAGAAGATTTCCTCGATGAACGATCTGCTGCCGGTCCTTGAGAAGACCGCGCAGGCGGGCAAGCCGTTGCTCATCATCTGCGAAGAGATCGAGGGCGAGGCGCTGGCCACGCTGGTCGTCAATAAGATTCGCGGCGTCCTCAAGGTCTGCGCCGTGAAGGCGCCGGCGTTCGGCGACCGCCGCAAGGCCATGCTCGAAGACATCGCCATCCTCACCGGCGGCAAGGTTATCAGCGAAGAGGCCGGACTCAAGCTCGACCAGACGCGCCTGACGGACCTGGGCAAAGCCAAGCGCGTGGTCGTCGAGAAGGAAAACACCACCATCGTGGGCGGCGCCGGAAGCGCCAAGGACGTTCAGGGCCGCATCCGCCAGATTCAGGCCCAGATCGAGGAAACCACGTCGGACTACGACCGCGAGAAGCTCGAAGAGCGCCTTGCGAAACTGTCCGGCGGCGTCGCCGTCATCAAGGTCGGCGCGGCCACCGAAGTCGAACTGAAGGAACGCAAGGACCTGGTTGACGACGCGCTGCACGCCACTCGCGCCGCCAGCGAAGAAGGCGTCGTGCCCGGCGGCGGCGTCGCGCTGCTGCGCTGCATCGAGGCCCTTGAGGGCGTCGAGGCCCAAGGCGACGAGAAACTCGGCATCACGATTGTCGCCAAGGCCCTGCGCGCTCCGGCCCGCCAGATTGCCGACAACGCCGGCGTCAACGGCGACATCACCGTCGAACGCATTCTCGAGAAGAAGACCAAGACCTACGGCTTCGACGCGCAGAAACTCGAATATACCGACATGATGAAAGACGGCATCATCGACCCGACCAAGGTCGTCCGCATGGCTCTCGAAAACGCCGTGTCCGCCGCGGGGCTGCTGTTGACCAGCGAAGCGGCCGTCTATGAGAAGAAGGAAGAAGAGAACGGCAAGGAATAATCGCGTCTGTCAGTTTCGGCGCGAACAAAGACAAACGGCGCCCGGTCCTTTCACGCAAGGGCCGGGCGCTGTTTGCTTGAGAGTGTGCAAAAAGTCTTGAGCGCTTTCGTCCGCATAACGGCGCCTATGCCGCCGGACGCGCCGAAACGTGGAACGGCATTGATTGGATCGTGGTCACCCCTTGCTTTGACGGAGTCGTTGCGTTCGATCCATTCGCCTCACTCGCCACTATCAACTCGCCACACGTTACGCGTCACGCGGCACGCGCCACACGAACAGCGGCGCCCGCCAGACAACGATCCCGTTGCCAGGCGCGCCATCTCAAACACGCGCTCCCCACGATCATCCCTCGCACCGCCGGCATCGCTTCGCAACGGCCAGATTCACGTCCTCGAAATACTGTTCTCGCCACTCCAGGCAAACTCCCGGGCGGCTTTGCGCTGCCGTACTTCCTGCAACGTGACCGTATGATCCCGAGACTCCGAACGCTGGTAGCGATCCAGCAGACGGTTCAAGTCGCCGTCGCATTCGGCAAGCAGGCGGGCGCGAATCTGATGAATTTCTTCCACCAGCGCATCGGTGTTCATGGTTCATTCTCCTCCGGAGACGACATGATTTCCTCCGGCGTCACGATCACAGGACACGGACGCCGGATTTCGCGGTTCGTATCCGCCAGACGGCGGATAATCTCACCGTTGGCGATGTGGCGGCAGTTCCAAGTAACAAGATAGTCCATTTCGTAGGCCACGGCAAACGCGAAATGCGGAACATCGGCCCTGGCCCGGCCACACAAGCCAAGCCGTTGGTCATATAAGCGGGTCAGAGAACGAACATCGTCGTTCAGCGCGAGCACGGGCAATCCGTTCACCGCTTCCAGCCGCCTCGTCACTGCGTCATGATCGCCGCTGCGAATCTCGTCCAACACAGCCTCGGAGACGTACAGATCGAAACGGTCGCCCGCATCGCGCCACCATTCCCGCGTGATTTGCTGATGCGCCGCCATGACCAAGTCACGGCTCGGTTGCGCCGCAAGATAGCTGGGGATCGTTGTCTCGAGATAGACGGATTTCATCACAAGGCCTCCGATGCCGGGCGGATTCGTTCGCAAGCGCATATTCACGCCGCCCCCACAGGCGCTTGACGCCGCCCTGACGCGCAATCTGACCCAGCCTTATCCGGGGAATCAAGCAGCAACCGCGCAATACGAGGGCGCGATATGAAAGTCGCGCCGGCGTTGGCGATAGCGGCCAAAACCGGCGCGGCGGATGTGTTCAGGCCCGTGACGGTCACCGAGCCATCCCCGTCCCAAGCCGCCGCCGTCTGCCACACCGCCGTTCCGCCGCGCGCCCGTCTTCTCCCACTCTACCGATCCCGCGCCGCAGCGACCACAACTGGAATAGCACGCCCCCCAAAATGCCCGAAACAAAGCAGAAACGGAGCAACAAATCCCCGAAACGCCAGTAATCTCCGACATTTGAAAAAGCGTTTAACTTGCCGCACGGATGGCGGCAGTGTCGAACCGTCAGGCGCGTCGTATGGGATGAAAACAAGAACCGGGCGAACCTCGCCAAACACGGCGTCGCGTTTGAGGAGGCGGTAACGGCGTTTCAGGGTGATTTTGCGCGCATCATTGACGATCCCGATGAGACGACACTACGACTTCAGCCAGTCCCGTCCCAATCCTTACGCCGCCAAAATGAAAAAGCCCGTGACGTTGCGCCTGGGGCTTGACGTCATTGACTACTTCAAGAGCGTGGCCGACGATACGGGCATCCTCTGCCAGAGTCTCATCAATCGGTATCTGAGAGACTGCGCGCAGCATCGCCGTCGCCCCCAGACACGTTGGGCTTCATGCGGAATGCCTCTTCTTTCCCGAGAAACCAAGGGAAACGCGAATGGATGAACTGCGGAGCCAGCAACATTGATCCGATCGGGGGCTCCCCTCGCTTCGACAACGCCGGCGTCAACGGCGACATCACCGTCGAACGCATTCTCGAGAAGAAGACCAAGACCTACGGCTTCGACGCGCAGAAACTCGAATATACCGACATGATGAAAGACGGCATCATCGACCCGGCCAAGGTCGTCCGCATGGCCCTCGAAAACGCCATCTCCGCCGCCGGTCTGCTCCTGACCAGCGAAGCGGCCGTCTATGAAAAGAAGGAAGACGAGGACGACAAAGACTGATCGCGCTCGATCCCTTCCGCACGACGACACACCCAACCGCGTCCGGTCCCTTCACCTACGGACCGGGCGCGGTTTTTGCCCCCATCCCGTCCCCGCGCCGCAAGACGTCCTCTCACCTCAGATGCGTCCCCTCAAATGACCCCTGACCGCGCGCCCATTCCCGCCTGCCCCAGACTCCGCCGATCCCCGGAGAGAATCTCTACCGAGCCTCAGGGAATCGTTCCCGAGCCTCAGGGAATCATTCCCTGACCTCCGCGAATCGTTCCCGAGCCTCCGCCAATCCGTCCCACGCCTCCGCAAATCCGTCCCGAGCCTTGGAGAATCATTCCCGAGCCTCAGGGATTGGTCCCGCCGCTTGGGAATCGCTCACTAACGCAAGAGAATCACTCCCTACGCTTGGAAAATCGTTCCCGCCCGCCGCGAATCTTCCGCTAATCTCTGGGAATCGTCCGCAAACCTCCGGGAATCGTCCGCTGCCCTTGGAAACTCCATGCCGAACCCCAGGATTTCGGCCACAATCCGGCCAGATCGGCCCAAAACCCCGGTTTTGACCTCAAAAACGCCGTTTTGGGGGCCTGCGAGGCTTTGGAGCCACCGTCAAGGCGCGAAGTCACACAGGCATTGATGATGTACGGGCGTCTTGGTGGCTTGGTGGTTAAAAATGACAAAAAGGCCTTGACGCCCGGCCGGCCCGGGACACAATCGCTTTACCGATTTCATTCATCATGGAGGCCACCCGCCCACACACACCGTCCGTTTCGCGCCCGTCGCAAGTCTCAGCCGTCGCACGCACGCTGTCGCACCCATCCAACCCCAAAGGAGATTGGCCCCATGCCTGATTACGTGCCGGGACCCGATGACCAGTTCAACCGTTTTCAACAGATTTTCGTCGATTTCATCGTCGCCAGAGGCGCAGCGCTCGGATTCGCCGGCGCCGACATCACCCCTCTTACCGCCGGGCGCACCGCCTGGAACGCCGACTACGCCGAACACCTCAACAAGCAGGCCGATGCCCGCGCCGCCACCGAGGGCAAGGACTCCAACCGCGCCGGCTACGAGCCGCTCCTGCGCGCCGCCGCCCAGCGCGCCCAGACCGCCCCCGCCATGACCGATGAATGGCGCGTCGAAGCCGGACTGACCGTCCGCGAAACCTCGCGCACGCGCGCCGGCGCGCCCACCTCCCGGCCCGTCGGCGTCGTGGACACACGCCAGCGCCGACAGCACACCATCACCTGGACCGATGAAGCCACGCCCCACACCCGCGCCAAGCCCGCCGGCGTCCGCGGATGCGAAATCTGGGTCGCCATCGACGACCAGCCCCCCACCTCCAAACATCAAATGACCTTCCTCGCCCTGGACACCGCCAGCCCCTATCTCAACGTCTTCGAGGACGGAACGCAATTCGGCAAAATCGCCCACTACATGCTCCGATGGGTCAACTCGCGCAACGAGCCCGGTCCCTGGAGCGAAACCGTCAGCGCCACCATCGGCGCCTGACGCCCTTCACTGAATGGAAGGCGAGCAGGGACCGAAACCACCGGGCCGGGCGGCCCAACAATCCGCCCGGCCCCGCAAACCAGAAGCCGGAAACGAGCAACGGAGTAATGGGAAAGACAACCGCGAACCGGGAACTGGGAACTGTTTTGATGACCGTGCCGACGGCGTAGGAGAATCAAGAAGGAATGCGGCCGCTCATCGCGAAAGACCGGTGAGCGTCCTGGAAATACAAGCTCACGTGTTTACAAAGGAGAAGTTCGCCATGGCGAAATCGATGACCCGCAAAACAACAAAGATCGGAAGAACGCCAGTAAAGAAAGAATGCAAGCCACCGCTGACCGTAGAGCAGGTAAAGAAACAAGTCACAATGGTACTGTCGCTTTCCAAGGGAGACACGATCAATAAATGCTATGCGCTGTTTTTGCTTCTTCAGGAACTCCCAAGTCAGGATAGATCTAGGATGTTACGATATATCGCTGAGATATTCGATACGGTACAATCGACATCCGAGATCGAAATCGACCCGCACATAACCGCCAATGAGAAGGAGAAACTGCGCGAACTGTATGGTGCAATGGTTGATTCACTGCTTGATCACATTATGAAAATAAACCCAGAGGAGGACATGTTTTATGAGAATCTCCTTGAGATCATCGACAACCCGCTCTTCCCAACAGATAAAGAGAAGGTATTTGCGCTGTACTATTGTCTCATCGACAGGAGAATTCCGTACTTTAGACTCGCTCCCCAAGGCCTGCGTGTAGCCGACGACGAATGGAGTAAGTTGGTAGGCCGTCTTTGGCAGAGAATTGCAAAGATCAGATTCATCCTAGCAACGGAGTTTGAGCAAAAGTCTGAGGAAGCAGATCTTCTGGTCAGAGAACTGGAGCAATCTGCTGACAGATCAGAGAAAGCTGCACTAATGGGCTATATCCTTTTTGACTTGCGGTCCAAATCGAAAAGACTAGAAAGATTGATACAGGAGAGGACTTAAACCATGGACATTGCTCAACTTATCGCCGAGATATCGCGCAGGGCATCCATAGACAAGGAAGAAGTGCCCCTTCACTTCACAAATGTGCGCGACTCGGCCATATCGACAAAGGACCTGTTAACACAAGACGGTGAAGATCGCTCAAGTACAGGTGCTGATATTGCTTTCATTACCGCATTGGCTGATCCAGAGGGCAAGGACACTTGTGAGGCGTTGTCCAAAGATTGGACACCAATAATCAGGGAAGGTGTAGAATACAATCGGGCCAGTGTACGGTTCGGTGGGATACTCACTTCGGTTGTGGTCGCTTCTCAGAGTGACATGGGAATGGTCCCCGCGGCAATCCTGACGTATAAAACAATCGACATTTGGCGACCAAAGCTGGTCGTGATGACTGGTGTATGCGCAGGATTGAAGGGAAAGGGGATCGAACTTGGAGATGTTTTGGTAGCCAAAGACGTATTTGACTACGGCTCGGGAAAGATAGTTGATGGCAAACTCTATCCCGATTATAGGCCGATTCGGCTTGATAGCAAACTCACAAACTTGCTCATTGCCTTTTCCATGCGCAGGAAGGTTTTCTCCGGGATAAGGAACAGATTCAGAAAGGTCGGTCAAAAAAGGCCTCCCAAGAGGCCGAGGGTCAACGTCACCGCCATTGGGTCTGGCGCCGCTATAATCGCTGACGAACGGCTAGTAAATGACATTGCAGAGAAGAAGAAGTCACTGTACGGCATTGACATGGAAGCGTATGGATTCGCTTCGGCTGCGGCCACAGGCGGCAGCGATACACGTTTTATTATTGCAAAGGGCGTCCAGGACTTTGCGGACAGGCACAAGAATGATGCATACCGATCTTTTGCATCTTTCGTCAGCGCACAATTCATGAAGGAGTTTCTTGACCACTATTGGCCAGAAATAATGTAGCGATTAAGGGTTGATTGGGGTAATTCGGGGACGCTCACCGAATTTCTCACGCCAGTTTCATCGCAATCTGTTCATCGAGGATTTCGCGGACGGTGAGGGGGATGATGGCTTTGTGGGAGCGGGTGAAGAAGGCCTGGATTTCGTTTGGCCCGTCGGAGGAAGAGTCGAAGGAGACGAAGAAGAAATTGAACCACCAAGACACAAAGACACCAAGAAGCCAGGACAAGGAGCCGACAATGCAGCCCATTCCACCCGAAGCTGACACCATCGCCCGCCAGATTGTGGACGCCGCGTTCACGGTGCATAAGACGCTTGGCCCCGGTTTGCTTGAAGGCGTCTATGAAGTCTGCCTGGCGCATGAACTCAAGAAACGGGGGCTATCCGTCGCACAGCAACAGATTCTTCCCGTTGTTTACGACAACATCCGCCTGGACGCGGGTTTGCGCCTCGATATGCTGGTCAAGGAGCAGGTCATTATCGAACTCAAGGCGGTGGAGCGCCTGCTTCCGGTTCATAAGGCGCAGGTTCTGACCTATCTCAAGCTGACGGATCATCGCCTTGGCCTCCTTATCAACTTCAATGTGCCGCTCATCAAGGACGGCATCGACCGGATCGCCCTGTGAACGGCGGG
>Ga0209381_1005350_pt1 | contig 10515 bp, 10 predicted proteins | sample DewCreD2012metaG_FD_184111 | JGI IMG/M metagenome (GOLD analysis project Ga0209381, IMG submission 184111) | Hot spring sediment bacterial and archeal communities from British Columbia, Canada, to study Microbial Dark Matter (Phase II) - Dewar... ...
CAACGGCGTTCGAATATGGTTCTGCTTACCAGTACGCCTACGTGACGCGCCAGACGAATCCGCTGGCTCAGAGCGTGCTGTGGACTTATATGACCGGCTCGGGCCAAGTGGCTTCCCAGACCGATCCCAACGGTGTGCCGATCATTTACTCTTATGATTCGTCGGGGGTGCCGGAGCCTCTCGACCGCCTCAAGCGGATCACCCGTGCCACAGGCGTGGAACAGAGCCAAACCACGTTCGACTACGACGATCTGGGCCGCTGCGTCACGGCCCGCCAGGATCAGATCGTGACCGGCGACGCGCGCCAGGTATCGAGAAACTGCTGGGACGGCCTCGGCCGATCGTCCCTATCCGCCTACTTGGCCCCCGAAGGAGAAGCGGCCACCCAGAAGACTTACGATGGCTTGGGCCGGCTGATTCAAGAGTGCAATCCTCGGCTGCCCGGCGAGCCGTTGGCGTGCACCACATACCAATACGACGCCCTCGACCGTCCCATTCTCATCACCCACCCTGGAAACGCCCAGACCATCATCGAATACACTGGCGCGGAAACCCGCACGACGGATCCAGCCGGCAGAGTGATCGCTCGCGTCGCCAACGCTGCCGGCCAGATTGTGAAGGTCACCGAACCGGGTCCGTACGACACCCTCTATGCCTATGATGCCGCCGGGAATTTGGTGAGTGTGACGTACTCTCCGCCGAATACGGCCCGTAACCGGTCGTTCCAATACGATTCCCTTTCGCGCCTCACTCTGGCAAGCAACCCCGAAAGCGGCGCCATCCAGTACGAATATGACGACAATGGCAACTTGACCAGGAAAACTGATGCGCTGGGCCGCTGGGTGCAGATGAGCTACGACGCCGCCGACCGGATCATAAGCAAGACCTACTCAGACGCAACTCCGCCGGTCAGCTTCACTTACGATGAAGCCCTCGAGGGATACACCGTCGGGCGGCTGACGCGGGTCACAAGCGGCGGCATCGAGCGGCGCTACGTAAAGTATCACCCGCACGGACACGTGCGGAAGGTGAGGCAGATTCAGGACAGCGTCACTTACGAGGTTCGGCACGAATGGAACCTGGCCGGGGCGGAAATCGAGACGGTGCTGCCTTCGGGACGGACGCTGACCACCAGCTACGACGTGGCGGGCCGGCCGGTCTCGGTGAGCGGAGTGCTGGCGGGAGCGGGCAAGACTTACGCCAGCCAGGCCCGCTACACGGCTGCGGGGCAATTGGCAGAGGTGAGGCGCGGCGGCGGATCCTGGCAGCGGTGGGAGGCGCGGACGTACAATGAGAGGCTGCAGGCGTGGCAGGTGATGGTAGGCACTGCGCAGAGCGGTGGGGACCGGCTGCGGCTCACGCTGGGCTACGGGACGGCATCGTCGAACAACGGTAATGTGATGAGCCAGCAGATCGAGATTCCGGGCAAGAGCTGGGCGCAGAGCTACGGTTATGACGGGCTGAACCGGCTGGTTTCGGCCAGCGAAACGGCGTGGAACTCAGGCCAATGGGCGCGCTCGTTCGGCTACGACCGCTGGGGCAACCAGTGGCGCAGCGGCGGCGTCAACGACGACGTGCACCCGTTCACGCCGGTGGCGCAGTCGAATTTCAACGACAGGAACCAGTTGTTGATTCAGAACTCGATCTACGACGCGGCCGGCAATCAGACGGCGATCGGGGGATTCACGTTTGAGTACGACGCCGAGAACCGCCTGGTGTCGAGCACGCTGAACAGCATCACGACGAATTACGTCTATGATGGCGAAGGGCGGCGGGTGAAGAAGACGCGGGCGGGGCAGACAACGGCGTTTGTCTACGACGGGCTGGGGCGGCTGGTGGCGGAATACGGGGGCACGACGGCTCTGACGGGGACGGTCCATTTGGTGCAGGACCACCTAGGCAACGTGCGGCTGCTGGAAGGCGAGAACGGTGTGGTGCGGCGGTACGACTACAAGCCGTTCGGGGAAGCGCTGGTGGCCGGCGTGAACGGGCGGGCCACCACCGACGGCTACGAGTCGAGCGAAGCCCTGTCGGAGTTGACGACGAGGTTCACCGGCAAAGAACGGGATGCCGAGACGGGGCTCGATTACTTTGGGGCCAGGTACTTTAGCGGGGCGCAGGAGAGGTTTACCAGCCCGGATCCTGTGGATCATCCGAGCAAGTCCTCTTTCGGCTACGACGGCTTCCTGGCCGAACCTCAACGCTGGAATCTATACGCGTACGCCCTGAACAATCCTTTGCGGTATATCGACGAGAACGGTGCCGAGGCCGCATCGATACCGCTGGGCGGAAATCGGTATTTAGTCGGTGGTCAGATCATCACGGTGCCACAGCGATCCTTCCGCGAACAGATCGCGATTGCAGCTGCGCCAGCGGTGGGCCTCGCGGCAGCGATCTTTGCACCTGAAGCGGGAATCGCCGGTCTGGTCCGTTTTGGCCCGGCGATCTACAATGCGCTTACAAGATTCTCGAATTCGCAGAGCGGTCAAGAGTTAACTCAGTCTGCGATCGAGACGGTGACCAACTCCCAGGCTCCGAACCTCGCCACGCCGACACCCTCTGGAGCCGTGAAGGGGGCCTATGAAATCGCTCTGGAGGGTGGGCGGCACGCTGGATTCCTCAGGAACTACCTCGGCAAGAGCGCCGCCGAACTGGAGAGAGGGATTGGATCGCTTGAAAGGCAGATCGCCACACATCTGGACAAGATTAAATCTCCCGGCAAGTACATTGAGGGGTTCGACAAGCTCGATCCACGGCAGCAAAGAGCTTTGGTCAATGAGAAGTGGTTGTCCGATGTCCAGCGGCAGCGAGAGCAGCTTGAGATTCTGAAGCGATTGCGGAAGCAGCAGCAGTGAGGGGTGAAGGAATGTCGGAACGAGTTGCTGATCACTACCTGCTGGACTTCGGTCAGTTACTGAAGGAGCATGCGCTGGCCGCGAAACAGCAGGAAACCGACGCCCGGGGTACCGAGGACCACCAGTTTCAACTCGGGCGGGTGACGGCCTACTACGAAATCGTGACACTGATGCAACAACAGGCAGTCGCGTTTGACCTTCCCTTGGAAGCTTTGGGCTTGAGTGGCTTTGACCCTGACCGCGATCTGTTGATCAACCGGCGCGAAGGATGATCATGCGCCTTCTCATTCGACTCTGGGTCACGCTGATTCTGATTCTGCTGTCGGCGTCTGTGCTTTCCGGCCACGCCAAAACTTCGCTTGCGGATTCGGCCGTCCTTCAGCCAGCGCTTGGCCCGTCCTGCGAGTACGACGAGACTCTTCGGACATGGTTATCGGTACGACGAGCCGGAGGGCGGACATCCCAGTGCACACCTTTGATGCTTCTCAATCGCAAGTTCCAGTCCGCGTGGCTGACGAGAAGGCAAGTGGCGATCTCCATTGGGTCTACCGGCAAAGAACGGGATCAGGAGACGGGCCTCGATTATTTTGGGGCGAGGTATTTCTCGGGGGCGCAGGGGAGGTTTACGAGTCCGGATGAGCCGCTGGTCGATCAAAATCCATTCGAGCCGCAGTCGTGGAACCTCTTCAGTTATGTTCGGAACAACCCGCTGATCTTCACTGATCCCACGGGCCGATGCAGGAAGGGCGCCGACGGCAAGTACCACGATAGCGAGGATGGGCCGTGTGTAGCGCCCGACTCGACGAGCATCACTGTTGCGGAGAAGGCACCCAAGGAGCGGGATCATGCCGCCGAAGCTCAGGCTGAGATGCTGCGCATGCAGTTGGAGGCATGGCGTCGAGACCAGCAGAGGAGCAAACCGAAAGACGAGCAACCTCTCAGAGAGGCCGCGAGGCAAACGCTTGAGTTGGCATACCAGCGCACGGCTCATGACCTGGGCTGCGTCGCTTTGGGATATGGGATTGAGACGGCGGCCGTAGTGCCGTCAATGGAGATCGTACCAAAGCGATTCGCCCCAGCTGCCGCCAAGGGGGGCACGTCAATCGCATCGACGATACTCCGAGGCGGACCGAGGGGGCTACCTATCCCCACTCCTGTCGGTACACCCGGTACGGCAACATTCACATGGAGGTCTTCCAACACAATCGGGGGAGTTTTCGGCAGATGGCTTCCTTACGTTGGGTTGGGAGTGTCCGTTTATAGGATGAGCCAGTGTCTCGGGTGGCAGCCGTGAGCACGTTCCTCTTCGCTGCTGTAATAAGTGCCGCGATCCTGCTGTGCGCCCTTACTATTGAGCAACTTCGATTACGACGGCACCGGGGAGTTTCCCGCGATGAGTTCATCCGTTCCTTTGACGGTGCTGGTATCCCGCAAATAATCCCTGCGACAGTATACGATTACTACAAGTCCGCCGCCATCTCATCGAAATTCGGTATATCTCCTGATGACACGTACGAAGAGTCTCTCCGAAAGGGCTATGAAGAGATTGACGGTGATGCCCGGTATTTGCTCAAGCAGTTAGGCTTGATGATGCCACCAGAAGAAATACTCGTCCAGCGAGACTTGAAGATTCGAACGCTGCGTGACATGGTTCACTGGCTGAACTGGGTGCGGACGCAGCAGACGAGGGATCCACTGCTATGACGTGCTTGGCTACAAGATTCGCCAGCAAGAAACGGGATGCGGAGACAGGGTCCGATTACTTTCTGGCCCGTTACTACTACGCAGCCGAAGGTCGACTCACATCATCCTGTACCGCCCATATTCCCTGGACAGTTTCTTGAATTATCGTCATGTAGTTGGATCGAGGGCACGCAGGACCCGATGAGCCTGCCGCAAGGATTGAAGGTGGCAGTATTCACGTGCCGTCGTGGTCTACGGGTGCCGGTTGGTGCCGGGAGCTTCACGCCGGTCTCGCCGACGTGGTTCAATGTGAAGAACCAGCTCGTGAACCCGCAACTTGGCATCGCGTACGATGCGGCGGGCAACCTGACGGCGATCGGGGGATTCACGTTTGAGTACGACGCCGAGAACCGCCTGGTGTCGAGCACGCTGAACAGCGTGACAACGACCTACGCCTACGACGGCGAAGGGCGGCGGGTGAAGAAGGGCTCGGTGGTGATGGTCTATGACGCCTTCGGGCGGCTGGCGGCGGAGTACGGCGGCACGGCGGATCCGGTGGGGACGGAGTATTTGACGACAGACCATCTGGGCTCGACGCGGCTGGTGACGAGCTCGACCGGCGCTGAGCGGCGGTGCCTGGACTATCTTCCTTTCGGCGAGCAGATGACGCAGGGCATGGGCGGGCGCGGCGCGTGCTACGCGAGCGCCACCGAGCCGAGGGTGAAGTTTACCGGCAAAGAACGGGATGTGGAGACGGGGCTGGACTTTTTCCAAGCCCGTTATTACAGCGGGGCGCAGGGGCGATTCACATCTCCAGATCCAGAAAACGCCGGATCAAATGCGGTCGATCCGCAGAGTTGGAACATGTACGCGTACGGTCGGAACAACCCGCTGAAATACGTGGACCCAGACGGGCTGGCTTACCGGGTGTGTGAAGTGAACTCCGAGGGCAAGGAGTTCAACTGCGGAGTTGTCGAGAGCGATAAGGCCTTTGAGAAGTACGCCAAGGACCAGGGCTGGTACACAAAAGGCGGGAAGCTCTACAACAGCGAAGGTGCGCAGATCGGGACTGCCAGTTGGTTCGACCTGGAGCAGCAACGGAGCGACATAGCTGGAGCGCAATTCATCTACAACCAAGTTGGACCGCCGGTCAAGGCTCTAGCTGCCGCGACTCTGACTTTTGTGGGCGGTGCCGGAGTGATCGGCGCAGGCGGTGCTGTAGCCGGTGCGGGATTGACTACCGTTAACCTGCAGGGCGCGGCCCAAGCGGCTGCACTGACCCTTCCAGCGGGTGCGAAGCTGGCGCAAATGATCGCGCGCGGGGGCGGCCAATTTGCGGGCAATCCTGCTGGGTTCCTCTCATACGCCCGCGAATTCGTTGCCAACGCCGTAAGGCAGGGGACGTACACAGTCGCGAACTGGATTGGTGGCAACGGGGCCACAATCTACCGGAATGGCAACGATTACATGGTCGTTGCCCGGGATGGCAAGATCCTCAGCTACGTCCCGAATGCGACACCGGGAACCGGTGTAGTGTCCACATACCTCCAGATGGGCGGCAAGTAGCCATTTCGTTCCAGGAGGAGAATCCGTTATGCCCCAGTACGTTCTGGAGTTCGGTGCCGCCGAGTTGGCCCCTGTCGTTGAGGTCCTGGTTTCGTTGATGGGTAGGCCGGACATTATCGAAGTTGCTGCGAATCAGCCAGATGGCCCCCACTACGAGCGCACCGCTGAGGATCTGCCAAAGGTTGTAGATGATCTCAGGGACGGTAGGCTCATGTCTGCGATTCTCCGCGGCCAGGCGCCCGATGTACGATACGGGCTGATCGTCCGGCCCCGTTTTTCTGGGCAACAGCTCTCGCTATGGATGGGCACAATAGAATCCACCTCCCCGGATTGGAAGCCGATGTGGCGCGCCGTGTTGAGCAACAATCAACTGCGTTTCGCATGCATCGGTTCAGAGGAGGGGGTCGAGCTATCCGACGACCGATTGAGCGTTGACATGTTCCCTTGGCAAGAATGGCCCATGATCATCGGCGCTCTGCGCAGTGCCGACGGGAGTTGGGTCATTAAAGAAAACGCGACTCAGGCACCTTGAAGTGAATTGCACTGGATTCGCGGCGGCGACTGTGCCTCCAGGGGCCGGTCAAGGATCAGATGATCACGTTTCATTCTGCGGCCCGCCCTGCCGCCACGCCCGCATGCGGCACGTCGGTCAGCAGTACTGGCGGTCGGCACGATTGATGCTGCGGAGGAATCATCGCTCGCAGGTCGGAGCCAGGCAATGCGCGCACATGACGATGCCGGCGACCGCGCGGGCCAACTGCTGCCAATTCGCATCGATCAGCAGCATGGTGCAGTAGCGGAGGACGATCTGGCCGCCGTGATAGCCAGCCATGTGAGCTGTTTCTTGCCGACATCACGGTGCGTTGTCCGGTCACACCGTCGGACGCTCTCGCCGGCTCGAGATCGGCTCGGGGAAGAACCTAGGGACGTAGTGCCCTGGGAAGCGTGTTCTGCTGATTTTGAGTAGGCCATTGCCCGTCAATCACTTGCAGCGCCTCTCTCTGCCCCGAAATCCCCTTTGTTTGACCTGGGGAGCCAATCCTTTTCCCCGCAACGTTTTCCCCGCAGTTTGTTGACGGCTTCGCTCCGTCTTTAAGCGCCCGTTTGGCCGTGGTTTCGCGCGTTCCGGGTCTCTCCGTTTGTCTCCCGTTTCCCGGTTGGGGCGCCAACCCTGCGCCCGGAAACGCCCCTCCCAAGCCCTTTTCTCCCGTTCTCTGGCCCAAACCAGGAGTTGGTTAACACCATCGCGGGGGTTGTCCAACCCCAGGCCGGACGTTCCGAAATCGGAGAAGCCCGTTAACAGCGAGGAGAGCAAAGCGCCGCAAGAATCTGCCTGCCGAGCATCCACGTCAGAGAACTACCTGACTAATAGGGCAAACGTAGTGCGCTCTGAGCCGGTCGCTGTAAAACGTTGCGGGGTTGCACGCCGCAGCGAACGTTTGGTTCGTTACGTACAGGTTCATCGTTCCTCCATCCACGTCCACAACCATAGACCCGGCTTCGTTGTTCGTGATGTACGGCAGATTGCGGTAGCTCCAGGCTGAGTACGCCAGGTGCTCGCAGTTCGCATTCCCGAAAAAGGTCAGCTTCGGTTGCAGAACGTCCAAGAAATCGTAGCAGCGGTCGGACTTTCGTCCGTGGTGCGGCGCGATTAGCAGGTCAACACCCTGGATGCTGCCACGGTGGGCCTCGAGGATGTGCTCCCAGGTTGCGTCGTGTGAATCGCCGCCGAACACCACGCGGAATCCGCCAACCCGATACAGCAGCACGTAGGAGCAGTCATTGAAATCGTCGCAGTCGTTCGAGTCGGAGACGAGTTCCCTGGTTGGCGCGAGGATGCTGATCCCGTCGCCTCCAGGCTTGCCGTCCTGTCCAACGTTGTAAAACTGGCCGCGCGCCCCCGAGTACAGAACCAGGCGCTTCGGATCAGATTCAGGCCTGCCGTCGCGCAGTCCCTTGTAGAATTCCCAATCATCCGGATTGTAGGGCGATCCCTCTTCGAAATCCTTCTCGCACGTGTTGTCCGTGTCCCAGAAGTTCGTGGGATGGAATTCCCGGAAGAGCGCCACAATGCCGTCCATGTCGTCCATGTCGGGATGGGTCAGAATGAACCGGAACACAGACGATACGCCGTGCTCTTTCAGGTAGAGGATGGGGTTGACCGGGTGGCGCTTCTGCTGATAGTTACCTGACGGGCGCTGCCGCGCCGCCTTTTCCATCTGCTCAAGGAGCCGCGCCCCCGGCGTATCGGCGCTGGCATTGCAGACGTCGATGACGCTCACGTGCCCGGTGTTGTGCTGGATGATCGAGCAGTCGCCCCGCTTGACGTTCAGATAGTGGATGACGGCCATAATCGCACTTCTCGATTACATCGGCGGCGCGAGCTTGCTGGTGCGGACCACGTACGGCAGCCCGATCTGCTTGGTCACGGTGATGTGTCCGTCGCGCCTCGTGGTAAGGACCCGTCGGATCGAGCCATCCGACCATTGGAGCCCTTTCGCGCGGCACGAGTAAGTGTTTTCCTGGCTCGCATACTGCTTCGCCTCATCTGAGATCACGACGATGTCGGGCGAGCAGCACGCGAAGGCCTCCGCACAGAAGCCGCTCTCACGGCCGTGGTGGGACGCCACGAGAATCTGGGTACGCGCGAGGTCCACCCTGAACTCGGGACGCTTCAGCAACTCCAGCCAGCCGGGCCGCTCCAGATCACCGGGTACGAGGATGCCCATGCTGTCGTAGAAGAGGAACGTAGCCATGCTGAGGTTATTCGTGTCCGTGAATACCGGGTAGCTGTTGCAGTAGGTTCGGATCTGAACGCCGGCGAAGTCCAGCGGGGCCGCGCGGTCAGCAGTGTACGTGTTGTGCAGATAGAGTGCTGATTGCAGCCCCGGGCTAAGGGGGCGGCCCTCCAACTTGAGCCGGACCAGCGCAGCCGTCGGTATCGTCCGGTTGCGGTAAAGGGTTTGAACCGGCAAGATGGACAGCAAGTTGGGGAGATCGCTCACGTGGTCATGGTCGAAATTCGTGATCACGAGGGCATCGACGGCTGTGCAATCGGTCGCCGCCAGGTGCACCGATGGCCTGAAGCTGTCGCTGTGGCCGCAGTCGAACAAGACCAAGTTGCCGTTGTCCGCCGTCAGCAGGGCGCAGAAACCGTGGCCAACGTCAAAGACCTGAAACCTCATACGAGTCTTCCCTGCGGCTGCCGCGGCCGGTAGTGGTTGAACATCTCGTAGGAGTATTGGCGAAAGAACTTCAGGTAGCGGTAAAGGAGCAGCACGCTCACAACAAGGGCAGCCGAACCGTACGAGACCAACTCCGGCGACGGCGCGTAGCAGTGTCTGGTGAGCATCATTGCTCCTACGATGAGCAGTGTGAATGATAGGTTGCGGTTCAGGCCATACTGGTTCCGGAAGCTGTCGAGCCGCGCGAGGATCTTCTCGTCGCCCTTGATTTCGTTGGAATAGCGCACGTGCTGGAACAGGTCTTCGCCGAAGCCATGGACGCCCTCAGCCTTTAGCCGCTCGGTGATCTTGCTCCGCGCGTCAGGCGGGAGCGGCTTATAGTAGCCGGGGAACAGCAGCCCCCTCAGCGTCGGCTTCCGATCGCGGAAGAGGTTCACGCTCGGGCGCTTGAGAACCTTATCCACAAGGAGGTCTTCGAGGACGGCCTTCGCCGGGGTTGCGAGGACGTGCCCCACGATGTAGACCGCGAGCAGCAGGAACAGCCCGTCCACGGCGTTGATCTGTTGGCCGAGCACCTTCGGGAAGCCGAAGGTTGTCTGACACGCCGCGGTAAACAAGAAGCCGGAGGCGAGATAGCCGAAGAAATCGTAGGGTGCGAAGGGCAGCTTTTCCATCTCTTCGTCTACTCACTTCAGCACAATTCCGTGAGGGATGCCTGACCGTACAAACCTCAAGATTTGCCGGAGGTCGCCCGCCTGGGGAGAACTGCCTGTCCAAGCCGGACAATTCGAAGTCCAGCGGCGTACATAGTTAACGGACACGGCAGAACACCGTGTCGATCCCATCCACCAGACGGCGTTTCGACCGCGAAGCGGAGATCGTCGTGGGTGGTCTTCCGAAGGAGACCGCTCATGCGCGATCGCGATGCCGCGCTCGATCAAGCCATCCGCGAGGTCGCCGCCATCCTCAGCGATGCACTCGTGCGCCTGATCTTCCCCACTCCTCTCGAAGGGCAAGTTGACTTCCCGGAGACAGAGAGCCCTCATGTGACTGCTGGTTAACGCCATGAAGACTGAGAACGAGATTCGACAGGAGATCGAGGCCCTCCGCAGCCTGACCACAGCACAGCTCAAGCAGAAGTACCGCGAGGTCTTCGGCGAGGAGTCCCGATCCAATCACAAGCAGTTCCTGTTCCGCCGCATCGCCTGGCGCATCCAGGCGAACGC
>Ga0209381_1005353_pt1 | contig 10511 bp, 11 predicted proteins | sample DewCreD2012metaG_FD_184111 | JGI IMG/M metagenome (GOLD analysis project Ga0209381, IMG submission 184111) | Hot spring sediment bacterial and archeal communities from British Columbia, Canada, to study Microbial Dark Matter (Phase II) - Dewar... ...
GGGCTCACTAATTCACTAACTCACTGGTGCCTAACTCACTGCGCCGCAAGGCGCCGTCGCAATCCCCTTTGTGGTCGGGGCGGCGCGCCCGTGGGTCGCGAAGTGATCAGTGAGCAGTGAGTTAGTGAGTTAGAAAGGCCCTTGGGATTGGGGTTTGCGTCTTTAGGGCTCACTAATTCACTAACTCACTGGTGCCTAACTCACTGCGCCGCAAGGCGCCGTCGCAATCCCCTTTGTGGTCGGGGCTATCTTCGGACGCAGCCCCTGCGATCGGTGTCGGGATTTCAACAACTAGTCGCAATCCCCTTTGTGGTCGGGGCTATCTTCGGACCGGTGTCCATCTTGCCTCGGCTCGGGGCAAAGGATGGTGTCGCAATCCCCTTTGTGGTCGGGGCGGCGCGCCCGTGAGGCGCGAAGTGATCAGTGAGCAGTGAGTTAGTGAGTTAGAAAGGCCCCTGGGATTGGGGTTTGAGCCTTTTGGGGCTCACTAATTCACTAACTCACTGGTGCCTAACTCACTGCGCCGCAAGGCGCCGTCGCAATCCCCTTTGTGGTCGGGGCTATCTTCGGACGCAGCCCCTGCGATCGGTGTCGGGATTTCAACAACTAGTCGCAATCCCCTTTGTGGTCGGGGCTATCTTCGGACTGGAGTAAAATGAAGCACAGAGACCTAGTTCGAGTTGTCGCAATCCCCTTTGTGGTCGGGGCTATCTTCGGACCGGTGTCCATCTTGCCTCGGCTCGGGGCAAAGGATGGTGTCGCAATCCCCTTTGTGGTCGGGGCTATCTTCGGACTCATGGAGCAGATGTTCCAGACCTCCGAGTGGAAAGGTCGCAATCCCCTTTGTGGTCGGGGCGGCGCGCCCGTGAGGCGCGAAGTGATCAGTGAGCAGTGAGTTAGTGAGTTAGAAAGGCCCCTGGGATTGGGGTTTGAGCCTTTTGGGGCTCACTAATTCACTAACTCACTGGTGCCTAACTCACTGCGCCGCAAGGCGCCGTCGCAATCCCCTTTGTGGTCGGGGCTATCTTCGGACGGGCTAGCCCGAAATAGCCCCGGCAACAGCGGCCTAGTCGCAATCCCCTTTGTGGTCGGGGCTATCTTCGGACTCAGGCTCCAGGGCCACCGAGTGTGGCCTTACTGGAGTCGCAATCCCCTTTGTGGTCGGGGCTATCTTCGGACCACGTGTTTTCGGCCTCGCAGTCCCCAGGCCCGTCCAGTCGCAATCCCCTTTGTGGTCGGGGCTATCTTCGGACCCAAAATCCAAAAGAGGGTGAGGGATGGTTACATTCAGTCGCAATCCCCTTTGTGGTCGGGGCTATCTTCGGACTATGCGGAAATGGCTCGCAAGACTGCAGTCAGGGCTGTCGCAATCCCCTTTGTGGTCGGGGCTATCTTCGGACCCAGCGAGACCCTGGTGATACTTGCTTACCCAGGGAAGTCGCAATCCCCTTTGTGGTCGGGGCTATCTTCGGACAGAGGGAAGTAGCAGATCAGTGTTTAATGCTATCATGTCGCAATCCCCTTTGTGGTCGGGGCTATCTTCGGACAGCACCCTGTACGAGCCCAGTAACGGCGCGGGTTCGCAGGCGGCGATTAGCAAACCTCCCTTTTTCATCTTCCACACCGTCGTTCTTGAGATACAAATTTGTAGGACAGCCAAATGAACTATTTGATATCACAAGTGTTTTCGACATTAGCAAACCTCACAACCTCATTTTTAAGAAAATTTAATAAAAACGGCCAGTTAATCCAATGTTGGAAAACCCACCACAGGTTTGCTAATCGCACCCTTTGGCATGAAAAAACTTTATGAGCAGAGCTCGAGTTTGTCAAGAAAATTCTTGGGGCATTGCCGTAAAATTGCCGTAAAAATGAGGATGGCGACACAGTCCCCTGGCAATCATTCGGTCTCACACTATGGCGAAGGGCTCGTCCTCAGTGAGAACACCGGTGCCGGATATTTCTGTCCTCACAACGCAACCCTGGCATAAGAAGTAATACCTTACCGTGTCATACGAGAGATCTATTAACTTCTCAAGCCTCCCCTTGAGTCTCAGAAACCTCTTTTCCTCCAGGTTGGGGCACTCGAACACTGATTTCTGGACCCTGTGGGCCACAGCCTTGAGCTCCTTTACGACCTTATAGCGAATCTTATCGTCCGCTATGTCGAAACAGATAACGCAAAACATCATCTGCTCCACTCGAAGGGGATATAGTTTTCTTCCTCCCCCAGGACAAGGCGTGCAAATCGCCTCACCTGAAGCTCTACCAGGTATCTGTAAGTGACCTGATTCCCGCTCTGGGGATCCTGAATGCGGGTCTCCAGCTTGCGCTCGAATATCTCTATGAACCCTTTCATGACTTCGGGCTTCATCTCAACGGGCCTTTTTTCTTTTAGCTCCTCCTCGGTCTCGTAGGTGGTGTCGGTCACATTTCTGTAAACGAAGTCATCCTTTCCTATTACTTTGCGGTTCACCAAGGTTATGACCAGCGTGTCTGTGAAAACCGGTCGATACTCTTCCATCAGGTCGCACACCAGAGAGGGCCGCCCGTACTCCGTCTCGTGGAGAGCCCCGAGGTATGGGTCCAGCCCAACCAGGTTGACCTGGTTCTCTAAGAGGTTGGCCAGCATCGTGTACCCGAAGGAAAGAAGTGCGTTGACTGGGTCCAACGGGGGTCTTCGATTGCGACCCCTGAACTCCATGCCCTGGGCGTTGAGCAGTTTTCCAAACACAGAAAAATAGCTCCTGGAAGCAGCCCCTTCTATCCCGCGGATGACCTCTAGGGCCGGGGCTTCCACCAGCCTTTCCCTCAGGGCCCTGATGGAGGCTGCGGCAGAGCCTATCCCCTCGTCCTTGAGCCTCCGGTTATAGCGCAGAAGCAGCAGATACATGTTCTGAAGCTTTCCGACGACAATGCTGGAGGCCACTCTGCGGGCAAATTCCTGATCCTGGAGCCGAGTGTACTGGGCCTGCCTCAAGGTTACATTTTTGGTGTAGGAGGTCATAAGACGGCCTCGGAATCTGCCTTTCTGGGTGAGAAATACGGTGTCAACCCGGTTCCTGATGAGCAAATCCATCACAGGGGGTGTGAGGATGATGTTTCCCATGAGCACCAGCTGCTGTAGATCCTCCAGCAGAAGTTCTCGCAGGATTTCCCGCCCCCTGCGTACCACGAGCCTGTTGCCGTCCTTGTGCAGCTGGCAGCCTTGTTCCACGATGTAGGCCGTGCGCATGGCCTCCCCCTCATATCAAGAAGCCTGAAATTTACGGGAGGAGCCCCCTCCCACCAGACTCCCCCTCCTCACCCAAGCAGGCATGGAGCACCGGTGTAGGGTACTCCTTCCCCTTGGTGCCGAACTTACACCCGCAGCGGGTCTGATCCAGGTAAAAGAGTTTCCTCCTTATGCCCCTGCAGCCAAGGGGGGCTTTCGGCACCCGGGATATGAAATGGCCTGTGATCTGGGGGTCGTAGTCCGCGCAGCGTGATATGACGTGATGCACCAGCTGGGCCCCCCCGGGCAGGTGCCCCAGCACCCCGAGGATCACTTTCCGCTCGTCAAAGCTCAGGTGCCTGAACTCGCGAGCCTTGCGGACCAGGTAACGGATCAGAGCGCAGCCTTCCAGAACCCGGGCATAGGCCTCCTGGGTGGTCTTGTCCAGGACACGGGCCGGTGGCGGGCCAGGCTCGGCTTTTTGGGGCGTCGGGGGCAGGGGGCGCCTCTGGGGAAGGGGCACAACCTGCCCTTTGCTCACAGCCCCCAGCCTCTCGGCCAGAGAAAGCACAAGCGCGGCTGGGATAGTCCTTATTCCCAAGAGGTAGTTGAGGCTGTCCGGGACCGGGATTCCTTTTACATCAAGAAATACGCTTTTTTTACCTGTAACCCTGTGCACCCCAAGAGGGAGCTTGATGAGATTCCCGTATCCCTTCCCTGAGAGGCTCACCTGTTTGGGGAAAACCTCCAACTGAATACCAGGAGGCGGAGGGGAAACGCTTTCCCTCAGAGCAACAAGGACCGTCTTGGCGGCCCATGCCGGCACCGGCTCCTGGAAAAAGTACCAGGCATGAACCCCCTTGTGTCCGCTCCTCTCAAAGACTACGGGAAGCTCCCACTTGGCGGAGACCCTTTCTATGGCGGCCATAAGTCCCCTCATGGCTGCCCCCATTCGGGTCCCAAAGTCCGCATCCTCTCTCACCCTGGCGATGGCATCCTTGCCCAAGTCCAAATCCAGAGCTGCGAAATGAACTCTGGCTTGCGGGTCCAGCAGGTAGAGCCCCAAGGTCATCTTCCCCTCAAGGTGAGCTTCCACCAGTTCGGCGGTGAGAGGCTCCAAAACCGGGAAGTAGCCGGATTTGCCTTCTTTGGGGTCGAACCACTGCCTGGCATAAGCCCCAGGTCTCCCCTTGAAAAGCTGGAGAAAGCGCTCTATGGCCTTTCTTCGGCCACGGCTTTGATAGAAGGCCCGGTCCATCTCCGAAGGGTTTGGCTCCTCGGGCTCTCTCAGAGGTTTCAGCAACACACCGAGAACCTCTCGAACCTGGGCCTGTGTGAGGCCTGCCAGGAGTGCCTTTCTCACCTCCCCTTTGGCTTCCGCGGCCAGGCCCAACTCCAAGAATATCCTTGCCCGCCTGAGAAAAAGCTGGTTTGCCCCGGGCTGCTTCTTGAGAGCCCGGGCGTAATCCTCGAGTGCCTCATGGGGTCTCCCCAGAAGCTCGTTCAGGCGGGCGCAGGCTTCCCACTGTCCCGCCGAGGCCCCGGCCTGTTTTCGCACTCTGTCCAGAAAGAGCCTAGCCGCCTCCTGGTCCCCTTCCAGAAAGGCGCCCTCAGCTCTTCGGAGCAGGAGGGAAATGGGTTCTGAATGTGGGCTCTTAACGGCGCTCATGTCCTCTTGTCTTGTCCCCTAGAAAATCACCCCCGGGCCCTCAAAGGTCTTGTGGTCGGGCCTCTAAGACCCACAAACGCCCTTCCATGCTGAGGGAAAAAAGTGCTTCCAGGGCGGCTTGTGAACTCAAAACGGTATCTCCGTGACCTCCCTGCCCCAAGGGGGCTTTTCCTCACCGGTTATTTCCTTTAGCGCCTCAGCCGCCTCCCGGTTGGCCTCGTTGGTAAGGAGCACTCTTCGAAAGGCGTCCGCGGCAGCGGTTTTGTCTCCCAGCTTGAGAAGGCAATGCCCCTCACCCAAGAGAGCCTCCTCGTGGTCGGCCATGAACTCCTTTCGCTTGAACTCGTTGGCCTGACGGAAACACTTGAGGGCCTGCTCCCAGTTTTCCAGGTCCTGGAAGATTTTGCCCATCAAAACCAAGGTGAGGTGGCAACCCTTCTTGTCTTCCTTCAACGCCTCGTCGAGAAGGGATGCAGCCTTCTGCCCCTGGCCGGTTCTGTAATGAATCCAACCTGCCAGTCGTTTCATATGGGGCTTCCTGTAACGAGGAGGGACCCTCTCGAGCCATTCCAGGGCTTCATCCCAGCGCTCCAGCCTAACCAGGCAGACGGCCAAGGTGTAGTACACATAATCCTTGGGTCTCTTGGTGCGAAGGTGGGCCGCGTTTTTGAGATGGCTGAGGGCTTCTTCCTCCCTCCCGGCCTCCAGGAGTATCCTCCCCAGCAGGTAAAACTTGTGGACCGGCTCCTGGTGGTCGGTTTCCCGGTCCCTCTCCAAGCACTGGCGGGCCGCCTCCTCTGCCTCAGCGTAACGTCCCAGGCGCATGCGGGCCTTGGCCAGATGGTAGAGGGACTTGACGTAGTTTTTGTGGTCCTTGTGGCGGCGCTGTTGCTCCTCGCCGGAGAGGGACTCCCAGTTGGCAATGGCCTTCTCGAAAAGGGGACAAGCCTTCTGGTCCTTCCTTTCGAGGATGTGGTGATAGAGCATCCCATGGCGGTAGAAGTCCACCACACTTTGGGGGTAGAGCTCCTGGGCCTGGCGCAGCCACCGATCGGTTTCTTCAACGTAACGAGCCTTTTCCTCGCCAAGGCGGATCTCTTTGCCCTTGTCAGACATGAGCGCGTCGTAGTAATTGAATGCGAGGGAGGCGGCCACCTGGTAGCTTCGGGGGTCCAAATCGTGGCAGCGAAGGAGCAGGTCTATGGCTTCGGCAAAACGCTTGGACTGGGAAAGCGCGAAGGCCGTCTCCTGCATGACGAGGATGCGCTCAGGGCAGTCGGGGAACTCGGGCCTCTTCTCCTCGAGGGGGTGAAATGCCCGGATGATCTCCCCCCAAGCGCACCTGGCTTTCATGAGTTGGATGTGGTGGAGGACCTCCCCCGGGGTGAGCGGCTCCTGCTGGGTTTCCTCGGGGACCACTAGCTTGAGATGGGGTCTGGCTGGCTCTGCCATGGCTGGGTCTCCTTTCTTTTTCTGGGGAGGGGTGAGGCCCCTCTTTCACAACTCGCACAAAAATATAAAACGAGGAAAAGCCGGATTTTTCCGGGGCATAGGGGCGGAAACAAGGCAGCTCAGAAACGTTTCTGGAGGTAGAGAGTAAAATCTCACCGACCTGGAGGGATTGCCAATGGCAAACGGTGGCAAAGAGGGGAAGAAAGGGGGCTTCCCTTACGGTTCTTTGGAGATAAGTGTGGTGAAGCTGCGGTTGCGGCTCCTGGAGGAGGCAGTGCTGCCCCCTTTCAAGGGCTCCACCTTGAGAGGAGCTCTTGGAACCAGCTTGCTCACAGCCTGCTGCCCCAACAGGAAAGAAATGTGCTTTCGCTGCCAGGGGGTCTCCCAGTGCTCTTATGCAAATTTTTTTGAACCTCATTTGGCCAGTGGGGGGAAAAGCGCACCGGTCCCATTTCTGGTGGAGCCCCCTGCAGACAGGCGCACCCACCTCTCGAGGGGGGACACCCTGGAGTTTCGTCTGAATGTCTTCGGAACAGCAGTGAGATGGCTTCCCTTTGTCATGGCAGCCATGTCCCGGGCGGGTGAAACGGGCCTACTGGGGCCCAGGAGGGCCAGGTTCCGGTTGGAGCAGCCATGTGCGCCCAGCAGGGCTTCTGAACCTTCATCCTGGGCCGAGAAGGGAATCGAGAGCCTGGAGACGAGAAGCGCCTCGGAACTGACGGGAGGTTGCGGGCCCATCAGGAGAATCCTTATGGTGACACCCTGTAAGCTCAAAGAAGACGGCAGGGTTCAGGGGGAACCCGACGGGAGGCTCATTGCCACGGGCCTCGAAAGAAGGGTTCGGGCCCTCCATTATTTCTACAGTGGTGAAGTCAGAAGCTCAAAACTGGAATGGGACGAGGAACCGTTTCTTCAGACAGGGGAGGGGCGTTTCAGGTGGGTGGTGCTCGAGAGGCCTTCGGTCACCCAGCAGGAGAGGGTCAATATAGGCGGTTGGGTCGGCACCCTGGATGTGGAGGCGCACAATGAGGCCGCTGCGGCGCTTCTTAGAGTGGGGCAGTGGGTTCATTTGGGGAAAAACACGGTTTTGGGCTGCGGAAAGATTCTCCTGGAGGAAAGCGGGAGATGCTGAAATACGCCCGGCTGCGGTTTCTGTGTGAATGGGAGGAGGGCAAAGGGAGGATTCACTCCCCCCTCCACTGGCGGGAAGACCTGGAGATGGCTTTGAGGCGGGTCGCCTGCATCCTACCAAGGCAGGGTTGCGGGGAGTGCATTGTAAAGGCCCGATGCACTTACAGGGGGCTGTTCCTGCCCGAGGAAGACTCTGGTGAGGTCCGGAGGGAAAGAAGCAGGGCCCCCCTGCCCTTTGCTCTGGTGTTTCCCGACAAAGCTGATCCCTCGGGGAGGTTCACCCTGGAGCTGACTCTCCTTCAGCCTTGGGTGGAGAGGCTCCCTACTGGCTTTTTCCCCTAGGCCGCCTGAAAAAGAGCAAGAATCACCCCTTCGATATCATGCAAGGGGAGGAGTGGACCGGGTTCGGCTGGGAGCGATTCTACGACGGGAAGAAGGAGTCGGTGGAGAGGGTGGTTCGGGGCAGGGGGCCTGTGGTTCCGGATCTGAGGGGAGGTGAGCTGATGCTTCGCTGGGTCAGGGCGGGTAGGCTTCTCAGGGCGGGGAAGCCCATGGCGCCTTTGGGTTTCCCCGAGCTGGTGGAGGCGCTTTGCAGAAGAATCAGAGTACTGGAGAGAGCCTACGGGGAAGGGGGTTGGTCAGGGGGCCGGGAGCTCGTGGAGAAGGCCAGGGAAGTGAGATGTGAGCCTCTTGGGCTGCGTTGGGTAGAGCGGCACCGCCTCTCCAGGAGGCAGAAAACAAGCGTGGCCCTGGGCGGCTTCATGGGGGCCATGGTATTGAAGGGGGATTTGGAGCCTTTTGGGGAAATTCTGGCCCTGGGCAGGGACCTGGGGGTGGGGAAGGGGACTGGGCTGGGGCTGGGCAGGTATGAGTTCTGTGAGCCATGAAGAGACCAAAGCCAAGGAGACCAGCCCAGATCATTCTGCCTGTATTTCTTGGGAGGCGGTCAAGTTCTAAAAAACTGGAAAGTGCTGATAGTGATATCAACTAGTTAAAATAGCTTTGGTGTCAGGCACCACCTACTCACGAAAGGCCCGCTGGATACGTATGCAGACCTTCTGCCCCCGCGCCGGGAGCCGAGGCCCAGGAGACGCGCCCGGCGGTGGTCGTCTCCAACGACATCAACAACAGGCATTCGCCCATCATCTCCATCGCGCCCGTCACGTCCAACGTTACGCGGGGCTACTCCTTTCGCGGAAAGAACTTGCAGTCTACCCAACGGCAACCTCGACCTGTGTCTCGAACACCTCCCCCCGAAAACGTTGGGTCACCTCTTCCTTGGAAGCACATTCAAAGAAAAGCTTCATCGCCTCTTGCAGGTTCTCGCGGGCCTGCTCTATGGTTTCACCCTGGCTCGCCACCTCCAGCTCGGGACAAAGCGCCACGCAAGCGTCCCCCTCGCGTTCGATGATGGCTGTGAGTTTCGGAGGCGTTGGGGCAGGCTCAAAATCTAGCCTGCCAAGGCTCGAAATCCCTGTAATCCGCAAACCGTGGAGTGCGTTCTCTCAGTTTTTCATACGTCTTGTCGCTGTGCCGGGAAAGCTCGCACACGTAAATTTCGCCATCTTTGCCTTCAAAGTAGAATAGCCGTTCGTCCCTGTGACCCCTGGGATAGACGAGACAGTCGGACTGGGAGAGGCGCTCAGAGCCAGCCACACGAAGATCCCGCAATCGAAGCTTCCTCAAAGCGCGGTCAAAAACTTCCCTCACACTGGGTTCCGCAGCTTCATACGCTTTCTGCGCGGAGGATGAAAGCAGGATGGGTACGGACTCGGCTGTCTCGAGGCGGTCCAGATACGCCTCGTAAAAGGCCTCGCCAGCAGGCGACAGCATCGTTGATCCTTCTACTTCAGAGAGCAGCAACCGAAGTTCGGGTGGGCATTCCCTCAGTCTTGCATCCACCTCCCGGGTAGGGCGATCTTGATTGAAGAGCCATTCGAAGAACTCCTCGTGGTCCGCCAGCAGGGAGTAATCCCAACTGATCGGCGTTGGGGGCATTTCGATTATCTCCCTGAAAGCCTCGTGGATATAATAGACCGGCACGTCGAACAGCAGTCCGACTAGCGTGGCGTACGCGATTTCGGCCTTGAAGCCGCCGGTCGCGTTCACCAGGACCTTTCTGCCCCGCTTCCGCTCTTCGCGGATGAGGTCAACGAGCGTCGCCACGAGTGAACGCAGGCCTCTCATCTTGAAGCGTTTCTCGGTGTAGTTTAAGTCCCTTACCTCTCGCAACCGCGCTCGATGGCCTCTGCTGTCATAAAACCGCCTGAGCGCTTCGGCGCACTTCTTCCCCTCTTCGGTCTGCGAACAAAGAAATACGATCCCGTCGTTCTCTTGCAAGAGGCGCGACAAAGAGTTGGTTTCTGCACTTGCCTTCTCCTGTTCGGCATGTCGCAGATAGTTGGCGACCTGCGCCTCCGTGATCGCCTCGTCCATGTTCAGCCCGAGGGCCTTTCTGGCATTGGTGACCAGAGAGGTGCCAACTGTGGTGAGAACTGTGCGCATTAGTCACCTAGCCCTTCCTTTTCCTTCCAACGGGCACGAATATCCTTTAACGCTCCCCGCTTCAGGCTCCCCTGCCGGATCTCCCGCCATACCTCGGCAAGACATTTCCCGCGTATTGGGCAAGTCGGGCGGCTCGGGTCCGGGAACCTTGCTACTCAGCACGTTCCCGGGGCCGATGACCTGGGTGTAACTCCCAGGCCCCCTTTCAGTATCATCTGAGCAGAGAAAATGCACCAGGTCAGGCTTGTTCTGCCGAATGCTCTGAACAATGGGCTGATGAGATCCGCCCACGGTGAGTATAAGCACGGTTTTCATGGTCCATTGCTTACATGTGGCAACAACTTCACCCACCCCATTGCCCACCTCGGCGCGCCGTTGTCATACGCAATACGACGTGTGTGGGGAAAAGGGAGGCTCCGGAGATTATCAGTCTTTAGCTAAAAATTGAATGATTTCAATCAGGTCATTTTTTGAGTCGTCACTACAGGGGCTGTGCGCCCAGCTCTTTGTGCTGGGGGGCTCCAACCCCCAGAGCCCTGA
>Ga0209381_1005360_pt1 | contig 10504 bp, 9 predicted proteins | sample DewCreD2012metaG_FD_184111 | JGI IMG/M metagenome (GOLD analysis project Ga0209381, IMG submission 184111) | Hot spring sediment bacterial and archeal communities from British Columbia, Canada, to study Microbial Dark Matter (Phase II) - Dewar... ...
CCTGAAACGACGCCGAAAGATCTGCGGCTACGACAACACCTATCTTGAGCGACTGCTGTTCAATTCAGACACCCAGATCGCTCGCCGCTCGCTCCTCTGATTTAATGCGCTGGCCCTGAAAGATTTCCCCTTTTCAATCATGAAAATCGGGTTTACATTGCAGGAGATAACTCTGATTGTCCTCTACAAGGAGTGTGTATGGCGAGTGCATTCACCGACAAAGTACTGGCGGAAGTGGCTGCCCGCAATCCGGCGGAACCGGAGTTTTTGCAGGCGGTTCATGAGGTACTGGAATCCATCGAACCGGTGATCAAGAAACGCCCGGAAATTGCCAAATTGAAGATCGTGGAGCGGATCGTGGAACCAGAGCGACAGGTAATATTCCGGGTGCCCTGGGTGAACGATGCGGGAGAAATCCAGGTAAACCGGGGATTCCGGGTCCAGTTCAACAGTGCTCTGGGGCCTTACAAGGGCGGGCTGCGGTTCCATCCCTCGGTAAACCTGGGGATCATCAAATTCCTCGGTTTCGAACAAATCTTCAAGAATGCTCTCACCGGTACCCCCATTGGGGGAGGAAAGGGAGGCAGTGACTTCGACCCCAAAGGGAAAAGCGATGGGGAGGTGATGAGGTTCTGCCAGAGTTTCATGAGTGAGCTTTTCCGACACATCGGCCCGGATACGGATGTCCCTGCCGGAGACATCGGAGTAGGGGGGCGTGAAATTGGCTTCCTCTTCGGCCAGTACAAGAAGCTCACCAACACTTTCAACGGCGTGCTGACCGGGAAGGGAATCGGGTACGGTGGGTCCCTGGTACGGAAAGAGGCTACCGGGTATGGCTTGGTGTACTTCGCCACCCGGATGCTGGAAGCGAGAAAAACCGACTGGAAGGGGAAAACGGTAGTGATCTCAGGCTCGGGAAACGTGGCGATCTACGCGGTGGAAAAAGCGCAGTCTCTGGGAGCCCGGGTAGTCGCGTTGTCCGATTCCAACGGCTACATCTACGATCCGGCAGGGATCAAACTCGATACGGTGAAACGGATCAAGGAAGTGGAACGGGGCCGAATCAAGGAGTATGTGGCGGATCATCCGAAGGCGGAATACCATGAGGGATGCAAGGGAATCTGGGGCATCCCCTGTGATGTGGCCCTTCCCTGTGCCACGCAGAATGAACTGGATGAACAGGATGCGAAGATTCTGGTAAAGAACAAGTGCATTGCGGTAGCCGAAGGAGCGAACATGCCTTGTACTCCGGAGGCGGTAAAGGTGTTCCACGACGCGGGTGTTTCCTTCGGCCCGGCAAAAGCGGCCAACGCCGGAGGCGTGGCCACCAGCGCGTTGGAGATGTCCCAGAATTCGATGCGTTTGAGCTGGCCCTTCGAAGAGGTAGACCTCAGACTTCGGCAGATCATGGATGGAATTTACAGGCAGTGCGAACAGGCGGCGGAAGCCTACGGCGCGAAGGGAAACCTCGTGGTAGGCGCCAATATCGCCGGATTCCTCCGGGTAGCTGAAGCGATGCTAGCCCAAGGACTTGTGTAGCTTCTTTATTTTAAATAGCAGAGAACGAACTGCTTCATGGAATCCGCATGGAGGTAGATGGAAAGTCCGGCTTCGGTCGGACTTTCCAGTACCACTACCGTTTCCGCCCACCGTTTTGCCTCTGGACACAGTTCCAGCAGGCGGTTCTTGTACTTACTAAATATGGCTCCATTGTATTGGTTGTCTTCCCGGTCCGGGAACACGGCGAAGTACAACATATCCATCTCTACCAGGTCATTGAAAAAATGGGTGCCTAAAGATACATCGGGTACCAGTCCTTCATGCATCACGGCAAGTTCCACAATGATGGAAACCGTGTTGATTTCCTTGAAGGTTACCGGCACACCCATGGCGGGGGTTGAGGTCCCCCATCTTCCCGGCCCCACCAGCATAATTACCGGTGACTTTTGGGATGAAGGGAGATGGGTCAATTGTCCGATGAGACGGGCAATACTGAACCTGTCCTGCTCTCCCAACCGGGTATAGGCAGCGGGCGACACGTAGATCAAGCGGTCTATCCGGGTAGCGAGACTCTGCCCGACGATGGGGCCGTCGCTCTTCAGTAAGATTTTTTCCGAATCGATTGTATCCGGGAGAATGCCCAGGTCGCCTGTTCCCAGGAGCCTGACCATAAAGGGTCTGCACTGGACAAGATTCACCCGGTAGGATCCGTCCTGTAAAAGGTTTACCGTGAACTCGGTATCTACGGGATTCTTGTAGGCTTTCTGGAGTGTGGCAAGCATTTCCCGCATCCGCTCGATAAAGTCTGTTTGCTTGAATAAGCCTTCGAAGGTCAACTGCCAAGGGAACGCATCCTGAATGCCTAGCTCTTCCGCCCGACGGCGTACCTCAGGGTCCTCCGATACAAAGAAGGGTTTCAAGTTTTCAGGAATGAGGGAAAGAACTTTACGGATCGGATAGGTGGCAAACCGGTTCTTTTCCAGATCCACCACGTCCACTTCCCGCTGGCTGTACTTCTTGGAATCAGAATCGGTTTTTTCCGGACGCTTCCCGGGAGCGTTCAGGGCGACGATCCGGGTATAGTCGTCTTGAACCCGGTCTACCGCACGGGTACCCAATCCGAAGGCAAGCCGTAGTACCCCAGAGTGGGGATCTATCTCCTTGTCCCACACATAGGGGTTATAGGAGAATCCCACCCCGGCCGTGAGGGGGAAAAAACAGTGGTGATACTGATCCCCGGAAACCCGTTGCACCAGCAATGCCATCTGTTCGTCCTCGTAGAGAAGCCCGTGATGGAGACGGTACATCAGGGCGTCCTCATCCAGGGAACTGGCATACACGGTCCGCACGGCATCCAGAAACTCCTCTAGCCGCTGGGAGGGGGTTCCCTGATTGGCGCAGAACACGCTTTCGTACTTCCCCGAGAAGGAGTTGCCATAGCTGTCTTCCTGGAGACTGCTGGAGCGGACAATGATGGGTGATTGGCCAAAGTACTCCAGCATTTCCTGGAACTGCACCACAATATAATCGAGGAACTTGCCTTGGAGGATTCGTTCCCGGGCGATTTTCGCGTTGGCCAAGATCTGATCCATGGTAAGACCGGTTTTCCGGCGGAGCCACCAGCAGTCGTTCTGGATGATGTAGGTGTAGAATACATCTGAACCGATGAAGAAAGAATCGTGGGGTTCCAGCACGCTGGCCCATTTTGGATTGTCCCTTTGAAGGATCCGCTGGGCAAGGAGAATTCCGCGGGCTTTCCCGCCGATCAAGCCGGAACCGATCAGCCGCTTCATGATATCGATGAGAAAAGGCAGGTCGAAAAACTCCCGGGCCAGGGAAAGAAACGGTTTCTGCCGTGTAATGACCATCCGGAGCAGCAGTTCGAAGTAGGGCTTCATCTCATCGGCAGATTTTTCTCCCCGCTGGATTGCCTGTAGCAGGGCTTGGGCATCATGGTAGGTCTGGGTCCAGAATCCGAACCGCTGGATGGTGAAGTTCAATCGGGGTTGGTTTATCGGGCCGACGATTTCGGCGGTGATGGCACTGTTGGTTACGGGAATGAAGGACTCCCCCTCCCACACATGCAGCATGAACATGGTAGGGGAATACCGGTTCTCCACCCGCTGAGGCTGGATGAAAAGCTTCCCGTTATGGGAATACACCTCGATAATGACCTGAGCCGTGGAGTAGATGGTGTCCGTGGCGTGGCTCGAGTGGTGAGCTTTGTTGATGGCGAAGTAGGCGAGGGACTGCAGTTTCAGCACGAAGGGGCAAATCACTAGAAAGAAGTTGGCCATCATCCGGTCACTGTACCAGGCAGTGGCCAATCCGGTAAGGCAATCCAGTACATACCAGGAGTTTGCCCCCCGTTCTTCGATCAGGTCTACCATTTCCGTGACGAACTTTTCGAATCCTACCTGGGGATTCAGTTCTATGATTTCAATTCCCCCCGTTTCCTGCAGGAGAGAGGGATGATCGGCAAAGCGAAAGTACGTTATTTTTTTGTTCTGCTTTCGGGCCGCTTCCGCGAAGGGAATGACGAAACTCTCATATTCCTTTGCTTCCGAGATCGCCCATACGATGTTGTCTCCCGGATGAATCCCGTGTAATACAGAGTCTAGGCCGCTTAATCCGGTAGTGAACACCACACGCCTCCCATTCTAAAAGACGTTATATCATAGCAACGATTTCTATATTATAGTAAGATTCCTCCATGAACCATCGAATTTACTATTTTACCGGCACGGGGAACTCCCTGTATGTAGCTCGGAAGTTGGAGGAGATACTCCTAGGAACCATTGGCGGGGGGGATCGCGTGACGATCCTGCCCATTACGAGCCTTTCCTTGGAAGGGGAAGCTGAAGCGTCTCCTTCCGCAGGCGAAATTGACCCTTTTGGAACCTACTCGGCGCCTCTTACCTCAAGAAAAGATCCCCTTGCCTCCTCTGGAACAGAACCCCTTGCTCCCACCGACGCAGTTGGGCTTGTCTTTCCTGTCCATGCCTGGGGGGTGCCCCGCATCATCCTGCGGGCTCTTCCGGCTCTGCAGGGTGCGGGGTACTACTATGCCCTGGCGGTAAACGCTGGACAGGTGGCGAATACCCTGGTCCAGCTCAAAAAAGAGATGGAAAAGCACGGGATGGAACTATCGTCGGGTTTTTCCATCCGGATGCCTTCCAACTACCTGCCCTTTGGAGGGGCCGAACCAGAAGAGGTGCAGGAGCGGTGTTTTAGGGATGCCCTGGAAAAATTGAAAACCATCTCGGGGGTGGTACGGGAACGAGCTTTGCTACCCGTGGAAAAAGGCCCCCTCTGGCAGAACGTCATCCTATCCGGCCTGAACGCACTCTCAGCTCCCCACTTTTCCACGATGGATAAACGGTTTATCGTGGAGGATAGTTGCACTTCCTGCGGCATCTGCGTGCAGGTCTGCCCGGTGGGGAACATCCATCTCCAACAGGGACGACCGGTTTGGAACCACCACTGCGAACAGTGCTACGCTTGTATCCAGTGGTGCCCTGTAGAGGCAATTCAGTACGGCAAGGGGACGAAGGGGAAAAAACGGTATCACCATCCGGAGATTTCCATAAAGGATTTGGTAGTGTCTGGCCGTTGATTCTACCTTGCCATTACCCACGCTCCGACCCGTTCTCCTGCTTAAACACGCTCTATTCCCAGATCCTGGATCCTTAAGAACCCCTTGTTTTTTCTTACCTTTTGGGGTACATTTTACCTGCTCTTATAAGTTTACATAATCTATAAGGAATAAGAATATGCATCGAAACTATGGAGTGAAGGCATGGACAGTGACAGGGCTCGTTCTTTTTTTGATTGGGTGCGATCTGAACTTTCTACAAAATCCCGTGGCTCCCGGCATAGATGAAGATCCACCTCGATATTCTGTACAGTATTCTGGGAACGGCCATACAAGTGGAAGCCCTCCTGCCACAGAATACTACCTACAAGGAGCGACGGTCACGGTCAAAGGAAACTCGGGGAATCTAGTTAGAGAGTCATACCTTTTCTCCGGATGGAACACCGCCTCAGACGGAACCGGCACCTATCGCGCTCCGGGATCGACTTTTCTCATGGGTACGCAAGATGTGAGGCTCTATGCGGTTTGGGAACCGGAGGGACCCGTGTTTCAGTCCCGCTTCGTAGCTTTGACGGACACGGGGAACGTCTGGGTCAGTTACGATGGTTCTGTCTGGGGAGGTCCCTACAGTACGGGCCTATCGGTGGGAAACGATCTATCGGTAGGGGGTGGAACCTTTGTGGCAGTGGGGCAGCTTGCCGGCGGATCCTATGGCATTGCCTGGTCAGAGGACGGGATCGTATGGCAATCGATCAACTTAGGAGGATCCAGCGCCTCCCTCTACCGTATTGCCGCAAGTTCTACCGGTAACTTTGTCACCATCGGGCAGATCCCGGGGGTTTCCCAAACCTTCATCTCTTCGGATGGGAAAAACTGGACAGGCCCCATCACTACCGTTTATACGGCGGTAGGTCCCGGGTGGGTGTCCGGTTCTGTATATGGGAATGCCTTTTACATCACTAGGGGGAACGGAATAGGCTGGTACAAGTCAAGCGACGGTTCCTCCTGGGGGTCGCCCCTGGGGGGGACAGGGTCTAATATGTACCAGGTAAACACTCTGATTGGCCTGGATGACCGGATCGTGGTAGGGGGGGGAGCCCCATCCAGCACGAATAAGCAGACCCGCACCTCTACCGATGGGGGGTTGACCTTCGCGTCGACGGTTAACGTGCATACCGCGACTGGCTACATCTATGGGTTTGCCGCCAATCCTGCCACAGGACGAATCCTTTCGGTGGGAAGCGGTACCCCTCAGGTGAATTACACCGACAATTATGGATCTTCCTGGACTCAGGCCACAGGTATTTCCGGAACGACTACCTTTCAACGAGTCTACTTTGGGGGAGGCAGGTTCCTTGCGGGAAACGACGACGGGGAGATCTACTCTTCCCTCGACGGCGCGACCTTCAGTGCCTCGGGGACCATTACGGGGAAGGTGAGCGGTTTGGGCTTCAAGGGGAGTCCGTGACCGAGGGGGGCTTCCTCTCCTGGGACACCCTCGAACGCGGCGCCGCCGCGAAGAAACCGACCTGCTGTGAAGGAACCGGCTTGCACCTACTTCTCCTTTCCACTATATTAGTTGCATAGGCAACTAATATGAATGATAGAAATGAACCGGTGCAACGGCATCGCCGGATGACTACCGAACCGGTTTCCCGCCTGATTCCCAGGCTTGCAATCCCCACGATCATCAGCATGCTGGTAACCGCTCTCTACAACATGGTGGACACCTACTTTGTGGGGAAGATCAACACCAGCGCAACGGGGGCAGTGGGGATCGCATTTTCCCTGATGACGATCATCCAGGTGATCGGGATGATCCTGGGGGTAGGGTCGGGGAGTTACATGGCCGCTTCCTTTGTGATGAACGTGAACCTGAGGTCTGAGGGAAGCGCCGTGCTGGGGATGCTGGGAATCGCCAGCGGCGCGGTGCTGAACATTGCACTGGATCCCCTCTTCATGTTTGTCTTCGGGATGGGTATTGCCGGAGCGGCGGTAGCGGGCATGTCGGTGGTAACCCGGATCATCCTGTTCATCAATTCCGTTATGCTGGGGTTCGGCCAGGGGTTCCAACCGGTTGCTGCGTTCAACTATACGGCGGGAAAGAAAGATCGGGTGCATGAAGCCTTCTGGTTCTCAGTACGGGTGGGCACAGCTTTTCTTTCTGTTTTTGCTCTGATCGCGGGAGCTTTTGCCCCCTGGATTATCCGGGTATTCCGGGACGACGTGGAAGTGGTGCAGGTGGGAGCCTTTGCCCTACGGATGCAATCCATCGCGCTCCCCTTGTCGGCCTATATCATAATCTCGAACATGATGTTTCAGTACATCGGAAAACCGGGAAAAAGCCACCGTGTTGGCCGTATCGAGGCAAGGCCTTGTCTTTATTCCGTTGATTCTAATCCTTTCGAAGTTGTTCGGATTGCCGGGTATGCAGGTCAGCCAAGCGCTGGCCGATCTAACTACCTTCCTGATTGCCGTAGTTCTTACCCGAGATACCCTTCGATCCTTGAAGGAGGGGTAAATGCACGGAAAAGAACCCACGATCCTCCGGTTCATTTCCATCCTGTACCGCTACAGTCATATGCACATTGCCCGGAGACTGCAATCCTGCGGGCTTGCCTCGGGGCAGCATCCGTTTCTCTTGGCCATCTGCAGGCATCCTGGATTCAGTCAGGAGGAGCTTTCCGAGCACCTGGTGATCGATAAAGGCACGACGGCGAAAGCGGTGAAAGCGCTGGAAGAAGGCGGATGGATCCAGCGCAGAGAGGATGAAGCGGACCGCAGGGTGTACCGGCTCTATGCTACAAGGCAGGGGCAGGAATTGGGAAGCCTTCTGGACGAGATCCTCCAGGAGTGGCAGGAGGTGCTATTTGCCGGTTTCACTCACATGGAAAAGCAGGAAGCTTTTGATCTTGTGAAACGGATGGCAGAGAACGCCCGGAATGCAGCAAAGGGTAAAGCATAACCGCCGGGATCGCCTCCGTGATCTGCTTGTTCTGACATCCACAATTCTGTGCGGACACGGGAAACCCCTTCGACATCCTCCTGCTTAGGTTATCAGCTAATAGAACCTTTGCGGTGGGATGAAAATGCGCCCCCCACTGGTTTCTTGAAATTGACCTGAAGATTGTCAAATCAAAAGGCTTTCGTTATCCCGAATGTTCGGAATCAGGGACCGAAGACGAGGTCGTTATTTTTTCGCCTTGAGATAATCATAGGCGGCCTTGAAATCCTGTCCTATCTTTTTTGTCGTGTCCTGCATAGGGTTGAAAGGCCCGCCGTTCATGTAACTCTGAACAGGACTTGTCCCTCCCGTGGAGCCTGCGCCGGTTCCCGAGGTTGCCGTTCGCTCGTTTGCCCGGGCTATCGCAAGTCCGTCTACGAACATGAGCTGATCTGGCTTCAGGATCCTGTCTTCGATTTCCTTCAGCATCGCATCCGCCTCTTTCGGTTCGAGTCGGGTGACCTTCAATATTTTTTCCGCCATGGAAACCAGAGATTTTACCTGGGCCGTAGACAGGGCGAGTTTCTTTTGTTCCTTGTCCATGGTCTGTATGTAGCTGAACATCCTGCCGAGATCGTAGACGACCTCGAGCTTCTGCCTCATTTCCTGGACCGCCGGGTCCTGTGTTGACTGTCCGAAGCTTGTTCCGGCGATAATCGCCAGGAACACCGTGACGATCAGAAGTTCTTTACGCATTTTTTTCTCCTATGTTTTTATTCGTACCGCAAAGCTTGAATCGGGTCCAACCGCGAGGCGCGGTAGGCCGGATATCCGCCGAAAAAGAGTCCGATAAGGACTGAAAATCCGAATGAGAGAATGATCGAAAGAGCCGTAACCTCGCTGGCAAGACCGCCGAAGCGGGAGAAAGCCCAGGACGACCCGAAACCGATGCCGATGCCGACGAGTCCCCCGCCCACAGAGAGGATGACTGCCTCGGTCATAAACTGGGCGATGATGTCTCCGCCCTTCGCTCCCAAAGCCATCCGGACACCGATTTCACGGGTGCGTTCGGTCACCGATACCAGCATGATGTTCATGATACCGATGCCGCCGACCACAAGGCTTATGGCGGCGATGCCTCCCAGTAGGAGGGTAAATGTCCCGGCCACTCCTTGCAGGGTGTTGAGAAGGTCCAGCTGGTTAGCGACGTAGAAATCCGCTGCGTCCATGGATGGTAGTTTGTGGAGCCGGAGGATTTCCCTTTCGATCGCCGTCTGGGCCTTGCGCATGATCTCCGACGAGGCGGCTTGAACATTCACTAGAGCGTACTTAGAGGCTCCGGATACGTATCTTTTGAACGTCGATATAGGGATGTACACCGACGAATCGGTAGTGGAATTGCCCTTGCGCTCCATGACCCCGACGACCCGATAGCTCAATCCGTTGAGACGTATTTTTTGTCCCACGGGATCGCCTCTGCCCCCGAAAAGGTCCTGGTATACCTGGGCGCCGATGACTGCGACAGTTTTCCTAGAGTCCAATTCGGCAGCGGTAAAGAACGACCCTATGACGGGACGCACGTTGCGTATCGTTGGATATTCGATTCCGGTTCCTGTGATAGTAACCGAAACATTGAAAGCCGCGAATTTCGCCTGGCCGTTGGCACTAGATTCTGGTGTGACGAGGGCGACCATATCCGGTCCGAGACGGCGTATAACCTCGATATCGTCGTCGGTAATTGTCGGCACGATGTTTGTTGTGCTACGGCGCACGAGGCTACCGCCCCGGGGTTGGCCGGAATATACCAGGAGCAGGTTCGACCCCAGGGACTGCAGGCTCGTTTCCACAGATTTCTGGGCCCCCGCCCCTAGGGCTAGCATCGCAATGACAGCGCCGGTACCAATCATGACACCCAGGGCGGTAAGAAAAGACCTCACCGGGTTTGCCCCGATGCTTCGAACGGACATTTTGACGTTTTCAAGTAAGGCACCGATTTTCATGTTGCCCACTCCTTCGACGGAAGATCGTTCATGATTTGGCCGTCCTGTATCTGAATGATGCGCGCTGCCTGGCGGGCGACCTTTGGATCGTGGGTTACGAGGATAATCGTGGATCCTTCTTTATGCAGGGAGTGGAAAAGGTCGATAATCTCCACGCCGGTTTTTGTATCGAGAGCCCCCGTTGGTTCGTCGGCCAAAAGAATCGCTGGACTTCCCGCCAGCGCTCGGGCTATAGCAACTCTCTGCCTTTGACCGCCGGAGAGTTCGGAAGGAACATGTTTTTCCCGTCCCTCGAGGCCGACCTTTTTCAGCATAGCCAGAGAGATCGCTTTTCGGACTTTTGGATGAATTCCCTGATAAATCAGGGGAAGCTCGACGTTTTCCAGGGCTGACTGCCTGGGAAGAAGGTTAAAGTTTTGGAACACAAAACCGATCCGCCGACTTCGAATATCCGCAAGCTGGTTG
>Ga0209381_1005363_pt1 | contig 10501 bp, 6 predicted proteins | sample DewCreD2012metaG_FD_184111 | JGI IMG/M metagenome (GOLD analysis project Ga0209381, IMG submission 184111) | Hot spring sediment bacterial and archeal communities from British Columbia, Canada, to study Microbial Dark Matter (Phase II) - Dewar... ...
GCCCCCCTCGCTGTCACCGCAGACGGTCCCAGGGGAAGGTCCGCCAGCCCCGTCGCCTGGCATGTCCCCCCGCTCGGGCAGACCCTCGGCCTACCGGGGCCCGCCGCGGTCGCCGAGGTCATTGGCCGAGCCGCAAGTCTTGGCGGGATACGGGCAGCCGCGGCGCCTGCCGCCACCCTCCGCCGCCGAAACGCCGCAGCGCCAACGAAGGCCCTTGGCCAACGGCCGATCTCACCCTGAAGAAAGGGAGCAAGACTCGCCCAGCCCGGCCAGACGCGATCCGAGGCTCATTCCCGTCCAGGCAATCGCCTTGGATCCGAGGGCCGACAACACCCGGGCCGATCGCATCACGTTGAACCGGACGCTGACAGGCGGATACTCCCGCGACGCTCGCTTCGGCGATGCGGGCGTCTCGGTGCTGATCGAGCCTCGCGACGTTCATGGGCGGCTTGTGCCCGCGGCGGGGCCGGTCTCCGTCGTCGTCCTTGATCGCGGTCGATCCGGCGACGCCGCCCGCGTGGCCCGCTGGGATTTCACCGCGGAACAAATCTCCACGCTCTACCGCAAGACGCCTTACGGAGAGGGCATTTACCTGGAAATGCCGTGGCCCGGCAGTCCGCCGGACCGCGGGCATCTGCACTTGTTCGTCCGCTACACGACGCAAGACGGCCGGAACCTCGAGGCCTCGTGCGAACTGGATGTCGTGCTTCCGAACCATCGGGAGCGAGCGTGGATCCCCCTTGGGACCGCCGCAACCGAATCCCGCCCGGCCCAGGCCACTTCCGAATGGCGTCAGAAGCCGATGCGCGAGGAAGAGCCCGCCATCCAGCCCGCGGCGGCCAACGAGCCGATTTCCGCGACGGTCCGCGCCGATAAGGCGCCATCGACGACGGCGTCGGCGTCCACCGCATCGCCGCCCCCTTCCAAACCCATGCGCCCCACCTGGTCGCCCCTCCGCCCCGCCGATTAAAGCACCGGAGGGGTGGGCGGTGGGATGCGTTGAGGATGAATTCGAGACAACAATGGCTCAGTCCCCCCGGCCATACGGACAATGAGGCCGGTGAAGGGGTCCCTTTCTACCAGGGACGTGCGGATTCTGGCTCGCCTTTTTTCCAACGCGGCGTGTCTATTGCACGGCGCCTACCCGGGTGGCAAAGGCTGGCGACACGCTCATCAATGTGCGAGCACCGGTGGGCGACATCCAGGTGGCTTGGGAAAACTGCGCTACAGGACGAGGTGTTGCGGCAACCCGCCCCAAGATCGGCAGTCGCTCCTCCACGGATCTGCTCATGCGAAGTCCTGAAGATGTCTCTGTGCGTTTCGAAGCCGAGGGAACCGTTTTCACTCCGATTAGCAAGAAAGATTTCCACGCCATACCGTGCGTGAAGCCGACGAGTGAGGTTGTAGTCAGCTTCGAGGCAGTCCTGTCGACCGCGAGATGTCCACCCTTGCCGCGCTGCGCAATGCGGTGCTGCCCAAGCTTATCTCCGGCCAGATCTGGGTGAAGGACGCGGAGCGGTTTCTAAAGGAGCGGGGATTGTGAAATACGATCCGCAAAAACACCACCGCCGCAGCGTCCGGCTGAAAGGGTACGACTATTCCCAAGCCGGCGCGTATTTCATCACCGTTTGCACGCAGGATCGGGCGTGTTTGTTTGGCGATGTCGTGGACGGCGAAATGCGGTTGAACGAGGCGGGCAGGATGGTGTCGGATAAATGGCATGCCCTGCCGAGCGGATTTCCCAACATAGATTTGGATGCGTTTGTCGTGATGCCCAACCATGTTCATGGGATCATCGTCATCACCCACGCCGATTCGGTCGGGGCGGGCCCTGTAGGGGCGGGCCTTGTGCCCGCCCCTGTTCCCATGGCAACCCCACACGGGGCAACCAAAAACGGGGCAACCACGAGGGTTGCCCCTACGGTTGGCGATGTTGTCGGGGCATTCAAATCCACGACCACGGTTTTGTATATCCGCGGCGTCAAACAATCGGGCTGGCCGTCGTTTCATGGCCGGGTTTGGCAACGCAATTATTACGAACACATTATCCGCAACGACGAATCCCTGCACCGCATCCGCGAATACATCCTCAACAATCCATTGCAATGGGCGTTGGACCGGCAAAACCCGAATAACGTGGCGGCGACAAATGCGTCGTACCGACCACGGGCTGAACCATGGCGCATCTGACCGAATTCGACATCCAACAGGCCGCCCTGGACTGGCTGGAAACCATCGGCTGGCAGATCGCCCACGGCCCGGACATATCGCCGTCAGGCGATCCCCTCACCCTGGCCCTGTCCCAGAGAAAAGAGGTAAAGTTATGTCCAGGTGGTGCTGGCGCAGCGGCTGCGCGACGCGCTGGCTCGGGCGGATTCGGTAGCCGAGAAAGCGGGGCGGTGGGCGAGAAACGGCGCCCGAACGACGGACGCTCACTCCGCCTGGCTTTCCGGCAAACCGGCGGGGGCTGTCGGAGCGGCCGAAGTCTTGGCCTCGGCGGTCTGCGGGGAAGGTTCTTCCTCGGGGCAGACTTCATCCAATTCCGTGGCGTCGGCGTCGTGGCGCAGCAGGTAGTAGATCGCGGTGCTGGCGGTCCAGAAGTAACTGAAGAGGAAGCCCGTGCCCAAGAGCTTCAGTCCCTGGACCCAGAACGCAATCAAACCGGCGGTCAATGATCCCAGGGCTCCGAGGTCGGTGGAGCGGCCGACGATGGCTTCCATGCGCGCGGCGCCGGCGCCCCAGGCCGCCGCCCCGTGGGTCAGGGCGACGACGGCAGCAACGAAATTCCAGACCAGAAGCCAGCCCAACGCGCCCAAGACCGAGGCCACGAGGACATAGAAGAGGTAGTGCAGGGGTCGTTGAAACACATAGTTGTAGGCCCGGCCCACCGCGTCGAAGCTATCGACTCCCTCGACGCTGATATTGGCCCACATCAGCGGCCAACCGAACAACAGGCCCAAGAGCAACAGGGCGATGAGCGTCCCATCGATCAACAGCAGCGGCCAGACGATCGCGGCGACCCAGCCGGTGATCTCGGTTCGGAGGAGGAGGCCGACGAGGGCGACGGGCAAAGCGATCAACAGGACGCCGACCAGAGGGAAGAAGGGGGCGGCAAAATAGGCGCGCCACCGCGATGCGGCGTAGCGGACGGAACGGACAGTCTTGGCCCGATCGTACGTCGCCAGCTCGATGGCCGCTGCGCGCGTGATGACCCCTCCGAACAAGGCCCAGACGCCCAGGGCCCAAAGGCCGCTGAACAACAGAAAGGCGAAGCGGACCAGGCGGTCGGTGCTGGTGGCGGGGCCCTGGCCCGCGCCGACTGGTCGCATCCCTCGCGGGGCGAAGCGGACCAGGCGGTCGGTGCTGGTGGCGGGGGCCCAATTGGGGTCGAAAAGATTGCGCCAAGGGGCGCTGAGCAACTCCCAGACGCCCCAGAACGGATGGGCGGGATTGTATTGGCCAAAGGCCGTCGCGCGGCCAGGGCGCGGGCGATCGGTTGGCCCGGCCACGGTTCGGCCCGGCGACGGCGCCAAGGGGGCCACGTCGCCCGGCGGCACGCCCCATTTCAGGCCGAACACGCCGGGCCGATCGCCGATCAACTCGCCGGCGGCAAGCCAAGGGCAGGGGGCGAGGACCGGCTCGACGTCGGGCAAGATCGCCGGATTGCCGGAAAAAAGGAACCCCAGGAGGGACCAGCCGGTTAGCATCAGAAGCAGGCCCAAGGCCCCACAGGCCAACAAGCGGAACTGGACGGCGATGCGAAAACAGCGGGCCAGATTGAGCCAGGGGAAGACTTCGGACCAGACGATCTTGCGCAGCGCGAGGGGTTCTTGTTCTGGCATGGCGCTTCTCCCCGTTGGCGTTTCCCAATGGCCACCAAATAGCGCGAGGACGGCCCTGCGCCGCTGTCTGTGGGCCGCGGCGAAAAGCCAGTCCACGCCCGCGATTGCGGCATTATACGACCGCCGGGGACGGATGCAAGACTATGCGGGAAAGCGGTGCAACGGGGCGGGCTTGCCGTAATAGAAGCCTTGGGCCAGTTCAAAACCCAATTCGCGGCACACTTCGTGCTCTTCGTGGCATTCGACGCCCTCGGCCAGGGGGACGACGCCCATGTCGCGGACCATGCTCACCAGCGAGGCCACCAGGCGTCGCTGCTCGCCGGGGGCTTTGTGGATGAGGTGGATCAGCGAGATGTCGAACTTCAGGTAGTCGGGTTGGACCTTGGCAAGTTCGAGAAGGCGGCCTTGTCCGGCTCCGAAGTCGTCGAAGGCGAGCCCCACGTCGATTTCGCGGAGCGCGGCGTGCAACCGGCTCAGGGCCGCGACGTCGCCCACGGCCTTCTCATGGATTTCCAGCGTCAGGCGTTGGAAAGGGCTGACCGCCCCGACCGCTTTCATCGAGTCGAGCAGGCCGGGTTCCTGGAGTTCGGCGGGATGGGTGTTGAGGAACAGGTGGGGAGGGCGATCGAGCGTGGAGGTCTGCTGAACCGCCTTGGAGCGGATCATCTGGCTCAACTGGGTCTCGACGCTCAGGATCGCGGCGACCGAGAACATCGCCGCCGGCGACTCCAGTCCGACCAGCCGGGCCCGAACGAGCACCTCGTAGGCGAGGATCCGTTCCGTATGGATATCGACGATGGCTTGGTAGTTGGGAATGACCGCCTGCTCGTTCATCAATCGATCGAACTGCACCAGCGCCAGGGCCTGGTCCATGACGTCCTGGCAGACGGTGCAATAGTTCGAGGGGGCGGTCTGTTTCATCACCCGGAAGGGCATCGCGCCAAACTGAACGAGATCGTCGGGAAGCAGATTCCTGGGACCGGAGATGCGGTCGCCATTGACGTAGGTCCCGTTTCTGCTGCCCAGGTCGCGGACGATCAAGTCGCCGCCGTCTTCGACGAGTTCGGCGTGGCGGCTGGAGACGGTCCGGCAGGAGAGGCACAGGGCCGAGTTCGGCCCGCGGCCAATCAAGAAGGGACTGTCCAGGATCGGGACGTGACGGACCTCTCCGTCGGGCGAAGATCGTCCGGAAAGGAACCACACGGCTTCCTTGCTCGCGTTGCGGGCCTCGGTTGCGTGGCCGGGCGCTGCGTCTCGGGAGGGCGGTGGAAAATCGCGATGGTTCGCCATGGCCTCAAGCCGGATCGTGGAAAGATGGCACAGGGGGAATTGGGACACCGACAGCCTGCCGGGGACACTTCGACGCTATCGAACTGTAGCTCAAAAACAATGGAGCCGATGCGGCAACCGTTCCCAGGCCGGCAACCGGCGCATTTTTCGGGCCGTGTGGAGCGAAAAATGTGTGTGTCCCCGTCAACGGCCGCTCGATGCGTTGTCGAGGCCGTCCGGTTTTTCGGGAAGAACGGATTATGACGGAGCGGGATGTGGGGGGATCGCCGCGCGGCGTGTGCCCCTGGCCCGCGGCACGGCGCGGGCGAGGCTGCCTTGACGCTTGCCTCGGGCCGAGCCGCCGGAGAAACACCGGCGTCGGTTTCTGTCCGATCGGGGCAGTCGCCGTGACGTATGTTTCTGGAGAATGGAGCTAAGGCGCCAGGATTGGTCCACCTTGTTCCCGGGGCTATCCCATGCAAACCGTGGAAGTCAACCCGTGCGACGATCTTTGGCTCCAGACCTTTCTGAGCGACGAGAGGTTCTGCCCGACGGAGCCTCGAAGCCTGGAGCAAACGGGCCTGACGCTGTCGCTGATCGAATCGCTGATCTGCAAGCACCTTGCGATGGCGGGCACGGCCAGCGGGAGGTCCATCGCCGAAAGCATGGGCCTGCCGTTCAGGATCTTGGAAGAGGTGTACGCCGCGCTCCGCGCACGCCAAGTGGTCGTGTACTCCGGCACGGCGCCGTTTAACGACTACTACTACATGCTGACGGAGCAAGGCCATCAGCGGGCGAGGGCGTACCAGCAGGCCTGCGCGTATTCGGGCGTTGCGCCGGTGCCCTTTGCCGACTACGTGATCGCCGTCGAGGCCCAGTGCATCAGCACGGAATCGCCCAGCCACGAGGAACTTGCGGCGGCCTGCGCCGAGATTTCGGTCGACAGCCGTCTGTTCGACATGATCGGTCCGGCGGTGAACTCGGGGGCCGGCATGTTCCTGTACGGCAATCCCGGCAACGGCAAGTCCACGTTGGCCAAAAAAATCACCTCGTGTTTCGGACAGGAGATCTGGATTCCGAAAGTGATCGTGGAAGACGGGCAATTGATCAAACTCTTCGATCCCTCCTGCCACCATGAGGTTGCCCAGGTAGATCAAGGCATCCTCAAGGGAAGGGAATACGACCGGCGGTGGGTGCGGATCCGGCGGCCGACGGTCACCGTGGGCGGGGAATTGACCATGGACTGCCTGGAGATGCGGCACGATCCGATCGGGCGGGTGAGCGAAGCGCCCTTGCAACTGAAGAGCAATTGCGGATGCCTGCTGATCGACGACTTTGGCCGCCAGCGGATCGAGCCGGCCGAACTGTTGAATCGCTGGATCGTCCCCCTGGAATCGCGGTTCGACTTCTTGACGCTGGCCAACGGCAAGAAGCTCCAAGTCCCGTTCGAGCAGTTGATCATCTTTTCCACGAACCTGGAGCCGAGGGATCTGGTCGACGAGGCGTTCTTGCGGCGGATTCCCTACAAGATCGAACTGGCGGACCCGACCGAGGAGGAGTTTTTCCGGCTGTTCGAGATGTACGCCAGGCAGTTCGGCTGCGAATATCGCCCCGACGTGGTAGCGGGTCTGCTGGAACGGCATTACCGCCCAGCCGGTCGCGCCCTGCGTCGCTGCCATCCCCGCGATCTGTTGAAACAGGTGCAAAACTATTGCCGTTACAAACGGATTCCGTTCGAAATGCGGCACGAGCACTTCGACCGCGTGGCCGCGTCGTATTTCGCGATGGTCTTCGGCGTCCGATAGGCGCCTTGGTTCGTTCGGAATAAGGAGTTCGCCAGCCCGCGACGCAAGCCCGAGGAATCCTCCGATCCTCGCAAGGCGCTCCACCGGAACCGCCATGATTCCGGAAACCACGTAACCCCCAGACGACGCACGTCCATGGATTCCCAACCTGCGATGTTTCCCGAGTCGCCCGCTATGGCCAACGCGCCGCCGGTCCCCGCCTCGCCGTCGATTTCCTTCCGTCTTGGTCGCGGGGAGGAGATCCTTCCCGGTTATGTGCTGCGGGAGCGGATCGGGTGCGGCGGTTACGGCGAGGTCTGGAGCGCGGTTGCGCCCGGCGGCCTCCTCAAGGCAGTCAAGTTCGTGTACGGGCGGGAGGAGGATGCGTGGGCGTCGCGCGAGCTGAAATCGCTTCGCCACGCCAAGGCCTTGCGCCATCCTTTCCTCCTGACCCTGGAACGCATCGAGATCGTCGACGGCCACCTGGTGGTCGTGATGGAGCTGGCCGAATCGAATCTGAAGCTTCGTCTTCGCGAGGCCCGTCGCGCGGGGTTGCCCGGCATCCCGCGAGACGAGCTGCTGGGCTACCTGCACGAGGCGGCTGAGGCCTTGGATTACCTTTGGGAAAGCCATTCCCTTCAGCACCTGGACGTCAAGCCCGAGAACCTGCTCCTGGTCGGCCGTCATGTGAAGGTGGGGGATTTCGGGCTGCTCAAGCAATTGCGCGACACGAGCGTCTCGGTGATCAGCGGCCTGACGCCCGCCTACGCTTCCCCCGAGGTCTTCGACGGCAAGCCCGGTCCGCGGAGCGATCAATACAGTCTGGCGATCGTCTACCAGGAGCTGGCCACGGGTGCGCTGCCGTTTCGCGGTCAAAGCGCGGCCGCGCTGGCGGCTCAGCATGTGCACGGCGAGCCCGACCTGTCGGGTCTTGCGCCGCACGAGCGATTCGCGATCGGCAAGGCCCTTTCCAGGGATCCGGCTCGGCGATTCGGAAGCTGCCGCGAGCTGATCGCGCGGCTCGCGCAACGAGGTTCGGGGGCGGTGATGACCGGCCTCAACCCGCCGGGGGCGTCCCGCGGCGATGCCCCTGAACCCAACCGCGTTGCGGCGGATCAAGGGTGGACGCCGGTTTCGGTTCACGACGGGCAAACCATCTCGACCGAGGCGGAGCAGCCGATGAGCCTCGCGCCGCTAGCGCTGGAGGGGATGGAGGCAACGTATCGCCCCACCGTGTTCGTCGGAGTGGGGGGCACGGGCGGGCGCGTGCTGATCCGGCTGCGGCGATTGCTGATGGACCGTTACGGCGACTCGGACTCGTGGCCGGCGCTCCGTTTGCTGTGGATCGACACCGACGTTGCGGCGATCGAGAGCGCGGCGTCGCGGGATGGGCAGAAGGGCCTCCGCGAAGAGGAAACCCTGGCCGTGCCCCTCAAGCAATCCTGGCACTATCGCAACGGTCCGCTGGGCAAACTTCCCTCGCTGAGCCGGCGATGGATCTACAACATTCCGCGCACGCTTCGCACCGAGGGACTGCGGCCGCTGGGGCGACTGGCCTTGCTCGATCATGCCCCATCGATCCTGGAAGCCTTGCGCCGAGCCGTCGCGTCGGCGGCCGATCCGGAGGCCGTCGCCGCCACCGCCCAACACACCGGCCTGCCGTTCCGACCGGCCGACCCGCGGGTCTTCGTGGTGGCTTCGATTGCCGGAGGGACGGGTGGGGGCATGATGCCCGACCTGGCCTACGCCGTGCGGCAAGTGCTGATGGAAAACGGGTTCTCCGACGCCGACGTGTCGGGACTCCTCGTCTACTCCTCGCGAAACGCCGACGCTGGCCGCAACCTCGCGCCCGCCAGCGCCTACGCTTGCCTTCACGAGATGCACTATTTCAGCCTGCCGGGAAGCGAGTATCCTGGCGAGCCATCGTGCAAGCTGGCGGGTTTTCGCGGAGCGGGGCCGTCCTTCAAGAACACCTACCTTGTGGATCTCGGAGACCAGGTGGGGGACGGATCGTTCGAGCAGCATGTCGATCAGATGGCCACCTACCTGTTGCTCAACGCCGTCTCGCCCGCCTCCGTGTTTTTCGATCAGTGCCGCGCCGGCTCGCCCGGTTCCGAAGCGGACGGCGAGTTTTCGATTCGCACCTTGGGTTTGACAGCCCTCAGCACGGACACGCAACCCCTTCTCGCTGAATGGACCGAGCGACTTTGCCGCACGCTGGTGCGGCGATGGCAAGGGGAGGCGGATCGCAACTCCTCGCCTGGGGGCGCGGACTACGCCCAATTCGTCGCTTCTTGCGCCAGTCACGAACCGTCACGCGCGATCGCCGACACGCACGCGGCCGAGCTCCTCGCCGCTTCAGGCGTCACGCCGGAACAGTTGATCGAGGGGCTCCGCACGGGACTGGATCGATTGCTGGGCGAAGAGGTCGACGTCCTGCTGAAACGAATCCTCTCCGAAGGGCTGGCCGCCGATCGTCCGATCGAGGAAATCCTCGGCCGCCTTCACGCCCTGACCGGGATTCTCGACCCCGGCGGATCGCCCGAGATGGATCGGCCGCCTTCGCTGCGTCAATTGGGCGAGAGCGAAGCGGCGCGACGCGGCGCGGAGCTTGGCGAGGCGATGCAAGACCGACTGGCACGTTGGGTGAACGCCTGGGAGGCCTCCGTAGCCGACGCCCGGCGGGCCGCCGACGCCCTCGTCGCCAGCCTGGATTCCCTGGAGACCGCGCTTCGTCAACGCTTCCGCGGGGTCGAGTCGCGCCGCGCCGCGTACTTGAAGAACTTGCTGGAGCTTGCCGGCGAGGCGCAGGCCAGGCGCCTGAAGCGGCAGGAGCTGCTCGCCGAACATCTGCCTGGTTACAGCGCGCTGGTTGTGGACGGCCTGCTTGCGGAATTGGCGGCCAGAGCCGTCCGTTCCATGCGGTCGGCGATCGCCGCCGGCTCCGAGCAATTGCGCGACCTTTGGAAAGACCTGAATCGCCTTTGCGAGGACTTCGCGGTTTCCGACGCGGCCGCCGAGGCCCGGCCAGCGCCGGCCGCTTTGCGCGGCGACGGCGCGCGATTCCTGGTCCATCCGGCCGAGCTGTTCGCCGGCCAATCCGAGGCGATGGTCCGCCGACTGGATCGGGAAATGAAGGACGGCTTTTTTTCCGCAAAACGCAGGCTTTCGGACCTGTCGTTCGCCGATGCGCCGCTTCGCCACGACCTTCTCGCCGCGATGCGGTTGGCGGCCCGAAAAGTGCTGTTGCAATGCGTTCGCGACGCCGACCTGGCCTGGTTGAGGGAATCGCTCTCGGGAGACAGCGCACGTTCCCTCGACGCCTTGCTTGAGCATTGCCGCGAGTCGGCCATGCCCCGATTGCTTCCGTCCACCGGAGGCGCGCTGCGTTGGCTGCTGGTGGTTCCCGAGGGCTTGGACGGCGCTCGGCTGGCCGAGGAAGTGCAACGGAGTTGGGGTGATCGGCCCACCGTGATCCCGGGGGAATGGGGCGAGACCCTCCTCTGCTGCGAAGCCGAACGGCTCGCGCTGGCGCGGGTCTGCGGGCGACTGCTGCAAAGCCGGCCGGACTGCCGCGAACTGGCTTCTCGGCTTCACAGCCGAATC
>Ga0209381_1005364_pt1 | contig 10500 bp, 9 predicted proteins | sample DewCreD2012metaG_FD_184111 | JGI IMG/M metagenome (GOLD analysis project Ga0209381, IMG submission 184111) | Hot spring sediment bacterial and archeal communities from British Columbia, Canada, to study Microbial Dark Matter (Phase II) - Dewar... ...
CTCGGACTTCAGTCCGAGGTAGATGACCCCGTCCTTCAGGGGCCAGTCCCGTAGTTTTTCCAGATGAGCTTCGTCGCATTCCATGTGCTGATCTTACTGTAGGTGCTCGAGGGCCTGTTTGCAAAGCTATACAAAAAGTTTTGGCAAAACGCGGGGTTTTGGGTGACAAAGCCGCATAGATATACAGGAATGCCCTAAAACCTGCATAAAACAAACCAGAAGAGTCTCGAGTATAATCAGCCTCAAGGGGTGGAGCCCTCAATGACGATGGGCAAACGTGGCCGCAAAACCAAAGCCAAGCCGGAGAACGGCCTCGAGCCTCGCTGTGAGCACTTGCGGGGTAAGCCCCCCCGCTGCCAGGCCCGGCGTACCAATGGTGAGCAGTGCAGGAAACCCGCTGTGCGGGGTACGACCGTCTGCCAGCTTCATGGCGCTGGGTATCCCTCGAGGGTCAAGGCGGGCGAGCGCAAAGACCCCCGAACTGAACCCGTCAAGCACCGGCTTTACAGCAACATCCAGTACGACGACCTCTACACCCTGATTGACCGCGTAGAGGAAACCATCACAAAAGACGGCGAAACGACCCGTGAGCTTGCGGTAGCCAAAAGCCTGCTCGAGCGTGCCCTGGCGCAGTTTGAGCGCTACCAGGACACCCCCGAACGCCTCGAGCCCCTGGTGGCCGCCCTGGAGGAAGAGCTAGGCCGTTGCCTGGAGGCTAAAGAGCTTGTAGAGGCGGCGCGGGTGCGTCAGGACATTCGGCAGGCCGAGAGCCTTTTGCGGATGTTCACGTCCAGCATGGACAAGGTAGCCAACCTGGTGGCAAAAATCATCAACCTCGAGAAGCAGCGGGCTGAGACCAGGGCAAAGCTGGCCGAGGTCAAAGCCCTCGAGCAGTTCACTTTGTACGTGGGCAAGGCTCGAGCCATCTTCCATCAGGTTGCGACGGTGGAGCAGGTAGAGTTGTTAGAAGAACTGCTACGGCGCGAACTACTCAACCCCCTGCGCCTGACCCTGCCCGAACCGGATCAATATGGCCCAAACTGACCCTCTAGGCCGCCTTGACCCTGCTTTTGCCCTGGCCTTCCAGGACAGTTTTTTTCGTCCTCCGCCACAGTTTAGCGAGGATGACCTGAGCACCCTCGAGCGCTTCGTCAAAGTCGCGGGCCTGCAACCGGAGGGTATCGGTGGCCGCAAGTTCAACCTAGACCGCTTCCCGTACCTGCGTGACCTGTACGCCGAACAGCGGGCCAACCCCTTTCGTCGCATTGTAATCATGAAGGCGGCGCAAATGGGCCTCACCGTGCGCCTGCTCATGCGCTGCCTGTGGTGGGTGGCGGATGGGCGCAAACAGGTCAACGTGGCCCTTTTCTTCCCGTCAGAAAAAGCCGTGTTTGAGCTGCACACCTCGCGGTTTCGGCCTATGGCAGAGTCCAGCGTCAAAATGATGCGAATGGCTGACAGCTTCGACCGCATGGGCCTGGTGCGTTTCGGAGTGTCCACCATGCGCTTTCGAGGGATGCGCTCCCCGGTGGGCCTGGACTCCTTTCCGGTGGACGTTGAGGAATTCGACGAGGTGCGCCTGATGCCCACGTCCTACATCCAGCGGGCTTTTGTGCGTCTGTCGGAATCGCAGCTTCGTGGCCCGCATGGGGAAGCGGGGATTATCGAGCTAAACAGCACGGCGGGCTTCCCTAATCAGGACATTGACCTGTGGTTTTCCCGCTCCGATATGAACTACTGGCGCACACCCTGCCCCAACCCAGCTTGCAAGCGCTCGAGGACGGGTATCATCATGCCCCTGCGCTGGCCGGATGTGGTGGGTAGGGATGGCTCGAGGCTCTACTATCAGTGCCCCGATTGCAAAACCGAAATTCCCGATAGCTGGCTGATGAGCAAAGGCTTTTATGTGCCGGAGCGCCCAGGGGCCAAGGACGAGGCGGGCATCCCCTGGCGCGGGTATCAGTTTAGCCAGATTCTCAAAGGCAATAAATTCTTGCCGGAGTTGTGGGGCGAGTATCAGCGCGGCGACAACATGGCCGAGTTTTACAATTCCCGCCTGGGCCTGCCGTACCAGGACAGGACGGCCATCCCCGCTACCCGTGATGTGGTGCTGGCCTGCAAAGACCCGGCTTACCGCTGGCCTACCGCGCAGTCCACCAGCACCTACCGCGCTATGGGGGTGGATCAGCGCGGGGTGGAAAAGCACGTCTGCATTTATGATTTAGGCCCGGATGGTCGCTATTACCTGGCCCATCTCGAGGTCATCGAGGCTTCGGGACAGGACGCGGTGAAGGCGCTGGTGAGCCTGGCCCGGCGCTTCCGCGTAGATATAGTCGTGATTGATGGAGAGCCTTCCTATGATTTGGCCGTCGGCCTGGGCCGCCATCCCGATATGCCGCGTGGGTCGGTCTGGTTGGCCGATTACGTGGAGGACGCGCCACAGATGATTGAATGGCCTGACGACCGCGCCAAAAAAAGCATTGCCAAAGGCTCCGGCGAAACCAAGTACGAGTTTCGGGTGCTGATTGACCGCTATAAAGGCATGGACTGGGCGCTAACCAAGTTTGAGCGGCGGGAAATGGTGCTGCCCGTAGACTTCGAGGCCAAGGTGCAAAGCCGCACCCGGCGCGGCCAGACCGAAGTCGCACAGGTAGGGCAGGAATACCTGTTACACCTGGAAAATATCGCTCGCGTGAGCCTTCTGGTCACGCGCAAAACTGAGCAGGGGGAGCGCTTCGGCTTCGGGCATTACCGGCGCACCTTCCGGCATCTGAACGTAGACCCGCACTTTGCCCACGCGCACCTGTTCGCCTGTGTGGGCCTCAGTCGGCGGGCCGGTGTCAGCAATATCTACTATATCTACTATGCACAATCTGAACCGGCGCTGGAGCCCCAACCGCAAACCCCCACCCTGGCCCTGCCTTCGACACTGCAACCAGAGCGGCTCGAGGCCGAAAAGAAATTGTCGCGGGCCAAAACCTGCGGCATGTGCAAGCACTTTGTGGCAAGCCAATCGCGTTGTGGCCATCCGGCCAACCGTGCGGTCATCCTCAAGGTGGAGCAGGGCACACCGTCGTGTTTGTGGTTTGCGGCTGCGAGGAAAAAATGAATTACACCCTGCGCATACCCCTGGAGTCTGAGGCCCTCGAGCAAATCCTGGCCGATTTGACCCTGGACGTGGCCGAAATGTTCCCCCACAGTTTGCAAGCGGTCAAACATCTGGCCGAAGCCGCGCAAGAGCACTGGCTGCGCCTGGCCGCCAAGCAGGTGCCACCCCCCTGGCGGGCCGCCTACCGTGAGGCCGTCAAGGTGGAAATGGCTTTAGTTTTCGCACCATGAGCGAGGTCAGTGACCCCGCAAGCTGGATTCATCCCGGCTTTCCGGCGTTGAACCTGACTGAACAGGTCTACCGCTGGCTCGAGTCCATCTACCCCGCTTCCATGCGTGAGGCACTGGAATTAGACGTGTTGCGCCTGCAAGACTTGTTTAGCGGGGCTTGACGGGTGTAGCAAAGGATGCCCCATTGGGGGCATGGAAAAAATCTTTGAACAAAACCAGGTTCAGGCGCTTAGTTTGGAAGAAGCCATCCGCGTGCTGTATGAAGCGCGGCGCGACCGGGTAGTCAACCCCTGCGGAAAATTCGACAACGCAGGCCGCTGGTATCCGTCGGATGAGGAAAACGCCGACGGGTACACGGATAGCGTGCGTGCCCCCTCGCGGAATTGGCCGTACAGCTACCTCGTGGCGGCCCGCACCCGCAAGCATATCAAGGCCCTGGCCGAAGTGCGGCCCGATTTGGTCATCGCCTGGGCGCAGCGCGCCTTGGCCGCACCCGAACCAACCGCAACCCAATCAAGGTTGAAGGGGAGCTGGTCAAGCTCGTGACCGACGGCTCTTTTATTCGGGTGGTCACGCGCTAGGGGCTAGGGGTAGGCCAACACGTCAGGTATAGCCGAGTCTTTCGAGGGGCTCGGCTATACTTTTGCTATGTACACGGTTCGGGTGGCCCTCGAGTCCGATGCCCTCAACGACATTCTGGCGCGGGTGGGGGCGGATGTTGCCGAACTATTCCCGCATACCCTGCAAGCCGTCAGAACGCTCGCTGAGGCGGCTCGAGAACACTGGCAGGCCCTCGCCCTCAAGCAGGTGCCACCCCCCTGGCGCGTGGCCTATAGAGAGGCCATAAAAATAGAAATGCAGGTGGGCGATAACACGCTCACCTACTCGATTTACGTGGATCACCCCAAGGCGGGGGCCCTCGAGCGGGGTCTACCCGCCTGGGACATGAAAAAGGTGCTGCAAACCTCCAAAAAAGTGCGGGTGAGCCGTCGGGGTCACAAATACTTGATTATCCCGTTCGACTGGGGGGAGCCCTCGGCTATCGCAGTGAGAGCCCAAAAAGCCCGCAACGTCCAGGAGCAGGTCGCTACTGCCTGGATACAGCGTGAACCTCTCGAGTCCCTGGTGAGTGTGACCAAAGGGCGTCGGCTGTACTCTTGGGGCGATAGGCTCACACCGGCGGAGGTGCGCGAGCTGGGCCTCGACCCCGAAAAACGCGATGAGGGCCGCAACCTGGTAGGCATGGTGCTGATGAAATCCCTACCGGATAGGCGGCAGTACGCCATGACCTTTCGCACCATGAGCGAAATAAGCGACCCTGCAAGCTGGATACATCCGGGCTTCCCCGCTCTCAATCTCACTGAGCAGGTGGTACGGTGGCTCGAGTCTATTTATCCCGCTTCCATCCGCGAGGCCCTGGCCCTGGATGAGATGCTGGCCCTCGAGCGGTTCAAAGAATAACCCCCCCTCGAGGGGGGGTTATTCTTTGAACCGCGTCCCGTTCAAATGTCGAATCCCCCTTTGCCGTCGGGGTTGATGCGCACAACGGCGTCGAACGCAACCAGCCCCTTGTCGGTAACGTACCCGCTCGAGGTGATCTCGAGCACCTTGGCGGTGCGGAGATACCCCCGCTGGTTTTTATAGCGGATTTTGGCCCCTACAGGGGCCGCTTTCTTTTCTTCCGGGGTCAAGGGTTCCTGTACCATAGTCTGCCTCCACCTAGATACTAGCATAAAGTAGCAAGATATGCCACATTGGGGGTGGAGGTAGACTATGACCATGACCAAGGCCGAGAAAATGCTCGAGAACCTCAAGAAGGGCTACTTTACCAATAGCGCCCTCAAAATCCCTGTATACGACGGGGACGGCAACCCCGTCACGCACTGGACGTTCAAGAGGGCCGATATGGTCAAGGCCCGCGAGCGGGGTGAGAACGTGCTCGAGGTACTCTACGATGACCTCGAGCGGTTCCTGCGTGAGGGCGACTTTCGCCTGTAGCGCACCCACCCCACCCCACCCCCCTCGAGGGGGGTTTTTCTTTGGCTAGAACAGGGCCGCCTGCGGCTCGTTTTGCTGTTGTTGCGTACCTTCCTCGGGCTCGGGTTGCCCGTCGCGGTTGAGTTTTGCCAGTCGGTAGCGCAACGCAAGGCCGGTCTCGTCCAGGTTCTCGCTCGTGCCCTGGAAAATGCTACCCATCATCTTCTTTTTTGCGATTCGTTCGTAGTTTTCACGGTCAAAATCGGTATCACTCAGCACGGTGTGCAGTTCGATGGGCTTTTTCTGGCCCAATCGGTCAATGCGGGCGCTGCGCTGTTCCCAGGATTTTTGCGTCATGGGCACGTCGTACTGGATGAGGTGCTGGCCTCGGTGCTGTAGGTTGGCCCCTACCTGCCCAGCATCGCTCGAGACAATCACGTCTACTTCCCCTCGGTTGAACCGGCTGCGAATCCGGGCCTTCTCCTGGGCGCTGTGTCCACCGTGCAGTACGGCCACTTTGTGCCCCTGCCGCTGGGCTTCTTCGGCAAGCATCTCCACGGCGGCGCGGTTGCGGGCGAATATCACTGTGCCCTGCCCACGACGGGCCTCGAGCAGTTTCATCACGTGCTGCACCTTGCCGTTCTGCTCCGGCGGGTGCTCGTTGATGATGCGGTTCTGAGCCGCATGGTGGATGATGCCAAGGTTGGCCTGTATACGTCTGGCAACTTCCTCATGCGCCTCTGGCGGGACACCCGTGAACGATTCCGGCGACAGCATTTGCGCCGCCTCCACGTCCACCTTGCCCTGTCGCTGGGCTCGCTGTAGGCGGCGGTAGGCGTGCCCAAGGGCCTCGAGGGCTTCCTTCTGCGCGGGGTGCAGGGGTACGTACCCGTGTCCGCTGGGGCTGTCGCCCTGGGTTCCGTCAGCGCCCCAAACCACGCGCTTGACCGTGTTGGTGGGTACGGAATCCACGAAAAAGTGTGGGTCAGTGAAGCGCTTGACCGCCTCACGGCTGGCCTGGGCGTCCAGTCCGTAGCGGCGCATAAACTCGTCCTTATCGCCAAAACGCTGCGGGTCAATCTTCGCTAACCAGTCGGCGATCTCGCTCATATCGTTTTTAAGCGGACTCCCGGTGGCATAAGTGCCATATTTGGACAGGCTCATGGCGGTATCGAACACCCGTTGCATGATGCTGTCCGGTTTCCCGTCGCGGCCTAGAAAATCGTGAGCCTCGTCGAATGCTAAAAAGTCCAGCGGGATGTTCTCAGCCTCGAGGGCCTTCTTCATCAGTTTTTGCCGTTCCTCAAGCGGGGCCTGGACAAAACGCTGGGTGAACTGCTCCACGTCCTGCCCGTGGTGCTCGGCCATGATGCGCAACAGGTCATCCCGCAAGCTCTGGTGGGTGATGGCAACAAAATGGGTATTGGGGTCTTTGAGCGCGGCCTTGCGCTCGGCAAATGTACCCTCCCGGGCGTGCCAGCGGTAGCGGCCTGGCTCGAGGGTCATCGCCATTTCCTCGCCCATCTGGTCACGCACAACCGAGGGCACGCCCATTATCACCTTGCGAGCCTCCCCTCGGTTCAAAAGTTCCGTGCCCATCCCGATCATCACGCTGGATTTGCCGCTACCCGTGCCCAAAAATAGGCCGGTTTTTTTGGCGGCTAACAGGTGCTTGATGGCCCGCTGCTGCTTGACGTATTTTGTGCCCCTGCCCATCGTGCGATCTGGGATGATGTTCACGGGGTTTTGCAAGGGTCGGATAGGCCCTGAGATGGCCTGCATCATGCTGGCTAGGCGGTTCTCCACCCCCTCGGGCAGGGCATGGCGCTCGAGGTTCGGCAAAGGCGGGTCGGGCTCGAGCGCGGGGTCTCCGGTGGCTCCGGCAAACAGGGCAACCTGAGCACTCTGGGCGGCCTTGTCCGCTTCTTTTTTGGCGCGGTAAGCCTCGAGCAGACTCCCTGCACCCCCCATGTAGGCAAACTTCCCTCCCTGGCGTTCGCGCAACCTTCCGGCTTCAGCCTGTACCTGCTTCTGAAACTCCGCAAATCCTTCAGGGTCTCGGATTTGCCAGAGCACATCACCCCACGGGTTGGTCTTTTTGGTCGTGGTGAACGGCTTGCCGGTTAGATTGGCGTGGTAGCGGTTGAATCGCTCGGTGACGGCTCCCCGCATGTGCTCGAGCACGGCGTTGTAGGCCCGGTGGGGGCCTTTGAGGGTTTCCACAAACTCGGCCCACTCCACCAGGTCGTCGCCCATTGCTTCGGCGGCTATCTGCTTCCGGCGGCCATGCCAGGCCCGCCAATCGGGGGACAGGGCCAAACCTTCTACAATGTCCCCATGGGCGCTGGGTGGCCTTACGTTGGCCTTCCCGCTCTCGGTGAGGGTGATGCTGCCGTTCTCGTTTTCCACGTAATCGCCCTTGCCCAACCCCATTGACCGGATGGCCTCGGCTTTGAGGCGCTGATCGTCCTCAGCAAACGCACCGCCTCGAGCCCTGAACGTCAGGGTGATGGGCTTGTTGGGGTCAAAATCCTGTTCGTCCCAGAACATCGCGGCCTGGCTGCCGCTACCAAACTTCGGCGGCTCTGGATTGCGCTGGTCATGCTGCTCGAGGGCCTTCGCCACTGCCTCTTTTCGCTGGGCCAATTCTTCGGGCGATTTGCCCAATACTTCGGTGAGGTAGTAATGCCGAATGGCCCGCTGATCCTGTGGCGTAAGCTCGCCCAAAGGCTTGTAGGCTACCTGGGTACGGGGGTCTTGCATCAGGGCCAGGTACAGGGCTTTGCGGGCATCGGGGGTGTCCTCGAGCTTCTGATCTAAATAATGCACCTGGTCGGGCCGGTGGGTCTGCACCCACTGACGGGCTGCCTCCTGAATCCGGCGGGCTATCTCGGGGTGCCTGGCCTCCAGGTTGGTGTAGTCCACGGGCCGGTCTACTTCGTACTTCTCCCCGTCCTTGTTGGTGCGGGTTTCCTTCCCGTCGTAGGTCGGTAGCAGGGTCTCGAGGTGTTCGTAGTATTCGCTTTGTTTGTCTTCTGGAACCCAGTCCTGCACGAAAGAAAGACTCCCCAATAGCCGCTTCAGCTCGGCGGGTGTCCACCCATCGGCCAACCGTGAATAAACGGCTTCCTCGAGGGCCTCTTTTATTGGCTTGTTGGCGGCAATCCCTGGGGTCGCCATGCGCTGCGGGCGCGGGGGGTCGCTGTCAAAAGCGCTGGCGGGGTAGCGGGTGAACCCTGGCGGTAAATAGTCGTCCTCATCCAGCTCGCCATTTTTGATGGCGGCGGCGGTTTTGCGCAGTTCGGCCAATGCCTCGTCCTGCGGCTCCATCAGGGCATCGAGGCCATCTGGCCCTAGATGTACAAGCAGTTGATTCCCGCTTTTCTCGTACTCATACTGGCCTTCTTTGAGTCCCAAAGCCCGCAAAATCGGCGCTACGTCCCGCACTCCCCGAACCCCCATGTTCAAAGTCATAAACCCCTGGGGCTCCTGCTGCAAGGCCATGTTCAGGGCGGCGCTGGCCTCCACCTGGCCCAACACCGTACCCAACACGTCTCGAGCTTCCTCTATCGTTTCGCGGCGCATATCCAGCATTCGCTGTACAGCCATGCCGTCGGTGCTGTCGGTAATCGGCGGTATTTCAAAGGATCGAGCCGCGTCTAGCAGCGCCTGGGCTTTCTTCATGGCCTCGGGTATGCGGGCAAGGTGGGCCTCGTGCTCTTCCTCGAGGGCCTTCTGTAGCGCCTCTATGTCCTCTTTGGGTAGGCGCTTGTGCAGGGCTCGAGCCAGCATCTGCACGGCGGCGTCGGTTCCAAAGTGATCCAGGATTGAGCGGTCTAGCAGGTTGTCCCCCAACACCGCCAAGGACACGTTGGACAGATGCCCGTAGGCTCCGGTGGCGTGAGCGCTGTGCATGGCGTCCCGTAGCTGCTTGTAGTCCAGCCCGTCAGCAGTGGCCTCCACCTGGCCCAAAAAATTACGCATCAGGTCTTCGCGCTGCATGGCTTCCATGCTCTGCTCGATGTCCTGCCGGGCCTCGTCGGATAGGTGAATCTCGAGGGGGGCTCCGGTGGGTTCACGGGTCATGCGCCTGATGGTCTCGGGGGTGAGGGTCGGGTCTTTGCCAAAAGCAATTTTCCGCTGGGCCTTCCTGAGTTCTTTTAGCTGGCGGTTGGCCTCGATAAAGGCGCGAACGTGGGCGGCTTCTTCGGCTACCTTCTCGGGGGTAATCTCGATTTTGGGTTTGGGTAGGGCGGCCTCGGTGGTTATGGCGGCTAATGGCCGTAGCTGCTGGGCCTCAATCATGCGGGCGCGGGCGGCCAACATCCTCGCGGCCTGCTCAGGTTCGGCTTCCTCGAGCCGTTTCTGGAAAAACTTATCGGCCTCGGTTTTGGCCTGGCGGGGCCCAAAACCCTGCTGGGCGGCCTCTTCTTTGAGGTTGCGCTGATACCCAGGCGATTTTTTTGGTGCGCTGGGTTCGGGTGGCTCGAGTTCCTGGTTCGATAGCACCTCGCGGCGCAGCTCGTCATTATCAATCAGGGTTTTGATGAGTTCGCGCTCGAGCTTTTTGACTGCACTCTCCACCTTCCTGATCTGACTGGCGGCGGCCAAACCAGCGGCTAGGTTGACAGCGGGCTCTGCGTCGGCGGCGTCCTCTTCGTTGGCTGTAATCGGGGTGATGCTGCGTTTAGCCACTTCCTTGAGCGTTTCTTTCAGGTCGGGCTCGAGCAGGGCCTCAAAAGCGGGGTTCTGGGTAAGGCGGGCAGCGGCCTCGAGGGCCCGTTGGCGGGCCTGGTGAACAGCAGGCTCGAGCTTGGCGATTTCCTCCACCCGTCGGGCGCGTTCTTCAGGGGCTACCTGTGCCTTTTGTTTCCAGTCCTCGGCGGTTCCAAGTTTGCGCAACCGTAAGCCGGTCAACGCTTTGGGGCCGCCAATAACATGAGCGCTCCCATCGGGGTTTTCGCGGATTTTGACGTGAATGTAGGCTTCGTGGTCGGGGCCGTGGGGCTTGAGGGTGATCCAGCGCTCCCCTGGCTGTAGGGGTTCGTTGGCTTTTCTCAGGGCGGGCTCGGCCCAAAAAACAAGAGCAAAGCCGTTTTCGTCATAGGCTAGACAGTAATCCGGCAGGTACATAGCACCATGCTATCACCGCCTGTTGCGCACCATCTCGGCCCACTGAGGTGG
>Ga0209381_1005381_pt1 | contig 10477 bp, 10 predicted proteins | sample DewCreD2012metaG_FD_184111 | JGI IMG/M metagenome (GOLD analysis project Ga0209381, IMG submission 184111) | Hot spring sediment bacterial and archeal communities from British Columbia, Canada, to study Microbial Dark Matter (Phase II) - Dewar... ...
TCAAACAACCGCTCAACTTGCATGGGGCCTCCCCACCTTCCGGTATGCTCTCTACCAAGGCTGAAAGCCTACTCTACCCACTCGATTTTTAAAAGAGGCACAAAAATTTCATCTGGTATCGCTTTTGGATATCCAAACAGATCTCTTTGAGCACTAAATCAACTGCTTCATCAAATACCACACGTCGATATTTGGCCGGAAATACCAAATTATAGATCAGCACCGTTACGTTATGACTTTCGTGGTTGTATTCGCTCACACCTCAAATCTACGCCGCAAGCGGCGGGGAATACAACCCCAAGGGATTTAAAAAAGGGCTCACTTAGATAGACTTCTTCAAAGCGATGCTTGTTTGTGGTTTTACTTTCCGCCGTTCAATGACTTCGGAGGTTTTTAAAAAATAATTTCCAAGCGTTACAGCAACTGCAAGATGTAAATACCAAATCACATAAGATTGATCCCAATACGATACTGCAGTAAGGTTAATAGCGTGGACGCTCACTGAGCCGCCTACCCCCCAAAGGAGTGGTGCAAATGATGATTGGCGGGATGTTCCAATGCGAAGCGACTGCAAAGCGAGACCTATAAGTCTAAAGGTAGCCATCAGCATCACGAGAAAAATTACTAAGGATATCAAGCCTCCGTTTATTCCAAGAGAGACGTAATGATTGGTCAAATCAGCGGTCCCAAATTTCGTTACAGTAGCAGCCCAATTAACTGTTTTTTCCATGGGCATTCCAACCATCCACCACTCGTCAAAACTTTTAATGAACTTGTCAATTAAGTTTGATCGATGCCAGCCATCACCGCCAATGATTCCGCTGATGCGGTCAAATATGTACCAGACTGGGGCCTTCATCATAAAATGTATTAGCAAAATTAAGCATATAATAATTAGCTTAATCCATTTTGTATGTCTTCTGATAAACCAACAGCTCCAGGCTGCAAATGCCACAATCGTGGCCATGAGAGGCCCGCTTGAATGCGAGGTGATGACAATAATCAGGCAGGCAGCAGTACCAAGAAAACCCCAAAGGTGATCATTCTTTTTAACTAACAAACCTATGAAAATTGGAATAAATGTCGCCCCCAGTGTTCCTGCTGTGATTGCGTGGCGAAAACTTCCTTGACAACGGAAATATCCGTCACGATAAACCGGTGTCTCAGGCACCTCACCCATAAACGCGAAAAAATTACGACCAGTTAAAGCTTCTTGCAACATTAGCAAAGAGAACGGAACTAAAAGAAAAGCCATACCTTTTATGAGATGAGTAAATTCTTCTGGAGTTTGAATCAAGGCACGAAAAGAGAAATAAATTAATGATCCATCAACAGCTAACCCAATCGTGTACCAATCAATTAAACCTGTACGGAAAAATGTAACCAACATGTAGACAAAAAAAGACAGAAGCAAGAAATAATCCGGAGCGGCCATTTTTATCGTTTTAACTTCTTTTCGCATTAAAACCCGAATAGCAATGGCCATCTCTACAAAACGGATGGCCGTCATATTGATTCCTCCAACATCAAGCTCTTGACCTTGAGTAATGTATAGTGCAGAGGCTACGACGCCTATGATGGCCAGGCGGCGAGGTAAAACCATCACTGCTAAGCAGAACAGCACGGTCAACAGGGCACCAATCGATGTCATTCTTAATTCTCGTTAAAAACCTTCATCACCTTTGGCTGGACGGCCACTGCGGTTGAAGACTTAACGGGATAAAGCTCACAGTTAAAAGGGCAAATGATTTCAACATACTGGTAAGTTGAAGGCAACATGAAATTGACTTTAGCAATTGGCTTCGAGCCTGATTCCACTGGCCAGCGCCCATGAGCAGGCGGGCATACTGCCTACGCTTGGCTCCAAAAGCATATTTAAAAACCCTAATAAGTTCACGTTCTGCTTTCTCTCGATATATCGGTGAAAGAATTTCGAACATTTCTACCCAAAACCTCATCATTTTGAGACGATTGGCTGAAAGCGAGCTCTCGAGGATACGATAACACACTAGCTTATCGGGGTTGAATACAACATCGCCTAAAAGAGCGAAAAGCGAAGCAAGGAAGGAATCTTCCGCACCACAGAGTTTTGGATGGAAAGGCTCAAAGGGGATTTTCGTTAGCACATACCGCCTGAAGATGCAAAAACTCATAGACCCAAAGCGACCTGTTGCTCTGTTGTATTCAGAAAGGAACTTTAGAGGTGAAAGGATTTGAGGACTCTCCCTGGAGTCCGCCACTGAATTCCAATCAAAATTACCCAATCCAGACATGTTGGCATGCCCCGCATAATAGGCCACGGCGGAAGAAAATCGTTCTGCCAGCGCAATTTGGGTTTTCAGATAATTCGGGTGCCACAAATCATCATGATCTATAAACGCCAGAAGATCGCCTGTCGCACGCTCACATAATCGATTACGCGCTTGAGCTACGCCACCATTTTGGGAACGTATCACCGTGATAACCGAAGAATACTCTTGAAGGATAGACGGTGTCGAATCTGTACTGCCATCATCCCAGACAAGTATCTCGTCCGGCTGTCTGCTTTGCTCAAGAACGGAAGAAAGCGTCTGACGAATGGTTTGTTCTGAATTATAAGCTGTTATGAGTACACTGCAGCGCATATTTTTGCCTCATAAATTAACCAGCAAGCTCTCAATCAGGCTTATGATATTGTTAAGTCGCCCAAAGATTGCATTTGATGCATTTTAATTATATTCTGATATGCAAAAACCAGCGATTTGCCCGCTGCGGCCCATGAAATAGAGGGAATCGTTTGCATCCCTGCAGCACGCAGGCGAGACAGCTCTTGTCGGTGATCATTCAAAAAATTTATCTGTCCTCTTAGCTCCTCACAATCCCCCACATGATGTACCATGGCATTTTCCATATGCCGACAAAGGTCCGTGCATGCATCCGAAACCAGCGGAACACAACCGCTAGCCATCGCCTCAGTGCAGACCAGCCCGAATCCTTCCTCAATGCTCGGGAGAACCAACAAATCGCTCTGGCGCATCAGAGCCGGAACGTCGTTTCTGTGACCGAGAACTTTGACACTTGGGTGGGCCAGCATTGGCTCCAGTTTTTTCCGGTACTCCGGTAGGAAGTCCCCGGCAATCAGAAATGTCCCATCTTTGCTGGCTGTTGAATTGAGCCACGCCTCAAGCGCATAGTGCAGCCCCTTGCGGACGGCACAGACGCCAACGAAAATCATGATCAACCCGCCACTCTTCGGAACTTGGCGGTTGGGGTCAGGGAAGAAAATCTTATCGTCGACCCCGTAGAAAAATCTCACCAGTCGCCCTTTTGTAAAGCCTTGATCCAGGAAGGTTTTTACCACAAAATCCGAAGGGCAGAGAATGGCATCAGCAAGAGCGTATTCTTCCTCCTCCCGCCGCAGAACCTCATGATTGTAGGCATGCTCATGCCCCTTGGGCAGCTGCAGGCCGATCCGCTGGCACTCCTTCTGCGCCACCTCGTAGGCAAACCGGGTATGGGCGTTGCAGCGCTCCAGCGCTACCGGGATACCCAATTTTTTCGCCGTCTTGATGGTATTGAGTGCGGCCAAAGGCCAAGCATGAATGATGTCGACTTTGCCGCTCAATTTCGGGAGCTCTCGGGCGACTAGCCAGTCATGCAACGCGCACGCTCTCAGCGTTCCTAATAGTCGATAGGGAATTCTCAGCTTACCGCGCGAAAGGGTAGTCCTGACGAGGACTGGCCTCTGGAAAGGCCGGACAGAGTCCCCCGCAAGGACCAGCATTTCAGCCCCTGCAGCCGCCGCGCTGTCGATCTCGTACCATGCGGTAGTGCAGATCCGCGCCTTCCCCAGGCGATGGGGGAAACTGTGAAGAACCCTAAGCGGCCGTAGCTTATCTTCCATAGACCCCATATCTTCCAGAGATGAAAACCTGGTGGCAGAGCTCAAGCACCAGCAGGCTGAAGACCTCCTTAGAGTATGCCCCCTGCTGCTGGTGGGACCGAAGGATATCCTCCACCTTTTCCATATTAAAGAATGAGCTAATGCCACTATTGTGTCCCATAATGGCGTCAAACGCAAACTCCCTGAGATCCTCACGCAACCATCTGTCGTAGGGGATTGGGAAACCGGTTTTCCTGCGGGATAGGATCTCGCGCGGGACTGAGTCTGCGAGCGCTGCCTTCAGGATTCGCTTAAGCCTCCAACCGCTCACCTTATATTCCTGAGGCAACGCAGCCGCAAACTCCAACAACTGGTAGTCCAGCAGCGGAACGCGCAGCTCGACCGAGGTGGCCATGGTCATTTTGTCCGCCTTGACCAGCAGATCGTCCGGCAGCCAGGTCTTGGTGTCCACGTAGAGCATTCGGTCGAGACTCGGACGGCCATCGATTTTCTGAAATAGGCGTCTTGTCGGTGAACTTGATTTTCCGCTGTCGACAGCTGCTGCAAAATCAGCAGTGTAGAGGAAGGGCTTCAGCCTGTTGAAAGGAGAATCGGGTGTCGCCGAGCGGCTAAGATAGTATTCAGACATTGGAAGGTCTACAAGCCGCGCGTAGCGCCCGACCTGCCTCCAACCGATCCACCCTAACACATCGAATCCCCATTTCAAAAGCCCCCTGCCCGGACCGAAGGCGGATTTCATTCTTTCGAGCAAGAGTAGGTTACGGTAGTTCTGGTAGCCGCCAAAGGCCTCGTCTCCCCCCTCGCCAGAGAGCAGCACCTTTATCCCCGTCTGCCGCGCTAATTGGGAAACAAAATAAAGTGCCACGGCTGGCGGCTCGCAAACCGGCTCCTCCATATGCCAGACGTATTTTGGCAGGAAATCCTTAAAATCTTGAGCGGTTATGGTGATTTCGCGGTGCTGTGTGGCGTATTTCCACGCTGCAATCCGTGCATATGGCCGCTCATCAGCAAACTGCTGCCCCTCGAAGCCGATGGTGAAGGTGTGCAGGGGTTTGGTTGTCTGCTCCACGGCATAGCGTAGGACCCCGGTTGAGTCTACTCCGCCGCTCAAAAGAACTCCTACCGGGACATCGCTGATCATGTGGTCTTTGACCGTTCGGCGAAGCAGCAAGCGCAGCTCGGCGACGGCATCATCAAAGCCAACCCGGCGAGGACAGGCCGGAAACTCCAAATCCCAGTATTGATGTTCTTCGATCTCTCCGCCGCGTACCGTCATATAGTAACCGGGCTTAAGCTTAAGGACGCCCTCGAGCAGCGTCTCCATACCGGGGAGGTAGTGGTAAGTGAGGAATCGGTCAACGGCGTCTGGGTTGATTCGGCGCTTGACCGACGGGTCGGCTAGAATTGCCTTGATCTCGGAGCCGAACAAAAGCGATCTGCCTGTGTTGACATAATAAAGCGGCTTGATGCCAACCCGGTCGCGGGCTAATAGGAGAAGCCTGCGGCGCGCATCCCAGAGGGCGAACGCAAACATGCCCCGCAAGCGGGCTACGCATTCCTCACCAACCTCTTCGTAGAGGTGGACGATGACCTCGGTGTCCGTGGTCGACTTGAATCGATGACCGCGGTTCTCAAGGACGGCGCGCAGCTCGCGAAAATTGTATATCTCTCCGTTATAGACCACCTGTACCGTGCCGTCCTCGTTGCCCATCGGCTGGTCTCCGGTTCTGAGATCTATGATGGAAAGCCTGCGGTGCCCTAATCCGACCGCTCCGGAGAGGTATTTACCTTCGCCGTCCGGTCCACGATGGTGGAGCAGGTCCATCATACGGAGTAGGACCTCAGGGTCAACAGGCTCCTGGGGGTCAAAGTTCAGCTTGCCACAAATTCCGCACATGGTTTATCTATCAGGCGTGGATAAAGTCGCCAATAGTGTTTTTAGGTCTTGCCTCCGAAGAGTTATCATGCCAGGTATTTTTCGAGGAGCAATACCAATCGACGGAGGAAGCAAGCGCTCATGGCCCTTGGGCGACGCCGCAGTACCCAACAAGAGCTTTTCGTCACCACCGACCAGATCGCGCAAGCCCCTGCCCACCCGTTTTATTCGTGTCTGGAGCAGGTCTTCAAAGCCCATGGGTTTGACGCGTTCTGTGAACCGCTTTGCCAGCCCTGGGATCGGTCGTCAATAGTGGACACCAAATCGATCATGCTGCCAGGCGTTGTTCGTAGTACCGACGTTCAAAGGCTGCCGGTGAGAGATAGTCCAGTTGCTTTTGAATCCGCTGTCGATTGTAGAACACTTCAATGTACTCGGCAATCTCCTGTATAGCCTGCTGTCGGGTGACGAAACGTCGATGAAAGATCAACTCCGTCTTCAGCGTTGCCCAGAAGCTTTCCATGGGGGCGTTGTCGAAGCAGTTTCCAGTTCCGCTCATGGAGGCGTTGATCCCCAAGCCTTCAAGCATCCGTCGATATTCGTAGGAGCAATACGGACTGCCCTTGTCCGAGTGATGCAAAAGACCCTTGGGTGGTTTTGTAGCCTCCACCGCTCGCAGCAGCGACTCCAGGACCCGATGTTTGGTCATGCGCTCGCCCATGGCGTAGCCGACGATTTTCCGAGTGCACAGGTCCTTATGCCCGACCAGGTAAAGCCAGCCCTCATCGGTGGGCACATAGGTGATATCGCTCAACCAGGCCTGGCACGGCGCCGCGGCCTCGAAGCGCTGCTCAAGCAGGTTCTCGGCCACCGGCAAGCTGTGACGAGAGTCGGTCGTAACCTTGAACTTGCGCCGCTGTTTGCAGCGCAGCCCCAGCCGGCGACGGACACGCTTGATCCGGTGCACGCCGACGCGCACCCCGTGAGAGGCAAGCTCCCGCTGCAACCGCTCAGGACCGTAGGTCTGCCGCGTGCGCTGGTGGGCCGCCCGGATCTCGATCTCCAGCCGAGGCTCCTCCTGCGCTCGCCGCGAAGGTCCTCGGCTTCGACGAGCGTGAAACCCACTGGCCGACACCCCCAACACCCGGCAAAGCATCCACAGCGGATATTCCAGTCGCATCTGCTCGATCACCGCGTGCCTTGCAGCGACTCCTTGGCAAAGTACGCGGCCGCTTTTTTTAATATGTCTCGCTCCATCCGAACCAGGGCCAACTCCCGCTTCAGTCGCGCCAGCTCAAGCTCCACATCGGTCAGCGGCCGGTGGCTGGTACCGATTCGTTCCAGCTTTCCAGCTTTAAAGGCTCGTAGCCAGTTCTCCAAGGTCGATTTGGGTAGAGGAAAGCCGCATCGACGCATCGGAGACCGACAGGCCGCCTTCGGTCACAAGTCGTACCGCCTCCAGGCGCAGCTCCTTGGTGTATTTGCTGTATGGGACCTTTTCCATTTGGGAACTCCGGTTGCAGTTTATCATAGACTTTGGTGTCCATTTTTTCCAACATACCCCAAGACTTGTGCCCGTCAGGGGGTGTCGCCGAATCCCTCTAATGTCGCCGCACTGAAAGAACTGTGGAAAGAGACGGGCGGTGTCCGCTCCCGGCTGACCATTGCCGAGCACGAGGGGACGGCCATTGGCGGGTTTTTTTTCATCGGTTTCGGGGAGGTGCTGACTTTATGGAAAAAAGGTTCCTTGCCCGAGCGACTTTCGCTCCATCCGATGGAACTTCTCTACCACGAAGCCTTTGCCTGGGGGCATTCCTGTGGCTATCGTTTTTGCGATCTCGGTGGGCTAAATCGCCAAATCGCCGAGCGGCGAATTGCCGGTTTACCTTTAACTGACGAGCAAAAGCGCAGCCGGGACCAATTCAAGTTGGGCTTTGGCGGCGATCCGGTCTTGCTCCGGGAGGCTTTCCTTTACTTTCCAAATCGAGCACTGTCGACAGGATTCCGGCTTATGACCGCAACCTCGCTCACCCGGGGGTGGCTTCTACATGCGGCAAGGCGCCTGGAGTCGGGGTAGCGGGCCGCTTGCCGCAGTAAGATTTTGGGCCTGTCGATTTTAGCTAAGGATTATAGCGCCTGATGTTTCTGCCCGATTTGCGAAACCGCATCTTTTACACGTTCAAGCCGATCCTCCCCCGGCCGCTTCAGCTGTTTTTGCGCCGAACGATGGCTGTGCGAAAAAAGCATAGATACGCCCATGTTTGGCCGATCGACCCCCAAGCTGGAAAGCCTCCTCCGGGATGGCCGGGCTGGCCGCATGGCAAACAATTTGCCTTTGTGCTGTCGCACGACGTGGACACCCGCAAGGGCTATGAAAGGGTGCTCAAGCTTGCTGCTTTGGAGGAGCGGTTGGGGTTTCGTTCGCAGTTCAATTTTGTACCCGAGCGCTACGGTGAAATCTCTCTCGAGCTTCTGGGCGAGCTAAGACGCCGGGGATTTGAGATCGGGGTGCACGGGCTGCGGCATGACGGCAAGCTGTTCCGTTCGAAAAAAACCTTCGATGAACGGGCGCCACGGATCAACGCCTATCTAAAACAGTGGGGCACCCGCGCTTTCACAACCCCTTCCATGATCCGCAATCATTCCTGGATGCATGCGCTTGCGATCGACTTTTGCATCTCCACGTTCGATACCGACCCCTTTGAACCTCAGTCAGACGGCGTAGGCACAATTTTTCCTTATTGGGTGCAAAACGAAATAATTGGAAATGCTTTTTTAGAGCTTCCCTACACCTTGGTTCAGGACTTTACGCTCTTTGTCCTATTGCGCGAGAAATCCATTGTCACCTGGACACGCAAAGTGGAGTGGGTCGCCGCCAAAGGCGGGATGGCCCTTTTGAACAGCCACCCCGACTACATGCGATTCGATGAGGGCCGTTGCAGGGCTGAGGAATACCCAGCCGCTCTCTATGAATCTTTCCTGCAATGGGTAAAGCTTCGCTTCGCTTCGATACTCTGGCATGCCCTTCCCGTCGGGGTCCATGAATACCTGGTTTCACGCCGGCCGGTGAAAAGCGCTCCGCTGGAAAGCGGCGAGGCTTCTGATGCCTTGGCCGCGTCAGTCTGCTACACTCCTGATTGAGATAACGGCAATGAACGTTTGCATGCTGGCCTACACGTTTTACGAATCGGATTTCCGCGTCATGCGCTATGCCGAGGCGCTTTTGGAGCGAGGGGCCCGGGTGACCGTGATCTGCCTACGGCGGCCCGGGGCGAAAAAACAAGCGAGCATTCGCGGAATCCGATTGTTCAGGATCCAGGAGCGGATCATCGGCAAGGAAGGAAAATTTTCCTATCTTATTCGAATATTCAAATTTTTGTTGCGCTCTCTGGTGGTTATCGGAAGGCTTCATTGGAAGCGACCCTTTGATCTGGTCCACGTGCACTCGGTTCCTGACTTTCTTGTGTTCGCTGCCGTCATGCCTAAGCTCTTCGGGGCAAAGGTCATTCTAGATATTCATGACATCTTGCCGGAATTCTATGCCTCCAAATTCAGCCGGGGGCATCGGGGGCCTATATACAGGCTATTGATCCTGGTTGAGCGTTTGTCATGCAAGTTTGCCGATCACGTCATCGTTGCCAACCATCTGTGGGCCAAAAAACTAATCTCTCGATCCCTTCATGCCGAAAAACTGACCATCTTGATGAATTACCCGGACAACTCCATTTTTCAGCCGCAATCAAGCACGAAAGAATGCAAAAAATTTATTATGCTTTACCCGGGCACCGTGAATTGGCACCAGGGATTGGACATCGCTGTCAAAGCTTTCGCCAAAATCAAGGATCGAGCCCCGCACGCCGAGTTCCACATCATCGGCAACGGTACTCATTGGCAAGAGATTAAAGCGCTCGTCGAGCGCTTGGGGTTGAAAGAGCGGGTGTTTCTCGAACCTGGCATGCCGTTGCGACAAGTCGCCGAACGGATGGCCCAGGCTGACCTCGGCGTGATCCCCAAGCGGAACGATTCCTTCGGGGGTGAGGCATTCAGCACCAAGACTTTAGAATTCATGGCCAGCGGCGTGCCGATTGTCGTTTCGCGGACGAAGATCGATCTATTCTATTTCGACAATACGCTAGTCCGCTTCTTCGAACCGGAGAACGATGAGGATCTAGCAGAGGTCATGTTGCAGATGATCGGTGACGAGGGACTGCGGGCGAGCTTGTCGGCGCAGGGCCTGAAATTCGTTGCCGAGAACAACTGGGGCACAAAAAAGGCGGATTATTATAAGTTGATCGAAAGGCTTCTCGCGAAATCGAAAAACCGAGCAAGAGGATGCATCTGTAGATGGAATTAGATAACACTGCTTTCTGAATTTTACGATTCAGGATTTTAATGATTTATATTCGTGAAATTAAGCAATGAAAACTGCTCTATGACCTATTTCCGGTGCGATTTGTAGATCCTCTCCCCGATCGAATTCTTCGCCAATGTGAAATGACGCAAAATTTTTACTCGAGACCACTTAAAGCCTTTTTTTGTGTTTCCTTCTAAAACCTGGTTCAAGTATTAGCTATCGAAGTTTATTTAACTTTGGCTCATCCGGCTTTTTAATGGGTAGGTACAACATATTGTGGTTCTCGAGTTCGTGCAAATCTAAAAGAAGCCTTTCTGCAATGATTACAATAGCATGTCCAAAACGGAGCTCAAGGCCAAGCCCT
>Ga0209381_1005382_pt1 | contig 10472 bp, 10 predicted proteins | sample DewCreD2012metaG_FD_184111 | JGI IMG/M metagenome (GOLD analysis project Ga0209381, IMG submission 184111) | Hot spring sediment bacterial and archeal communities from British Columbia, Canada, to study Microbial Dark Matter (Phase II) - Dewar... ...
TGAGCAGCAATACGGAGATGAATTTCGTACTTTGGCGCATGGGGTTTCCCTTTGGTTTGAAGAGTGCAATTTGTCCAACGCGGAAGGATGGGATTATTTTACCTTGATCTTGACAGATGGTTGGACTCGTTGATGACACATCGTGAACGTGAACGGGCGGGAACGCAGGCGAAGAATTCGTGAATTATTCGGGTCATTACAACCACTGTCACACCCAGCGCGGATCGGCGTCAAGGATTTGCCCTCGACTGTTGCACTGTCGGGGTTCCTCCCTGACGCCTGCGCCGGGTGTGAGATTTCCACAGGTAATGAAGCATGCGTGCGATACGCACACCGCTTCAGCTAAACAATTATAGAAAGGGGGTGATAATATGAAACTGATGACCAAGCAGCTCCTCGAACGCTTTGCTCAGGTTGGCAGGCAGGAAAATGTCAAAGATCCCCTGGTGATTGCCAAGTTCTTCAATCCAACCGGGGCGGGCGCCTGGTATGCCACGGAATACGACCCGGCGACCTGTACCTTTTTCGGCTACGTTTCGATCTTTGGGGATTGGAACGATGAATGGGGCAGCTTTTCGCTGGACGAGCTGCAAAACTATCGCGGCCGGTTCGGGCTGGGAATCGAGAGAGACCTGTATTTTCAGGAACAGCGAGCCAGCCAAGTTATCAAGAAACACCTTTGAAAGGGGGTGATGGATATGGATTACCAAAAATTGATCCTCATCGGGAACACTACCGGCGATGCCCAGGCGCGCACCTCCAAAGAAGGGGATGTGGGTTACACCACCTTCAGCGTGGCGGTGAGCGGCAGGAAAGATAAGCCGACCTACTTTCCCGTGGTTGCTTTCGGCAAGACTGGAGAAATTTCAGCCCAATACTTGATGAAAGGCAAGCAGCTGTTGGTCGAAGGGCGCATCGAGGTGGGCGAGAACGGCAAGTTCAGCGTGATCGCCAACCGGATCGTCTTTGGAGCTACCCCGGCTCCTAAGAAACCGGCTGAAGAGGCAAAATAACGGCGCTTTAGCAGCTAAGCGGGGGCTGACCACCCCCGCTTTGGGTCCTCCTGCCAATACAGCATAGCACCCACTTGACGGGTCTACTATAATCATCGTATGACACCCATCGAAGTCAGGGGGATGACGCCGGAGGAGATGAGTCAGGAGATCGAGGCCCTGGCAAAGCTTCGTAGAGAAAATAAATATGCCGCTCAGGTGGGATTGAAAGACCTGGATTTCGAGGTCAACCAGGAGCTGCTCGCCCTTCACGATTTGAGCATCCCATTTCGCAGCATTCAGGAGGTCGAACGGGCGCTGACCTGCCGGGGAATTCAGCCAGTACTGTTCATCGAATTCGACGATACCCGCCACCAGGTGCTGGCATTCGACCCCCGCCCGGTGGGGTACAGCGGCTTCATGGACTGCGTGACCCATTCGCTGGCGCTGACCGACCTGGGGCTGTTCGAAGTGGGCCGCTACCCGGCAGTCAACCTGAGCAGCGCCAATCGCGCCTGGCAGTGGTTCCTGCACCGCCGCCTTGCCTTGCCAGAGGAAGTATCAGCCTGGCAGGAAGCGCACCAGCAGAGCGCAGCTCAATTCCTGGAAACAGCCTATGCAGCCCTGACCGGGCTTGAATCAACGAACGAGGAGGGATATGACTCATGAGCGACCATCCACTCCTGCCCACAGACGACCCTATGAACAATTCGGCTTGACCGAGCGGGAGGCGCTCTTCTGGCGGATCAGCCAGGAGCGCTTCCAGTCTATCTTGGAGGATGAACAAACCCTCATCCACCGGATTCTTGAGTCGAACAATGAGTTCGGCGAGTTCCTGTTCGTCACCACCAGCCGCCCGGGAGCCAAGGAGCGCATCGCCATGACCTTCTATGGGCTGGGCTTTCATGAGCACCGCGAGCGCTGGATCACCGAGGAGTGGTTCTGGTACCAGAGTGAGTTGTACACGGAGCTGGCTGCGCAGCAGATTCCCAAAGAGGAAGCCCGGAGGATGCTCCAGGAGAGGCGGGAGCGGATCGCTCCGGAGCTGGGACAGGAGACGCAGACCGAGCGGGGGCAGTTCTTCGAATTCCTGGCGGATATGACCGATGAGGACGGCGCCCTGGCGGAGATGGAGGATTTTGACAGCATCGGCATCTGGATATTCGCCATACCGAAAGCCGAGATTCCCCGCAAGACGGAGCTGCTGGATGCAGAGAGCCGGGAGAAGCTGCCGAAGTTATACAGCAACGAGGAGAGAGGGCTGGAGGCGCTGGCGCAGGTGAAGTTCTTCACGCCGGACAGCGATTGGACCTGGTATGCCAGCGAGTTCGACGGGGAGGATCTCTTCTTCGGGCTGGTCTCGGGGTTTGACATTGAGTTCGGCTATTTTTCGTTGAAAGAGCTGCAGGAGGCGAGAGGTCCGCTGGGCTTGCCGATCGAACGCGACCTGGATTTCGAGCCGAAGACGCTGGGGGAGCTGGAGGAGATGCACCGAAAGCAAAGGGAGGGCTAGCGCTGCGCCTGAAAAATCGTATGCGTCTGGCTATCGGCCTGGACAAAGAAGACCTTTTCGCCTTTTTTCTGGGAGCAGGGCTCGTGCACGATCTCGGGATTGCCCTTGATCCCAAAGCGGGCATTCAAACCGCATTCTGGGCAGGTCCACTTGTGCAGGGTGGAGGTCCCTTTCTTGCCCTTTCCCCAGGATGCAAGCAGCCATTTGAACCAGTCCAGTTCCAGTTCAGCAGGTTGTCTGCTCAAATCCGGCGGCTGGATGCCCAATTCTTTCATCAGCACGGCAAAGGCGCCGTCTGCCAGGCGGGTATGGCAGCCTGAGCCAGGCATGGGATGCAGCCCCAGGCTTTCACATTTGGCAACGAATTCCTTGTTGTGATAGGGACGCCCAGGCTTGATCGGGTCCTCGCCGAAGTTCTGCTGCCAGAGATGCACCTGCTCATGCAGCAGCGTCTCCAGTTGAGCCCATGGTCCAAACTCCCAGGCTTTTTTCACCTTCCCCGCTTGTTCCTCATTCACATAATGCTCCGTGTTCATGGTGATTTCATATAGTAGCCCCTGGGGATTCCTGACCAGGGTGTAAGCAGCCAGCGTGTTCTTGTTCCTCAGGTTGTTGAACGAGATCACCGGATCAGGAAGCCTGCGGCGGTCGGTGAGCAGAATGGGGTCCAGGAAACGGTTTTTAAACACCACCGCCATCCGGTACAGGTAGGCGGCTTCTTCCGAATATGCCCAATCACGGGCAGCTTCGGCGTTCTTGCGCACCTCCGGCTGGGGGTCGGTAGAATGAATCCACACCCCGGATCGGGCGATTTCAGGTATTTCTTTCATAGTTTTGGATCACCGGCTGGCTGGTTGTTTTGGTCAGCCGAGGTTTCATATTTGCCCAGGTATTCGCGAATAGCCCGGTCGACGATCACGGTCATGGGGAGACCGGTGATCTGGCGGATTTTAAAAATCTCGTGAATCAGGCTGCTGTGGATCCTGGGCTGGTAAACCCGCTCATCCCCCTGGCGGTTGATTTTTTCGACCATGCAGGGTTATCGTAACATATTCGGTCAATGAGGCGAAGGGAACCCGAAGGAGGCTTGGGCCGCGGAGGGGAGGTTATAGGGTTGGGAGGGAAATTTCGCGGTCGAGGGGAGGGAGTTATGGGCAGTCAGGGTTGGGAGTCTGCCTGGAAGCTATGTCGCAGGAGAAATGTTGTGCGACTATTGAAACTCAGGAGATCAACAATTCGATTCGTAATTTTGGAAATCGCGGCGGTTTATTAGCAGTGGAGATAAGAATCAAGAAAAGATAGAGAAGGTCAAGTTTTTCCCTAAAGACTATTACGCCAGCTAGTTCGATGGGGAAGATATCTTCTTGGGGCTGGTTTCTTGTTTTCACACTGGTACTTTTCATGAATAGCCATAGCGATTTTCTCCCGCGCAACGGGAAGAAATTCATCCCTTGATGCCAGGCGGTTGAATTCCCTAGCATCCACATGCAACTCGAGTTGTTCTAGTGAAGGAAAAACTGCTTGTTCAAAATTTCTGGTTGCTAAGTACGCTCATCTCGATAACAGTCCGTATTGAGCGAACCCCGATCATCACTCGTAGCACATCCGAATCTATCCGGCACTTATTCTTATCATCTACGAGGTTTGGTGCTTCTTTTTTCAAGAGAAAGCGAAGTACCATGGCCCGCCTGATATGTACAGTCTATCGTCGCTGAGATCACTCTTCGGGATTTGGGCTCTTGATATTGACATAACTGCGGAGACGGCTGACGAAATCTGGTACTTTGGCGTTCCTGGATTCTGGGTCATTCTGCTCGCAGAAGGCAGTGAAGATGCTATAGATGCCTCCGGCGAAGACGAAGATTGCCTTACCAATGGATAGTCAACCTTGCCACCTCTGAACTTGCCATCCTGCATCGGCGCTAGAAAATATTTAAGCGCCAACCCCGTTTTCCATTGAAACTGGCGTCGAACTCGTCAAAGAAGACAATAGGCACCCTGCCGATCAAGCCAATATTACGATCTTTGTGAAAGGCGGTGATTAATTCGCCAACGGTTTTGAACTGGAAAAGGCTGAATTCAAGCGGCGTTTCAGACAATTTTCACGGCGCGAAATTATTCGTCACTTCGGTAACACTAAACGATTTTCCTGCTCCTTGCGGCCCAAATACTACAATCGATAGAGGATGATTTACCCCCTGCGAATCCAGATATACTTTGATCAGATTCTTGATACTGTTGAAACTCTCGAACTCTGAGCGGTCTAGGGTGACAAAATTGCCATATGCTCCTACAGGCACTTGATCCAGAACCGGGTCTCTATTAATTCAAAACCATTCTATCATTGTATGCCGAGACACCAGTCCAATAGAAAAACAGCTTACTTCTCAATACCTGCTCGAAATATATCCACCTTTGTCTCCAAACACCTTCTCAGCGTCAAATCATTCGTCCCCAATTCATACCAGCTCAATGGCTTCTGATAAAAATCCAATCCCCTGCCGATCTTTACCACCCAGCCATTGTCGATTCGAATTTCGCGATCGTGCAAATTGGGATTGAAATCGAATTCAAGAATAACATCCACTTCCAGAAGGCTTTGCTTCAAATCACTTAATTTCTGTTCGATTTCTTGTTTCTGGGTTTCATCATCATACCCCGTGACCAGGTCAATGCGCTTAATATTCGATAACTTAATGACCGTCTCGCACAAACGCACAAAATTCTGGATCTGGTGCGGCATCCGGATATAGGGATCTTCTACCTCAATTGCCTTCGCACCTTGCAAATAAGGTCCAATAATAGTCTCGTAGCTGTATCCGGTGTCGCCGTAGAAAATCGTAAAATGCTTTTCTTTCAGGTCTACATTAGGCTCTGTAACCAAAGTTGAATTTTTGGCTTGGGGGGATTCCAAGCTCTCTTGCGCTAATGTTGTGGCTGGAGCCTGCTTCTTCCTGACAGGAGTTGACGGTCCGGGGGCTTTCCAGGCATCCAGAGATCGCCTCGTTGGATGCTGCGTAGCCAGCGCATTGCGCGACTCTGGGCAATACACTACCACTTCTTTTCCATCGCCCGTTAAATAAGACAAGTTGATGCGGGCAAACTCATCATCCGGCTTGCGCTTATTCATTTGCTCTTTTACGCGCCGGCGGGCTTCGACTGCATAGGCGACATACTCCTCGAATTCGGCATCGCTGGGGGGACCATCGGGATGCAGTATTTTTAAAAATGCACCAACGGTTTTCTTGATGCCTTTTTCATCGCGCCCTTCCACATTTTGACCCAGGCGAATGCGTTTGGTAACTTCTTCATACCGATTGGTATGGGCGAACATATGGTGAAAGGCTTCAGCCAGGTAGTCGGTGATGAAGCCATAATTATTGGTCAGGTACTCGCTGCTGGTTTTGGGCATCTCCCAACCAGGCAGATAGCAGGCAAAACGATCCATGATCGCCAGGTCAAATTCTTTAGGCAATGGAATGAACAGGTCATGTTGAGATGAGTTAACCAATTGATCAACCGAGTAGTCCATATTGCCGTTGAACGCCAGGCTAGCGTCGGCAATTACTTCCACACCGCGTGAAAAGCGTCCATTCGCCATGAAATCCTTCATAATTTGCATGGTATCTACATCTTTGATGTTGATCCCAGCCACCTCATCGAAAGCTACAGTGTCCCAGAAACCCACCAGCCCAATCCGCTTGCGTGCGTTGTTATAGAACAATACAGCCTTTGTAGCTTGCCCACCGCTGACCAGTGTGGAATAAGGCGAGAACTCGCTGAAGAAATAGGACTTGCCTGTGCCACGCGGTCCCAATTCGATGAAATTGAAATTTGGCTCAACCAAAGGAGCTAACCGAGCCATGAAATGGAACTTCACCCGTTGGGATAGATTGTCAGGCTCCAACCCCACTGAGCGCAAGATAATGTCCAGCCATTCATCGCGACTAAATCGCTTACGACCTTCGACGTACCCCTCAAAATCAAAACGGCTCAACTGAATGGGACGTAAATCCTCAATATAAAAGGTGTAGTCATCGTCCTCGATTTCGTTATAACCGATCGTTACTTCAGCCCAAATGCCGCCTTCCAATAGGCGTTCGTTTTCTCTAAAGAATTTCTCTGAGATTGCCACTCTTTGGGAATTGAAGTTCTCCAGCGCCGCCCAATGGCGCTTCTCCTTCTCCACGTAATTAACATGAACCTTGTCAATGAAGCGATGCCTGCCCCGCATGGCGACTTTGGATTGGGCAGCATTGGCTTCATCCGGGCGCACATAGTTATCCTGCAGGGTAGCAAGCACCGCTTCTAAGCCGGCTTGTATCTCCGCTTCCTCCTCGCTGGCGCAGTAGCGCGCCAACAAGAACTCCAGCACAAAGGTAGGTACATTGGTCCCTTTTTTGATGCGGTGCAATAAATCTTTGCGCACCACTTTGCCTGGAAATACATCAACGAGCTTTTGGTCTAATTCATCCATAATTACACCGTATAATCCGTTTCTAATTCCAGCGCTGGACCCAGCGCAGTGAGTGTGGTTGGGTCTAGCGCTTTGACAGAGAATTTCCCCTCAAACTCCACATCCATCTTCAAAGTGACCTGCAGGGTTTCGCCTTGTTTCAGACGAATAACACGCGTGGCTGGGTTGACCGAACCGCCGGGCTTGGCTTCTCCCACCACTTTGCCTTTTGGGCTGTGGGCTTCCAGGATAAATTCGAGGGTTTGTTCGCCCGGGAGCAAGCTGCTCTGTCCGGTAAGCGACACCTCAATCACTGGCAGCCGCGTGGTGATTTTCTTGCTTCCCCGTTTATAATTCAACGACACAGATAACGGGATTTCTACCTTCTTTTCCGGCACTCGGATGCGCACCGAGATGACCGGCACCAGCGCTTCCTGGAGCGAAGCGCCGCCGTGAAGATACGATAATCCCGCCCGATACGCGACCAATACCTTCGGAATGGCAACCTGAGCGAAATCGCCGCGTATTCCCAACGACTCGCAAGACATCACCAGATTGTTGGCGTCGCCGGCGCCATCTCCCAACAGCAGGCGGTCATGCACATTCACCCAGCTTCCGGGAGGTTTTTCGCAGATATCACCTGGCTCGATGGCTGTGTTCAGGAAAAATCCGTGATCGGTGAGGATAACCGCCTCCTGAAATCCCATCTCTCTCAGCTTATGGATTGCGCTGCGAACCCGCTGGAAGGAACGGGTGATCAAGCCAGGCGCGGTTTCAGGATTGTTTTCGAAGTCGTTATCCATCTCGTTGCTACGCAAGACCAATAGTTCAATCGTGGCGTCCAGCTTATGTTTTTCGCGCACAAACTTCGCTAAATCAGCCTCGGCGAAACGCTGGCCATAACGCTTGCGCAATACCTCCATGCGCTGCGTAACACTGGTCAAGGATTGTCCATCCAGCTCAACGACTGCTTTAGCCTCTTTCTGGCGCAAACGCAGGCTTTGCCCGGCGCCGGGCAGTAGGGATGCCATGCCCACCTGCGTGATGGTGGGAAGCTGGGCGCAGGCAACCCGCACTTCCACCTGTCCCTCCTCGTTCAACTGTTTGGCAAGTTCTACCCCCAGTTCGTAGCGCATGGCATCCAATAAGAATACCGCTACCCGTCGTCCGCTTTCCACCAGCTTGGGAGCCAGCAATTTATCGAACACATCCGCGTTGGATAGTTTGCCCAGCATGGGCCAGCCCGATTTTTCTAGGTGGCGGATCAACATTCCCTGAAGTTTATCCGCCAGCTTGCGATAAGTCAGGCGCGCTTGACGGATCACGCCTTCGGCTTCTCCTTCGAAGCCCAGCGAGTCGCCGACTGCCTGTTCGAATTCACGCTGCAAGCGGTCCACTTCGCGCAGACTGCTGGTATAGAAATCTACCAGAGCGTCTAAACTACGGCTATGGTCAATAAGCTGCCGATCGGCATCTTCGCAAGCCTGCACCAGACTGGCTGCGGCTTGCAACAGCACCCACTGCGCCTGGTTTTCACCGCGCCCCACCCACACGGATTGGGCATGGCGTTGAAGCACCTGGCGCAGTTTATCCACATTGTCGCGCTGCAGGGCGTCCACCGCCTGGGCGTAAAAGGAGCGCTCTTCAAAGGGGAAGGTATCTCGCACGCCGAGATCCTCAATAGAGCGGCAAGCCTCTGGTAAATTCAACTCCTGCTCGATGACCTCAGCCCGTTCGATATACAGCGCTTGAGTGCGGCGATCATTCCGCAGCCACTCGCATAAATCTTCTATCAGCAGGCGCGCCTCGGCTGGCGCGTGAGGCACATTTTCTAATAGGGCTGGTAAATCCACCGGAAGGTCGAAGACAAATTCGCTATATAACAGATAACGCCACAACTCGTCTGCCAGGGCGCTCCAACTGTTGGAACGGGTCAGAAACTTCAAGCCCAGGGCGCTCTGACACAGGGCGCGCACTTCTGCTGCCCAGGCTTCCTGACCTGCTGCGCCGCCGTTAAGCGCTTCGAGCTGGGCTGGGGAAGGCGTGAGCAAGGCGAAGAGCAGATCGCGCGCCGATTCAGCCCCCAGGCGCGCCTGCAAATTGGGCCAGCCAGCCCCGCCACCCACCGCATCAATCACCTCAAAACTGGGATTCGGGTCAGCATTGAAGATGCGCCGAATCTCTGTGGCGTGATCGGCGCGGGCTTTCAGGCACAGGCTGAGGTATTCGTCGCCATCTCCCGCCGGGAAAACCGCCCCGCAAACGGCGTATAGGGCAAACGGGTCGCGCTGTTTTTCTTCATCGGTGAGCGGCGCTTTTGCCGGCACATAAATCAAAACGCCTTCCATCTTGGGGTTGGGCTGTCCGAATTCCTGCAAAGCCGCCAAAGCCGCCAGGCGGCTGGTGATGCTGCTCTGTGAGGCGTCAATGACCTGGCGCTTATCTGAAGCCAGCTCCAGGCAGAGTTGATGATAGCGCCCCTCGGGATCGTACACAACCAGGACGCCGTATTGCTTCAGGCGGGGGAGGAGGATCTGGGCTTGGATAAAATCTTTAATTTTCATCGAAATCTATTGACAGTAGATATGTTCTCTTGTATGGTTACATCAATCCAGTGTTTTGGAGGTAGAATGCGAATGCCTTTCGTTGCGATCCTTGCGAGGATCGCAATTGTTTAAATCGCATCATCATGGAATACATACTCTGCGCTTTCATCGCGCGCCGTTTTTATTTCCTCAGCAGCATCATCGCAGCGTTCAAGTTTACCAATAATGGTTTGCAATATATGGCGCTCCTTCTGTTGATTAACATAGGTCAATGCCGCGTCTAGATTGCGTTCGCTGATGGTCAATGCGCCGTAGCCGCGCTGCCAGTATAATTCAGAAAATTCATGCGAACTTGCTCCCTTCAATCGCTTGATCACTTCCGCTACTGACCGCTTTGGTGGGATTTCTATCACCAGATGGATATGATCTTGCCAGCCGCCCACCGCCAAGATTTTGCATTCCAATTCATCTGCCTTCAGGCGCAAATAAGGAAACAATTTGGTCTCAAGTTCTGGCGCGATTAGCGGCAAACGATTCTTGGTAGACCAGATCAGATGGTAAAAGAGGCGGATGAAAGGCATTGGGACTCTCTATGCCTGAGAACGCATCGAACATGCCAGGGAATCAATTCCCAGGCTGGAAGACCCCAAACCTGCTGAAGCAGGTTGCGGTCCGCCTGAACAACCGGTTTTCAACCGGTTTGAGAGCGTGCAGGCACAGATTTCAATCTGTGCCGTCTGCGCTGTCTTCATCGCCGCCAACTTATTCCTCTTCATCGAAAAAGCTTTCCATCTCGGTTTCTGCGATTTCCTTACGCCTGGTTTTCTTCTTCCCGCTGGTTTTTGGCTCTACATACAATTCTTCCAAATCATGGGCAATCGCCAGTGATTTATCCGTCTTGCACTTCTCGCGCACACGCTCGGGCCAGATGCTGTACGCCAGGTGCGCCCAGTCGTAATCCCCTC
>Ga0209381_1005388_pt1 | contig 10457 bp, 6 predicted proteins | sample DewCreD2012metaG_FD_184111 | JGI IMG/M metagenome (GOLD analysis project Ga0209381, IMG submission 184111) | Hot spring sediment bacterial and archeal communities from British Columbia, Canada, to study Microbial Dark Matter (Phase II) - Dewar... ...
CGACTCAATGGAAAACAGGAAAGAGCCTCGTTGGCGCCCGGCATTGCCCATGTGCGCGCGTCGCTGTCGCGCCGCCGGGCGGCGCGGTATGAAGCCTTGCGCGCCGACCTGCGCGCCGCGCGATGGCGCCGCCTGCGCGAACGGCTGCGGCGACTGGCCCGGAATGATAAACAACTGTGGCAGACGCGCAAACGCGCGGCCGGCCACACATCCATCGATCTGTTTGCCGTGGTGATGCAGCCGTGCCTGCGGGAGTTCGAAGCCCGGCGCGACAAACTGCTGGAGAGCATGCGCGCCCGCCGGCTCCACCAGTTCCGCGTCGCGGGCAAACGCGTCCGCTATGTGCTGGAGTTTTTTGCGCCGTTTATCAATCCCGCCGGCAAACGCCTGATCCGGCAGATGACGCGCCTGCAAGACTGCCTGGGGGACATTCACGATCTGGAGATTCTGGGCGCCGAACTGGAGGCGATCCGCTACGCCGCCCTGCTGGCGTCCGCCGGAAGCGAACGCCCGCGGTTGACGGGAGTGGGACACCTGATCAATCGGATCGCGTCGAGTGAGAAGCAGTTGCGCCAGCAGTTCCGCGCGATGTGGCCGGACCTGCATCCGCCGTCCGGCGTGGTAGAAAAAATCCGCGCGCTTCCCGCCGCGCGGGGGCGCAAAGCGCGATAGAACCCGCGACGCCGCCACGCGCCCGCTTCCCGAAAATCCGCGCGCCCCGAGCGCTGGGTTCGGAAGCGAAAGGGCCAGGCCACCCGCCGGCTTGCTCTCTCGTCCCCGCGTCCTTGTTTGCTCGTCGCAGATTCCGATGGACACGGCGCAACGGCGGGATACAATCGGCGCGCGTGTCGTTGTTCGGCCACGTCGGGGCGTAGCGCAGCTGGTAGCGCGCCAGCTTTGGGAGCTGGATGTCGTGGGTTCAAATCCCGCCGCCCCGACCATCAAAAACCCCGAAAAAACCGCGAAAAACAAATAAAAAACGAAGATTTCGGCGACAACCGGCGACGGGGGCGGCGCAATCGAAAAGTCGCGTTTTTCGCCATTTCGCGCCCAAAGTGGGCACGTTTTGGGCGCGTTTTTTGCAAACCTTTAGCGCTACTTCGCCAGATTTATACCCCTCGGATCAGTTGGATTTTCCGATGACAATGAGGTCATCGCGCAAACTCGTTCAACGTTCGGATAATGCGCCGCCGCACTTCGGGCAAACTGGGCGACGGCGGAGGGCCGGGCCGTCGTCGCGACGCATGCCGTTTTTTTGCCTTGTCGGCTCAACCGCAGCCGCCACGTCTGCAAAAACAGCAGCGCCGTCATGGTCAGCAACGCATGATGGCGCAATCCATGCCACGATCGGCCCTCGAAATGGTCCAGACCCAACTGCTGTTTCATTTGCTGATGCGGCTGTTCGCACGACCATCGCGACTTGACCGCGCGCGCCAGTTCCATGGAAAGCGGGTCCCAGTTCCAGTGGCTGGCGGCCACGAAGTGATGCAATTGCTCTTCGTCGCCGGGAACCAACGCCCGCGCTCCCTCACCTTCTGCATTTTGCAACTGGCTCTCCAGAATCCGAATATGCAGGGCAGTGAAAATCACAAGTGTCCCAACGTTAAAATGGCAATCACGAGAATGGGTCCTTCTTCACAGTGTGTTTGTGGTTTCAGAGGCGTAATCGATTTCGCCGACGACAAGTCAATTTGAGTGATGTAAGTCGCGTAATATCAATACCTGTTTTCTGGTTTTGCGAAACGTTGGGACAGTAATGAGTGAAAATATACTCTGTGAATTCAGTCAAATGAAATATGGCGAAGTAGTGTTAAACGATCGGTCGGCGCCTTCTTTATGATTTTCTGAAAATTTTTTCGGGAACTGCAATAGCGTTCCGGGCAATCGCGCGGCCAAACTTAATTAATGATTTGGATGAACACGGACCGGGACAAGCTGTGGATGGCCTCTTGACGTGCCATTCACGTTTTCAAACGTTCGGAGCCACGGTCCGGCAAACCATCTCAATGCGTTTGACACCCGCCATAGCCGCTCCGCTTGTCACCGCGATGGCTCTAGCGCCGCTCACGCGGGCCGCCGAAACGACATGGACCGTCACGGCCGGCGGCCAAGGGCACTCCGTGGTCGATCCCGCTAACTCCAAACCCGGCATGGACCTGGTGATCGCCGAGGCCAAGACGTGGCTGACGGCGAATCCGTCCGACACGCTGAACCTGTATTTCCCCGCGGGCGAATACCATTTTTATCATCCGGGCGCAGTGGCGATGAACTTCCTGTGGTTCAATGTGGGAACGCTCGTAGTGCGCGGCGACGGGATGAGTTCCACAACGCTGGTGTTTCATCAACCCGATCAGCAGGGCATTCAAATTCAAGGAACCGCCCCCCTTCACTGCCGCAACATCACGGTGGAGGGGATGCATCTGACGCGCGATGACGAAGTGGGGCTGCACGGCGTCTATACGTCGCAAGGCAGCGTGACGGAGGTGGACGTCGGCTATGTGAAGATTCAGGTGGACGCGGGGTATCCGCATCCTGCGGCGCTGTCGGGGGCGGTCTGGCCCGGCGTTCTGAACCATCACATGGTTCTGATGCCCTTCTGCGGCGACCCGTTGAATCCCGAAACCGATTTCATCACGACCTATATCCGCGTGGACCCGCTGCAGGTGACGGACGAAGGCGGCGGGATTTGCCGCTTCGTTCTGGTCAATGACGGCTCGTCGATGATGAACCGGTGGATCAACGTCCCGATCATCTGGCCTTTCGGGCAGCGCGTCGCGGTTCAGGCGAAGCTGGGCGAGCCGACGCTGCGGTTTCACTATACGGACGCTTGCACGGCGCGCGACCTGCGCTTCACCCGGTATTCGCTCAATCCTTTCCTGATTTCGGGGGCCAGCAACAGCTGCGTCGTCGAGCGGGTTCGCGTTGAGCGGTTCCCGCCGATCAACGGCAAAGCGCCGTATTTCGGTGGGCCGGGCGGCGGCTGCATGACCAACGCGCAATACACCGGCCACATCATCCGCGACTGCTCGTTTATCGGCACGGCCGACGACGGCATTGGCGTCTTCAGTTTCTATGATTCGCCGGTGTCCGCAAACTGGCTCCTCGAAGGCAACTATGTGGCCAACTGTGGACGCGCTTTCATCATCGAATCCAGCAGCAGCGGGACGCTGCGCAACAACCGGGTGTTTCGCGGCGACGGCGGCGCGATCACGATGGGCAACATCCGCAACGGCGCCACGACCACTGACAGTTTGACCCATTGGATCATCGAGGACAATGTCTTTGACCAGATGCGCGGCGATCCGTGCATCGACATCGTGGGACAGCAGTTCATCGGCACGCACGACAACATCACCTTCGCGCGCAACACGTTCATCCAGGCCCCGAAGTCCTGGCCCGTGTTCGAGATCAACTACTGCAACCGCGTCTTCCTCGAAGACAACGTCATCCAGGGATTCTCGACCGAGGAGGCGATGGGCTATTCGCCCGAAACCGGCAGCCGCGCCATGGTTTATATCTCCAAGGGTCTGGATGTCCGGGGCGCCGGCAACACCATGAACGCCCTGACGGACCGGCCCATGATTGGCTTGAACGTGGGCGTGGCGGAGGTGGGCTGGAGCTACTACGCCTCGGAAGCCTCATCCGGGACCTATGCGCTGTTCTATTCCATCGGCGCCGAAGACGGCTATATCCGTGAAACGAATGAAGACTCCGGCGCCGGCGGAACCGTTTATGCGGGCATCAACTCCAGTTCGGGATTGCGCGTCGGGGACGACGGCAGCGACCGGCAGTTGCGCGCTGTCGTTTCGTTTGACACCAGCTCGATTCCCGATGAGGCGGAGGTCTTGATCGCCGCGCTGCAGGTCAACTTTGGCTCGACCTATATCGGCAACCCTTTTGACACGCATGGCGCGTGTCTCGTGGATATGAAAGGCGGCAATGGCTTCAACAGCAATCCGGCCTTGGAGAGCGCGGATTTTCAGGCGCCCGCCGACGCCACGGCGATTGTCACGCTGACCAATCCCGGCGCCACGGGACGCTGCATCCGCGCCGAACTTGGGCCAACGGGGCGCGCCCTGGTCAACAAGACCGGACGGACGCAGTTTCGCATTTATTTCGCGCTGGATGACAACGACAACGTCACCGAAGACCGCGTCGGCCTGTATCCGGGGGAATATGCCACGCCTCACCTGCGCCCCCAGCTGACCGTCTGCCACACCAACCCTGCCGTTCCCGTCGTCCTCAGCGCATTCGCGCTGGAATAGGTTCCGGTCATGCCACAACCGCCGCATGCCAGGGGAGCGGGGGCGTCTCGCCCCCATTCAAGCGCTTGAGGGGCCTGTTTTCGGGGGCGAGCCGCCCCCGCTCCCTTGGCGACGCGCGACGTGTCGCGTGACTCCCGGGGCCAGCGCGGGGCGGACGGGCGGCTTGCCCTATTCATCCCATCTGTCCCATTCGGTCCATTCGGGCGGTTCCGGCGCTTGCGCGCCTTGCTACACGCTGTGCTTTTCGCGGTAGGCGCGGGGCGAAAGATTTTCGCGCGTCCGGAAGACCGTGCAGAAATACTGCTGGCTGGAAAAGCCACACAGCGTGGCGATCTGTTTGAGCGGATAACTGGTCGAGCGCAGCAAGACCCGGGCGTGTTCGACGCGCAGTTCCGTCAGGCGCTGCATGCCGGTCATCCCTCGCGTCTCGCGGAAAAGCCTGTTCAAGACCGGGGCCGACACGCCGGCGCGGCGGCACAGGTCCGCGGTCCCGAGGCGTTTTCCCATTTCGCCCTGCAGGAATTGCTCGACCTGGCGCACAAGGATGGGAACGCCTTCGTCGTCATCCCCGGCGCGTGCGCCACTGAATTGGTGGAACAGGCACATCAGGAATCGATAGGCCATTTCGCTGGCTTCATAGATGGATATCTTGCGCTTTTGATTGTGGGACAGCGCGACGCATTCCCCCAACAGTAGCGCCAAGGGCGAATCGGGCGCCAAATCAAAAACATCGCCGAAGCGCTCGACGAACTCGCGCGCCAGGGATTCCTGTCCTTTGAGCGCGATATTGATAAAGTTGAAGCGCCACTCCTGATCGCCGGCGGCCCGCCAGTCCAGTTCGCCATCGGAGAACGCCATAAAGGCCATGCCGGGACCGACGCGCGACTCAGCGATGCGGCGTCCGCGGCGCCGGCGGAAGATGGCATGGCCGCTGAGCGTCTGATAGAAAATCAACCGCACGCCCGGCACGTTGCTGTGCCGCCCCATGCGCTTGCCGGGAGGCCAGACATCGGTTTGCGCGTTGTGAAACGCGCACATGTCGCTCATCTGACGCAGAACGTTCATGGCCGCGCTCTTGGGGTCATGTCACACGCCTCGTGTCGACAAGGGAGCGCGGGCGTCCCGCCCGCGAATGAAGGCGGGCGAGACGCCCGCGCTCCCTTGGAATGCGCCAGCCTCGGCGCGACATGACGCCATGCGCATCGACACGCGGAGGGCCGCGCTTGGCCTCATTGCGGTTGAGCCGCGTGGTCAATGCGGCGGAATCTGTATGTTTTTCGCAACAGACCTGTTCGTATTCTATAAATATTTTTTTGATTTTTCAATAGAAAAACACGCCGCTATCTGCCAGTATATTCACCATTGTCGCCACGGGAACAAGGTTGCGCATCTGTCAGCCTTGCCGGCAGCGCATCATTCGAGCAGTTCATCACAAAGGAGACGCATCATGACCGCAACACGGAAAAGTGGGATGGCAGCGCTTGGCATGGGCGCAGCCCTCGGACTGTGGCTGGCCTTGGGCGCGGGGATCGCCTTGGCCGTGGATGTCACCGAGAACTTCATTGGATCCGGAAATAACAACTTGGACGGTGGAACCGTAAATGAAGCTCCGGCTCAATTGACTCAATCCAGCAACCTTTGGTGGGGTGGCTATGCAGCGGGTGGGGTTGCCGGCGTCATACAACGCAACGGCACAAATTCCTGTCTCATTTTTCAAAACGCCATTAACGTGACGGGCACATACGCCTTCTGCATCTTTGGGACAACCTGCAACGTGCAGGCCATCGCGCTTACGTCCCAAGCCGTCACCACAGGAACCGCCCAACAAATCCGTTATCTGGTACGCAACAGCGTCACGCTGGACTGGTGGGCATCGGAGCCGATTAACGTCAGGCAGTTTGATCCTTACCTGACGCCTGTCACCAGCGTACAATGGGCCCCTGTGACAGTCGGCTCGGCCGAAATCAACGAAGGCCCGCCTCTGGATGCCGGCGGCGAGCAGCCACTGGGTGGATTTGGCGCTTTGGGAACCTGGGCTGCAACCGGTATCACCTCGATTGATCGTGGAGGCATCTATATCGTCGCCGGTGGCGCTGCCGACTGGTGGTGCAGTGGTATTCAGTGGATTGAGTCATGGGCCCAGCCGCTCTCCATCACGGCGGAGGCGACCTCCTACACAATTGATTTTAATTCTTATCGAGGTGGCGGCTTTGGGCCAGGAACGGGCACATGCGCTGTTTCTGCAGGTCTGAATTCGGGTATGTGGTCTGCTGCTGGATTCTCTTTTCATAACGCCACTCAATTCGACTTCGGACAGCCGGGGTTCGCCAAATCTCATAAAAAAGGCGTGACGAATGTCGCCGTGACTTTGGCCGGATTCTACGCCTACGATTTCAGCGGCGGCAATTATGGATTCCTGATCCAGCCCACGGGAGCGGACTTCACCCCAGGAACTCTGACTCTGAAAATCAAGAACAATACCGCCGCAACGCTCCAGGAACTGGTCTTTTCGTATGATATCTACGTTCGCAATGACATGGCCAACAGCTACGCGCTGACGTTCTCGCATTCTGCGGACAATGTCACCTACACGCCGGTGGCGTCCATGGATTACGCCACGCCTGCCGCATTGGACGCCCTGGGCATGGTTTTTGCCGGATCGAGAAGCGCGGTATTGTCGGGGCTTAATCTCGCGCCCGGGGCAGTGTATTATCTCCGATTCAATGGCGCTGGCGCTGAGGCGGAAAACGATGAAATCGTCCTGGACAACATCTCCATCTCCGGTCTCGTTCCAGTCACGCTCAGCGGATTCCAAATCGAATAACCTTGCCCGGCGCAATCAAGCGCCTTCTGGATAAAATCCTGGCGCGCCTGCGGATCGCTCGCTTGCGGTCGTTCCTGCCGGATTGCCTATTCCGGCTGGAGGGGCGCGGGCTGCCAAACGGCGTTGGCCGTCTCAAGACGGTTCGCATCATACTCAAAGTTTAACTTGAATCCCATCATTGAAAGGAAAGGAAAGGAGATGTATCATGAACAAGTTCGGATTCACGTTGATCGAGCTGCTGATCGTCATCGCGATCATAGCCATCCTGGCGTTGATTGCCATTCCCAACTTCCTGGAGGCGCAGACGCGCGCGAAGGTCGCCCGGGCGCAGGCCGACATGCGTTCGGTCGCCACGGCCATGGAGGCCTACGTGGTGGACCACAACAAGACGCCCTTGGCCGTGGGCGTTCAGGGCAATCGCGCCTATGACTATTGCTACTGGCTGCAACTGGAAAAGTTTCCGGGATCGTCTTTGTTCGAGAGCGCCTGCCACTGGTTGACGACGCCGATTGCCTACACCACCTCCTTTGCCGCAGACCCCTTCGCCCCCAAGGAAGTGTCCTGGATCAGCGGGGCGATCAATGAAAAACGCCCGGCCAAGCAACTCAGCTATGGTCTGATTTCGCTGATGGGCCTGGCGCTGGATGACAATCTGCGCGCCTACTACATGAGCGTCATTCCGCCCGACGGCGGCAATTGGGTCCGCAAATCCGATGTGGCCCGCCAAGGCATGCTCTATTGGGGCGACAAAGACGTCACCAAGGGTCGTTATACCAATACGACCTACGCCTTGGTATGCGCGGGTCCGGACCGCGACTACAATCATCGCAAGGCCAATTACCCAAGCGGCTCGGACGATACGCTTCTTCCGTTTTATCATTTCTATCAAAACAATGAGACCTTTATCGGTTTTACCGGACTGGAGCTGACGGGGCGTCCGGTCGCTCTGACATCGCCGAATGTTAACTGTGTCGGCGGAGGTCTGTTTCCCTATGACCCCAGCAATGGAACCGTCAGCTACGGGGATATCATCCGCCTGTCAGGCGGCGGCAACGTTCGTTAGTAGCGCGGAAACGCTCCACGCTTATTCTTTTGCTTCACGATCTGGCCTTTGGGTCAACACCGCTGGGAGGCGGGCTATTCATGGGTTTCAAAATTGGCGTCTGTGGATTGGGGTTTGGGGGCTTTTTTGCGGAGCTCTTTCATCATCACCCCGACGTGGACGAGGTCATCGTCACGGATTTTCTCAAGGATCGGGTGGAGGCCTTCGTCAAGAAGGGAATCACTCACAGCGTCGAGTCACTGGATGATCTGATCAAAAGCGACGTGGACGCCATCGGCATCTACACGCAGCGCTGGGCGCACGCCCCGCAGGCGATCAAGTGCCTGAAGGCGGGCAAGCATGTGTATTCGGCCGTTCCGGCGGCCGTCACGCTCGAAGAACTTGACGAGCTGGTCAAGACCGTCGAGGAAACGGGCCTGATGTATATGCTGGGCGAGACGAGCTACTACCGGCCGCCGGTGATCTTCTGCCGCCAGCGTTATGCGCGGGGCGAGTTCGGGCGGTTCGTTTATGGCGAGGGACAGTATCATCACGATATGAGCCGCTTCTATCGCCCCTACAAGACCAGCAACGGGCCGGACTGGAAGAAGTTCGCCAGTTTCCCGCCGATGCTGTATCCAACGCACTCGGTCAGCCACATCTGCTCCGTGACGTTCCGCCGCATGACCGAAGTTTCATGCTTCGGTTTCGTGGACAATCATCCCGACGGCGTTTTCAACAAGGACCTGAGCTATTGGGGCAACACGTTCAGTAATGAGATCGGCCTGTTCCGCACCTCCGACGGCGGGACGGCGCGCATCGGCGAGTTCCGCCGCACGGGCGCCGGCGAAAGCCGTATCACCATCATCGGCACGCACGCTGCATACGAGGAGCAACCCTCGTTGTATCTGCCGCAGCACTGCTATCAGGCCTGGCGCGCCGGCCTGGCCTATCCGGGGGGCGATTCGCAGGGCGTCTTCGTCAAGCACACGGTCAAGGCCGAGGATGCCAACGGCGAGTTCGACTACGAGAACTCCTACAAGAACATCATTATGGAAGTGGAGGACATGCGCAGTCTGCACCAGCTCAGCGGCGTCGTCATCGACAAGGCGCGGCTGGGCCACCTGCCTCCTGAATATATCGGCCGCCGACATGATCAAACGTGTTGGATTCATGACGTTGAGCGCCTGCCCAAGGAATTCGTTGGACTTCACAACGGTCACGCCGGCTCGCATCAGTTCCTGGTCTGCGATTTTATAGAGGCGCTCAAGACCGGCGCCCTGCCGCCCAATCACGTCTGGGCTGCTGCCCGCTATAACGCGCCCGGCATCGTGGCGCACGCCTCCGCCATGCGTGATGGCGAGTTAATGAAGATTCCAGATTTTGGCATGCCGCCGGACGATGCCCGGCTGCAGGATCCCATGACGCGGCTCTTGCCGTAGCTATTCTTTGCGCGACCGCGACAGGACGCAGCTCCGGCGATCCCGGGTCCGTGTTCGCCACTCGGATCCGAGCCGCGGTCGCCAGTCCGGCAGGCGCAGGCGGCCCGGTCTTTCCGCAGGACTGGCTGCCTGCGTCCGCCGAGGGCTGCAACATTAGTCTTTCAACGGTTTTTTTCAATGATACAGACCCTGACCGGACGTGAGCGCGTCCAGAAAATCCTTCGACGTGAGATTCCCGACCGCATCGGCCTGAGCGAATCGTTCTGGCCGGACACGATTCCTTCCTGGATCGAACAAGGCTATCCTGCGGGCGAGCCGCCGTGGAAGGTCTTCAACCACGACCTGATCAAGGCCGGGGGCAACGACACGACCGCCTTCCCCAAACGCAGCGAAATCATCGAAGAGTCGGATCAGTGGCGCACGGTCAGAGATGGCAACGGGGCGACGCTGCGCCGCTGGAAGAACCGCCCCGGCGTCCCCGAACACATTGGCTTTGAGGTGATCAACGGCGATGTCTGGCGCGCGCTGGCCGGCGGCGACACTCGCTCGCAATGCGAACAAGCCGCTCGAAGGCTGGATATGCGCGACGATGTGGCCGACCGTCGGCCTGCAGTCGCGCAGCCGCTGGTTCGATGAACTGTACTGCTGGACCGAAGGGTTCGCGGCCAGCACGATGCAGCGCGCGCGCATCCAACTGGCGGCGCTGGCGAAGGCGTTCGCGCTGCTGGAGCGAGAGCGCGCGCGCCAGGTCGGCGTCACACTCTCCTTCGGCACCGTCGAGCGCACGCTCGACGCGGTGACCGACACGATCGAAGCGTATCGGCTGCACGCGCACCGTCTGTGCGTCCTGTTGCGCGGCCAGGTCGAGCGGCTGCGCTCGCCGT
>Ga0209381_1005398_pt1 | contig 10448 bp, 6 predicted proteins | sample DewCreD2012metaG_FD_184111 | JGI IMG/M metagenome (GOLD analysis project Ga0209381, IMG submission 184111) | Hot spring sediment bacterial and archeal communities from British Columbia, Canada, to study Microbial Dark Matter (Phase II) - Dewar... ...
ACGACGTGCCCGCAACCAGCAACCTCACCTTCAGCAATGGCCTCAGCGGCGATTGTGAAATAGAAGGAACGGTCACCTCCACCCAAAGCCCCCATCCCGGCGCTTGCGGAGGTACCATCACCGAAACCTGGTCCTTCACTGATCCCTGTGGACGAGGCACTACGAGCGTCAGCCGTACCATCACCGTCAGCCCGGCGCCCGAACCTGCCTTTATTTCTTCTCCAGATGATATAACCATCAGTTGCAGTGCAGCGCCGCCCGTACCTACCGAGCTTGCTTACACTAATGGCATAGGGATAGAAGACTTTACAGGAGACTTTGCCCCATCGAATTGGACGTTTGACGCAAACGGCGGAACCGGTAGCTATTCGTTCACTGATTCTACTTCGCTGACTATAGAAGGTAGCGATGGTGGCTCAGGAGATCCTATCGAAACTGAGCTTTGCATCACAGTGCCTGCTAATGGTCTTATCAGTTTCAATTGGAACTATACTACCATTGACGGTCCCATCTGGGATCCCTTCGGGTACTCCATCAATGGTGTCTTTGTATCCTTGACGGATCCAACAGGACCACTTACACAAAGCGGTACTGCAGGCATCCTGGTGAGTGCAGGAGATGAGTTCTGTTTTGTAGCTGCAACCGTAGACGACGGTTACGGTTCGGGGGTAACGGTAGGCGACATGTTCTTGTTCACCACAGGTGGCTGCGCTCTGTATGGCACAGTAGAAAGCATCATCACGGGGTCCCATGATGCCTGTGGTGGTTCCTACATTGAAACCTGGACTGTTACCGACGACTGTGGGCGGACTATTTCCACTAACCGCACCATCACCGTAGAGCCTGCGCCAGCTCCAGAATTCCATTTTGATTATCTTGGAGACATTACTATTGGTTGCATAGACGCGCCGCCCGCGGCATCCACCATCCCTTACTCCAACGATGAAACCGGTAGCTGCGAAATCAGCGGCACCGCAACCAGCACCATTACGGGGGCCCATGATGCCTGCGGTGGATCTTACACCGAAACTTGGACCGTTACTGACGACTGTGGGCGAACCATCACTGCCAGCCGCACCATCGTCGTGGAACCCGCACCAGTGGCTGCCTTCACTTCGCTGCCGGATGACATTACTTTAAGCTGCGACCTGGCACCGCCGAGCAGTACTCTCCTTTCCTATACGAATGGAGAGACGGGGACCTGTGAAATCAGTGGTAGTGTGGAGAGCTCGATTGACGGCACGTACAGCCCTTGTGAAGGTATCTACACGGAAACGTGGACGTTTGAAGATGACTGCGGGCGTACTATTACTCACAGTCGAACGATAACCGTAGTTGACATAAGTGATCCTTCCTTCACGGTCTGTCCGCCCACGCAAACAGTAATGCTGGGTGCCCTTTGCACGGCTGAGTTACCTGACTACACCAGTTTGGCAACAGCAACAGACAATTGCGATGCTTTGCCTGCGATTACGCAATCGCCGGCGGAGGGCACGGTTATCAGTGGCGTAGGCACAATGACGATCACGCTGACAGCAGAGGATGAGTGCGGCAATACGGCAACGTGCACCTTCACCGTTAACAAAGTGGACTCCACTCCGCCCAGCATCACTTGCCCAGGTACGCAAACCCTCACGCTGGGACCCTTGTGCACGGCTTCACTGCCCGACTACACCACGCTGGCAACGGCCACAGATAACTGTGCTGCCTCGCCTACCATCACCCAGTCGCCTACGCCGGGAACCACCGTCAGTGGCACGGGTACTGTGACGGTAACCCTGACCGCAGACGATGGAAATGGTAATACAGCAACGTGTACCTTCACCGTCAATAAAGTGGACTCCACTCCGCCCAGCATCACTTGCCCAGGTACGCAAACCCTCACGCTGGGACCCTTGTGCACGGCTTCACTGCCCGACTACACCACGCTGGCAACGGCCACAGACAACTGTGCTGCCTCGCCTACCATCACCCAGTCGCCTACGCCGGGAACCACCGTCAGTGGCACGGGTACTGTGACGATAACCCTGACCGTAGACGACGGAAGTGGTAATACAGCGACGTGTACCTTCACCGTCAACAAAGTGGATGCTACTCCACCCGTTTTCATCAGTGTGCCGGCTAACGTCACTGTGCAGTGCAACAGCATCCCGAGCGTAGGCACACCCGTAGCTACAGACGCTTGCGGTCCAGTAACGGTTACCTACAATGGCCAGACCATTACACCTGGTAGCTGCATGGATTCTTACACTATCACTCGCACATGGACAGCAGTGGATGGCAGTGGAAACAGCACCACAGCAACGCAGACCATTACGGTGAGAGATACACAAAGGCCGAATTTTACGAGCGTGCCTGCGAATGTTACAGTGCAGTGCAACGCCATCCCGGCCCCAGGTACACCTACAGCTACGGACAACTGCGATGCCAGCGTGGCTATCACGTACATTGGCCAGACGGCTACAGCGGGTTCCTGCGCGAATCAGTACACCCTGACACGCCGGTGGGTAGCCGCAGATAACTGTGGCAACACGCGTTCCACTTCGCAGGTCATTACAGTGATTGACACGAACAAACCATTCTTCACTTCGTTCCCGAGCAACGTGACTATCAACTGTTCCGATCCGGCACCTCCAGTAGCCACACCTACGGCTACCGACGCCTGCGGCCCAGCTACAGTGACCTACCTGGGACAGACGACTACAGCGGGTTCCTGTCCAAACAACTACCAGTTGCGGCGCGTGTGGCGGGCCACCGACGCTTGCGGCAACAGTACCGTTAGCACTCAAATTATCCAGGTAGTGGATAATACGCCGCCAGTGTTTACTTTCATACCCGGACCGGTTACGATCAACTGCACTGACCCACTGCCACCGCTGGTACACCCGAGTGCTACCGATGCTTGCGGAGGCTACGTGCACATTACCTTCCTAGGTGAGGTGCCTTCGGGCAGTGGATGCTCGGAAGACTACACCATCGTTCGCACGTGGCGTGCCGATGACCTATGTGGCAATTCCGCCACGGCGACACAGGTAATTACAGTGATAGCATCGCCTTTCGCACCTGAAACGGAGGAGCGAGCGCAGCCGCAAGCGTCCGCCCCGTGGGACGACGACCGCGTCCTGACGCTGCAGCCCAACCCAACTACGGACCGTGTGCTCATTGGGCTGAGTAGCTTCGCTGGAGAGCGCATCACAGTGTCTATTTACAATGAAATAGGGCAGCTCATTTGGGAGCGCGCGATAGACGCTGTACCTGACCTAATGCTGCCTGTGCATCTCCGCGAAGCAGGGGCGGTACCTGGGCTCTACACGGTCAGCGTGCGCGGAAGTGGACGTGTTGTAGCTAAGCGATTGGTATTGGTTGAGTAATGGGGTGAAATAATAAAAAACGCGCTTCCTTGACCAAGAGCCGCTTCGCCCGCAAGGGTGAGGCGGCTCTGGCTTTTGTAAAGGAGCGAGAAGGGATGCCTTTTGCCTGAGTGTACCACATAGCGCATAAAGAGAGCAAAATCGTTGTGTCGATTGCTGTGCTCCTGGCATAAGCGGAAGAGCTTGATGCTTAGTTTTTACAAAAAAAGAAACGGTTGGCCTTGTTTTTTTGACCCGTTTTCACCTAATTTTGGCTATACCAAAAACCGGTGGCATGTCCCCCCACGAGATACCCTTAGTGCGGCTGCTGGTTCCATTCATGGCTGGTATTGCCGCAGGTGTAGCGATCGAAAGACCGTGGGCGGAGCTGTGGGTAGTGTTGTTAGTCTCAGCGCCGGTGTGGATGTGGTGGGGGGTGCGAAGGCACTCGTTCCGCTTTCGTTGGGTGTATGGTGTCGTCCTGAGCGTATGGATGGCTGCGCTGGGCTATTGGTATAGTGGAGCCTACGACGAACGCTCCTTGCCGCGCCATTTCGCCAAAGTTTGCCCCTCGGCGGTGGTGTTCGTCGGTGTAGTGGCCGATGCGCCCGACAAAGGGGGCAAAGTGAAGGTGCCTTTACGCGTTCAAGCCGCTGCGGCGCAGCCTGGCGCCTGGCAATCTTGCGAGGGGTATCTCCTCCTCTTCCTCGACCCGGCGCCTTCGGCGGACTCTCTGCGCTATGGCGACCGCATATGGGTGGAAGCGCAAGCATCGCCCGTTGAGTCGCCTAAGAACCCGCATGCGTTTAATTATCAGCGCTACCTGCACTTTCGCAACCTGCACTACCAGGCATTCGTGCGCGATGGTGCGTTTGGTCTTATCGAGCGCGGCGGTGGCCATCTGCTGTGGCGCTACGCCTACGCCTGGCGCGATCGTCTGCTGACAGTGCTGCGCGATTATTTCCCTACACAGGATGAATACGCCGTAGCTTCAGCCCTACTGCTGGGCTACAAAGAAGACCTTTCTGAGGAGTTACGCACGACCTACGTCCAGACGGGCTCTATGCACGCGCTAGCCGTGTCGGGCACTCACGTAGGGTTGGTGTATCTCGGGCTTTATTTTCTGGTGAGGCGTCTGCCCTGGCGCGGCATATGGAAGCGGTGGGGCGATGTTGTGCTGGTGCTACTTGGCATTTGGACATTTGCCCTTATTACAGGTGGTTCGCCCTCTGTCATGCGGGCGGCCTTAATGTTCACTATTTTCCAGATAGGACAGGCCACCCAACAACAGGCACCCATCTGGAACGTGCTGGGCGCCACGGCACTCATCTTGCTGGTGGCTAACCCGTACTACTTATTCGACCTGGGTTTCCAGCTATCTTTTGCTGCCGTAGCTGGCATTGTCGGGCTAAGGAGGGTGTTATTGCGCTACTCGCCGGTGCTGCCGAGCTGGCTACAAGGTCCGTGGGACGTTTTGCTGGTTGGCGTGTCGGCCCAGTTGGGCACGCTGCCCTTGTCGCTATACTATTTCCACCAGTTCCCTGTATACTTTTGGTTAGCCGGCTGGGTGGTGGTACTTGGCGGTGCTCTTTACATGTGGGGCGCAGCCCTGTTGTTGCTTTTGCATGCCTTTATACCACCTGCCGCAGAAGTAGTGGGCTGGGGGCTTTACTACGGGCTGTGGGCGATGAACCAAGCCATGCGGGCTATCCAGCATCTGCCGGGTAGTGTAGTACAAGGTATCTGGATAAGCAGCTGGGCAATTGTTTTCCTCTACATAAGCATTGCCTATGGAGCAGCAGGGCTACTCTACAAGCAACGGCGCTGGCTACTCGTTGCCTCGCTGGCCTTGCTTGTCGTTGCCGTAGAAAATCTAATGCGTCAAACGCCCCTGCTACACCAACGCCAGGCGGTGCTCTACGCTGTGGGGCGCCACCTTTTATTCGACTTCTTCGACGGACCGACGCTGTACACCTGGTCAGACGACATTCCGGAGCGCCGCGAGCGCTTCGCTGCAGAGGCAAACCGCATGGCAGCCGGCTTTCTGAAACCGACAACGTACGTTCAAGCGCATTCCGAGCAGCCTTTTCGAAGCTCAAACCTATTTGTGCAGCCGCCTTTTGTGCAGTTTTATGATAAGACCATTGCCGTCGTCGAGCACTCGGGCCACCTGGGCAACCGCACCTCAGTGCCCCTGCCCGTGGATGCGCTCGTGCTGCACAACAACCCGCGCGTAACAATGGCCGAATGCTTGCAGCATTTCGCGCCTAAAATCGTCGTCATAGACGCCTCCAACGGTTCTCGACGCAGCCGTCAGTGGCAGGTCGAGTGCGAAGCCCAGCGCCTACCTGTGTACGACATCCGCCAGCAAGGTGCCTGGGTACTCTCCGCCAAGCACTGAAGGACCTGCCTTTTCGACGGCCTTTTCTCTCGTTAAACGCCTATCGTTCACACCATATCCCTCCTGCTATGCTCAAACCACTGGTGAAATATCTATACTTTGCAAGGACAGAACGGCGAGGTCTGCAGGTCGTGATAGTCCTTATCGGCATAGTGCTTACAGCGCCTTACGTGATGCGCTATTTCTATCGGCAGCCTCAGACTGACTTTTCTGCTATAGAGCAGCATATCCAACGCTGGCAAGTGTCCGACGCTATAGCCGCAGCAGCTGAAGTGCCCACTGCTGAGTTGTTCCACTTCGACCCTAACACCGCGTCTGTAGAGACGCTGGTACACCTGGGTGTACCTCCGCGTGTGGCGCAAACCATACAGCGCTACCGAGAGCGCGGCGGGCGCTTTCGCACTGCGGACGACTTGGGCAAAATTTACACCCTGCCCAGAGAAGTTTTCGAGCGGCTGCAGCCCTATGTGCGCATCGGCCGGGGCGAATCCATTACTGGCCGGCGAAATACGGACCAGAAACGCCAACCGCCCGCGGAGCTATTTTCCTTTGACCCCAACACGGCCCCTAAGGAAGACCTCCTGCGGCTGGGGTTGCATCCTGCTTTGGTAGAGCGCCTGCTGAAATATCGAGAAAAAGGCGGAGTATTCCGCCAAAAGAGCGATTTTCAAAAGCTATACGGCCTCTCCGAAGAGAGCTACGCGCGGCTGGAGCCTTACATCGTCGTCACAGAATCCATCCGCCCTGCCGTGTATAGCGGCGGCACCGCCTCCAAGGGCGCTTATCAGCCTGGACCGATAGACATCAACACCGCCAATGCAGAGCAGTGGATGAGCCTGCCCGGCATTGGAAGTGCTCGAGCGAGGAATATCCTCCAGTACCGCGAGCGGCTGGGCGGTTTTTTGTCGGTTGACCAGGTGGCGGAGACTTTCAACCTGCCTGACAGCACTTTCCAACAGATAAAACCCTGGCTCCGCTTGGAAACGCCCATCTATCGAAAAGTCAACCTCAACGTAGCCACGGAGCGCGACCTCTCCGCCCATCCATACATCAACTACCAGCAGGCACGGCTCATCGTAGCCTATCGCGAGCAGCACGGCGCTTACAAAAGGCCCGACGACATTCGCCGCATTCACGTCTTCTCTGACCTGGCCTGGCTGGAGAGAGTCATTCCCTACCTGGAGGCGAACTGAGGACAGACTCTCAGGCGCCGCAAAGACGCCGCGCCGGTCAGCGAGCATGGCCAGCCGCCATGCCGTTAGGCCACGTCGTGCTCTTGACGCCATTGGGCGACCTGGCGCGAGAGGTCGGGAAAAAACTGGTGAAACTCCTCCTCTAAGACGGCGCGATTTTCGGCCAGAAATTCCAATAACTCCGACCAGTGAAAAGGCAATGAAAGGCGCTGTGCAAAGCGCTCCAGCGTCCAGGCGAGACCTTCCATACTTTGGTACAGATGCAAAAACTGCCCAGCCATCATGTCGGGCCAGCGCTGCTGTAGACGCTCGGGCATCCAGACCTGCTGAGCATGTAAACCGGCATAGGCCCATTGGGCAAAATGCTCAAATTCCACCTTATCGAGTACCTGCTCCCATAAGCTGCAGAGCAGGTGGTCGTACACAATATCGGCCACTGGAGCGGAAAAACGCCCAGCAAAAGGCCGTAAGCGTTGTATGCTACTCTTCATCGCTGGAGCATGCTCTGTGTGAGCGTCAATAAAGCGGTGCAACTGAATGCCCAACTGCACGGGCCGGGGGAAGTTCTTCCAAGTGCTGCCCTTCACGTAGTCGCCAATAAAATTGCCGATGAGCAACCCTTCGTTGGGGAAAGATAGTAGGCAATGGGCAACGTGATTCATGTGGGTACTGGAAGCGCGCGTTTTGTCTACCGGTGGGCTACGCAAAGATGGCTTTTTGGCTGAACTTTGCCCCAAGTCTTCTGCCTAAGATAAGGCAACACGGCTGAGGCTTTGCCAAATAATCAACCATTTATGAACACCAAATTAGGCTTAAAACTGCCCACTGACCCGCGTTGGGTCAATCTGGCTGAAATGGATCTAGGCGAAATCCTGACCGACCACGCCTATTGCGAGCAAAAGGCGGCTACCTCGTGTATTTCCCTTATCCAGGCCTTTCCGGAGCGCACCGAACTGGTTGAAGCACTGGCGCCGATAGTTACCGAAGAATGGGGGCACTTCCGCATGGTATTGGCGGAGTTAAAGAAGCGCTCTTTGCCTTTAGGCCGTCAGCGCAAAGATGAATACGTGAATGCTCTCCTGCAGTTCCAAAAGAAGGGAGGAACCCGCGACGAGGCGCTGTTGGAGCGGCTACTGACCTGTGCCCTCATTGAGGCGCGCAGCTGCGAGCGTTTTCGTTTGTTATCGTTGCATTGCGCTGAAGAGGCGTTGCGCGACTGGTATTACAAATTTATGGTGGCGGAGGCTGGACACTATCGGCTTTTTCTCGACCTGGCCGAGCGTTACTTTGGCCAGGAGAAAACCTGGCAGCGATGGCAGGAATACCTCAACTACGAGGCTGAGGTAATGAAAAACCTGCCCGTTCGGGGCGACCGCATGCATTGACCCTCTCCTACCCTACTACACTGCTGCTCGTGCGGCGTAAAGCGCATCTAACAGGAACTTGACGCCCCAGTTCGGGTATCGCCCGCGCAGGTACGGTCCCCACCCAGGCACTGAGCCAGGCAAAGCGCCTCGCGTGCCTGGGTGGGAACCCTGGCACTGGTGCTCTATCGCGCGGTCGAGCGTCCAGTCTGCCCATTGGTCAAAGGCAGGATCTGATACATCGTTGCCTATGGCGCGAAAGAGGCAGCTCAGCTGGGCATTGCCCACAGGACTGGTAAAGGAATAGTCGCCCGTCCACCCTTCGCGATAGCGTCCAGCTATGCGGCCTTGTTGCGCTATGATTCCTTGAAGCGAGCGGCAGGAAGTAAGCACTTGTTGCTGGATGGTCTTTTCTTGAAAGTATTGGGCAGCGTCCCACAGCCCGTGTAAAGCATAGGCGATGGTGTGAGTAAAAGCCCAAGGGCCTGGTTTCAGTCCAGCGTTGGCTAACGTGCCATCGGGCCGAAAGAAGCCCGCGTAGTAATGAAGTGCCCGCTGTAGTGGCTCTCGTCCTTCGGGTTGTTGCAAGCGCTCCGCCGTGCGCAAAGCCGCCGAAACGGCATAGGCGTGGTAAACGGGCACAAAGTCAGATACATACAAACCGTGTCGCCATGCACCGTCGGGTTCTAAGCGCGAGAGCAGCCAGGCCAGCCCTCTATGCGCCGACGCGCCAGCGGTAGCCTCATCGGTCAAATGCGCTGCTAAGGCGGAGAGCCCATCGGCTATCATGGCCGTATTAAATACACTTGGGCGGTTTCCGCCCACCATACCCCCTGTCCAGAAGCCCTCAGGTTGCTGCAGTTCTACCAGCCACCGGCCGAACCGACGTGCTAACAAGAACAATGCCTCATCTCTGCGCAACCGCGCCCACGCCAGCAGAGACGGTATCAGGTAACCTGTCGTTTCTGGATACGGCTTTGACCATCCCCAAACAACGGAGTAGCTGTGCGCCGAACCCTTGCCGCCGCAGGCACTGTTGCTACGAAAAAGCCACGCCAGCGCCATCTCTGCGCTGCGCTCATAGGCCGCCTGCGCTGATAGACGTGTCAACGGAAGATGAAGTACATCAGCACCATCAGAGCGAGGGCAGCGCCCACAACTATCAGCAGGAATTTCCGCATTTCGTCCTGCCCTTTGGTGTTCTGACGTTGCTTGAAAAGTCGCTGTTTCGTTGCCATAATCGCGCAATTTTTAAAAAGACAAATGGTAAGCCCCCTGAGCACGCCCCGTGCCTGCTGCTCTAAGACAGCCCTTGTTCCCGAAACAGGCGATTGAGCCACCGCAGCATGGCAAAAAGCACAAGCGCCGCTAAAGAGAGCAAGGCAAAGTTAACCCAAAAGAAGGCTGCTTTGTGGTCATAGCGGTCCCACATAGTGGCCAAAACGCCACTCAATTTATTGCCCATGGATGTAGCCAGCTGCCATCCACCCATCATTAGCCCGGCAATGCGCGCCGGTGCCATTTTCGATACCATAGACAACCCCATCGGACTCAGGCACAGCTCGCCTACCGTAATGACAGCGTAAGTGCCAATAAGCCACCAAGACGACGCTTTGTATGCGCCGTTATGGCAACTGTATACCGCCGCCACGGTCACCAACGTAGAGAGCGCCGAAATGATCAGCCCCCAGCCGATTTTTGCTGGTGTCGTTGGCTCGCGACGCCTTCGCCGCAGCCAGCCAAAAAACCAAACCACCAACGGCGTCAGTATGATCACAAAAAAGGGATTGACGGACTGGAAAATCTCGGTGGACACCAGCGATATCGAGCTACCCAGCGGTGGTCGCTCTGGTTCCGCCACATTGAGGAAGTAGGGATGTATGCCTTCTGCTTTGATTATCTGCTTTGTTTGAGGGTCTTTTTTTGTGCGAAATTGAGAGTCATACACAGCATATTCGCTGCGCTCGTATTTCACCTCTTGCACCATCCCCAAAGCGCGCGCGGGCTTTTCCATCCAGGTGGGAATGGAGCGGTCGGTGTAAAACTCTGCCCAGGTTGTGAGCGCTGTGCCGTTTTGCTTAAACACCGCCCAGAAAACGATGACCACGGCGTAAATGGCCAAGAGCGCTTTAATACGCGG
>Ga0209381_1005417_pt1 | contig 10422 bp, 10 predicted proteins | sample DewCreD2012metaG_FD_184111 | JGI IMG/M metagenome (GOLD analysis project Ga0209381, IMG submission 184111) | Hot spring sediment bacterial and archeal communities from British Columbia, Canada, to study Microbial Dark Matter (Phase II) - Dewar... ...
ACTGGTGGCCGCCATCCAGGCGCTCGCCACCGGAGGGAAGCTCCCGGTGGTTGCCGCCGCGCGCAGAGTGGGGTAAATTGTGAGGCTACCGAGAGTCGCAACTTTCAACGCGGGTCCGGGCAATCTCCCGGCTTCGCGGTAGAGCGTATACACCCGGTGATGCGTGGCCATGAACGTGTATGTCCCCGGCACCGTGTACCCTACCCCCTGCGGATAGAACACCTCGTCCGCCGGCAGCATGCCCTGCGTCATCTGCTCGCCGAAAGGCAGATAGTCCAGACACCGCCGCTCGGCGCCGGTCGAACTCGTCACCAGCCGCGTCGAGCCCAGATGGTCCGCCGTCAAGTACTCCGTGCCCACCGGGTCCGCCGTCCCGCCGTATTCCGCCGCCAGCCGCCCGAAGGCGTCATAGACCATCACCACCGACCCCTTCTTCACCCGCCGCCCTTCGCCGTCGTAGACGTAATTCGTCGTCACGCTGTTCAGCGTGCTCGACACAAGCCGGCTCTCGGCGTCGTAGGCGAATGTGAAGCCCCCGATCGCCGTCTGATTGCCGGCAGCGTCGTACGTGATGCCAAGTTGCGGGTTCACGAGCTGGTTCTTCGCATTGAACCACGCCGGCGAGGCCGGCGTGAAGCTGCCCGGCGCCCAGCCGGCGCCCGTCGACCACGACGGCACATACAGGTTGCCACGTTCAATTTCCACCGCAGGCTCATCAGGCCCTGAGCGCCCTCGGGCCTGCTGCATAACGATAATTCAAGAAATGTCTCAAAAAATCAGGGACGGTACACGCAGTGCTTTAACTGGAGCATCCCAAACTATGGGGCTCTCTCAATGATGCCGTCGAGCCTGGCGGCTAAGCGATCGCACCAGTGCAAGTGACCAGGCCAGGTTTCATCCAACAACTGCTTGCGTTCCGTGTCGAACGTATCAATCGTGCACTCAAGCCTCACGGTCAGATGCCGCCTCAAAAAGATGATGGTCGCCGACCCGCGGTGAGCTGCACTGTACACCAGCTCGCCGATCGGAAGGCCAGTCAAAGAGCTCCGCCGAAAGGCAATTGGAAAACTGGCTAATTCCCGTACAAAGAAATTCTCGGCCCGCTCGAGAGACGCAGCCGGCGTGACTCGAAGAAACACGCTGCGCGTGGTTCGGACAGGACCGCGTTGCGCGAGGGTTTCGACCGTTTCCACATCGCGAAAGAGAGTTAGCGGCCGCCCTCGCTTGGCCAGTCTATCCACCACCCCGGGAGATTCTGTCAGGGCGGCGTACATTTCCAAGAAGATCTTACCGTCGTCTTTCGGCATGCTGGACGCCCGGATGAATCCTTCAGGCAAGTAGCGTTTCCGGTTTGCTTCGTGTTCCTTCGAAAATGGGCCGAACTTCGTGTAGGGCTCGATCTTCCGCCCACTCTGTGGCCAGACGGGCGTGTAAACCAAGAGCTGCGCTACAAACATCCACTGAAGGAAGATCAGGATGCGGGGTTTCTGAATGCTCTTCATCGGTTTTCTCCTGAGTCGTGTCTCGAGTGGTACTGTCAGTACAGCTTCCCGGAAAGCGCAAACCATTGAATGACGGCATTCGAAGTAGAGAAGCGAGCTTCGACTGACATCGTCCCACCTGGTGCCAGAGATCCGGTCGGCGCTCCCAAAAGGAAGTAAGGCCATGCCCCTTCCCCGCCTGAAGCCTGCACCGTTCCCGTGCGGTTCAGCACGATTTCCGGCGGGAGATCTCGCAGCACAAGCTGCACCGGAAGCTCAATCGGAACAGATCCGATGTTGGTTATCGTCAGCGTGCTTCTCCAATAACCGCCCGCTGGATCCCATTCCAGGGCTGTTGCCGTGAGCATTACGGTATCAGGGCTCAACTCGACTGGACACGGGCCCACCGCAACCTGAAACGTCTTGCCGTAGGTTTGTTGCGGTGTAAGACCCTGAAAAGCCGCCGACAGGTATGCTGCAAAAGTCAGATCGAAAAAGTTCGTTCCTTGCCCTGGGTATTGTAAGTCCCAAGCTGTATTATGGCCGTCATCATAATAAATAGTGCAAGGGTGCTGGTCTGACTCTCCCAACACAGCCTTAACTGAAATGTCATAAACCCAGGATCCTCCGGCGAGAGCCGGCAATTGATGCCAGTTAAAGCAATCGACAAATCCTTTTGCGGAGTCTCCTGCGTGCTGTTGCGCCCTAGTCACTATAAGGGCTCCTAGCTCCACATTCCGGAAATACAGCGGATGCACCGCCAATCCCTGCGAGGCGGCCAAGGCAGCATGAAAATTGGCGTTATCGGCGCAAAGGATCCTGATCGGTTGTGAATCCGCGAGTCTCTCCAGCAGAAGACTCATAGGAAACTTCTGGAATTCATCTGCCCACAAGGCGCAAGTAACTCTTCTCATCGGATCATATATGTACGGTGCCTGCGGCTGAAAGAACCGGAACCGGGCCGCCGTCTGTTCCAGCCACCGCGAGTAGAAGACCCCATCCGCCAGGCGCTGGGCGAGCTGCCGCTCCGTCTGTGAAGCGCCCGTCCCTGCCGAGAGGTTTGCCGACAACTCCAGCACCTTAGCCCAGGGGATCTGCATGGGCGCGACCGGCTCGCGGTAGAGCGTATACACCCGGTGATGCGTGGCCATGAACGTGTATGTCCCCGGCACCGTATACCCCACCCCCTGCGGATAGAACATCTCGTCCGGCGGCAGCCGGAAACTCACAAGCTGCCATTCAATCCGCAGGTCCGACGCGGCCACCTCCGATGGGGGCCCGCTTGACTCCATCTCCACTTCAACAGGTTGGCACGTCTCCCGGTCAAACGCCACGGTCCGCGGCGGAATCTCTCCGTACGGGCTGCTGCTGCCATTGGGCAGCCGAATGAGACCGCGGACGACGGCAGACTCCCACTCACACGGCGCCCAGAGCCGCACCTTGGCCCTCAAAGGGCGGCCGGCCACAAAGGCCGCGGGAGCGGAAGTCTCCGCATCGTACGGCGCGGAACTCGGCTTCTTCTCTTTTGTCATCCGCCGCCACTCCGGTTTCTCGATGTCGGTCTCCCCGTCGATCCGCAACGTCACGCCCTCCGTCCCGCCAGGGGCGTAATCGAAGGTGATGGCCTCGACCAGCGGTTCGATGCCGCTTTGACCAAACGCATCCAGCACCGCATACGGAGCGCTCACCCTGCCTTCCAGAGCCAACCGCAGGGTCAAGGGAACGGCGCCTTGCTCCGTGTAACCGGCCACGCTGAGGACTTCGTTGCTCGACCAGAGGCAGCTTCGCGACCCGTAGTCTCCCGTCACGCATTGCCATCCGCTCTGGCTAGCAGGCGTCACGGCGCCGGCGGATCTGCGGACTTCTGTGTTCCCGGCAGTCAGAGCCAGGTCGTAATCGATGGCGCAAGCCGGATCGGCCGGGTTCTGCTGGCAGAATGCTGAAAAATGAAAGACCCAGACGACGAACAAATGAACTTGCTGCGTTCCCTGGGGGATGGTGGCCACCGTGCACGCTTCATTCCGCGCGCCTCCCGGCACTTCACCGCCAACGGAATTCACAACCGTTGCCAAGGGCAGGCTCGGGTCGGCCGTCCCGCATTCGGATCCCGACAACCGCGAACCCGTCCGTTTAACAGAAGATGCGCGGTGTGACAACCACGCAGGCAGGATTCGGTCCACTCTGAACTCGGCAGGACCAGGTTGAGCCGCAGCCTGCGGCAGGGGAAATCCAGCGAAGATGAAGAAGCTCAAGGTAGCCGAAATCTTCAACCATTTAGGAGCACTTCTCGGCACGCAAATCATGGGTTCAGAATGCATATTATTCCACCGAAATACAATCGGGCAAATGGCTGCCAGAGATGCTAAGGGCAACGTCGTACCGTGAAGGAATGATAGATGGCGTAATAGCGCGCAAGTAGCTCGATCGGCAAGAGGTCTTGCACAGCTGTAATCCGTCCGTAGCGGCGGGCGGAAGGCAGCAAAGAGGTGCTGAAGGGGGACGTGCGGCGCAATCAGCGCAGATGCGGGAGGCGAACTGCGGGGCAGGGGGGGACGGGATTTGCGTTTCGGCGCTTTTCAGGCCGGTGAGGCAGAAGCGGTCACGCACTTCAAGCGGTGCTAAACGGATCTGGCCGCCTTGTACCCGCTCAGCCGGACTCGTCAACCCGGCAAGGGCAGCAGCCGCAGGGCGCCGCCCCAGTTGCTGAAGCGGCTCATGCTGCGCGTCAAGCGCAGAATGAGATGCCTGGCATGCCGCACCAGTTTGCCCGGGGTGTTGAAGATCAGAAACCGCAGCCGCTTGGGCCGCGCCGCGAGCAGTTCGGCCGGCAGCGCCAGACGCTTCAGCGCCGTCAGCACATTGAAGGTCAGCACCGCGAAGCGGAACCAGGCGGCGTTGGCCCCGAAGCGGGCGCACGGCAACACTCCGCCAGCCAGCTCGTTCTTGATCACCGCGTGCGCCGCCTCGATCGAACCGGCCTTCTCGCGATGCCACTCCAGCAGCCGCTGCGGCTTCCAGTCCCACAGATTGGTCCGGACCGCGAAGTACTTCACCGCCTCCCCGCCAGAAAACAGCTCGCCCTGCTTCTTGCGGATCCGGATGGCGATCGTGCGCAGCGGCTCGCGGTAGTGGTTCTCCGCCGTCTCCTCGAGGAAGTAGTCCACCTGCGCGCACTCCTTGATCACCTGGCTGTCCTCGGCATAGGGCTGCCAGCGCTCCTCTGGCGTGGCCAGAATCTCTGCCCGCAACGCCGGACTCATCCGCGCACTGACGGCAAAGCCGATGAATCCCTGCGGCCCGCCCTGCCGCCACGCCCGCATGCGGCACGTCGGTCAGCAGTAGTGGCGGTCGGCACGATTGATGCTGCGGAGGAATCATCGCTCGCAGGTCGGAGCCAGGCAATGCGCGCACATGACGATGCCGGCGACCGCGCGGGCCAACTGCTGCCAGTTCGCATCGATCAGCAGCATGGTGCAGTAGCGGAGGACGATCTGGCCGCCGTGATAGCCAGCCATGTGAGCTGTTTCTTGCCGACATCACGGTGCGTTGTCCGGTCACACCGTCGGACGCTCTCGCTGGCTCGAATTCGGCACGGGCAAAACCGAGGAACGTGGCGTTCTGGGAAGCGCGTCCTGCTGATTTTGAGTAGGCCATTGCCCGTCAATCACTTGCAGCGCCTCTCTCTGCCCCGAAATCCCCTTTGTTTGACTTGGGGAGCCAATCCTTTCTCCCGCAACGGTTTCCCCGCAGTTTGTTGACGGCGTGGCCCCGTCTCCGAGTCCCCATCTGGCCGTGGTTTCGCGCGTTCCGGGTCTCTCCGTTTGTCTCCCGTTTCCCGCTTGGGGTGCCAACCCTGTGCCCGGAAACGCCCCTCGAAAGCCCTTTTCTCTCGTTCTCCGTCCCAAACCAGGAGTTGGTTAACAGCATCGCGGGGGTTGTCCAACCCCAGGCCGGACGTTCCGAAACTGGGCCGCGAATGTAGTTAACGGACACGGCAACACGCCGCGTCGATCCCTTCCACCAGACGGCGGCTCGACCGCAGAGCGGAGATCGTCGTGGGTGGTCATTTCTGAACCGCGCAGCTTGCCTTCGGGCTGCGCGGGCAAGGAGACCGCTCATGCGCGAACGCGATGCTGCGCTCGATCAAGCCATTCGCGAGGTCGCCGCCATCCTCGGCGATGCGCTCGTCCGCCTGCTCTTCCCCACTCCTCCCGCCGGGCAAGTTGACTTCCCGGAGATAGAGAGCCCTCATGGAACTGCTGGTTAACGCCATGAAGACTGAGACCGAAATCCGAGAAGAGATCGAGGCTCTCCGCAACCTGACCACGGCGCAGCTCAAAGAGAAGTACCGCGAGGTGCTCGGCGAGGAGTCCCGATCCAATCACAAGCAGTTCCTGTTCCGCCGCATCGCCTGGCGCATCCAGGCCAACGCGTGGGGCGGCCTGTCCGAGCGCGCCCGTCGGCGCGCGCTCGAGATTGCGGACGACGCCGATCTCCGCATCCGCGCGCCCAAGAACTTCCTTCGGGAACCACTCGACGACGGCCGGAACATGGAGGCGCGCCTGAGGCCGTCGCTCGACCCGCGGTTGCCGCTGCCCGGCACGCCGCTCATTCGCCGCTACCAGGGCAAGGACATCGTCGTCCACGTCCGGCCCGATGGCGGGTTCGAGTGCAACGGCAGAATCTACACGTCGCTGAGCCGCGCGGTGACGGAGGCGACGGGCACGCGCTGGAACGGCTTTGCCTTTTTCAACCTCGGCCACCGGCCCGGAGTGAAGCATGGCGAACGGGAATAACGGCAACGGCGCACCCAAGCCGGTCCGCTGCGCCATTTACACCCGGAAGTCCACCGACGAGGGGCTGAACCAGGATTTCAACTCCCTCGATGCGCAGAGGGACGCCGGCGAGGCCTACATCCGCAGCCAGGCCGGCGAGGGCTGGACGCTCCTGCCCGACCAGTACGACGACGGCGGCTACACCGGCGCCAACATGGACCGCCCGGCGCTGCGCCGCCTGCTGGCGGACATCCAGGCCAGGAAGGTCGATTGCGTGGTGGTGTATAAGGTGGACCGGCTCAGCCGCTCCATCCGCGACTTCGCCAAGATCATGGAGATCCTGGAGAAGCACGGCGCGACGTTCGTGTCGGTCACGCAGCAGTTCAACACCACCACCTCCCTCGGCCGCCTCACACTCAACATCCTGCTCTCGTTCGCGCAATTCGAACGGGAGATCATCAGCGAGCGCACGCGCGACAAACAGATTCTGGCGCGCAAGCGCGGCAAATGGACCGGCGGCCATGTGCCGCTGGGTTACGACCTTGTGGACGGCTGCCTGGCCGTCAATGAAGAGGAGGCTGCCCGCGTGCGCCAGATCTTCGAGTGGTACCTGGGAGGCCACTCCGTCCATGGCATCGTGGCGAAATGCGAGGGCCTCGGTTGGCGCAACAAGCAGTGGGCCACCAAGGAGGGCAAGACGTTCGGCGGCCATCCCCTGCGGAAGTGCCACATTTACACGATGCTGGCGAATCCGCTATACGCTGCGCGGATCCGTGCCGCCGACGAGATCGCAGCCGCTGCCCACCCCAGGATCGTCGACGACAACACCTTCGACCTGGTCCAGCAGAAGCTGAAGGAGAACACGCGGAATCCCGGCGTCGGGCGCGGGCCGAGGGTGGAAGCCCTGCTGCGCGGCCTGCTCTACTGCGCGGCTTGCGGTTCGCCAATGTCGCCGAGCTACTCGTCTCGCCAGAACCGGCGCTACCGCTACTACGTGTGCCTTCGCGCCATGCAGCGGAACGGGGACGGGTGCACAACGCGCGCCGTGTCCGCGCCGGTGGTCGAGGAGGCGGTCATCGAGAGCGTCCGGCGGTTCGCCATGCAGCCCGAGGTCGTCGAAGCGATCGCCCGGGCGGCGCGCCAGCGGTTGACTGAGGAACTGGGACGGCATCGCGAGGAGTTGAAGGCCCTCAATGTCCGCGTCCGGAACGCCAGGTCGCAACTCGTGCGCGCGAAGAACCTGGACGCCGACCGGGAGGCCGCACTCCGCGACGTCGTTTCGTCGGGAGAAGCCAAAGCGGAGCAACTGCGCGGCCTGGTGGAGCGCGGCGAACGGCTAAGGTTCGATGACCAGATGGTGCGCCAGCGCATGGCGACGTTTGACGAGGTCTGGCAGACCATGCCGATCCAGCAGCAGGCGGCGCTGCTGCGCCAGTTGATCGAACGGGTCGGCTACGACGCCCGCGGCGACAAGGTAAAGGTCACCTACAACTCGAACGGTATCCGGGAGTTCTGCAAAGGAGCGACAAAGTGAAGGACCGCTGCGAAGATGAGATCCCGCTCAAGTGGCCGGCGCGCCAGGCGGCAGGCAGGCCGAAGAAGACCGCGGCTGCTGCGCCACCGCGCATTCCACGGATCACCCGCCTGATGGCGCTGGCGATCAAGTTTCAGGACATGATCGACCGCGGAGAAGTGAAGGACTACGCGGACCTGGCGCGCCTGGGCTTCGTGACGCGGGCGAGGGTCACGCAGATCATGAACCTGTGCCTGCTCGCACCGGACATCCAGGAGGAGATTCTTCTCGGATTCGCGGACGAATACAGGTGCGAATCGGCGCTACGGCGAATCACCAGATTCAACCTCTGGCCCGACCAGCGAGCCCGATGGGGAGGCCGGAGGTAGCCGTGGGTGCCGTTACAGCCTTCGACATGAGTGTTGCGCGCGTAATATCATGGCCATCTTGGACCCATCGCGCCGAAGCAGAGGCATCTGTTCCTGTTTGGCAGGTGTGGTTCGAGCGAATGGCCATGGGCGCATACAATCCGCCAGTCGTCTTCACTCGGCTTCCGGCTTTCACGCTTGCTGGCCTTCTGCCGCCGTACTGCGGCAGCGATCCAACACAGCAGCTGCTGCTGGCACCCTATCCCACAACGGTGGAAGTGGTCGCGAACCACATGGGCGGGACCCCTGCCAGGAACCAGATTCTGCAAGGGTTTCTGGCATTTCGTCAAGCTCTCAATCAGGCCGGGCTCTGTGACGGATTCCAATGGATCGATGGCAGCTTTGCCGAGGCTATCGAGTTGCGAGAGCGTCGTGACCCACGGGATCTCGACGTCGTCACCTTTTTCCGGCGCCCGCCGCAAGTCCGTAGCGATGACGACTGGCTGGCATTTTTCCACGCAAATACAGCGCTTTTCGATCCGGCTGCGAACAAGCAGCAGTTTCTCTGCGACACGTATTTTGTAGACCTGGACCTGGACCCAATGAGCATCGTGGCTCAGGCCCGTTATTGGTATGGTCTCTTCTCGCACCGGAGAGTGACCGGCGAGTGGAAAGGCATGTTGGAGGTTCCTCTTCAGGTCACGGCTGCTGATGCCGCGGCCGGAGCTGTCTTGGCTCCAGGAGGCGCCCGATGATTCGCAAGATTGAGCGGGATCAGTTGGCCGCCGAGATCGCTTCTCTCGAAGCGATGCTCCAAGCTCTGCCTACGAACGACCCTGTCGGACGCCTCGGCTTTGAATCCCGTCTGCGGGAGCTACGAGCGCGACTGGAAGCCGTGACGGCTGACGAGGAGCGGCGGGCTGCTGTGGCTCTCTATTTCGGCGGCGAGCCTGTCATCGGCAGCCGAGGAATCCGCGCCGATTTTGGCTCGGCGATGATCGCCACCTATCAGGATCTCGTCGCCAAGGTTTGGGCGACTCTTCAAGGCGGCACTTTGCCGCTCAGGGGCCAGATTAGAGACCGGGATGCCGCGCAGCTTCACATCACAAGTCTGGTTCACGGCTCGGTCGGGTTTCTGCTGGAAGAGATCGACGAGCGGGGGGAACCACTCTTTCCGACACCCGTCAAGGAGGCGACGCACAAGGTCACTGAGTACATGGAGCAGTTCACGGCCGAGGATGACCAGCCGTTCAACAGGATGGTGGAGGAGATCAATCCCCGCATCTTCGCGTCACTCCGGGAGTTCTTCAGGTGTGTGCACAAGGAGCACGCGGTCTTTCGTGTGGTGGAAGGCGAAACAGACAGGACCTTCGATGAACGTGCCATCGAGCGGGCGTACACCCGCGCCGAGGCAACCGAGATTGAGGAAGAAGACATCCCTGTCGAAGGTGAACTGATCGGGGTCGTGCCCTACGCCCGCCGTTTCGAGTTCCGAACTTCGCCCGGCAACGAACTGATCTCGGGGAAGGTAGCGGAGAGTTTTAGCGAGGCGTATCTTGAGCGGATTCATCGCGAGAGGATCGTCGGTCAGAAATGGCAAGCTGTCCTTCGAAAGCGAGAAACCAAGAAGCCGGGGAGACTCATTGAGAGCTTTATCCTGCTCGAAATCAGGGAGTTACATAATCCGAATGAACGGAATCCTGATTAGGCACTTGACCTGTCACATGATTTGTCACATGATCGGGTCATGTCCAAAGGCCCACCCGTTGCCTTCGCCACCCTTGTAAGAGATCTACGCCAACGTCTGAACCTCTCCCAGGAGAAATTCGCCGCTCAGCTCCGTGTGTCTCTGCCCACCGTAAGCCGTTGGGAAAAAGGGAAAACCGAGCCGGACGGGGCGGTGCGGCACGCGGTGACCGAATTTGTGAAGTCTCTCGGGCCGGATTTCACCGATCTCTACGCCCGCCTGGCTGGGGATGATGTGGAGGCTGTCCGCGTGGCTCCTGCCCGGCCGGCTCGACGTGGACGGCGCAAGCAGGTGCCCGAGTCTGTCCCTCCCGCCAACAGCAACGGCCAGCTGATGGACAACCGGTCCATGGAAACGCTGCTGTGGAAGGCGGCCTGCTCCATTCGCGGCGAGAAAGATGCCCCGAAGTTCGCTCGTGTAACATCCTTTCTGTAAATTCGGTTTGATTCGGGAGCGGCAGGAGCGGTGGCCGTGATGACGGCAAGGACGGGCAGTGGATTTGTTCCGGGACGGAGCGGAGGGGCGCGCCGGGCGGCGC
>Ga0209381_1005421_pt1 | contig 10402 bp, 6 predicted proteins | sample DewCreD2012metaG_FD_184111 | JGI IMG/M metagenome (GOLD analysis project Ga0209381, IMG submission 184111) | Hot spring sediment bacterial and archeal communities from British Columbia, Canada, to study Microbial Dark Matter (Phase II) - Dewar... ...
ACAGGATTGATCACTATCTGGGAAAAGAAACTGTTCAGAACCTGTTGGTTACAAGATTCTCCAATGGCATATTTGAGCCGCTCTGGAACCGCAATTTTATTGATAAGGTCGAAGTAACAGCGGCGGAAAATCTGGGTGTGGAAAACCGTGGCAGATACTATGACAAAGCCGGAGCTTTGCGGGATATGGTTCAGAATCATCTGTTACAGCTCACCGGAATCATTGCCATGGAGCCCCCCTCATCGATGGATGAGGAAGCGATCCGATCGGAAATTGCCAAAGTCTTCAACTCTATTAAACGATACAAGGAAGAAGAAATTGAAAAGAACGTCATTCGCGGGCAATACGTCAGTTCTTTTATCCGGGAAAATCCCGTAAAGGGGTATCGCGAAGAACCGCACGTAGATCCCAACTCCCGCACTGAGACATTTGTAGCGCTTAAGATGTACATTGATAACTGGCGATGGGCCGGTGTGCCCTTTTATATACGCACCGGAAAAAGAATGCCCACGCGGGTAACCGAAGCAGTTATTTATTTCCGGTCAGCACCTCTGGCCTTGTTTAGCGGAGAAGAGCAGAACATGACCTTGCGGCATAATCAGCTCATCCTCCGCATTCAGCCTGACGAAGGAATCCTGGTCAGGTTCGGGATGAAAGTCCCGGGAGCTGGTTTCAGGGTAAAGGAAGTTAATATGGATTTTCATTACAGGGATCTGGCCGACATCCGGCTCCCCGACGCCTATGAACGGCTTCTGTATGACTGTATGATGGGCGATCCTACCCTTTACACACGAGGAGATACGCTGGAAGCAGCCTGGAAATTTATTGATCCCATCCTTGCTTTCTGGAACGATAACCGGGATGCAAAACTTTACGGTTATCCGGCGGGCACGTGGGGACCCGAAGAGGTAAACAGCCTTTTCAACTCTCCCGGAGAATCCTGGCGATACCCATGCCGGAATCTTTCTGACAGCGATAATTACTGTGAACTATAATACGGAATCATTATGAAAGTTTCAACCCCCTTTGGTGAATTCAGGGTTCATAAAAATCAAAATGAACTGGCATTTGAATTCGCCCGTTTTTTTCAGGATCTGAGCGCTTCTGTCATTGCCAGAAAAGACGTAATGAATATTGCCCTGGCAGGAGGGAATACGCCCAAAACAGCATATGGTGTATTGAGCGATTTCTACCGGAACAAAATTGAATGGAACAAAATACATTTCTTCTGGAGCGATGAACGATGTGTAACTCCTGATCATCCGGAATCCAATTATCTGATGGCAAAGGTTTATCTTCTTGATCAGCTTCCCATTCCTGAAGGCAATGTACACAGGGTTTTCGGTGAACAGGACCCGGGGGCAGAAGCCGTACGGTATGGCAATCTGATACAACGTCTTGTGCCGCAGGTTTCCGGAGTTCCCATTTTCGATCTGATTATGCTCGGAATGGGCGAGGATGGCCATGTAGCATCTATTTTCCCGGATCAGATTTCTTTGTTTGACCACACATCCCTCTGCGCTGTTGCAGTTCATCCATCTACAGGTCAGAGGAGAATTACCATGACGGGGAAACTGCTGAAGAATGCACGCAATATAACAATTATGGCAACGGGAAAAACGAAAGAAGGGGTTCTGAACGATCTGCTCAACAATCCTGACAAGGGCTCCCTTTATCCCGTATCCCGGCTTCGTGAAGGAAAAGGGAAAATCACCTGGTTTGTTGACCAGGAAATTTTCCCGGCCTCTCTTCTGAACACAACACACTGATTTTCCCAAAAGGAAGCCTTTCTTATTTCGTATCTTTGCGCCGGTTTTTGCATGGTATCATGAAGAAAAAAGTCATTGTCGGACTCTCAGGCGGGGTTGATTCAAGTGTTGCGGCACTGCTTCTGAAACAGGAAGGGTACGATGTAACCGGTCTGTTTATGATCAACTGGAAAGATACCACCGGCACCCTGGCAGGCGATTGTCCGTGGAAAGACGACCTTTTGTTTGCCGAAATGGTGGCACGCAGGCTGGAAATTCCTTTTCTGACGGTTGATTTTAGTGAAAAATACAGAGAAAGGGTTGTGGATTATATGTTCTCTGAATATTCAGCCGGCCGCACCCCTAATCCGGATGTACTGTGCAACCGTGAAATCAAATTTGAACTGTTTCTGCAGAAAGCCCTCGAAGAAGGAGCCGACTATATTGCCACAGGCCATTACTGCCGTAGGGAACCTTTGGCGGAAAATCCGCAGATAGTGCGGCTGCTTGCAGGTATTGACAAAAACAAGGATCAGAGTTATTTTTTGTGTCAGCTTCATCAAGAACAGCTTGCCCGTTCCCTGTTTCCTCTGGGAAACCTGACCAAGCCAATGGTACGGGAGATGGCGCGGACGCACAAATTGCCCACAGCCGAACGAAAAGATTCCCAGGGCATTTGTTTTATAGGGAAAGTCGATCTGCCTGCCTTTCTTCAGCAGAAACTGGAGCCCAGAGAAGGTAAAATCATTGAAATACCAGCCGATGCACCTGTATATAGTGCAAATGAAAATCAGGAAGACCCTGAAGTTTTGGTTGCTCCATATCATTATACACCAGAGATGGGGAAAATTGCCGGAAAACACAGGGGAGCATGGTTTTATACCATTGGTCAGAACAAAGGCCTTAATATCGGTGGCCGGCCTAAGCCCTCGTTCGTTATTGCTACCGATCCTGTCAATAACATAATCTATACGGGAGTCGGCGATGATCATCCCGGTTTGTACCGCAAAGGCCTCCGAATAGCATCCCGTGATATCCACTGGGTTCGCCCTGACCTTATGCCAGAACAACCCTGTACCCGGGATTATCTGGTGCGCATCCGATACCGCCAGCCATTGCAGGAAGCCAGAATTGTATTCAGTACCTCAGCAGCTTACATTCTTTTTAAAGAAAAACAACGTGGAATAACTCCCGGACAGTTTGCTGCCTGGTACGAGGGAGAGGAAGTTATCGGATCAGGAGCAATCGCTGAATGAACTCTCTTATATTAGGCATGAAAATCAAACAGGAGGGCAACAAACTGCCCTCCTGCACACATCATTAATAATTAGGTTGGCATAGCAGTGGCTATGTGCCTGGTTGTAATATATACAAATAACTAAGCTCCTACCCTAAATGGTCAATTGTGTTTAATCCACATTACGCATGAAAAACCGCGCAATGTGCCGCAAGGGCCGCTTCCACTCCGTTTCAGCGGGGTTAACCCGGATGCCTGCCCTAAAGGCTATCCCACTGCGCATCAGTTCGATTTCGCTCCTGATGCGCAATCCGCCGCAAGGGCCGCTTCCACTCCGTTCCAGCGGGGTTAACCCGGATGCCTGCCCTAAAGGCTTTCCCACTGCGCATCAGTTCGATTTCGCTCCTGATGCGCAATCCGCCACAAGGGCCGCTTCCACTCCGTTTCAGCGGGGTTAACCCGGATGCCTGCCCTAAAGGCTGACCCACTGCGCATCAGTTCGCTTTCGCTTCTGATGCGCAATCCGGGTTTAATAGGTAAAGAAATTGTATTTTAACATTTTTTAACATTTAGCAGAGAAAAAAAACGAAAAAACCGTGTCACAAATTACCCTCTGGCGGATCTATATATAAAACATAGCCTCAACTTTTAAAAAGTTTATGTAATTATTTAATTATCAATGATATGAAAAAAACAGTATTGTTTGTTTTAAGCATGTATTCCTTTATATTGCTTAATGCGCAAATTAAAGTAGCAAGCAACGGTTACGTAGGGATTAACAATACCTCGCCTGGCTATAACCTGGATGTTTCAGGAACGGTGCAATTTAATTACAATAGTAGTTCAATCAGGTTTACAGGAAGCGAAATATATCCTTCAGGAAATGGAATATATCTGGGTAATTACAGCTACAGGTGGGCCCAATTATGGGCTGTACAACCATATTTTACATATCAACCGGTAATTCTTTCAGATGTTAATTTCAAGACTAACGTTAAAGAATTAACGGGACAGAATCTGAAATTGAAGATGCTCAGGCCTGTAAAATACGAACTGACAATTAAGGAAAACAACGTTGCAAATACTGCCCAGAATAATGAGCAATATGGTTTTATAGCACAGGAACTCATGGAGGTGTTTCCTGAAATAGTTGTACCTATGGGGGAAGGCGTTATGGGTATTCGTTACGATGAATTAATCCCCGTTCTTGTTCAGGCTCTTAAAGAACAACAGGCCGAGATTGAAATGCTAAAAGAAGAAATAATAAATATAAAGGCCGTAATGAAGTAAAAGATATTGAAAAATAATAAAAATTATGAAAAGAATTATACTGCTGGTTTTCATAAGTACTTCATTCATTTTTCATCTTTCTGGTCAGACAACATTTGCATTTACCTACGACGACTCGGGTAACCGTACGGATCGAACAATTTTGCTGCTGAAAAGCGCTGCTATTACCGACACCGGACCAGCACTACAGAAACCTGAGCAGGAACAGGAAATTGAAGAAAATATTGACTCTCATGTTATTAAAATTTATCCCAATCCTACAAAGGGTTCGTTAAATATTGAAATACAGCATACCAACGATAAAAAAGCACTGATAAGGCTTTATAATGTAAAGGGAAAAATGCTTATGGAAAAGTTTGTTATTGATCAAAATACAGTAATCGATTTGAATGGACAACCGGCAGGGATTTATATTCTGAATGTAATTATAGGAAACAAAGGAAAGGAATGGAAAATTATAAAGGACTGAAGGCAAAAAATTAATGAAAATTGGAAAAGACAGAATTATTATGAAAAATAAGTTCAGTTTTGCTTTATTTTTGCTCTGCTACATTCCTTTTTTTCTTTCAGCCCAAGAATTTGATATTGTTCTTTCTGCGCCGGAAACAGGAAATCAGACGCATGTTGCTCGCAATACTATTTTATTCGCACCGGGATTTTCCTATACGCCTAACGGAGGTACTATGACTGCCAATATTGAAAATCCTGTGGCAAACGGAAATATTGCATATAATAATATAACCGATCCTTCGAATCGTGAGTTGAATACATCATACCTTGTTGGTTCAACAAATGGTACGGTAAGTATTAACCCTATAGGAGGGTCAACGTATACAATACCATTGGATTTACCTTCCGGGGTTAACGGACTTAATCCCCAGCTATCGCTGGTTTATTCTTCCAACAGTTCCAACGGGCCTGTAGGTTGCGGATGGCAAATTGGAGGTATTTCAGTTATAAGCCGTTGCGGTAAAAATTTATATAACGATGGAGCAACCAGTGATATTGAATTGAATTATAATGACCGTTACACCCTTGATGGGCAAAGACTGATAACAACTTCCGGGGATTATGGAATGCATAATTCAACATATCAAACAGAGAATGATATTTTTACAAGGGTGGTTTCAGAAAATAGCCTGGGTAACGGCCCTGAGAAGTTTTATGCTAAAACAAAGAACGGACTCAAATACCTTTATGGTTTTGATGAAGACGGGCGACAAAGAATTGGGAGTTTTAATGAAGTTCTTAACGAACCTCTCCATCTCCACTGCCATGCGTGCGGCGCGACAAAGAATTGGGAGTTTTAATGAAGTTCTTAACTGGTATGTTACTGAAATTTCTGACTTATATGGAAACACAATAAACTATTCTTATCTCAAAGATAATAATGTAGTATATTTAGGCGAAATTTCTTATGGACCAAATACGGTTACATTTTATTACAAAGCACGGTATGATGTGATAATATCCTATTTTAAAGGTAATAAAATTATACAGAGGTTATTGCTTGACCACATAGATATAAAATACAATGGCACACTTATTAAGAAATATGAATTGAAATACAACGATATAAACGATAATTACAACAAGTTTTCTTTACTTAATGAAGTTGTGGAATATGGACTAAATAACAGCAGACTAAATTCGACTGTTTTCAGCTATATAAGGCCTGATGCTGTGAATATGTATCAAAGTATTTACGATCAAAATAATTTCTACATTACCTATAAATCTCTGCTTGTTGCAGGTGATTACAACGGTGACGGTAAAACAGATTTCTTGTGTATTCCTATTCCGGGCAGGGCAACATGGACCGGAGTAAAGGTATGTTACGGGGTTGGTAATGATGATTTTATCAATGGATGGTCAAACAGCAACATTAATATGGATTATTCACATATTGATGATATCAGGTCAATTGATTTAAATGCCGACGGGAAGGATGATATTCTAATTGAATATGAAATAAATGATGTTTCCTATTATTATGTAATGATATCCAATGGAAACTCAATGTCAGATCTTATAAGTTTTTACAATAATTCTGTTTTATGTTCAAGTATTGGGAAAAAATATCGTAAATATTTGCTTCAGGAAGATGATAATGAATTAAATGGCAGTGATTTTAATGGAGATGGTATAAATGATGTATTTATAAATGACAGGGACGGAAACTGGATAATCCTTTCATACGGAAATTCCGCGGGTGTAATTACGTATCCAACCAAAAATATATTGGGAACAGGTACCATAAGTACATTAAGTGATCATCTTATTTGTGATGATTTCAACGGGGACGGTAAATCTGATATATGGAGCTTTGAAACTTCAGGACTTAAAATTTATACATTCAATGGTTCTAATTTAAGCCAAATATATAGTTCTACATGGCCAACCAAAGACCACCATTTTACACTCGGTGACTTTAACGGTGACGGTAAAACGGATCTTTTTGTATATGGTTATAAAACATACGATTGGAATGATTGGCAAATAAGATTATCTACTGGAACTGATTTTGAAACGGTATACATTCCTCAAAAAAAGGCAAACCTTAAAAATGATTACGTGCGCCTTGGCGATTTCAATGGCGACGGAAATACTGATATAATGGCTTCATGTACCTCTAATAATAATACATACTTTTATATAAGCCGGTTTAAAGGTTCTGATTTTTATACCGAAACTATACTTGGCTACCCGATTGCAAAACATAACTATTTTCTGGGTGATTACAACGGAGACGGAAGAACTGATTTTATTTGCACTGATAGAGATAGTTCCTGGTGGAATGGTTACCAGTTGTACAAATCCCCGGGAAATACATCTGTACTGCTTGAAAAAACAGCCAACGGCTACAACCATTTAACACAAATTAGTTATTCAAAATTGTCGCAACCTTCTTCTAATTATACAAAAGGAACAGGCGCTGCATTTCCTGTTTTCGATTTTCAGGGGCCTCTGACTGTTGTAAGCAGAATAGTTTCTGACAATGGTATTGGAGGAAAAGATACTGTTAATTATACGTATGAAGGAGCAAAAATTCATCGGCAGGGAAAAGGTTTCTTATGCTTCTCAAAAATTACTTCTTTTGATGTAGCATCAGGTATAAAAACAGAAAATGTAACAGGCTATAATGCAACATACTTTTACCCACAGGCGATTTATTCTTATAAAAAGCTGAGTACGGGAAATGCATTTGAAACCGTATCAAATTCATGGAATCATATTATACTGGATGCTTCAAAGAAGAGAATCTTTCCATTTATCTCAACATCGACACAAACTAACGCACTTACGGGACACAGTATTACAACATCCTTTGTCTATGATAATTACGGAAATCCCACAAATATTACAAAAAGCTACAGTAACGGCGTAACTGAAACTACTGTTAATTCCTATACAAATACCATAAGTAATACCGATTGGCTTATCGGGAAGCTCGATCAATCAACTGTAACATACTCCAAACCAGGTGAAACGCCTATCAGCCGTACCGTTAGTTTTACGTATTATACTGACGGTATCCTGAAACCTGATTTTATAAAATATTATGAAAACACCAATTTATATTATTATAAAAATCATGATTACGACGGCCATGGCAATCTGATACAGTTATACGAATATGGAACAGGAGTTGGCAGCCGGCAAACAAATTATACATACGAAACCAATGGAATAAGAATTAAAACCGTAACAGATCCTTTGGGGCACGTAACTACAATGAATTACGACGCATACGGACGTCTTTCTTCCGAGGTGGATTACCTCGGGAATACTACAACATATACCTATGATAATTTTGGCCGGGTAGCTACCAGTACCCGTCCCGACGGATTTGTTGCTTCAACTTCCTACAACTGGGGGCTTACCGGGGGTCCGGCAAACGCCTGTTACTACATTCAGAATTCAGGTAATGACGGATCGCTTTCACAAACCTGGTACGACAAGTTGGGCCGTGAAATCCGTAACGATGTAAAAAGTTTCTCAGGTACAATGATTTATACAAATACAGAATATAACGCAAAAGGCAAAGTTTTCCGTGTATCAGACCCATATTTTTCAGGCGGCAGTGTTTCCTGGGCTGAAACTTATGCCTATGACAGCTATGGAAGAACAAACAGTATAACCCGCATTACAGGCAGAAATACTACATTCAGCTATCCGGGGGCTACTGTTACTGAAGTTACCGGTGGCAAAACGTATTCAAAAACCTACGGGCCTGATGGAACAATTGTGTCAGCTTCAGATAACGGTGGTACCATAAGCTATTCCTATTACCCCGATGGAAAAGTTAAAACAATCACTGCTCCCGGAGGTGTTGTTACCAGCATGGAATACGACATTGCCGGAAACCAGACCAAACTTGTTGATCCGAATGCCGGCACCATTAGCTACACATACAATGCATTTGGCCAGATTAAGACAATGACCAATGCCCGCGGACAGACAACCACCTGTAACTATTACGCCGATGGGCGGCCGTCAACTACCGTAAGCCCTGAAGGAACAACCAGTTACTACTATAATTCCGGCAAACAACTTATAGCTATATATTCACCTGGAGGGGTTAGCCGGAATATTACTTACGATAATCTTGAAAGGGTTACCTCCATCACCGAGAATATTCCGGGTTCTCCGGCTTTAACTACTACATTTGCCTATGACAGTAAGGGAAGACTAATATCCCGTACCCATCCATCCGGAATAACTGAAACTCTGCACTATAATGATTACGGCTATTTTTCGTATCTTGATCTTCCGGGATTAACACAGGCGTATTCGATTTCCTATATGAATGCCCGCGGCCAGCTAACAAGCGCAAAGTATAATTATGCTTTTGGAGTAAGTACAGGATACGATGCATTTGGCTTTCCTGTATCAACTACCGCTTCCATTTTTTCTAATTATTATTTTCAGAAATTTCAGTATGCTTTCGACCCGGTTACAGGGAACTTGTCGTGGAGGAAAGACCTGCTAAAAAACCTTACGGAAACATTCACTTACGACAACCTTGAACGTCTTACGGGAGTGAGTGGTCCTGCTCCCATGAACATTACCTATGCCGCCAATGGAAACCTTACCGGAAAATCAGACATTGGCACTGAGTTTTTATATGAAGCCACTGCAAAACCATATGCCCTTACCAGAGTTACCTGTACAACCGGGGCAATTCCTTCTGTCCCCCAGAGCATTTCATACACATCATTTGAAAAGGTTAGTACTGTAAGCGAAAACTCTTACCTGGCATCATTTATATACAACAGCGACCGTGAGAGAGCCAGGATGGTGGTAAAACAAAACGGGAATACCATTCTTATCCGCTGGTACTCAGGAAGCAGGTATATAAAAGAAGTGGCAGGAAGTGATACCAGCCAATATACTTTTATTGGGGGCGATGCCTATTCCGCTCCTATCCTTGCCATAACCCGGAACAACAGTACATTGTACTATGCCCTGCTGCGGGATTACCTGGGTAATATAACGCAGGTGGTAGCTATACCATCCAATACGCCGGTAGCCGAATACAGCTATGATGCCTGGGGCCGCCGCCGGAACCCTGCCAACTGGAGCTACGACCTCTCCGGCCAGCCGGAACTTATGGCTGGAAGAGGGTTTACTGGGCACGAAGTACTCTCCTGGTTCAATCTGATCAATATGAATGGCAGGGTATACGATCCTCTGCTTGCCATGTTCCTGAGTCCCGATAATTATGTTCAGGCACCTGATTTTACGCAGAATTTTAACAGGTACACATATTGCCTGAATAATCCACTTGCTTACGTTGACCCTGACGGAGAAATAGCATGGTTTATCCCTGTGATTATAGGAGCTGTAGTAGGAGCATATACAGGAGCTTCAGTACAATCTGGAACGGCAGCTTTTTGGGATTGGAAACCTGATGCTTGGAAAGGGGCTATTGTAGGTGGACTGTTAGGCGCAACAGCTGGCTTATATGTGTCTGCAGCTATTGGCGCAACAGGAATGACTGTTGGGAATGCTGGGATTGTAGCGACAAAAGCATGGGGTGTGACTTCTACCGCTTTACAGAGTGCTTCTTTAAACATGGGCTTTAGTGCAATTAGTGGACAAGGGGTTGATGGCATGTGGAAAG
>Ga0209381_1005452_pt1 | contig 10356 bp, 7 predicted proteins | sample DewCreD2012metaG_FD_184111 | JGI IMG/M metagenome (GOLD analysis project Ga0209381, IMG submission 184111) | Hot spring sediment bacterial and archeal communities from British Columbia, Canada, to study Microbial Dark Matter (Phase II) - Dewar... ...
TCTGGCCGATCCTCAATCGTTGACCACCGCGCTCAGGCCGGAAGATCACTTTAGGGGTGTGGCGGACCCGATCCGTCACGCCACACCCAATGCAACGGACCCCATACGACCCGCGAGAGTGCCGGGCGCCGAAACGGTATTCAAAGACCTCGGCACGCCGACTCTCGGGCAGGGTTAGTCAAGCCCGCTGACGCGCAGGCTACGCCACCCCATGCCCAAAACCAGATGAATCAGCCGTAGCGGGCACCATTCCACCCCGCATTGCAAGGTTGATGACAAGAGAACTCTCATCCAGATTTCCGCGAAACAAGAGCCTCGGTCGAGAGTTTGAGCAGAGGACAGCCATGCAAGGAACCCCCTACCTGACCGCGAAGGATGGCCTGCCTGCCCGCAAGAGCGGCCTTTGGGCAAAGCGAAAACACCACTTTCTTCGGAACTACTGCGGGATCGCCACCGTCTCTATGCGCAGCCGGTTCAAGCTGGTTTATCTGGATGTCATGGCGGGGCCGGGTCTTTGCAAAACGGAGGATACCGGCGAGGAATTTCCCGGGTCGCCGTTCGTCGCACTGGACCACGACTTTTCTGAATACATTCTGATTGAGGAAGATCCCCGTCTGGCCGCCGCTTTGAAACAGCGGGTGTCCGAACATCCCAAGGCGCGGCGGACCCGCATCATCCGAGAGAACTGGGTGGATGTGGTCGAATCCGACCGTTTGAAATTCGACCGCTCAACTCTCATCGTTGCGTTCGTGGATCCCACGGGTGTTTCCCAGATCCCCATCGCCGCAATGCGCAAGCTGGCCGCCAATCCCAAAATTGATCTGCTGGTCACCATTCAACATCGGCTCGGCATTGTTTGGAACGAGCCTCAATACCGGCGTTCCGCCGACGGCCAGACGGCGCTGGATGCCTTTCTCGGCAGCCCGGAATGGCGGGCATGGGAAACGAAGGATGCCACCACGTTTGGGCAGATGGCCGTAGAGACGTTTTGCCAGAGCCTGAAAAAAGAAGGCTTCATCTCCACCCGTCACATTTCGATTCCGGAGGAAAATCCCCTCTATCGCTTCACTTTGTTCAGCCGACATCCGCGCGGGGAGGATTTCTGGCTCAAGGTTTTGAAAACCGACGAGAAAGGGCAGCGAGAATTGCTGTGAAAAATCGGCGGGTGGGACCGCCATTGTTCCACCCGCGTGCTATTGTGCCCGCAAACGCCCAACAAACCATGAGCGACAAAACCAAAATTGAGTGGACGGATGCAACCTGGAACCCCGTGCGCGGCTGCACGAAAATCAGCCCAGGCTGCGCCCATTGCTATGCCGAGATATTTGCCGAGCGATTTCGCGGGGTGCCCGGCCACCCGTTTGAGTTTGGCTTCGATCTGCGGCTGGTCCCCGACAAATTGGGGGACCCGCTTCGCTGGGGGACCTCGCGGATGATCTTCGTAAATTCCATGAGTGACCTTTTTCATCCGAAGGTGCCGGATGATTACATCCTCAAAGTTGCCCGGGTGATGGCGGCGGCGAATTGGCACACCTATCAGATTCTCACCAAGCGGGCGGACCGCATGGCCGACCTTCTCCGGGGAAAACTGCGCTTTGTCGGCGCGCAAAACCACATTTGGTGGGGAGTAAGTGTGGAAAACCGGCACCATGGGCTGCCCCGGCTCCAGTTGTTGCGTAATGCGCCGGCTGCCGTCCGCTTTCTCTCGATTGAGCCATTGCTTGAGGATCTTGGCCCGATGAATTTGCGCGACATCAACTGGGTGATTGTGGGCGGCGAAAGCGGCCCGGGTGCCAGACCGATGCAGGCGGCCTGGGTGCGGAACGTTCGGGCCCAATGCCGCGCGGCGAAGGTGCCCTTTTTCTTCAAACAATGGGGTGGCGTTCGCAAGTCCGAAACAGGCCGCTCTCTGGACGGACGGACCTACTCTGAATTTCCGGCCCGCACCCGGATTTCTGCCCCGACGGCGGAAGTCCGTCGGGAACGATGGGAAGAACTTGCGGTCGCACTTGGTTGACAAGCCCTCTCTTTGCATCCGATACGCGCAGACGCACTCCCGGCGCATTTTCCCAAACTGCCAGTTGAATTCCCGCCGCGCGTTCCTATGATGCGCGCGATTTGAACGACGCGCGATGAGCAATCCTTCCGCACCCAACGGCGACTGGAGCATCCAGGCCGCCCGCGACCTCTACAACATCCGCCGCTGGGGCGCCAATTACTTCGACATCAACGAGGCCGGGCGCGTCGTGGCGCGGCCCCAGCAGGACGCCGGCTGCGCGGTGGACCTCACCGACGTCATCGAGGAGGCGAAGGGGCGCGGGCTGAAGTTCCCGCTGCTCATCCGGTTTCAGGACATTTTGCGGCACCGCGTCGAGGCGTTGAACCAGGCCTTCCGCAATTCCATCGCCGAATACGGCTACCAGGGCCGGTATCGCGGCGTGTTTCCCATCAAGGTCAACCAGCTCCGGGAGGTGGTGGAGGAGATTCTCGACGCGGGCAAACCCTTCGCGTTCGGTCTCGAGGTGGGCAGCAAGCCGGAATTGTTCGCCGGCCTCGCGTTGCAGGGGGTGCCCGGCGACCTCATCATCTGCAACGGCTACAAGGATTCCGGCTTCATCAAGATGGCGCTGCTGGGCACCAAGCTCGGCAAGAAGGTCATCCTGGTGGTCGAGAAGCTCGAGGAGCTGAAACAAATCATCACGGTCTCCAAACAGCTCGGCGTCGAGCCGCTGGTCGGCATCCGCGCGCGGCTGCTCTCGAAGGGCGCGGGCCGCTGGGCCGAGAGCGGCGGCGAGAACGCGAAGTTCGGCCTGAGCACGGCGGAGCTGCTCGTCGCCACCCAGTTGCTGCGGCAGGAGCACCTCGCGCACTGCCTCAAGCTGCTGCATTTCCACATCGGCTCGCAGGTGCCGGACATTCTCACGGTGAAAAAGGCGGTGCAGGAGGCGGCGCGCTTCTATGCGAAGCTGCACAAGATGGGCTTCCCGATCGAATACTTCGACGTGGGCGGGGGGCTGGGCGTGGATTACGACGGCAGCCGGTCGGCCTTTGACAGCTCCACCAACTACACGCTCCAGGAATACACGAACGACATCGTTTATTACGTCGCCGACGTGTGCAACGCGGAGCAGGTGCCGCACCCCAACCTGGTCAGCGAGAGCGGGCGGGCCATCGTCGCGCACCACAGCGTGCTCATCGTCGAGGTGTTCGGCACCATCGAGAAACGGCGCGCCGAGGCGCAATTCGAGCACGGGGACAACGAGCACGCGCTGGTCCGCGAGCTGCTCGACATGCGCCGGAACCTGCCCAAGTTGAACAAACTCGAGGCCTTCCACGACGCGCTGGAACGCAAGGACGACGCCCAGCACATGTTCACGCTCGGGCTGCTGGACCTGCCGGACAAGGCCAAGATCGAGAACCTCTACTGGGAAATCAGCGCCGCCGTGGTCGAAAGCTTCAAGGGCCAGGCCTACGTCCCCGAGGAAATCCGCAAGCTCGAGGACGCGCTCGGCGACCAGTATCTGTGCAACTTCTCCATCTTCCAGTCGCTGCTCGACCACTGGGCGCTGGGCCAGTTGTTCCCCATCATGCCGGTCGCGCGGCTGAACGAGCCGCCCACGCGCGAGGCCACGCTGGTGGACATCACCTGCGATTCGGACGGGCAGATCAACAAGTTCATTGACCTGCGCGACGTGCGCGACACGCTCCCGCTGCACCCGCTCCGCGTCAACGGCAACGGCAAGCCCGAGCCGTATTACCTCGGCTTCTTCCTCATGGGCGCCTACCAGGACATCATGGGCGACCTGCACAACCTCTTTGGCCGCGTGAACGAGGTGCATGTGTTCCTCGACCCCGATGAGCCGGCGGGTTACTACGTCGAGGAAATCATCGAAGGCACGACCATCGCCCAGGCGCTGGGCGCGGTGCAATACGACGAGAACGAACTCAAGCGCCAGATGAAGGCGCAGATGGACGACGCCATCAAGAGCGACCGCATGAAACCCAGCGAGGCCATGCGCCTGCTGGACGATTACGAGCGCGGCCTCAAGGAATACACCTACCTGAGCATGTGACTGGGGCCCCGGCCCCAACCGCGCGACAACATGAAATCGTTGAGACACACAACTTCCGGGGGGCATCCGTGTCCGCGCCGCCGGGCGTTGGACGTTGGCCGTTGGACGGTGGAGGTTCTCCCGCGGACGCGGCGGGGTCTCTCCGCCCTCGCCGCCGCCTTGCTCCTGTTCCCGCTTACGGTGGCCTCATTCTCCCAATCCGGCCGCGCCCCCACCAACCGTCCCGCCGGCCCCGCCACGCCGAACATCATCCTCATCGTGGCCGACGACCTCGGTTACGGCGACCTCGGCTGCTACGGGCAAACGCGCATCCGCACGCCGAACCTCGACCGGCTCGCGCGCGAGGGCACGCGCTTCACCCGGTTTTACGCCGGCAGCACCGTCTGCGCGCCCTCGCGTTCGGCGCTGATGACGGGCCAGCACACCGGCCACACGCGCTTTCGCGGCAACCACCCTGACGTCAGCCTCCAGCCGGAGGACAACTCGCTGGGGCTGATGCTCAAAGGCGCGGGTTACTTCACCGGCATCATCGGCAAATGGGCCCTGGGCGATGAGGGCAGCCCCGGCCAGCCGGGGGAGAAGGGCTTCGACGAATTCGTCGGCTACCTGAACCAGCGGCGCGCCCACCAGTATTACCCCGCCTATGTGGACCGTTACGACGCCGCGGAAGGCGCCCGCCGCGTCGAGCTGCCGCGCAACTTTGACGGCCAGCGCGGCCAATATGCGCCCGACCTGTTGCAGCGCGCCGCGCTCAACTTCATCCGCATCCACCGGCCCGACCCTTTCAACCAGTTCCGCCCCGTCTTTCTCCTTTACACCCCGACCCTTCCGCACGCGAACAACGCCCTCGGCAACGAAACGGGCAACGGCATGGAGGTGCCCGACCCCAATCCCTACGCCGGCGAGGACTGGCCCGCCCCGGAACGCAACAAGGCCGCCATGATCACGCGGCTCGACGGCTATGTCGGCGAGCTCCTTGCCCGCCTCCAGCAATACCGGCAGGATTCGAACACCGTCATCCTCTTCACCAGCGACAACGGCCCGCACAGCGAGGGCGGCGTGCAGGCCGAATTCTTCCGCAGCGCCGGCGGATTGCGCGGCCAGAAGCGCGACCTTTACGAAGGGGGCATCCGCGTGCCCCTCATCGCCCGCTGGCCCGGCACCATCCCCGCCGGCCGCGTCAGCGACGAGCCGTGGGCGATGTGGGATTTGCTGCCCACGCTGGCGGAACTGGTCCGGCTGCGTCCGCCCGCCAACGTGGATGGTCTTTCCTACCTGCCCACGCTGCTTGGCCAGGCGCAAACCAACCGGCACGAGTTCCTCTACTGGGAATTCCACGAGCGCGGTTTTCAGCAGGCGGCGCGCAGCGGGGAGTGGAAGGCCGTTCGCGTCAAGCCGGGCGAACCGCTGGAGCTTTACCACCTGGGGCGCGACCCCGGAGAAACCGAAAACGTCGCCGACCAACACCCCGCGGAAGTGGCCCGCTTCGAGGAGTTCTTCCGGCGCGCCCGCACGGAGCCGCCCGCCCGGCCGGTGAAGGAACCGCGTCCGCGCAGGGGTCAGGGCGGAGATTGATGGACGCGTTGGATGCGCTTGGTCCGCTCGGCCTCGCGCATGACGCCCAGGACGGCGATCACAACGCCCAGCACGACCACGGCGAGCAGAATCCACGGCCAGCGGTAAGTGGGACGGACCGGCGCTTCATTCATCCCGGCACTTATCGTTCGTCCCGTCGGCCGGAGCAAATGAAAATTCACCCGCCCGGGCGGACGGAAACGGGCGCATCTCAGTTTCTTGCAGGCGGTGGCGGCAGGCATCCTGCCTGCCGTAGAGGGCGGCATCCTTGCCGCCCGGAATGAGCGTGGCTCCGGGCGGGCGACATGAACTTGCCGAGCGCCCCGTGCGGGCGGGCGTTGCTTTCCGCCGGGCTGGGAAGCCCGGCTCCACGTCAGCCAAGGATTGCCGACGCTACCACCGCACACATATGAAACGGACTTGCAAGAAAGTGAGATGCGCCCGACGGAAACCCGCCGCCGACTGCCGCTTTGACTTTGGGGGGGCCGGCCGGCGCGTCAATCCTCGGGGCCGGGCGCTTCGCCGCCCCGCGCCGGCTTCCAGCGGTCATGCACCCAGAACCAGTTGGCCGGGTCCCGCCGGATGGCCGCGCTGAAGGCGTCGTTCACGTCCCGCATGATGTCCGCCGTGGGGCGCGGGGAGCCGTCGCGGTGGGTGGGGATTTCCGGGCCGGCCTCGATGCGCCATTGGGCGAGGCCCGTGCGGTAACAAATGGCCGTGCGCAGCGGGCATTTGTAGCGCAGCGCCAGCAGCGCCACCGCGGCGCTGGTGCCGGCGGGCTGGCCGACGAAGGGCAGGACGTGGGCGTGACGCCCGGCCCGCTGGTCGCACAACAGGCCCAGCATCAGGCCGGGCTGGTTCATCGCCGCCTTGAGTTTATCACCCTCGTGCCGCCGCTCGAAGAAGAGGCAGCCGGAGCGGGCGCGCAATTCCCGCAGCAGCCGGTCAAAGGCCGGCTGGCGCAACGCGCGGTAGGTGGTCGCCCCCTGGTAGCCGTGCATGAACTCGCCGAAGCGCGCGTAAAGCTCGAAGTTGCCGAAATGCCCGATGGCCACCACGACGCTGGGCGGTGTTTCGCCCGGGCGCGCGTGCAGTTCGCCGGGCACCTGGTAAGTGACGTGCGCCCGCAGTTCCTCCGCCGTCATGGCCGCCGTTTTGACGGCGCTGGCAAAGTTCTCGCCGATGCGCCGGAACACCTCGCGGGCCAGCGCGCGGATTTCCGCCGGGGTCATTTCCCCGCCGAAACAGTGGCGCAGATTTCTCAGGGCCACCCGGCGATGGCGCGCGTCCAGCCCGTAGGCCAGCCCGCCCGCTAAGCGGCCCAGCCGGGCCACAACACGCAGCGGCAGGGCCTGCACCGCCGCCACGATGCGCCGCGCCAGATGGTAAAGCAACGTGTTCATGGCGCGGGCGCGTCACCGGAAACAGATGCGCCGCACGCAGTCGCGGAAGTCGTCCGCGCCGCTCAGGATGCGGATTTCCACGCGCATGAAGTAGATGGGCAGGTCGCGGCGGTCGAGTTTGGGGAAGCGCACGGCGTCCTTCTGCGTGGTGATGATGAGTTCGGCCTGGCGTTTCTTGCTGCGGTTGATGGTGTTGAGCACCTCCTGCTGCGTGAAGCGGTGATGGTCGGCGAAGCGCTTGGAATAGACCAGTTCCCCGCCCACCTTCACCAGGCTCTTCTCGAAGCTCTCGGGCTGGGCGATGCCGCTCAACGACGCCACGCGCCGCCCGCGGATGAACTCCAGCCCCTGCCGCTCGCCCGTGAACAGGTCCTCGAAATACAGCGGATGGTGGACGCACTCGATGATGCCGGCGCGGGGGTTCAATTTCGCGATCCGCTCGCGCAGCGCCGCCGTCTGCCCGTCGCTCTTGGTGATGAAAATGGTGTCGGCGCGGGCCAGGTGCGCGGGCGGTTCGCGCAGGGTGCCGCGCGGCAGGAGGTGCCCGTTGCCGAAGGGCGATTGGAAATCAATCAACACGATGTCCCGCCGCCGGCCGGCCAGCCGCCAGTATTGGAAGCCGTCGTCCAGCAGCAAGGTGTCGCAGCCGAAGTGTTCGATGGCGAAACGCCCCGCCTTCACGCGGTCCTTGTCCACCAGCACGATCACGTCCTTGAGGTTCGAGGCGAGCATGAACGGTTCGTCGCCCGCGGTTTCCGAGTCGAGCAGCAGCGATTTGCCGTCCGAGACGATGCGGGGCGGGACGGTTTCGCTGCGGAACAGGAGGCGGTCCACCAGGCGGCGCGTGAGTGGCGGCGGTTTCGAGCGGTAACCGCGCGAGAGGATGGCCACCTTGCGGCCCGCGTCCTGCAATTCGCGGGCGAATTTTTCGACGACCGGCGTCTTGCCCGTGCCGCCCGCGACGAGGTTGCCGACGGTGATGACCTGGATGCCGAGCGTGTAATCCCGGAGGATGCGGGTGTCGTAGAGAAACCGGCGCAGCTTCACCACGCCGCCGAACAGCTTCGAGAGCAGGAACAGCCCGCCGCGCGTCAGCCGCGCCGCCGCGTCATCGCGCTCCGCGAAGATGACTTCGAGGACGAACGTTTCGAGCCGCTCCGTCAGTTGCCGCAACCAGTCCCGCATCGCGCGTCACTGTGGCAACCGGCGCGGGCCAGGGCAAGCGGTCGCGCGGAGCGGGGGCCGACCCCGGCTATTTCACACGCCGCACGAAATGCCGACCGAGGGGAGCGTCGGTCTGTGACCGGCTGGGGACGTTTTCTGCGAGAAGCCGGTTACCAACCGGCGCTCGTGTGCCCGGCAGGGGTCTGGTCTATCGGGGTGAAAAGTCCCCGACGGGGGTAGTGACGCCAACCGTAGCCGAACCGCCAGGTCGGCTTCGCAAGAAGCCGGCGCGAAAGGGCGGGAGGCAAACGTTCGACCGAAGGAACACAAATGGGCAGTGAGGCAGGAGGTCGGGGGCGAGCAGGCGAGCACGCGCGAAGCCCGACGATCACGGACGGCCTTCTGTAGAGCCCAGAGGCGCGAACGGAAAGAGCAGACCCTGACCCGGGGAGATCCCCGCGTTGAGAGGCGCGGGGAAGTCAGCAGAGGCCGTAGTAGCGTTTGAGGAACGCACGAACAAAAAGGCGTTCCGAGCGAAGGGCCGAAGAACGAAGGAGCAAAACTCAATGAGAACCTGACTGGAACTGCGCGAGCCGTCCGAACCGGCGGGGCGTGACAACTGCGGTCACCACCCCGGCCCGACAAACCCCAGCCCAAGCGGAGAAGCCGCGGCCAGTTGGGGGAGTGGACGACGAGCAGCGACCGGCTGCGGAACTCACCACAGAAAGCCATGCACGAAGACCTGATGGAAAGCGTCGTCACGCAGGACAATGCCACAGCCGCCTGGCGGGCGGTCAAACGCAACGGAGGCGCGCCTGGCATAGACGGCATGACGACCGAACAGTTGCGCGACCATGTGCGGAAGCACTGGGAAACCCTCCGCGCCAAGCTCCTGGCCGGGACGTATGCGCCCAGTCCGGTGCGGCGGGTGGAAATTCCCAAACCCACCGGCGGCGTGAGGCTGCTGGGCATCCCGACGGTGCTCGACCGATGGATACAACAAATGCTCTTGCAGGCGTTGCAACCCATCTTCGACCCCACCTTCAGTGCCTACAGCTTCGGTTTCCGACCGGGTAAAAGTGCGCACGACGCGGTGCGCGCGGCGCAGAAGCTCGTCCAAGCGGGGAAGGATTGGGTGGTGGACAGGGACATCACGAAATTCTTCGACCGCGTCAACCACGACCTGCTGATGCACCGGATCGGCCAAACGATCCGGGACAAACGGGTGTTGCGGCTGGTGGGGCGGTATCTGCGAGCCGGAGTAATGATCGAGGGCGTGGTGCAAGCGAGCGAGGAAGGCACGCCGCAAGGCGGGCCCCTCTCGCCCCGTGAGATAAGGCGCGATCTTCGTTGGGATGGGTGGCAGAGGTCTATCTCACGGGGCGAGCCGCTGTTAGCCAACATCTATCTGGACGCGCTGGACCAGGAACTGGAACGACGCGGCCTGGCGTTCAGCCGGTATGCCGACGACTGCAACATCTACGTAAGCAGCAAGCGGTCGGCGGAACGAGTGTTGGCGAGCGTTACGGACTGGATCAGGCAACACCTGCGGCTGGAAGTCAACGCGGCCAAGAGCGGGACGGGGCGGCCCTGGGAACGGAAGTTCCTGTGGCTCTCGCATCAACCCGGAAGGGAAGATCGAAACGTCGCCCCAGAGTGTGGCACGGTTCAAAACGAAAGTTCGGGAGTTATGGCGAAGCGGCCAGAGTCGGACCAGCGAGGAGCTGCGGGACGCCTGGCGCGCTTACGTTCGCGGCTGGTGGGCCTGCTACGGCCTGGCCGAGGACCGCCGGAACATCTTCGGACTGGAGGGCTGGATCCGGCGTCACATACGAGCCTGCTTCTGGCAGCGGTGGGACAACTGGCGCGGGCGGCTGCGGAAGCTGCGGCACTTGGGGCTGCGCGGACGCCAGTTGAAAGTGGCGCACAGTTCCAAGGGGGCGTGGCGGATCGCGGCCAGTCCGAGCTTGCAGACGGCGTTACGCAACGCGGTGTTGCGGCGTTATGGGTTCTGGATGCCATCCGACCTTGCGGCTGCCATGTGAAAGGGCCGCTGCGTTCAACCGCCGGAGGCGAGCAAACCGCACGTCCGGTGGTGTGGGAGGGTGCCGGGGCGCAATCCCCGGCATCCGACCCGATCG
>Ga0209381_1005457_pt1 | contig 10352 bp, 10 predicted proteins | sample DewCreD2012metaG_FD_184111 | JGI IMG/M metagenome (GOLD analysis project Ga0209381, IMG submission 184111) | Hot spring sediment bacterial and archeal communities from British Columbia, Canada, to study Microbial Dark Matter (Phase II) - Dewar... ...
GATGAAGGAGGCGTTGTGGCGGTTCAGCCAGCGGCCGTTTTCGAAGATTTCGGCCGAGCCGGTCTTGCCGCCCGAAGAGTAGCCGGGAATGGCGGCCGCCTTCCCGGTGCCTTCCAGCACCACGCGCTCCATGATGCGGCGGATGGTGATGGCTGTTTCCGGCCTCAGCACGCGCCTGGGCGGTTCCAGCTCCACCTTGATGGGCGTCTCCCGCCCCTCCGGCGTCGGGCGGCTCTTGCCGATCACCAGATGCGGCTGCACGAGCAGCCCTCCGTTGGCGATCACCGCCACCGCGCGCGCCAGCTGCACCGCCGTGGCGCTGACTTCGTGGCCGAAGGCGATGTACTCGTGAGACGTGGGCGACCAGCAGTTGCGGTCCTGCGGACCGCGGCAGGCCTGCGGGCGCAGGATGCCGCGGGACTCCGCCGGCAGCTCGATGCCGGTGCGGTCGCCGATGCCGAATTTCTTCAGGTATTCATAGAGCCGTTGCGGCCCCGCGGCGAGGCTGACTTTCACGACGCCGATGTTGCTGCTCTTGATCAGCACCTGGCTGAGATCGAGCGTGCCGTAGCGGTGCACGTCGTGAATGGCGCGGCGGCCGGGCCGCGGGAACGCGCCGTTTTCGCAGTAGATGAGGCTTTCGGGACGGAACAGTCCCGTGTCGATGCCCATGGTGACGGTGATCATCTTCATCACCGAGCCGGGCTCGCAGGGGATCTGCACGGCGATGTTGGAGTGCCGCGCGGCGGCTTCGGCGGGGGTGGGCTTCTCGCGTCTCGGATCGAAGGTCGGGTAATTGGCCAGGGCCAGAATCTCGCCGTTGCGGGGATCCATCACCACCACCGTGCCGCTCTCCGCGCCAGCCTGCTCGATGCCCTCGCGCAGAAACCGCTCGGCGTCGTGCTGGATGACGCGGTCGATGGAGAGCGTCACGTTGACGCCCGGGAGGCTGTCGCGCTTGGTCCAGGTGATGAAGCGGTCCTGGCGGGAGCCCGCGAGCACCTGGATCAGCCCGTCGCGCCCTTTCAGCTCCTCGTTCAGCTTCTGCTCGACGCCGGCGTTGCCGTCGCCCTCTGCGTCGATGGCGCCGACGACGTGGGCTCCGGTGACGCCGTTCGGGTAATCGCGCCGCGCATCGGGGACGAAGTGGATGGGGAAGGTCTTCTGCAGCGGCCTGAGCCGTTCGCGCTGTTCCGGAGTGAGGTGGCGCGCCACGATGTGGAACGAGGCGCCCGGTCCGCCGGCCTGCTTCTTTGTCATCAGCGGGCCGGACAGTTCCTCGGGCTTCAGGCCGAGGGCCGGCGCCACCACGCGGGCGAAGAACTCGGGATCGCGGATCTGCTGGGGATTCACCACTGCCGATTCCGTGCGGATGCTGATGGCCAGCGGGTAGGAGTCGCGCGCCAGCAGCTCGCCGCGCAGCGCGGGCAGCCTGAACTCGCGCAGATGCTGCCGCCGGCCGCGCTCGGCGTAGTACTCATGCCGCACCACCTGGAGCTCGACGAGCTTGGCCAGCACGACGGCCGCCATGCCGGCCACGATCAGGGCCGCAGTGGCTGCACGCCGGTTCGAACCGAGTTGCTGGTCCCGCTGCCTCATGCCTGTCCATCCCCGCCGCTCCGGCCGCCCGCCGCTGCCGCCGCCTTAGCGGGCGTCGAGCGAAGCCACCGTGCCCTTGGCCGGCGGGGCGTAGATCATCGCTTTGGCCGGAGGCGCGATGAAGCGCTCGCCGGCAAACTGCTCCAGCCGTTCGGCGCTGCGCAGGGCGGCCTCCTCGCTTCGCAGGCGGCGCAGTTCGTTCAGCAGCGCCGCCCTCTCTTCCTTCAGGAATTCAATCCGGTGGCTGATGGCCAGCGTAGTGGTCTGCGGCACGATGGCCGCCACGATGCAGAGCGCCGCCGCGATGAAGACCGCCGCCGTCGTCGCGCCCGACATCCACTCGCCGCGCCGCGCCACGCAGCGCACCTGCGAGTTATCGATCGGCTTTACGTAAAGGAAAATCTCTTCGCGCGGCAACGCGCGCAGGCGGGCATCGCAGGCCGACCGCCGTTCTTTTTCCGCCGCCGCCTCCCTGCCGGCCGCGAACCAGTCCAGCAATGCTTCCATGCCGCTCATCTGCATTCCTCCGTCAATCCTGTTCCGCTCCCGTCACTCCCTGTGCCGTTCCAACGCCCGCAGCACGGCGCTGCGACTGGCCGGATTGGCGCGTCTCTCTTCGTCCCCGGGGCGGACGACATGCCGCGTCAGCACCCGGAAGCCCCCCTGCCGCGCCAGCTCCCTGAAGCGCAATTTCACCTTGCGGTCGTCCAGCGACTGGAAGGCGATCACCACCATCCGGCCTCCAGGCGCAAGCCGTTCCGGCGCCTGCGCAAGCAGCGCGTCCAGCTGCCCCGGCTCGTCGTTGACCGCCATGCGCAGCGCCTGGAAAACGCGCGTGGCGGGATGAATCCTTGCGGCACGGGGCGCAACCGACGCCACCACGCGCGCCAGATGCGCCGTGTCGGCCACCGGCCGCGCCCGCACCACTGCTCTGGCTATTTTTTCCGCTAGGCGCCTCCTTTCCTCGCCCAGCTCCTCGAAGATCCGGGCGAGTTCCCGTTCCGAATAGTGATTGACAATGGCGGCAGCGGTGAGGCTCTGCCGCCGGTCCATCCGCATGTCGAGCGGCCCGGCCGACTGCAGCGAAAAGCCACGCTCCGGTGAGGTGAGCTGATAACGGCTGACGCCCAGATCGGCCAGGATCCCGTCCACATGCGGCAATCCGAGAGAGTCGAGAGTGGACGAAAGATCCGAAAACGAACTCTGCACGAAGACGATCCGCTCCCGCCACGGCGCGCAGCGCCCGCGCGCCTGCTCCAGCGATTCGGCGTCCCTGTCGAGCGCAATCACGCGCCCCGTTTCCAGCAGCGCGGCGATCGCCGCCGTGTGGCCTCCCAGCCCGCACGTGCAGTCCACGTACACGCCGTCCGGGCGCACCGCCAGAAACTCCAGCGATTCGCGCAGCAGTACAGGCGTGTGCTCCATGCCGCATCAGAAGTCGATTCCCAGCGCCGCCAGCCGTTCCGCGTCGCTTTCCCGGTGGCTGTTGACCCGCCGCAGCTCTTCGTCGAACTTGTCGGGCGGATAAATCGTGATCACGTCTTCGTAAAACCTCAGCTGGACCGTCTTGTCCTCCAGCCCCAGCTCCTTGCGAAGCTGCTGCGGCAGCGTGATGCGGCCCTGCGGATCCACGTCCACGTCGCAGCCCACCAGCTCCGCCCGGAACGTCTCGCGCCACCGCAGCTGCGGATCCTCGATCCGCGCCAGGCGCCGCTCCCAGCTCCCATTCGTGTAGATCCGCGCCAGCCCGCGCGACTCGGTCACGAACAGGTACTTGTCGGGCAGCCTGTCCAGGTATTCCTGGTATTTGGCCGGCAGCTTCAGCCGTCCGGCAGAGTCCACCTTGCATGGATAGAATCCCAGCGGTGCACGGAGACGGCCCGGTGCCAAGGGGGCTGAACCGCCAGCCGGACTGTGGCGCTGGTCTTCCATTTTGGTCCGAATCAGTCACAGATGGCCCTATTTGGGCCACTGTGATTCGATCCTAAGACCAAGCGGGGCGGCAAATCAAGAGATTTCCACGCGGATTTTTTGAATATCTCCTTTGTTTTCCTTTTCTTCGCCCCTCTCTCGGGATAGACGCTGCGGACAGAACGGGTACACGCTTCGCTTCCGCGGAATCGCCGCTCCGCCCGGAGTCTGCTACATTGACGTTTGTGTATCCGAAGCTCTACGACCTTGATCCCGGCCCCGAGGCGCCGGAACTGGTGCGGATGATCGTCGAGATCCCGAAGAACTCCGCCAACAAGATCGAATACGATGGCGCGCTGGGCGTCTTCCGGCTGGACCGTGCGCTGTATTCTCCCATGCACTATCCGGGAGACTACGGTTTCATCCCCGGGACTCTGGCCGAGGACGGCGACCCGCTGGACGTGCTGGCGCTGGTCAGCGAGCCGAGCTTCACGGGCTGCCTGATCGAAGTCCGCCCCATCGGGCTGCTGCGCATGGTGGACCGCGATGAAATGGACGAGAAGGTGATCGCCGTGCCAACGCGGAATCCGCGCTACGACGAGATCCACACGATCGACCAGGTGTTCCCGCACGTCCGGCGGGAGCTGGAGCATTTCTTCAGCATCTACAAGGAGCTCGAGGGGCGCGTGGCGACGACGCAGGGCTGGGGCGGGCCGCGCGAGGCGCGCCGGGCGATTCTCGACGCGCGCGAGCGCTATCTGGAGAAGAAGCGGGCGGCCGAGCCCTGCGGCGACGGCATCTGAGGCGCCCGGCTACAGGCGGATCTCGCGGCCGCCGATCCGCACGCCTTCGGCGCGGATGTCCCGGGCGTGCTCGATGACATTGCCGCCGGGCGCCTCCTGCACCTGCCAGTTGCGCAGCAGGACGTCCCGCACCGGGCTGTTTTCGAAGCCGCGGATGTAGACGCCGTAGCGCGTCCTGCGGCAGCGGATGTTTTCCATCTCGATGCGCCGCACCACGGGCAGATGCGGCCCGTTCAGGCCCTCTTCGTAGAGGAAGTCGACGTGCAGCAGCGCGTCGGCGACCTGCCCCACTTCGATGTCCCGCATGTAGACGTGCTCGATCACGCCGCCGCGCATGGCGTTTGTTTTCAGCCGCAGGACGCGGTCCAGGTTCGGGCTGTCCATGCGGCAGCGCTCGGCGTAGATGTGGCGCGCGCCGCCGGAGATTTCGCTGCCGATGGTGACGCCGCCGTGGCCGTCCTTCATGACGCAGTTCCGGATGACGATGTTCTCGCTCGGCGTGCGGAGGCGCCGCCCGTCGGCGTTGCGGCCGCTCTTGATGGCGATGCAGTCGTCGCCGGTGTCGAACAGGCAGTCTTCGATCAGCACGTTGCGCGAGCACTCCGGGTCGCAGCCGTCGTTGTTCGGCCCGTGCGAGACGATCTTCACGCCGCGCACCGTCACGTTCGAGCACAGCACGGGATGGATCTCCCACATGGGCGAGTTGCGGATGGTGACGCCCTCCACAAGCACGTTCCGGCAGCGGAAGAAGACGAGGAAATTCGGACGCAGGTACGACCCCTCGCCGAAGGCGCGTTCCGCGGGCGGAACGCCCGCCTCGGCCATCTTCATCAGCCGGTCGCGGGCCGGTCCCTGATGCGGCTGCCCTTTTGACCAGCCGCAGTTGGTGCGGCCTTTCCATGGCCACCAGTGCTCGCAATCGGCCTGCCCGTCGAGCACGCCCGCGCCTGTGACGGCCACGTCCTGCTGGTCGAGGGCGTAGATCAGCGGCGAGTAGTTCAGGCACTCCATGCCTTCCCAGAAAGAGGGCACGAGCGGCAGGTAGCGCTTCGGATCGCTGAAAAAGCGCAGAGTGGCGCCCTCTGCCAGGTGCAGGTTCACCCGGGACAGCAGGTGCACCGGTCCGGTCAGCCAGACTCCCTTCGGCACGACGACGCTCCCGCCGCCCGCTTCATGGCAGGCGCGGATGGCGGCCCGAAACGCTTCGGTGCAGTCCCGCTCGCCGTCGCCGCGCGCGCCGAAGCGGACGGCGTCGAAATCGCGGGCAGGGAACTGCGGCGGGCGGATCTGTTCGAGAATCCATTGCGCAGAGTCCCATCCGGCGGCGGGTTCCGGCGAGGGGAGCCGCACTCCCTGCAGCGGCAGCGCCGCAGGCAGGAGCGTTCCCAGAAGCGCGCGGCGCGTGGGGCCCAAATCGGATGCGTACATGCTTTTTTTATCCCACGAACGATGCCGCGGCGGCGGGGCGGGGAGGGTCATGGTACCAGAAGCCCCCCGGACTGGAACCAGGGCGCGCCGGAGTTCCATGGCGGCCGGCGTGACCGCGCCTGAAACTCGAAGCAGTGACACGATTCGTGCTCTGTCCCGGCGCGTATGCATCGCGCGGAGCACAGAGTAATCCCGCAAAGGGAGGAGAAATTCGGATGAAAAAGTGCTGCTTCCTTCTCGCGGCGGCTCTGCTGGCGGGTGCATTCCTCGCCGTGCCTGCCTCGGCCACCGTGATCACCATCAATGGCATTGATTTCCCGAACGGTCTCAACAACCAGACGATCGGGGGCCTGAGCTGGACCTCCAGCCCCGGCAACTTCCAGCAGAAAACGGTCGCCGGCTACACGGGTGTCGGCATTACCGGCGGGCGCACGGGCGACGAGATCGACATTGAAGAGTTCCTGACCGCCACCTCGGCCAGTTTTCCCTTCTGGGTGCCGTCGTTCACGCTCGGCGTGCTGTTCGACGGACCGGAGTTCGACGACGTGCAGGAAGTGGCTCAGGTGACCATCGTCAGCCTGAGCCAGGGCACGAAGGTGTTCAAGCTCACCAACACCTACGACGCCATTATTCCCCCGGACACGGCGAGCTGGACCGGCTTTGGAACCGTCACCAATCTTTCGCCGTCGACCGGCGCCGGCGGCGCCGTATGGAAGATCACCAATCCGTTCGGTTCGATCAACGACATCACGAGCATTGAGTTCACCGCGCTGACGGGCGTCTCGGCTGACATCTGCGGCAACGGCAGCCAGGCGTGCACGAATCAGTCGGACTTCACGCTGGTCCAGCTCCAGTACGAGCCGGTTCCCGAGCCGGGCACCTACGCCATGCTCGGCGCGGGATTGATCGCGCTCGGCCTTCTGGCGCGACGCCGCAAGGCCTGACACAAACCGCAAGCAGAACTCTGTGCCTGAAGGGGCTTTCCGCGAGGGAGGCCCCTTTTTCTGCTTTCGCCGCGGGCGTCAGCGCTCCAGCAGCGGCAGCGGGCGGGACGGTTCCTTCTCCAGCGGCAGAAGCGACGGCGCCGCAGGATCGTGCGCCCGGTAGCGCGCCAGCGCGGCGCGCCGGTTGCGGACGGCGTAGCAGTAGAGGCAGCCGTGCGGGCAGGTGTCGTACTCGCCGATATCGCGCGACTCGTGGCAGGCGCATCCGGGACGGTTGCCCTTCAGCGGCGCATCGAGGGGCTCGCCGCTGATCCGCGCCAGCCTCCGCACGTCGACGCAGCGCGCCTCCCCGGCGCCTTCCACCAGGTAATCCGGCTGCGAGCACACCGTCAGGCGCATCCCGTGGCGCCGCGCGATTTCAGCCAGATCCGCCGCCAGCGCCCGCTTGGTCTCATCTGCAGGATCTTCCCACGTAAACCGATGCCGGCGCGCCGCGGCGTCGAGGTTGCGCCGCGACTTCGCGTAGATCTGCGCGAAGCTGATCACGACTTCGTCCGTCGAGCCCTCCAGCTGCGCAGCCAGCCCGGCGAAATTCCCGAGGTGGAAGTCCGGCGGCGTCAGCGACGTGAAAAGCACCGGATCGTAGCGCCACACCGGGCAGAGGGGATGGACTTCGCGCGCCAGCCGGTGCATCTGCGCCACCGCTTTTTCGGCGGGGATCACCGCCGGCTCGATCGCGCGCGGGTAGTTCGTGATGCTGAACTGCACGGCGAACGGCCTTCCGAGCGCTCGCAGCCGGTCCAGGTGATCGAGCAGCGGGCCGAAGTTGCGCGTCCAGAAGACGAAGCCCGTGACGTGCTGCGGCCGCAGATCCACGCGGTACATCTGCGCCGAATACGGATTGCGCACGAGCGCGAATCCCTCCTGAAGGCGGCGCAGGAACCACTGCGGATAGAAGGCCGGGATGTCGGTGCGGTAGCTGGCCGAAACGATCACGCGCGCCCCTGATTCCAGTATCGTGCGCGCGGCGGTTCAGGCGCTGCGGAAGGCGGCGGCGAGTTTCCGCCAGGTTTCGCGCAGGTCTTCTGGCATGACGCGCGTCTCGCACACGGTGGTCATGAAGTTGGCGTCGCCGGTCCAGCGCGGCAGCACGTGCATATGCAGGTGGCCGGCAATGCCCGCGCCGGCGCACTCGCCCAGATTCATGCCGAGATTGAAGCCGTGCGGGCGGTAGACGCTTTTCAGATGGCGCACCGAAACGCGGGTCAGCTCCATCAGCTCGGCAGCCTCATCGCTGCCGAGCTCCTCAAGCTGCGCCACGTGGCGGTACGGCGTGATCATCAGATGGCCGGTCGTGTACGGGAACAGGTTCAGCAGGACATAGTTCAGCCGGCCGCGGAACAGGATCAGATTGTCTTCGTCCCGATCCTCGCGTGCCTTGGCGCAGAAAATGCACTCGTCCGATGGCGAAACGGTGCTCACGTAGTGGTAGCGCCAGGGGCTCCAGAGGCGGTCCATGGCAGCCGTTGCCCGGGGACGGTTACTCGGAGGGGGGCGCCGGCTGCCCTTCCTGGTTGACGAGGTCCTTCAGTTCTTTGCTCGGCTTGAAGTAGGGAATCCTCTTGGCCGGCACGTCGACGCGCGCGCCCGTCTTGGGATTGCGCCCGATGCGCGCCTTCCGCTGGCGGGTCCGGAAACTGCCGAAGCCGCGAATCTCGATCTTGTCGCCTTCGCGCAGGGCGCGCACGACGCTGTCGAAGATCGCCTCGACGATCACTTCGGAGTCCTTGCGCGTGAATTCACAGACGCGCGAAATTTCCTCGATCAGATCAGCTTTCGTCATCGTGTTTCGGTTCCTCTTGAGTTGGCTCGCCGGCCCCTGCGGGAGAGGCCGCCGCCGGCGGCTGCCCGCCCTGCAGCGCCTCCTCGATCTGCTGGGTGGCCTGGGCGGCCTGGCGCTGGTAGCCGCCGATGCGCTCCAGCTCCCGGACGTCTTCCTCGGTCACCAGCGACAGCCCGATGCGTTTCTCCGCCTCGTTCATTTTCAGGATACGGAATTTCATCTCCTGGCCCAACGGCAGAGGCGGCGACTGTTTCCGCATTTCGGCGGGAATTTCGGAGTTGTGGCAGAGGCCTTCCACGCCGGGGGCGAGTTCGACGAAGACGCCGAAATTCGCCGTCCGCGTCGGCTTTCCGGAGACGATGTCGCCGATGGAGTGCTGGCGGAAGAACGTCTCCCAGGCGTCCGGCTGCAGCTGCTTGATGCCCAGCGAAAGCCGCCGGTTGGGCGCGTCGATGCTCAAAATCACGGCCTGCACCACCTGGCCCTTCTTCAGTACTTCCGATGGATGCTGCACGCGCCGGGACCAGGAGAGGTCGGACACATGAACGAGCCCGTCGATGCCTTCCTCGATCTCGACGAATGCGCCGAAATCGGCCAGCTTGCGCACCCGGCCCTCGACGACGCTGCCCACCGAATACCGCTGGTCGACCGTCGTCCAGGGGTCGGGCTCGAGCTGTTTGATGCCGAGCGAAATGCGGCGCTCTTTCGGCTTCACGTCGAGCACGACGCTCTCGACATTGTCTCCGACGCGCACCACTTTGGACGGATGCTTCATGCGCCGGCTCCAGGTCATTTCAGAAATGTGAATGAGACCCTCGACGCCAGGCTCGAGTTCGACGAAAGCGCCGTAGTCGGTCACGCTGACCACGCGGCCGACGACGCGCATGCCGGGCTGGTAGCGCTCGGCCACGGTCTCCCAGGGATCGGGCAGGACCTGCTTCAGCCCCAGAGAAATCCGCTCTTTTTCGCGGTCGAATTTCAGCACGCGGACCGTGATTTCCTGCCCCACCTGCAGCACGTCCTGCGGATGGGCCACGCGGCCGTACGAGATGTCGGAGACGTGGAGCAGGCCGTCGATGCCGCCGAGGTCGATGAATGCGCCATATTCGGTCAGGTTCTTCACCACTCCCGTCACCAGGTCGCCTTCCTGCAGGTGCTCGAGAAGGGCCGCCTTGCGGGACTGGATCTCCTCCTCCATGACGGCCTTGCGCGAGACGACGATGTTGTTGCGGCGGCGGTTCAGCTTCAGCACCTTCACCGCGATGTCGGCGCCGATCAGCGCATCGAGGTTGTGCAGCGGGCGGATGTCGGCCTGGGTGGAAGGCATGAAGGCCGTCAGGCCGACGTCCACGCTGAGGCCGCCCTTGACGCGGCCCGTCACGCGCCCGCTGACGATCAGCCCCTCGCGGTAGGCCTTGTCGAGCGTCTCCCACGCGCGGATGCGGCTGGCGCGCTCGTGCGAGAGGAGAATGTAGCCTTCCATCTCCCGCCGCCGGTCCAGCATGACCTCGATGGAGTCGCCGGGCTGATGCGTGACCGCGCCTTCAGGCGTGATCACCTGCTCGATGGGCACGAAGCCTTCCTGCTTCTGGCCCACGTCGACGATCAGGCCCTCGGGAGTCACCTCGAGAACCGTGCCCATCATCACCTCGCCCTCTGCAGGGGGCTCGAGGTGGCCGTAATCGTCGAGCAGCTGTTCGTAATTTTCCTCGCCGTTGGCGGGATACTCCACCGGGCGGTCTTCCTGGTTGCCGGTCATGCCCCAGACTCCGAAATCACCACTGCGAACACCGGACGGCCTGCATGGAAGCCCGGCTTCACTCC
>Ga0209381_1005459_pt1 | contig 10350 bp, 6 predicted proteins | sample DewCreD2012metaG_FD_184111 | JGI IMG/M metagenome (GOLD analysis project Ga0209381, IMG submission 184111) | Hot spring sediment bacterial and archeal communities from British Columbia, Canada, to study Microbial Dark Matter (Phase II) - Dewar... ...
CACGACCTGCTCGACGTTGTTCCGGCTGTCGTCGCCCGTTGTCGCGGCGGCGGCGCGGGCTGGGGCGCTCTGGTTGGTCAAGTCCGGGTTCAAGACGTAGGGGAAGTTCGTCGTCCCGCTGGGCGAAATAACCCGCAAGTCCAAGTCGTTGACCAACCGCGGCGTCGGGCTGTCAATCACCGCGTTGGTCTGTGGCGCGCCTGCGGTGTCCGTCCAGACGATGGTGAAACGTCCAGTCTGCCCGGCGGCAAATGGGACGGGAATCTCAATGCTCTCTCCGTCAGGTAGGAAGATTTCCTTGATGAAACTCTTCCAGCCATTGGTGGCATTGTTCCGCACCAACTCCGCCGCCCGTCGCGTGTTCATCAATCCCCAACCAAACCGATAGTCTGGGCCGGGATGGTCGCCTGCTTCGTCTGCGGTGTGGATGACCAAGCCCTTCATGGTCGAGGCCAGCCACGGGCGGGCGCTGGGGTGAAGCGTATTGCGAAGTTGGTTCAGCAAGTTGATGGAGCCGGAAATCGCGGGCGCGGCGAAACTGGTGCCGGAACCAAGGATGAAATTGTTGTCTGCCGCGCTGCCCGCCATGATGATGTCCGTGCCTGGCGCAACGATGTCCGGTTTGAGGCGTCCGTCGTCGGTCGGGCCGAAAGGTGTCTGCGGCCCGAGCCGTACGCTTCCTGGGCCAGTGTAGCCCGCGACCAGATTGCTGACGTTGCCAACGGTCAGGACGTTTTTGGCGCACCCTTGCGGATGCAGGGAGTCGTAGCCACCGGAGTCGCCGTCAATGGAGCGGGTAACACCCGTGACCAGATAACCTGTTTCGCTGCCGGGTGGGAAATAGTAGTGATTGGTTGGCTGGACGGGCGGTCCCTCGCTGCCGCTATTGCCGGGCGTCCAGACCGGCAGGTAAGTCCGCGCGGCGTAAACATTGGTGTCAATGCCATACGCCTCTGCCGTGTAGGCTCCGAATTTCCAGTCCACTGTTTGACTGATGTTGCTGTGGCCGAACCATGCCCAAGCGAAACCAATCCACTGCCAACCGCATCTGACGCTGTATGAATGGTTGGAGATTCTGAACCCATTGGTGGCCACCTGACTCGCCATCTCACTGACGTCGTTGCTCGAGTTGTTTGAGATGACGGGGGCAACGTACGACATCCCTTTGGCGGCTTGGGGATTGGTGACGCCCACCGGATAAATGACGGTGTACAAACCAGCCGCATTTAGAACGGAAGCCACTGCTGTGGCGTGGGACTCCTGATTTGTCGTTCCATCCCCCACCGACACTCGGCCTTGAAACTCATGGTGCGAGAGACGCGGGATGCCACCGGCCTCCCACAGGCCAATGGGAGTGTTCGTGCCTGTGAGACTGAACCCAGCGCCTCCGCCCGGCCACACCGCAGCCGTGGCGATGGACACGGCCTGGGTGAGCGAATCGCTCATGTTCCACAACGGCTGGCCCTCCACGAAACTGCTGAGAACCGCCCGCTCCCCGTTTGGGAAAACTAATTCCCCGGGGGTGCCAGTCTTGGCGGCGGTTTCCAACGTCGCCTGATACTCGGCGTTGAACTGTGCGGCCAAGTCCAGCAAACGAGAACGGGTGTGCGCTTCCGTGGCTTCGCGGCCCGGCGGCTCGCCGGTGTACGAGGCCAGCGCCTTGACCAGCCACGGGGCAACCTTCTGCTTGTTGGCTTTCCAAGCGGCTTCCTGTGCGGCCTGCCGCGCCGTACGTTCTGCCTCCGCCAACAGCGGATTGGCGGCGATGGCTTTGGCCATCGCGTCGGCCTCCTGCCGCCGCTTTCGGGCTTCGGCTTGCTCCGGCGTGTCGGGGATGGCCGTGTCGTCAAAGACAAAAATGCCCGGCGCGATTTCGGCGGCCTCAAGTTCTGGATGCGGATTGAAGGGCCACGGCGGACTCCACTCGAAGTCCTTGGCCGAATAATACGTGCCGGGAATTGGTGGTGGGACGGGTGGTTTGTCTGCTTGTTGTGCGAAGTTCGCGCTGGCGAACGCCAGCGTCACGATTGCGATTCCTTTCGTTGTTCTGGTTTTGGTTTTCATGGTGTGCGGTTCGGTTTGCTGTGCGTGTTCGACTCGCCCGCGACGTCACGGGCTAACGACCAAGCTGAGCGACCGCCGCCCGACCGCGACGCCCGCCGAAGCCAGCGACCTCCGAATCACCCAGACCGTAATAACGGCAAGGCGGGGCGGCTGTTCGCTCCAGTGATCTGGTTAGCCCCTCCTTTCATTTCTCTTTGGTCTGAACCACACCATCAACACGCCTCCACCAATCACCAACGCCCAAGTCGAAGGCTCCGGAACCGCGCCCGCCAGAATCGGCACGCCGGGTCGCGTCTCGTAAGCAAAGTCGTAAATCCAGCCGCCGTTCAGAAACGGCAGTGGTGCGCCCAAGCGAATCCAACCATAGTGCGTGTTCCCATTGATTTGAAGTTGCAACCCCGCATACGCCGACTCCACCCCTGCAAACTCGCCGATGCCCTTGAAGTCTGGATCGCCAATGTCCCGCCAGCTTGAAAGCCCAAAGCCAAACGGCGAATCCTGATTCCCAATCCACGCAACCGGGGACATGCTCGCACCTATCACCGAATTGACGGGCACTGCCTTTGCGCGCGCACGTTCCCACGGCGTAAGGAAATAGCCCGCTGCCTTATTGTCACCGAAGCACGACATCCCAAAATCCATCCCCCAGGTAAACAAGTAATCATCTTGTCCGTCCTGGTTGATGTCCACGGAAACCGAGCCGTAAGGGCTACCAGTGCCACCCCAATCTCCGATGGCCCGATACCCCTCCGCGTCCCAGGGAAACTGCGGCGGCACGATGTTCAACGGCATCCGGTTGTAAACAATCGTGCCTTGCGCAAACGCCGCTACTCCCGGCGCGAGCAGGACGGCTGACGCGAGCAAAAGCCCGCGCCAGCCTGACCGTCCGTAGTGATGTGCCGCCAACATGCTCACCTCAGTTGAACCAAACGGTAAAAGCGGTTGTCGGAATCCGCCGACAGTGTGACCGCCGTGTTCGTCTTGGTGGCGCTGATCTCGCCGGTGGAATCCTGCCACGCTCCCGAGGCAACATCGTCCCGGTGCTGCACTTTATAGACTCGCCCAACCTCGGAGTCCCACCGCAAACTCACCGCATTGGAACTCACCATCGCAATCTGGGTGAAGCGCGGCAACACTGGCGGCTGCGCAAGGTTGCCCCACAGCGCGATGGACACGCGTTGATCAGCCACCGCGCCCTGGTCGTTCCGCAACTGTCCTTTGTGCGTCACCCGAACCAACCACACGCCGCTCGCCGGACTGGCCACTTCCGCCTGCTCGACGTTGTCCCGGAAATTGTCGCCGGTCGTGGCCGCCGCCGTGCGGTTCGCCGGATTCAAAACCCAAGGGTAATTGGTCGTCCCGGATGGACTGATGAGCCGCAGATCGAGGTCGTTTACCAGTATCAGATTGGTTGGGTTCAAACTGGCCGGTGGATTTGTGCCCGGCGGGTCGGTCCAGCAAATCGTCACACGCAATGGCTGTGTGTTTGTCGCCACAATGGGGAACTCGATGTAGTCGCCGCTGGCCAGCCGCACTTCCTTCAGGTGCGCCAGCGATTGGCTCTGGATGTTGTTGGTCATCAGCCGGGCCGCTCTCGTGGCGTTGAGCAAGCCCCACCCGTGAAGATAGTCCGGCCCTGCTGCCGCGCCTGCCTCGTCGGTGGTGTTGAGAACAACCGCCTTGGGCGAAGAGGCCAGCAGAGGTTGCTGCGCCCCAAAGTGTCGTTGGTGCAACTCGGTCAACAGGCCCAATACACCCGCTACACTGGGCGCGGCCATGCTCGTGCCGGACTTCGTTCCGTAGGAGGTCGCGTTCGTGAAAGTGGAGGAGTACAGGCCAATGCCAGCCGCAACCAGGTCCGGTTTGATGCGTCCGTCGTCGGTGGGGCCGGCACTGCTGAACCAAGCCAGCGAAACATTGGTCGGGCTGGTGTAGCCACCCGGAATCTTCTCGACGGCTCCAACGACGAGGTTGTTCTTGGAAACGGCGTAGGTGTTCACCGTGTGATACCCTTCCGCGCCGCCGTCCAGTGGACGGATCGTGTTGGTCCATTGCCAGCCCCCACCGTAGATGGCCCAGTGCCAGACGGGTTGGGTAGCAGGGCCATTCCAATTCTCGTTTCCAGAGGAAAACACCGGCAGAAACGTCTGCGCAGTGAGATGATCATGTCGTTCGTCCGGGCCACGTCGTCATAATACCCGAAGTGCCAATCCTCCGTTGAACTCCAGTTGTTCTGTCCCAACCAATACCACGTGCCACCAATCAGACGCCACCCGAAGTTGTAGCCGTAGCTGTGGTTGGAAATCCGCACGGCATTCGTGCCAACCACTGGTGGCATTTCCTGGAAGTCGTAGTCGAAGTCGCTGCTCAAAACGCGAGCCCGGTGCGAGAAGCCCTTCGCGGCTCCAACAACACCCCATGCGCCAAGCGTCCCCGCAACGTGCGTGGCATGGTCGTTGTAAACCGGGCTGCCGCTGACATCCATGAGCGACACCCGCAGGCCGCTTTGGGTGAACTCCTGATGGTTCGTCAACACATGGCCTTCATCCCACAGTCCGATGGAAACATTTGTGCCCGTCAACCCAAGCCCCAGCGGCCCGCCGGGCCAGAGGTTGGTCGCCCCGACGGTGATAGCAGAACCCAAGTTGTGCGCGTGTTTGATGTAGGGCGTGCCCTGCGGCCCGATCCGGTCAATAATGTGTCGTCTGCCCTCCGCATCCGTCCAAGACTCCGGCAGACCAATAGCGTTCGTCCGCGCGAACTCCGCCACTTGTTCCTTGGCGGCTTGGGCGTCTTTGGCGGTTTGCTCGCCCAGCTTGAGCAGCGCGCTCTTGCGCGCCTCCTCCAAACTGGCAGAGGTTGTCACGTTGCCGAGCGCGTCGCGTTCGTCCATGACAATCCAAGGCGCAAACCCCGCCAGAAAGGTTGCCTTCCACGCCGCTTCCTGAGCCTCCTGCCGCGCCGCTCGCTCGGCTTCCGCCAACGCCGGATTGGCGGCGAGGGCTTTGGCGTGCTCGACGGCGGCTTGATGGGCCGCTCTGCCAGCGATCTGCTCTGGCGTGTCGGGCACGCCGGTATCATCCACCAAGAACTTGCCCGGTTCAATCTCAACCACTGGTAAGTCGGGATGCGGGTTGAAGGGCAAGGGCGGTTTCCACTCGAAGTCCTTGGCCGAATAATACGTGCCGGGAATTGGTGGTGGGACGGGTGGTTTGTCTGCTTGTTGTGCGAAGTTCGCGCTGGCGAACGCCAGCGTCACGATTGCGATTCCTTTCGTTGTTCTGGTTTTGGTTTTCATTGTGTGCGCTCCGATGTGTTGTGCGTGTTCGACTCGCCCGCGACGTTACGGGCTAACGACAGAACTGAGCGACAGCCGCCGACGGTAACGGTGGAGCGCACGCGGCGCGTCCGAATTGCCGCCCGGCGCCGAGCGGAAAAGCGGGGCGGCTGTTCGCTCCAGTGATCTTGTTAGGCTTGCGTCGAACTTTCAAACTCGCCTTCTGATGCTCAGACTAAGAGCGATTGCCCCGCACAAGAATAATCCGGCCGTGCTCGGCTCAGGAATCAAAACCACATCCATCGTGCCGCTCAAGAATGTGCCAGAGTCCGAAAGCAGGCGGAACTCTCCGCGTCCAGCGAGCAACTCCGAGAAAATGTCGCTCGGCAAAGAGAATGAGCCGGTATAGTGCGTCCCCCACGTGATGTTGTCGCAGTCGTAGGGGAGTATGGGTGGCGGCGGCAAAAACGTGCTAAACTCCAGCGCGTAGCACCCGCTGTAGGTTCGTGGCTCGCCCGCGCCAAGAGAGAACGCGAGTGAACCCGCCGGCGTGTAGATCGTGGGGGTAAAGCTCTCAGTGAATGGCGAAATAACCGCTACTTCAAAGTCCCCATTTTGTGGTCCGACTCGGAAATATCCGACACCACCCAACAACTGAGCGCCGCCGGGCTGAAGCTGACTGAAGGTGGCGCGAAGAACACCCTGTCCGCGAGCCGGCAACAATGATGTGGCCAACACTACAACGGCAGCGACGGATAATTTGGTAATGAGTGTTTGCATGGCGCGAGCGAGCCTAACGACAGAACTGAGCGACAGCCGCCGACACGCACGGTGGAGCGCACGAGGCGCTGCCGAATGGCCGCCGAGCGTTGAACGGAGAAGCGGGGCGGCTGTTCGCTCCAGTGATCTTGTTAGCCCCTCCCATCATTTCTCTTTCGTCTCAAGCACACCATCAAGACGCCTCCGCCAACCAGCAACGCCCAAGTGGATGGCTCCGGCACCGGACTGGCAAAAATGGGAGCGTTCGGAATCGAGTTGTAGGCCCAGCCCAGCAGCATCCCCCCTGCTTCCGCTGCCATGATGACGTCGAAATAGCCATAATGCCATCCGTCCTCCAACTCGAAGCCGATGCCGATGAATCCCCGCGCCCCCGGACTTCCCGGCCACTCGCTCAACTCGCCATTGCTCAACGCGATTGCAATGGCGGCGAACGCCCATTCCCCAGAAGAAACGTAGCCTCCAAGCAAATCGCTAGAACGCCACCCTATCGAGGGCTCCAGTGAAGATCCGATTTCAAACCCCTCCTCCAACCGGGCTACAAGACCACCAAGATTGGGTGGTGGCGCAATTCGGTAAACAACCCGATTCGCACGCTCCGTGCGCAGAGAGACAGAACCGGGGCTGGCGGCAAAAGTAAAATCCTCCAAGCCGTCGCCATTGAGGTCAATGGGCCAAAGGAGCGTGTTGAGGTCGCTCCAGATCCCGACAGGTTGTGGCAAGACTGTCGTCATGATCGTGCCTTGCGCCAATGAGGGTGTGGCAGCCGGGCCTAGAAGCCCGACTGCCGCCAGCATCAAACTGAGCACTCGCACGCTCATTGCCCTCTGCGCAACCGCCAGAAGCGGTATTCGTCTGCGCTGGTCAACTGCACCGTGTTGGTGCCGCTCTCGGCCAGCACCGACCCTGCCGCCGTCCAGTCAGTCAGATTCGTGGAGGTCAGGATGGTGAAATACGCCCCAGGGTCGGCCACAAACGTCAGCAGAAACTCGTTTGTCGTGGGCGACTTCTCCAGCGCGGTGATGACGGGTGCGGGCGGCGTCACCCCGCCCAAAACCACTGAAGCCTTCTGCGTGCTGGGCGCGGGATTACCGGGCAACCCGCCGGAGTGCGTTACGGTGATGCGATACTGACCCGCCGACGGTGAGGCAATCGAAACCCGCTCCACGTTGTTCTGGTTGTCCACGCCACGGGTGGCGGCAGCGGAGCGCGCCGCCGCAGTCTTGTTCGTCAAATCAGGATTCAAGGTCCACGGACGAAAAAGCGTGCTGTCGGAGAGACGTTCCAGCACTACATCAAGATTGTTGACCAGCATCGGATTGGGCATGTCCGCCGCCGTGATGTTGGTGATGGCTGGCCCCGGCGGGTCACTCCACGCCATTGTCACGGACAGCGGCTCCGTGCCGCTGGCGGTAACCACCCACGAAACCGACTGTGTCGGTGACAGAGTGAACTCTTTGATGAGCGAGCCACGACCCCAAGCAAAGTCCTGCTCCACGCGCTCCACCGCACGTCGGGCGTTGAAGATGCCGTGCCCCATCCGATAGTCCGGCCCCTCCGCGCCCACGTCATCCACCGTGTCAATAGCCACGGCCTTGAGCGTGGAATTCAGCCAGGCGTCCGCAGCGTTAGTCAGGCCCGGATACAACTGCGCCCGCCGCTGCAACACCAACCCCAACCCGCCAACCACGCCGGGCGCGGCGAAGCTCGTGCCGCGGGCAGTGCCTGTGTAGAGGTTGGTTGCTGTCGCCGTGGGAGAAATCAATCCCAAGATGTTGGTGCCGCTGACCTGCCCCAGGGCGTTGCGCAAGGGAAGATTCGGCGTGCCGACCGCGACAAGGTCGGGCTTCAGCCGGCCGTCATCGGTGGGGCCGGCACCGCTGAAAGTGGCTGGAACGGCGTTGGCCCCCGGGCCGAAGCCGAAGAAAGCAAAAGTATTGCTGACGTAATAGACATCTTCGCACGCCCCCACGGTGAGCACATTCTTCGCGGTGCCGGGTGCGGAGAGGGAATCGTAGCCGCCGTCGTCGCCGTCCTGCCAGTCTCGCGTGGTGGTGTCAGCGACGAATACGCCGCCCGACAGGCGGTAATATGTCCCCGGAGAATTGGTCGGCCCTTCCAATCGGTCGTTGCCACAGGAATACACCATCAGGTGCCGGAGCGCCTCAGCCTGATGAAACTGGTCGATTTGAACGCAGCCCGTATCCTGAAGGTTGGTGCGAGTGTAAAGACCAAACTTTGGGTCTTCGGGAAAACTGGCTTCGGGTGCCCCCCACCAAACCCAAGCGTTGGTCACGACAACGCCAAACTGATTGGTGATGGTCTGACGCCGCCAGCCGTTCGCCAACCCCCACGAATGATTGCCCAAAAACACCGGCGCGTTGGTCGCATCCCCTGCCGCTGCCGATTCACGCTCGCTCTTGAAATCCTGAATGTTGTAGGCAAACACGCGTGCTTGATACGATACGCCGCGTGCTTCATAGAACTGCCCAAAGATGCTGCCGACTCCGCCGGCTGCCATCGTGCCGGCTACTTGGGTGGCGTGGCCCGTGGTGTCCAGCGCCGCGTTGTCGCGCTGGCGCACCCGTGTCCCAAACTCATTGTGGTTGGTCCGCACCCCACCGTCCACCTCCCACAACGCCAGCGTCATATTCGTGCCGGTCAGATTCCGCCCCGTGTTGCTGTCAGAATAGGGCCAAGCGCCGAGCGGCCACAACTCGTCGGCACTAATGCTCGCCGCCGCCACCGTGTTGTGGCTGTTCAAGTAGGCTGGCGAGCCGCCAATCTCATCCGTGAGAATCAGTTTCCGACCATCCGGCTCCTGAATCTCGCGCGGCGCGCCAAGGCGCTTGGACAACTCGTCCAACGCTCGCTCCTTGGCTGGCTGCTCGGCAGCCGAGCGTGCGGCCTGTTCGCGCAAGGCCGCGAATTCCGCTTCGCCCTCCTGCCGTTTCTGCTCACTGCCAGCCTGTCCGGGCGGAATCAGCGCCCGCGTCTGCGGCGCAAGCGCCGCCTTCCTCTCTTGCCATTTCGCCTCGGCCTGACGCGCGGCCTCCTCTGCCGCCTGTCGGGCCGCCGCCGCAAGGACGGGATCGGCAGCGATGGCCTTGGCTAGCGCGTCGGCCTCCTGCCAACGCTTGCGAGCTTCTGCTTGTTCCGGCGTGTCGGGCACGCCGGTATCATCCACCAAGAACTTGCCCGGTTCAATCTCAACCACTGGTAATTCGGGGTGCGGGTTGAAGGGCAAGGGCGGTTTCCACTCGAAGTCCTTGGCCGAGTAATACGTGCCGGGAATTGGTGGTGGGACGGGTGGTTTGTCTGCTTGTTGTGCGAAGCTCGCGCTGGCGAACGCCAGCGCCGTCACTACGATTGCGATTCCTTTCGTTGTTCTGGTTTTGGTTTTCATGGTGTGCGGTTCGGTTTGCTGTGCGTGTTCGACTCGCCCGCGACGTCACGGGCTAACGTCAGAACTGAGCGACAGCCGCCGACAGGGACGGTGGAGCGCACGCGGCGCGTCCGAACTGCCGCCCAGCGTCGAGCGGAGAAGCGGGGCGGCTGTTCGCTCCAGTGATCTGGTTAGCCCCTCCTTGCATTTCTCTTTCGTCTGAACCACACCATCAACACTCCCCCTCCAACCAACAACGCCCACGCGGACGGCTCCGGCACCGCGCCCGCCAGAATCGGCACGCCGGGCCGCGTCTCGTAGGCATACTCGAAAACGATGCCCCCCCCAGCCAATCCGGGAATCTCCTGGAGCTTGACCCACCCGTAGTGGGTCTCCGATCCAATTGAAAACTGAAGTCCGGCGTAGGCAGTGGTGTTGACAAACAATCCTGCTCCGCCAGACCAACTGTAGGCACTTATCACGGGGGCGATTGTCCCGTATGGAGTCTGCTGTGATATCATCCAACTGCCTGGGACCGGAACGAGACTACCGATTTCCGCTCCTTCGCTTAACGGAATCAACCACGAATTGACATCCGTTCCCCCCACGGGTCTTGCCCAAGATGCGTTGTTGGCCAGTCCTTCCAATCGCCAGCCGTCGGTATCACCGGTCGCCACGACGCGGAAGTCCTCGATGCCGTCGTGATTCAGATCCACAGGCAGGGTTGACCACGGACCGCCGAGTCCCGCGTTGTAAACCGGGACCCCTTCCGGTCCGAACAACCCGCCGTGGGTGTTGCTCAACACAGTGTGAACGATGGTGCCCTGAGCGTGCGCCTGCGGGCCAA
>Ga0209381_1005461_pt1 | contig 10349 bp, 9 predicted proteins | sample DewCreD2012metaG_FD_184111 | JGI IMG/M metagenome (GOLD analysis project Ga0209381, IMG submission 184111) | Hot spring sediment bacterial and archeal communities from British Columbia, Canada, to study Microbial Dark Matter (Phase II) - Dewar... ...
AACACAGAAGACACAGCGCGGCATAGCCGCAACCAAACAGGCGTGGCGGCTGTGGTCCCACCGGCAACTCGCTCCCGTGGCGGCATGAAAATCTTTGCGGGAAGAAAAAGAATCTACGGGTTAGTAGTACAGAGGGCACGGAGAAAGGGAACTATAGAGGACGGGGAGATGGTTGGGAGAAGGCGAGCGCATCAGGCGCGGGCGCCACGGGCGGCGGCGGGCGCCGGCAGAAGCCGCCGCTTGCAATCCTCATAGCGATATTCGTAAATGGGCATCGGAATCTAATGCAAGCGCCACGGGATCCCGGCCCAACGTGTCCATTTAAGCGTGTCCGTCACCCGCCGCCTCAGGCCCTTGCACGCCGCGCCAGCGGCTCGGCCGCGGCCGAATCATGAGTCAGCCTCTTATGCAGCGCTTCGGCAAACGGCACCAGCACCGTAGGAACAGCTTCCGCTCCAAAACAGCGATCCAGGCGCAGATAACCTTCCGCCCCCAGTGGAATCTCAATGCTCCAGCACGGGTTCCCGTTGACCTCCGCCAACTCCTCGCTGAACCGCCGTCCCGCCCAGCGCAACTCCGCCCGGCTGAAACCAAACTTCGCGCACGCCTCCCGCACCGCTCGCCAGCGCTCCTCCTCTGTCTGTGCTTTCCCGATCGCCGCCTCAAAGGCTTGCAGGGCGAGCTGGCTGGCCAAGTGGCGCTGGAAGGCTCCACCCATCAACATCCGCCCGGCTGTCCCGAACTCCATGTAACCCAAATGCTGCACCCCGATCCACGCCGCCGCGCAGAACAGCACGATAATCAGCCCCTTGGATTGCCCGTGCGCCAGGCTGCTCAGCAGAGACAAGCCTGCGGCCAGCCCACAAGTCCCGTATAACAGCAACACCGCGCGCCGCGGAGTGAGCCCTCGCGCCAGCAGCCGGTGATGAATGTGGGCCGCATCGGCCTCGAAGAGCGGCCGGCCGCGCAGAAAGCGTCTTGCCATGGCGATCGCGGTGTCCAGTAATGGGACCGCCAGGGCCATCAGCGGGGCCGTCATGCCCAGCACCGTGGCTGACTTCTGGCTCCACAACACTCCGTAGCAGCCGAGCAGAAAGCCCAGCGTCAGGCTGCCCGAGTCCCCCAGGAAAATCGACGCCGGATTGAAGTTGTAACGCAAAAAGCCCAGCAGCGCCCCGCCGAGCGGCACCGTCGCCAGCGCGAGCGCGACATTGTCTTGAAGCAGCGCTCCAAGCAGAATGGTGACGGTGGCAAACAGCGCCGCGCCCGCGCCCAACCCGTCCACGCCGTCTATCAGGTTGAAGGCGTTCGAGCAACCGGCCAGCCACAGAAGCGTCGCCGGCAGGCTCAACCAGGCCGGCAGAGCAAAACCCGCTACGGCGGTGATTTGCACTCCAGCCCAGTAGGCTAAGTAGCCGGCCGTGAACTGGGCCGCCAGCTTGTGCCAGGGTTTGACGCCGTGCAGGTCATCGGCCAGCCCCACGGCGAACACCAGGACCGCCGCCGGCAGGATGCGCCAGGCCACCGGCAGACCCGACTGGACGAGATTGCCTCCCGCAAACGGCGAGGCCATCAGCAGCCCCAGCGCCCCCAGGTAAGCTGCCAGGATGGGCACGCCGCCCACGCGCGGCACGGGCAGGCTGTGCAACCGCCGCTCGCCGCCGGGCCGGTCCACCCACCCCCAGCGCCGGCACAGATTGCGCCAGAGCGGCGTCAGGAACAGCGCCAGCAGGGAACTAATGAACGCCAGGAGCGCCAGCGAGTACATGAGGCATCTGCTCCGTCAGCCTCCCGAAAGCAAAGAGCGCAGGCCGCATGAAGCGCGGCGCCAATCTCTGGTGAAGGACACCGAACGCGTAAACAAGCTTCGAAAAGTTCAAATAGCTGGGCTCGGCTTCGTAGCCGTACACCACCGCGTCAAAACCGCGCCTAGCCAACATACGGCGCAGCCGCCAGACCGTGTTGCAGCGGTAGTAAGTGGGGAACACGTCCTCGGCACGCCGGGAGGGTTGCACCCTGCTGACCACTGCTCCGTGCAAGCGATTGAGCACCAACCGCGAAATCAGCCCGACGTAACTTAGAACGTTCGGAGTACGGATACAGAGGTAACCGCCCGGCTTGAGCACACGGCCAGCTTCCTCAAAAACACTTCTGGGTCCTTAAGGTGCTCCAGTACGTTGTCACAAAGCACCAAATCCGCTTGACGAGATGACACAGGCCAGCGGCCTTCCTCACCGAACAGGAAGAATTCATCCACGAAGGGATTTGCGGCTGCGGCAGGGTCCACGTCGAGTCCCACCACCTTGCGAACTTTCCTCTTCGAGATCCGCAGATCGCGGCGAACCCGTATGGGGTCCTCCCCATAGACGCCAGCACCACAACCGAAGTCGACAACTTCAGAGTCGGGTGTGAGTAAGGCATTCACCCGGACATAGAAAGCAATGGTGCCGTCAATATCAGAAAAGCCACCGAAGCGCGATTCAGGGTAGAAGGATGCGAGAAACCGGTTCTGGGGTGGAGGAGACGCCGTCGGTGCCGTTGTCGTCATTGACTCACCCACCCCCAGCGCCGGCACAGATTGCGCCACAGCGGCGTCAGGAACAGCGCCAGCAGGGAACTAATGAACGCCAGGAGCGCCAGCGAGTACATGAGACCTTTCTTCTGACGAACCCCAGACGGGGTTACGCTGGTTGCGGTATGGCCCTACGCTACGTCCTGAGCGACTATCTCGAGCAGGCCATGGCGCAGGCTGTCTATGACAAGCTCGAAGACGGCAGCTTTGCCGGCGGGATTCCCGCCTGCCCCGGCGTGGCCGCGTTCGGCGCCAGCGTGTGCGAGCGCCAGCACGAGCTGCGTTCGACGCTGGAAGAATGGAAGCTCCTGGGCCTGAAGCCGGGCCACCCGCTGCCGGTGGCCGGCGGCATGGATCTGAACCGGGAGCCGCTGCGTAAGGCGGTGGACACCCTGTAAGCGCCGCGGCTTCAAATGCACCTCGTCAAATGGCGAGCCATGAAACCACCAGCACTGGTTATTAGGACTTGCTTAGCGTCCGACATACGCGGGCAACTCCTTCACTGGGGCGGCGAATCCGGTTTCAAGCCAATCCGCCAGTTTCGGGGCCAGGGCCGTTTCCGAGAATCCGGCCGCCAGGCGCACCGCCTCGGGCGAGCGACGCAACGGGTTCTCAGCGCACTTTGCAATGCAGGCTGCGACTCCCTCTACGTCGCCTTGCCGAAACTGAAAGGCCCAGGCACCTGTGGCTTCCGGTGAAATCAACTCCGTGATATGGCTCTGCTCTGGCCCGATGTACAGCGCAGGAATGCCGAGCCTCAAGATGTTGTAGATCTTGCACGGGTGGACGATGCCCACAAAGGCGTCGCCCATCAGCACCACATGCAGATCCGCGGCTGACAGCGACGCCCCAAGCTGATCGAGCGGCTGGTAAGGTAAGCGGATGACGTTTTGGAGACTACTACGTTGGACTTTTCCAAACTCGCTGCCGCCCCCGACGAAGCAGAACAGGATGTCCGGGCGCCCTTCGAGTTGCCGCGCCGCCGCCAGCAGGGTGTCGAGCGGATGGCAGGGGCTGTGATTGCCCGAATACATCACGACGAACTTGGCTTCCAGCCCGTGCTCCTGCCGGAAGCGCCGGCGGCCCGCCTGGTCGTAGCGCACGGCGTCATCATGGGTCCAGGGCGGTAGGACACGGACCTTCGCCGGGGCCACGCCCTTATCCAACAGCCGCTGGTTCATGAAGCGATCCAGAACTATCACTTGGACCGCCGTCTGAAGCGAGAACCGCAAGCAGGCTTCCAAGAACCGGTGCACAAGACTCTTTGCCCTCAGCCAGCCTGCGGCGACAGCCTGATCCGGGTTCAGGTCCATCAACCACAAATGGAGCGCGCCTCCCTTCAAATGGACGAAGAGGGCTGCGAGGAAGGAGATCAGTGGCGGGGTGGTCATGGCCACGACCACATCAAAGCGGGGCATCCAGAGCAGCCGCCACGCGCAGGCCGCCATAAAGCTAGCGAAATCGGCGGCGCGCCGCCAGCGGGCCGCTTTGCCCATCGAGGTCTGCGGTACGCGCAGGATCCGCACCCCTTCCCAGTGTTCGCCGGCGGCAAGTCTGACACGTGGGTCAGCGTAGCTCCGCCGGCTGGCCAGCACCGTCACTTGATGACCTCGCCTGGCCAGCCGCCGGGCTAGATCCGTAGCGTGCTGGGCCGTGGAGGCGACGTCAGGGTAAAAGAATTGATTGAGCAGCAGGACCTTCATGGCGCCGCACCCCGTGCGAGGCCATTTTTGCACCGCCACAGGTACTGCCAGATGCTCGAGCTGAATTCGCGCATGATTAGCCCGCGTAGCTTAGCACCACCCCTTCCCGCGTATCTCTTCCCTGCAACAGCCACGCTGCGCTCAGCATGATCGCTATCCTACGGAATGGAGTCACGTTGCTCCAGTAGCTTTGAGAACTGATAGACGCCGGAGAACCGGCCGAAAGGCCTGGCTTCGTCGACGAAGAGTCAATGACTTTCCGGGCCATTCTTATGGCTGGGCAAGCGATCTTGGCATTTGGCTAACATCCCGCTAGCTTTCTATACATCGTGATAAACTTCTCACAGGCACCCTCAAGCGTATACTCACGCAGACCGAGCTGGCGTCCGCGCTCCCCAGCGGCCCTGAGTTCCTCGGGCGTCATCCGCATAATCGTCCCTATACAGTGCGACAATTCCTCGACCGCACACGGAACCTCCCATCCGCCGCCAGCTTTCGCCAGTTCAGGCAGGTTGCACTCCCGAGTCACAATTGCCGGCAATCCGGCTGCCATGGCTTCCAGAACAGCATTGCTCATGGCTTCGCTCCGAGAAGGAAGCACGAAGCACTCCGAAGCAGCAAGCAGTGACCGTTTCTCAGCGTGCCACACTGGCCCTAACAAGAATACGCTATCAGTCAGCCCACGATCTCGTATCTCACCTTCCACCATACGCGCGTAACCGCGGTAGTCTGGACCGGCGATGACCAGAATCCAGTCTGCACTGCCTCGCAGACCCTTGCTTCGCTGCCACGCCTCAAGCAGCAGATCGATACCTTTCTCTCTCGCTATACGCCCGAGAAACAACAGCACGCGCCGACCTCGAAGCCACCGCCACCGCCATAGGGCGGCCTCCGCATCACCAGGTTCGCTGAAAGCACTTCGTGGAACGCCGTTCGGAATTATCTCCATCGGGCAGTCGAGCCCCCACTCCAAACACGCTGCAGCCTCAGCATTGTTCAGCACATGCACAACTGTTCTGTCCCGCACAAACCGCCGCAGAAAGATCTGCTTGTAGACAAGTTTGTGGATGCCACGCTGCCGCCAGCGGGCAATAAGCGATCCGTGCGGGCTTATAACAAGCGGTTTATCCGTGCGCCGGGCTGCTGACTGAGCGGCCCACACCGGGTAGTCCCAGAGCATATGGGCGTGGAACACGTCGCAGGAATTCGCCTCATCGTTCAGCGCGGCCTGCAAGCGCGGCGCGTAGAACCACCGGCGAGGCGCGCAGGGCCGGAACAACCTCATTTGTGGGAGGATAGCCTTCACAACCTCGCTGTCGACGCTGCCCACAACACCGTATAGCCTATAGTCAATCACGTCCCTGGTTGCGTCAACTCTGCGCGCTAGTTGTATTGCTGGCCCGCCCTGGCGCGGGCTAACCACTGCGCTTACGACTGTTACGCGGGGGTTACGCGAGGCAACGTGTCTAGGGAGCATAGCCGCGTCCCTGGGCTGATTCTCGGGAACCTGCGCCTACGACACTCTAGCCCGAATAACACGCTGCCGTTTTGCATCAACAATCCAACGAGCCAGCACGCCCACAGGTAAACTCTTGGGCCCAAGTGAACCATGAGTGGAAGTAGCACACCATAGCGCAGGGGCTTGTTTATGAATCCCCATTGAGCCTCTTTCCTTGCCATACATTGTTAGGTTTGCTTTATGCGCTACCTGAGCGGTGACCAGCAATAGCCACATGCCCCAAAACACCTTATCGCTGGGCATCGAGAGCGACTGCATTCCCGCGAGCAGAACGGTGTACATCAGGAATGCCGGAAATAGATCTGCTGAGACCTTGCGGTGAACAAGTCTCAGGATTGGGATGATAGCCACCACCGCAAATAGCGCTCCGCCGATAATACCCCCGCCTAGCGCCATATCCAGGATCGTATTGTGGGCGAAAGCCTTCCCAAACAGACCCTTGCTCAGTTGATCGTTTGTAAAATTCTGGAAGCCTGGGCCGAACAGTGGCGCTTTTGATATCGCCTCCAGTGCCGAACCAAAGGTTTCTCCGCGGGTGTCGAGTCCTCGCTGTTGGATTACCTCAATCATTTTGCGGATGCGGTCGAGCTCTGCGCGGGCGAACTCAGTTTGGCTTGCAACTGTGGTAGCCAGCAGGGTTGTTAAGAGCACGCCCAGAATAATTGGGAACCTTTTGAGGTTCTTGCGGACGAAGCGCCAGCCGAACACGCTGCCCACCACGATCAGTACACCCAGTGCGGCTAGCCCGCCCCGACTGAACGTCAAGGGAACAAGCGCCGCGATTGCTATCGAGGTACACGCTAGGAGGGCCCTTGCTAGTCTCCCCGCCCCTTGCGTTACAGCCGCGCCCCATAGGCCGGCTGCGAGCACTCCAAGGTACACCGCGCTGGCGTTCGGGTCGCTTCGGACAAATTTCAGGCGAAAGTCGCCCGTGTAGGCCATGGTAACCTTTGGGAGATAACCATAGTGCAGGAAGTGTGCAGCGATGCAAGTAAGGCCGACCGCCAAGCCTAGCAGTATCATGATTAATGCCTTTCGGTTGCTCATGCCGTTCTCCCGGATTAGCGCGTACAAGATGGTTGCAACGATGATGGATTTGGTTATATCGCCAAAGAGGTACCAGTCGCCGTTCAATATCGCGGCAAGCAGGACCCAACCCCAGAACATTGCCAGTGAGGCATGTGGTACACCTAAAGGAAACGTTTTCATTGACTGAAGGTTGCGACTAATCAGGGCCGCGGCCCCTACGATCGTCCAGAGGGTTGTGAGCGTCATGCCAGGGTTGCTTGTTTCCGGCAGCATGACGGAGGCGCCAAAGAAGGCAACTAAGGCAGCTGGGGTGGTCGCGCAGAACAGTACCGAGGCTATTACGAAGGCAATAGCTAGTGCGCTTGGGCCGCTCCCACTGAAGATGAGGGCGACTCCCAAGAGGTGAATGACCACGACTCCGGCGACCTCGAGAGCAGAGTATCGGCCTTGCGTTGGTTGTATTGTCCGCTTCTGGCGGAGGCGTAGGGTCTGGCTGGGCAGCAATGCGTTCATCCTGCTAGGTACATCCCTGCCCGGGATTACCGGCGGTCCGGTCAAAAGTTTCGATGGCCTTGCGGTAAAGAAGGTCGTACCGCCCCGCCATGTGGAGCGAGGTGAAGTTGGCGCTGTACCTGTAGCGACAGTTTTCCGCCAAGGCAGCGTGATTGAGCAAGAGAGCTCGAAGAATACCGTCGCGCACGGATTCCTTATCCGGACCGGCGAGGATCACGCCTTCGATACCATCGCGGACGACCTCCGCTATTCCCCCGACGGCCGTGGCGATTACCGGAACTCCTAACGCCAGTGCCTCTAGTACCACCAGCGGCATCCCCTCTGAGCGGGAGGGCAGTAGAAGAAAATCGAGGTGCGGAATAATGTCGGATTTTGCGGTGGGTCGTGGTCCCAAATACTGCACCCCCTGATTCGATGCAGCTGTTTCGCGCAGTTTCTGTGCATCGGGGCCGTCGCCAGCGAAGATGATCTCGACGGAGTGGCCGCTCGACCGCAGTAATCTGATTGCCTCATACGCTGCGTACCAGTTCTTGCGGGCGCCGATCTCGCCGACGAAACCGATACTGCACTTTGCTCGACGCGTAAATGCGGGTGCGGCGACTTCTGGTTGGGAGACGCCGTTGGGTACGACCCTTAACGCTCCGTTAGGAAGCCGGTACCGGCACCGGATGTGTTCCGCGGTGGCATTGCTGACGGCAGCGCACACGACCCCTGCCGCGAGGGAGCGCTTTATTAGTATCCTGTGTACAGGTAGCCTCCAGGACGCTTTGTGCAACGCCTCGTCGTCGATTGGCAATATTGCGTGAAAGGTAGCGACCGCTGGAAAAGGCAGCTTACCTATCACCGGTATGAAAAGCCCGGCGGCCACCCCGTTGTGAAAGTGTAGCACCGGGCGGAATCCGGTCCTTTGAGTCATCTCGCGGGCCCAAGCGATCACGTTTGGCCTCCAAATGGCAGAGCCTAGGGGCACAGAGTCGTTGAACCTGTGCTCAAAGACATATGGGGTTACCGCTCTGGCTTCCCTGAGAGCGTCCGACTGCCGGCCGCTACTCGGGACACTGAGCCCGATGCCGACAGGCCGATGCGCCTTTTGGGAGTTTGCCAATGTGCGGACCACTCCCCATGCACCGCCGCCGGGGCCCATGAGAACGTGCAACACTGAGTAGTTTTTTGGGGGCGTCATTTTGGGCGGGTGACCGTCCGCAGGTCTGAGCGCAGGTCGCAGATCAGCGTTTCGAATCCGGACTGTTCCAAATGGCGGTCCTGATATTGGAGTGCGATCCTGATCGATTCGCGGCCCATCTGCTCACGCAGTTCGCGGGAGTTGTGCAGTGTATGGAGGGCGGCTGCCAAAGCCTTGGGGTTGCCGGCTTCTACGACGAACCCATTTCGGCCTGGCTGAACGACGTAACCCGCCGCGCCGCAGGCGTCAGTGGTTATGAGCGGCAGGCCTGCGCTGGCCGCCTCCACGAGGACCTTTGGCCACGTGTCTTTCCTTGATGCGAGCACAAAGATATCTGCGGCTCCGTAGATGCGCGGCAGGTCGACGTAGGGGAGTTGGCCTAAAAAGCGTATCACCCGGTTCGCTTCGGCCGCGAGCTTACGCAAGCTGCGCGCGTGTCCATCCTGACCTTTGGAGATGCCGCCTACAATCCAGAGCTCGTCGTTTTTACGGGCTATGGAGTGAAATGCCCGGATGAGGTCGTCTATTCCCTTCAGTTCGATCAGGCTTCCGACAAACAAGGTGATGACGGCGTCAGGGTGCCCTATGTCGATCTGTTCGCGCATTTGGGTGCGCGGGGGAAGGTGCCTTAGGCGTTCGGCCCAGTTCGCGTCAACCCCAGTGAACGGAGCGTCGATCATCCGGTCATTCGGGATGCCGTAGTAGGTCGCCAGTACTTCGCGGGTCGGGGGTGTTTGCACCACGTATCTAAAACGGCTGCTGAGGATCAACCGTTTTAACAAGCGGATGATCCAATGGCGTCGGTGCTCGTACAGTAGTCCGACTTGCTGGACGGCGAAGGCAACGGGCTTCCGGAAGACGAGTTCCAGTAATCTGATGGTAATACCGGCCGCGCCAAGAAGGCCCAGCACGAGAACGACGTCATTATCCTGGAAAGCCCGCCAACAGAGATGGATAGCTGGCGAGGCACACATCCACTCCTTCGTGCTGAGACTTTTCAGCGCCACCAGCCGAGGTGCCGTTGTCGCCGCCGCGAGGCGGGCAATTCTGGGCTCGGCGGGGTCATCAACGGCCGCCAATGGGTAGAGGGACGTTTGCACACCCGGCAGTTCGGCGATCCGGTCCACCAAGTCTACGTTCGGTCTGCAAAGATTGAAGGCGATAACGCCGATTTTGAGCGGCTCCGGATGAGCGTTGCCCTCAGTATATCGAGTCGCGGGTTGTGGCATGCGATTGCCTAATTCAGGACTCGGACGACACCATCGACACGACCGCAGTGTCACGCGGCTCAGCTGCCGGCGCTGGCATTGACCGCCTTATGCTCACGGACAGAGCCGCGGAAATCGTGCCATAGGCCAGTAGTTGGGCCAGCGCTGCACCGACCGCTTCCAGCCGGGGCACGAGAAGGAGAGTTCCGACCAGGAGCAGTACGGCAAGCGCTATGTCATAGGCAACGCGGGTCCACATCCTGCCGGCGGCGATCATTGGTAGACCGAGGATGGTATTGAACATGGCGGGGATAGCTGCGAGCGAGGCTAACGCGAGCACGCAAGCGCCGTTTTTGAAGTCTTTTCCGAACGCTTCCATGCCGATTTTCGAACCCGCCGCCAGTAAGAGACTTGGGAGGACCGTGCTCAGGGTTGCGAGTGCGAGCATGTCCCTGACCGCCCTATTGAAAGCGCCCGAGTCTCTCCGACCGCACGCGTTTGCCATGATCGGGAGGGCGGCTGAGGTGACGCAGGTGGTGGGAAACAGGAGTAGCTGCCTCCACTTGTCGGCCGCCGTATAGAGGCCGAATTGCGAAAATCCGCCGCCGGTTCTTACGATCAG
>Ga0209381_1005466_pt1 | contig 10338 bp, 7 predicted proteins | sample DewCreD2012metaG_FD_184111 | JGI IMG/M metagenome (GOLD analysis project Ga0209381, IMG submission 184111) | Hot spring sediment bacterial and archeal communities from British Columbia, Canada, to study Microbial Dark Matter (Phase II) - Dewar... ...
GCGTTCGCTCGCAACTTGGGGCATCTGCAGGCGGCGCGCCTCGGCGCTGGGCGCAAAAAAGTTCAGTCATATTTCGAACTCCCCCCTTCCAGCCCGCCTCCCCCCTCATCCAGATGAATCAGCCGTGGAGCGAGCACGCGCTGGCGAATGAATCCGGCCCCGTCAGCCCGGATGTTTCACACCCCGCACGAAATGCCGACCGAGCGGGGCGCCGGTCCGTGACCGGCTTTGGAAGTTTTACCGCGACAAGCCGGTTGCCAACCGGCGCTCCGGCCCCCGGAGTGTGAAATATCCGGGTCAGGCCCGGTCGGTTTGCGTCCGTTCGCTGTGGGTAACTCACGGCAATGCATGTTGGTCGCCCCGGAAACAAACGGGACCACGACATCCGCCGGTCGCCAGGTCTCCGCTCATCCTGGAATCCGAAATCCGAATTCCCGGAAGCCGACGGAAGCCCGAAATGCGAAGGCCGGGATCGAACCTGGCAGCCGGGCGGGAACAGTGCTTCGGCTCAGGGAGCCAAAAGCGCAGCGGTCGGGTTTCGGGCTTCTTCCGGCACCCGGTGCTCGAACTTCGGATTTCGGGATGAACTCGACGGCGAGCCGGACCACACCTTGAGTAGAGTAGGCGGAGCGAGACGGTCATTGGCCCTGTGCCTTTCAACCCGTCCGCTCCGCCTATTCTACTGAACCAACAAAAACCCCTCCCGGTTTCCCGGGAGGGGTTCATGAAGCTAACTCAGCTTAGAACTTGTAGATGAAGTTGGCGTAAACGCCAACCATGTCCTCAGCGATGCCGATGTTGGTATCCACGTCATCCCAGCGCACTTCGAGGCGGCTGACGACGTTGGCCCAAAGGTCATACTGGAGGGTGCCGGTCAGGCTCAGGACTTCGCCGTCGAGACCGCCGAACTCCAATTCGCCGTATTCAATACGGCCATGGAGGCTCAGCTTCTCGGTGGCTTGGTAGGAAAGGTAGCCGGCGAGGGTCCAGACATCCAGACCGGCGGTGCCGAACAGGTCGGAGACGTTGTCGTAGGCAACGCCCGCCTTCAGGCCGGCCACCGGGGTGTTCATGGTGCCGCCGACATAGATGTTCTGCTGGTATTCGGAACCACCCGCGAAGCCGTCAACGATGCCGGCATACAGGGTGGAGCCAGCGAGGAAGCCGGCGTCATCGGGAGCCGTGATGGCGATCGCGCCCATCCAGGTCTTGTCCCAGTAATCATCCGTGCCACCGCCGTCACGATTGCCGATGCCGGCAACGTGGGTGTTGGCCACACCACCCGCCAACGCGACGATGTCATTCACGCGGTAGGTCGCCAGGACGCCTTCGTGCTGGGTCGGCTCAATGGAATAACCCCAGGAACGGGTGAAGTTAGGATTATTGCCCGACTCGAAGGTTTCGTAGCCGATAATCGTGTCGAACACGCCGACCTTCCAGTCAATGCCGTTGCCCACGGGGGTGCGCAGCGCGACGTAGGCCTGCTTGATGCCGAGGTCGCCACCGGCGCTACCGGAGACGGCATTGTAGCCGACCGCGTCCGGGCCGAAGAGCAGGTCCACCTTGTAGCCGGACGCCCACTCGGACTCGTCCATCGCCTTCTCGATGCTGAGTTTGACGACGTTGAGATTGAAGCCGTCCGACTTGGTGCTGCCCGTGTCACGGAACGGGATGCTGAGCGGGAACGAGCCGCCCGTGTAGTCGTTCTCGGCCCACTCGATCGAGGTATCCACATAACCACTGATGGTGGTCGCAGACAAAGCGGTCTGCAGCGCATTCATTTCCTCCGCCTTGACGGCCGAGGCCAGGCTGACCACGCCAACGGCGGCCAAACCCATTGTCCATTGATTGATCTTCATTTAGTTCCTCCGGTTTGTTTGGTTGTCTAGCTGTGCCTATGCACATCGAGGCAGGGTTAAAACAGTTAACCCGCCGCACCCCCACAGGGGATGCAATTGCGGGCATAGTTAAGCGGTCGCCCGCCGGTTGACAACAAGATTTTTTGCCCTGGCAACGGCTCCACACGGCTGATTCATCTGGTTTTGGGCACGGGGTGGCGCAGCCTGCGCAGCGGCGGGCTGGTCTCACCCGGATATTTCACCCTCCGGGGGCCGGAGCGCCGGTGGGTAACCGGCTTATCGCGGTAAAACCTCCCAAGCCGGTCACCGACCGGCGCTCCGCTCGGTCGGCATTGCGTGCGGAGTGTGAAATATCCGGGCTGGTCGGCGAGTCGGCTGCTTTCCAGATAATGTTCCTCCGGCAGAGGATGCTGGAACCGGCCCAGTTCCTCCGCGGCGACGAGCCGCAACGTCACGCGATCCAACCCGTCGGTTTCGCTCGCAACTTGGGGCACCTGCAGGCGGCGAGCCTCGGCGAGGGGCGTAAAAAAGTTCAGTCGAGACCTCTGCAATAGCCTCGCTGTAGTGGGACAGGCGTCCCGCCTGTCCAGAAAAGCGTGCTGTTTTTCGAGGGTTTCCGAAGAATGTGATCCCCCCGGACAGGCGAGACGCCTGTCCCACTACCTTTTGCAGAGGTCTCCAGTCATATTCAGAACTCCCCCCTTCCAACCCGCCTCCCCCTCATCCAGATGAATCAGCCGTGCCGGGGCCGCCTCCCGGCGGAGGACAAGAAACGCCCGATGATGGCCAAGATTCGCAAAGCCGGAAGCCGGCCCCGGGGCCAGACTTTGGGCGTTGTGATTATGCGGAGCCTGCCAAAATCTTCCGCTTTTCCCGCCACCCGGCCCCCGGCCTGCCAGCCATGAAAACCCCGTGTTCCCGCCGCGCCCTTGCCCTGTGCGTGTTGAGCGCCAGTTCGTGGGCCGCGTTCAGCGCCCCCGCCGACCATGTCACCGTGCCCACGCGCGGCGGCATGCCGGCCGTTCCGTTGATCACCGACGTGCGGCAAACCAGCAACCGCATCACCCTCACCTGGCAGAACGCCTGCGGGCCGTATCGCGTCTGGGTGAAGAACACGCTGGGCGCGACGACCTGGACGGCCATCACCCCGGCCCAATACTCGAACACCGCCACGCTGGTCATCACCGGGCGGCAGGCGTTCTTCCGCGTGTCCGGGCCATCGCCGCAGTTTGCCGGTTCCCAGGCCTGTCTGGAATGCCATGAAGGCGTCCACAACGCCGGCCTGACCACCGCGCACAGCCGCGCGTTTCAGACGCTGAAAAACATCGGCCAGCACAACAATCCCGCCTGCCTGCCCTGTCATACCGTCGGCCACGGCCTGCCCACCGGATTCGTCAGTGAAAGCCGGACCCCGTGGCTGCGCGGGGTGCAGTGCGAGAATTGCCACGGCCCCGCCGCCCGCCATGCCGCGAACGAAATGGACCCCGCGTTGCGCCCGCGCAAGGACATCGCCGGCCAGCTTTGCGGCGGCTGCCACACCGGCGGCCATCAGCCGACCTACGAGGAATGGGCGGGCACCGGCCACGCGACCGTGACCGACGACATGAATCCGGCCAGCCGCATCAACGCGTGCGGGCGCTGCCATTCCGGCTCGGCGCGGCTGGCGTTGATACGCGGCGAAGATCCCGCCATCACCGTGGCGGGTGACGCGAACCTCGGCGTGACCTGCGTGGTCTGCCATGACCCGCACCAGAACACCGCGCACCCGCACCAGGTGCGGTATCCCCTCCGCTCGACCAACGACTACTCGCTGGCCACCAGCGATGGGTTCACGAACAAATACAATCCCGCCATCAACGTCTGCGCGCAGTGCCACAACCATCGTGGCGCGGCGTGGACCAGTTCCGCTCGCGCGCCGCACTATTCGCCGCAATACAACATGCTGCTCGGCACCGTGGGCGAACTGGCCCCCGGCTTCACCCCGGCGGGCACGGGCGTCCACGGGAAACTGGAGAAACAATGCGTCACCTGCCACATGGCGACAAAGGAGTATGTCAGCGCAGCCGAGCCGGCGATGACGGGCCACTCGTTCCGCGTCGAGGCGTTTGACTCCTGTGTGCAATGCCATCCGTTCCCCGAGCTGCTGGCGCAGTTCTCGATGGGGGCCCGTGCCGCGCAGATTCAGGAGATCAAAAACCTGCTCGACCGGTGGGCCACCACCAAGGCCCCCGAGCCGTTGCGGACGAAATACGGCGCCCGCGCCTGGGAATACACGACCCCCGGCCGCCTCTCGTCCGGCGGCAGCGGGCCGACCGCCACCGAGCAGGCGCAGATTCCCGACGCCATCAAGAAGGCGCGGTTCAACCTTTACCTCGTGGTGCAGGACGGCAGTTTTGGCGTCCACAACCCGCGCCACACCTTGCGGCTGATTGATTCCGCCCGTGCCCTCCTCGCCCCGGAACTTGCTCCGTAACCCGCCCCCCTGCCCACCATGAAGCGCCTCCTTGCTTACTCCCACTCGCTGGCCGCGCGCCGCGCCGGGTTTCTGCCGCTGTTCTTCGCCGTGGTGGCGCTCGCGCTGGTGCCCATCTCGTGCCGCACCGTCAATCGCGCCGCCGTCGTCCTCCCCAGCGTGCCCGGCGCGGATTACATCGGCTCGAAGGATTGCGAGCAATGCCATGAGGAAATCTACCGGGACTTCGCCACCGCCGACCATGCGAACCTGCTCGCGCCGGGCCGCAATGCCCGCCATGTCGGCTGCGAATCCTGCCACGGCCCCGCCAGCCTCCATTCCGATTCCGGCGGCGAAATTCCCCCGCCCTACACCTTCCGCGCGGGCCGGCCCGCCTCAACGGACGCCGGCGGGCGCATCGGCACCGCCGATCCGCGCGCGGTCCAGACGGTTTGCTACCACTGCCATCTCGACATTCGCGGCAAGTTCAGCCTCGCCAGTCATCATCCCGTGCCCGAGGGCCGCATGAACTGCACCGAATGCCACGACCCGCACAAGGGCCACGCGCTCAAGGCGGGCCGCGCGGCGGCGCGGGCCGCCGACGAAGGCTGCCTCCAGTGCCACCCGGCGCAGCGCGGGCCGTTCGTATTCCCGCACGAGGCCATGAACGAGGGCTGCACCGCCTGCCACGATCCCCACGGCTCGGTGAACGCCAAAATGCTGACGCAGCGCGATTCGACGCTCTGCCTCAAGTGCCACATGCAGCAACCCGTCGGCGGACGCCTGCTCATCGGCGGTTCCGACCACACCCTCCGCGTGCAACAAGGCACCTGCTGGACCGCCGGCTGCCACGAGGCCGTCCACGGCTCGCGCGTCAGTTCCTCGCTCCGCTTCTAACGCCAACCCCGCCCGCGCATGAAAGCAACCTTTGCCCGCTCCGAACCCCGGCCCGCCGCCCGCTGGCTCCATCGTCAGACGCTCTGGTTGACCGCGTTGATCCTCGCCGCCGGGGCCGCCGCCGTGAACGCCGAAGACCAGCCGGACGCCAAAGCCGGCGAGAAAAAAGCGGAAAAGTCCGGGGATCCCGAACCGCTCACACCCGAGGAATTTTTCGAGGGCGGCAAGGAGACCTACGCCAACTGGATCGAGTTCTCGACCGGCGGCCTGTTCACCTCCGGCAACAACGCCCAGGCCCAGCAGCGCACGCAATACCGCGAGGGCGCGTTCGGCGGCATCGAGGATCTGCATTACACCGGCAAGGCGGGCAAGGGCGCGACCCTCACCCTCGATGGCCGCGCGATTTTCGACAACGACGACTACCGCCTCGGCCTCGCGCTCGCCAAGGAGAAGCTCGGCTTCATCCGCGTGCGCGGCGAAACCTTCCGCACCTGGGCCAGCGGCGACGGCGGCTTTTATCATCCCGGCGGCCTGCCCTTCCCGCTGCAACCGGACAACGAACTCGCGCTCGACCGCGGCGAATTTTCCGTCGAGGCGGGGCTGACCTTGAAGAACCTGCCCGCGCTCACGTTCCGTTACACCCACCGCTACCGCGACGGCGAAAAGCCCTCGACCATCTGGGGCACGGTGGACGCGGCGGGCGTCGGCAGCGTGCAGGGTTTGGTGCCGGCGTTTTACGATCTCGACGAAACCAGCGACCTCTTCGAACTGGAATTGCAGCACCAGATCAAGAAGACCACCGTCGGCCTCGGCGCGCGTTACGAAACCACCGACCTCGACAACGCCCTCAAGACCTCGCTCTGGCAGGGCGGCGCGCAGCCCAAAATCACCGACCGCTCGTCCGTCGAATACGACCTCTTCAGCGTCAACGCCTTCACCGAGACTTGGATCAAACCCAGGCTGTTCTTCTCGTCGGGCTTCCTGTGGAGCGACCTGAACAGCACATTCACCGGCAGCCGCATTTACGGCACGGATTACGACGTGGCCTTCTCCGCCAATCCCTTCAACGGCCTCGGCTACACCAACCTCGTCGGCTTCGCGGACCAGCAGGAATACGTCCTCAACCTGAACCTGCTCACCATCCCCGCCAAGAACCTCACCGTCACGCCCTCGCTTCGCGCGCAACGCACCGACTGGGAAGCCGGTTCGACCGCCGGCCAGACCACCCCCGGCAACCTCATCAGCGCCCGCAGCGACGGCGACCGCATTGACGTGCGCGAACGGCTCGACATCCGTTACTCCGGCCTCACCAACTGGAGCTTTCACGCGCGCGGCGAATGGACCCAGGCCGAGGGCAACATTCGCGAGCAAGGCGGCCTGAGTTCCCCCGTCGCCGCCATCACGCGCGACACCGATGACGAACGCCGCTTCCAGAAATACAGCCTCGGCGCGAAATGGTATCCCACGCGCAAGACCAGCGTGGACGTGGGCGGCTATTGGAAGCGCAACCATTACGATTACGACCACAACGTGGACAGCACCGGCAACGCCGGCGGCAACCGCTATCCCGCCTACCTCGTGATGCAGAACTTCGAGACGCGCAACGGCCATTGCCGGCTCACGCTGCGCCCCCGCGCCAATCTCAGCCTCGTCACCCGTTACGAGTATCAGGTGTCCACCATCGAAACCCGCCCGGACGCCGCCTCCGGCCTCGGCGAAATTGAATCCGCCGACATGACCAGCCACATCGTCGGCCAGAACGTGACCTGGACCCCGTGGGCGCGGCTCGCGCTCCAGTTGGGCGTGAACTACGTCAGCAGCGAGACCGCAACGCCCGCCCCCAGCGTGACGCAGGCCGTGCTCGACGCGCAGAACAATTACTGGACCGTGCAAACCTCCGGCACGCTGGTGCTCGACGACAAGAGCGACCTGACGCTCGGTTACACCTGGTATCGCGCGGACAACTTCGACGACAACTCGGCGTTTGGCGTGCCGTTTGGCGCGGGAGCCGAGGAACACAGCGTCAGCGCCACCGTCACCCGGCGGCTCACCGAACGCGTCCGCGTCGCCCTCAGCTACGGCTTCGTCCACTACACCGACGAAACCAGCGGCGGCAACAACGACTTCGAGGCCCACTTCCTCTCCGCCCGCCTGCAATACCGCTTCTGACCGGCGCGCGAAAGCGCCGTCCATGACGAACTGACGGAACGCCAACGGCGCCGGAGGGCGGACGCTTCTGCCCGCCGGTGCCCAACTGCGGCGGCGGGCCGCCGCAATCCTCCCCTGGACGCGGGCCGGCCTTTTTTCTCGCCGGCGGGTGGGCGGTGGTGAACGCAATCCGGCACGCCAACCGCACCGGCACCAGCCGGAAACCGGTCCTTGAAACGGGTCCGCCGCTGGACGGCATCAACCCGTTCCTGCGCGCCATGCCCTGCCAGACGCTATGGCCAGAGCGGGCTGGTCAATCATTGTTTCTCCAAGAACACGTTTTTTGCCTTAACATTCCTCGGCGGGCCAATTCCTGGCAGGGCGGAAATATTCTCTCCATATCACGGTCGCCATTTTAGTATGCAGTGCCCAAACACAGCAACAACCTGCCCAGTTCAAATAGGAGAATTGGCCGCTTAACTTGTAAATCGCCCATAACACCGCCCCCACAGAGACACCCGCCCACAGGACTCCGGTGAGTATTCTTTTCCCATCAGCAGAAGACCTATTTTTCATATCGAACACAACTACGGCACGTTGCCAAAAACACCTCATACTGGCCAACATATCCCGCAACTCCCCCGATCCCAACACCGGCAGCCACCGGCGGAACCAAATATGCCCATATCCCTAAGAGCGTGTCTGAAAAGTAAGTTGGAGTGAATGAGCGGGCGCTCTGGTTGGTTGGCGTGAACCAAAATAATTCGAGAATAGTGAAGAATCGGTTTGACATTGGGCGTGCGTTGCGTCCGCCACATTTTCGGCGCCGCCGCCGTCGAGGCGATGCAAAACGCCTCCTTCGACACCGATCTGACCGATGCCCAATGGGACTACCTCAAACCCATGCTCGCTAAACCCAAGCAATACGGTCGCCCCCCGACCGACCGCCGCGTGGTGCTCAACGCCATCCTTTATGTGCTCAAAGGCGGCATCGCGTGGCGGTTGCTGCCCCAAAACTTTTCCGCCGTGGAAGACCGTCTATCACGTCTTCCGCGCGTGGCGCTTGGACGGCACCTGGGCGGCGCTGAACGACACCCTGCGCGTCTGCGTGCGCGCGGACGAAGGCCGCGCCGCGCAGCCGAGCGCCGCCATCCTGGACAGCCAAAGCGTCAAGTCTGACGGGCCTGGCGGGGCCGTCGGCTACGACGCTGGGAAAAAGATCAAGGGCCGCAAGCGCCACCTCCTGGTGGACACCTTGGGGCTGGTGCTCGGGGTGATTGTGACGCCTGCGGCTGGTTCAAACGGTTGCGCAAGCTCTGGGTGGACGGCGGCTACTCGGGCGAACCCTTCGCCCAGTGGGTGCGCGCGCAATGGCCCAAACTGGCAGTCGAGGTGGTCAAACGTTCGGCGGCGGCCACGGGATTCGAGGTGTTGCCGCGCCGGTGGATCGCCGAGCGCACCTTTGGCTGGCTCATGCGCCACCGCCGGCTCGTGCGTGACTATGAGCGCACTGAGGCCACCGCCGAAGCATGGATTCACTGGGCGATGATTCGCATTCAACTCCGTCGCCTCGCCTGAGTTGCATGGGTTCACTTACTTTTCAGACACGCTTTTAGGCGCTCGGCGACTTGTATCCAAAATTCTTTTTGAAGTTTTTCCAGCCATAATAGCCAGCAATATCCAGGACGATAAACACGCCGAGCAAGACGCTTCCCTGAACGAGCTGCCTCCGGACGATGTGCTGCCCATTCAAGCGTAGCTCTCTCTGAACAGCCGCCTTTGTCTCCGGTGTTGGATTGTCTAACATGGCCTGAAACGCCGCTTTCCGCTCCTCGCGGCGGAACGAACCTTTCGCGGCGTTGAACGGCTGTAGTGAGGTCTGGGCCGCAAACCAAATCTGAAACAGAATCAAGAATGTCCAGAATAGCCTCATGGCACGAGAGCGCCTAACGCCAGAACTGAGCGACAGCCGCCGACAGGGACGGTGGAGCGCACGCGGCGCGTCCGAACTGCCGCCCGGCGTCGAGCGGAGAAGCGGGGCGGCTGTTCGCTCCAGTGATCTGGTTAGCCCCTCCTTTCATGTCTTTTTCGTCTGAACCACACCATCAACACTCCCCCTCCAACCAACAACGCCCAAGTGGACGGCTCTGGCACTGCTCCGGCCAGAATCGGCACGCCCGGACGTGTTTCGTAAGCCCAATCAATCAACGCTCCCCCATTGGAGAACTCGAAATGCGAAATCCGCAACCACCCGTAATGGGTCAGGCCGTTAAATTGCAACTCGATGCCAGCGTAGGCGGTCTGGCCAAGCCACGGACCAACGCAACCAAAGGGCCACGCACATGCCGACAGTGTTGCGCCAGCAACCGGGCCACTGCCATCGAACCATACCAAATTGCCTTGGCCTAATTCACTAAAAATCACCGTGCCTGCTGTCAACGGCTGCACGAAACCTCCAATGTCCGGCGGTGGCTCTGGCAGCATGAGAATGCGGTGCCCGCGTAGTGGCAAAACGGTGGATGACATCGAAGACTCGAAAATAAAATCGTCGAGACCGTCATAATTCAGATCCACACTGCGGGACTCAAAACCCGGGACGGGGCCAAAGGAAAAGGGTGTGCCTGGCCGGAAGTAGGCGATGGTGCCTTGTGCTTGAGTGGCGCTGGCGGGAGCCAGCGCCACCGCAAGCACAAAAAGACGGCAGACTGTTCTTTGCCACATTCTCATGGCACCTCAATCACCCGGAAGAACCGGTGTGGCTGCTGTGCGTCATACGGCAGCGTCACGCTCACGTTCGTCCGCGCCGCGTTCACCACTCCCCCAATGTCCGTCCAGCCCGGCCCTTCCACGTTGTTCCGATACTGCACTTGATAGTTCTGCCCCACCACCGCGTCCCAACTCATCATCAGCGTGTTCGTGCCGGTCACGGCAAAGTCCGTGATGCGCAAAGTGGGTTTGGGTTGCGGGATTATGCCGCTCAGA
>Ga0209381_1005469_pt1 | contig 10335 bp, 7 predicted proteins | sample DewCreD2012metaG_FD_184111 | JGI IMG/M metagenome (GOLD analysis project Ga0209381, IMG submission 184111) | Hot spring sediment bacterial and archeal communities from British Columbia, Canada, to study Microbial Dark Matter (Phase II) - Dewar... ...
AGCCCGCATCCCGGGCGCCGCGCGGCGCTGCGGGCGCGGCTGCGTTACAATGGCAGATGGACGCTGCGCTGCCCGACGAAAACGCGATGAATCCTGCCGAACACAACCGGTTCATGGCGCGCGCCATTGCCCTGGCGGTCGAGAATGTGCGCAAGGGGTTGGGCGGGCCGTTTGGCTGTGTCGTGGTCAAAGACGGCCAGATCGTTGCCGAAGGTGCGAACCGCGTCACCAGTGCGAACGATCCCACCGCACACGCCGAAATCGTAGCCATCCGCGAAGCCTGCCGTGTGCTCGGACATTTTCAGTTGACCGGCTGTGACCTCTACACCTCCTGCGAACCGTGTCCGATGTGCCTGGGAGCGATCTACTGGGCGCGGCCGGCGCGCGTGTTTTACGCCGGCACCGCAGAAGATGCCGCACAGGCCGGCTTCGACGATGTCGACATCTTGCGTGAGCTGCAACAGCCGCCCGTTCGCCGGCGCATCCCCATGCAGCAGATCATGCGCGAGCCGGCCCTGGAAGCCTTTCGGCTGTGGCAGCAGAAGCCGGACAAAGTGGCTTATTAGGCAGTGGGCAATGGCTCGCCGCGGGCCCGCCCCGCCGCGCACCGGGTGTTGTGCGAAGCCGTGCTCTCCTGTCGCCTTTTGCAGTACTGCTTGTCGGTACCGCGGCGATGACTATAATGGGCGCACTTTGTGGTCCGGATTTTGCCGGAGGGAGGCATGGTCGTTCGTTGTGCTGTGCACCTCGCGAGGTTAATTCTGTGGCTGGGGGTTGTCCTGCCGGCGGCGGGTCAGCAGGCCGTCGAGATCAGCTCGCGCAACGCGAACTACACGATCCAGGTGCGGCTGCATCCCGAGACAAAAATGCTCGAGGGCATGGAAGTGCTGGAGTGGCGGAATACCACGCGCTTCTCGACCTCTGAGTTGTGGTTCCATCTGTACTGGAACGCCTGGCGGAATTCCCGCAGTACCTGGCTGCGCGAGGATGCGCTCCGCACCGAACCGCGTGCCGATTCGCTGCAGCAGCGCCGCCCCGAAGACTGGGGCTACGTGCAGATCGAGGCAGTGCGCGTGCTGCCCGGTGGAGCGTTCGGCGCCGCCGAACTGACCCAGCAGGTGCGCTACGAATCCCCGGACGACGCCAACCCGGAAGATCGCACTGTGCTCGTGGTGCCGCTCCCGCGACCGGTCGGCCCGGGAGAAACAATCCGCGTCGAACTCGTCTGGAAATCGAAAATCCCGCGGACGTTTGCCCGCACCGGCTTTCGCGGCAACTACTTCTTCCTTGCGCACTGGTTCCCGAAGCTGGGTGTCTTCGAACCCGACGGCACATGGAACAATCACCAGTTTCACGCGGCAACGGAGTTCTATGCCGACTACGGCCTCTATGACGTGCAGATCACCGTGCCGCGGGGCTGGCTGGTGGGCGCCACCGGCGTGGCGCTGGGTGTCACAGAAAATCCAGACGGCACGGCAACGCATCGTTATCAGCAAGCCGATGTGCACGATTTCGCCTGGACCACCAGCCCGGACTTCCGCGAGGCGCGGCGCCGCTTCGAACGCAGCGGCCTGCCTGCTGTGGACATTCGCCTGCTCTATCAGCCGGAGCACGCGGGCCAGATCGAGCGGCACTTCCGCGCCGTCGAAGCAGCTCTCGAGCACTACGGACTCTGGTTCGGTCCTTACCCCTACGGCCATGTGACGGTGATCGACCCTGCCTATGAGAGTGGTTCCGGCGGCATGGAGTATCCCACGCTGTTCACCTGCGGCACGCGGTACTGGGCGCCCTTCGGCGGCGGCCAACCCGAGGGCGTGACGATTCACGAAGCCGGACACCAGTTCTGGTACGGCCTGGTGGGCAACAACGAGTTCGAGCATGCGTGGATTGACGAAGGTCTGAACACCTTCTCCGAAGAGCGCGTCGCCGAGGTCGCCTACGGGCAGTGGTTCTTCGTCCGGCGATTCTTCCGCGAGTTCGTTCCCGTCTGGCTGCGGGATGTGCGTCGGAGCCGCCTGCACGGCATGGGACTGGATCGTTATCGCGCCGCCGCACGCAGCGATGTGCCGGCCACGCCCACCTATCGCTATCATCCAGAAACTGCCAGCGCCATCACCTACAGCAAAACCGCTCTCTGGCTGACCACCCTGGAACGGATGCTCGGCTGGGAGACGCTCCAGCGCATCCTGGCCACGTTTTTTGAACGCTACCGCTTCCGTCACCCGAAGCCCGAGGATTTCTTCCGCACCGCCAGCGAAGTCGCCGGTCAGGATCTCACCTGGTTTTTCGACCAGGTGTTTTACCGTGCGGCGGTGTTCGACTATGCCGTGCAGTCCGTCGCAAGCGAGCCAGTGCGCACGCTGGGCTACGTGGAGCGCAACGGCACCCTGGCCCTTGCAGGTGAGGAATCTGCTCGGGAGGAGGGGCCCTACGAAACGCGCGTCGTTGTCCGGCGCTTGCAGGATGGCATCCTGCCCGTCGAGGTCTTGTTCGTGTTCGAAGATGGCGAGCGCATCCGGGAGAGCTGGGACGGACGTGCCCTGTGGAAGCTGTATACCTTCACCCGCCCGGCGCGGCTGGAATACGTCGTGATTGATCCGGAGCGGAAAATCGTTCTCGACACGCATTACACGAACAACAGCCGGCGCCTGCAACCGCGTCCCCAGTTCGTGGCCACCAAGTGGGCCGCGAAGTGGATGGTCTGGTTGCAGGATTTTCTGCACACGCTGACTTTCCTGTTCTGAGGATTGGAGAAGAGGAGAAGCCGCCGATGAGTGTGTGGCGTTCGTTCCTGTTCGGCCTGGGCCGCGTGCTGAAGACTCCCTCGCTGCTCTGCTGGGTCTACCTGGCCAGTTTGGCCGTGGCGCTGCCGTTGGCAATGGTTGTCCGCGGGGGAATCGCCGCGCACGTCGGTGGCAGCCTGGTCGAGCAGAACCTGCGCACCGGCCTGGATCTGGACTGGTACGGAGAATTTGCCGAAGAAGCCTCCGGTGTGGCCGCAACGTTCGGCCCGGAAGTGATCGGCCATATGGCCCTGGTGCAGAACCTGGAGCGACTCCTGGATGGCAAGCTGCTGGCCGCCCATCGCACGCTTCTGGCTGCTGGCGGACTCTATCTGCTCTTCTGGACGTTCCTGGTGGGTGGCATCCTGGACCGCTTCGCCCATCCCGGAGAACCCCATTCCCGGGCGCGGCTGTTTGGCCACAGCGGCGAATTTTTCTGGCGCATGTTCCGTCTGCTGATTCTCTCGGTGCCATTTTCCGATTCGTGGCCAATCCGCTGCACGAATTTGTCGAACAGGCCACGCGCGATGTCACCGTCGAGCGCACCGTTCTCCTCTGGACGGCGCTGGTCTACCTGCTCACCGGACTGCTGCTGGCTGGGGTGAGCATGGCGTTCGACTATGCCAAGATTGCCGTGGTGGTCGAACGGCGGCGCAGTGCCGTGCTGGCGTTGCTGCGCGGGCTGGGATTCATCGCCCGGCATCCGGGACACACCTGCGGGCTGTATCTGCTTTTGCTGACCGCTGCGGCTGTGGTGATGTTTTTCTACGGAGCCATCGCGCCGGGCAGTGGCCAGTCCAATTGGGCCACTGTGCTGGTGGCCTTTGTCATCGGTCAGGCCTATGTGCTGGCGCGAATTTTGGTGAAGCTGTGGTTCCTGGCCAGTCAGGCCATTCTGTTTCAGGCCGCAGCGAATCACCCAGACCGTACGGCGCCTGCAGCAGCCTCCGCGCCGCTTCCCTGACCGCGGTCATTGAAAGCAAACGCGCCATCCGCGTGCCGGATGGCGCGTTCCGAAAACCGCAAAGGCGTGGCGAGCCCGTGCTTACGACTGCGGGCTGGCCGGAGCCGAAGCACCCTGTGCCGCCGAGCGCGCTGCGGCGCGCCGGGTGCGTGCGGCGCGGCCCTTGCCGTTGGATTTGTCGAACTGTTCTTCCTCGGTGGAACCGGCCAGTGCCGTCGTTGAGGTACGTCCCTGGCTGACTACCTGCGCCACGTCGTCGAAGTAGCCCGTGCCGACAAATCGCTGATGGGTGATGGCACGGTAGCCGGCTTCGTCCGCCATCTGGAACTCGCGCTGCTGCAGTGCCGCGTAGGCAGCCATGCCGGAGGCCGCATAGGCGCGCGCCAGCTCAAACATGCTCAGATTCAGCGTGTGGAAGCCAGCCAGAGTGACGAACTGGAATTTGTAGCCCATCTTGCCCAGCTCCTGCTGGAAGCAGGCCAGGGTGGCTTCGTCCAGATGTTTCCTCCAGTTGAAAGACGGCGAGCAGTTGTACGCCAGCAGCTTGCCCGGATAGCGGGCGTGGATGGCCTCGGCGAAGCGGCGCGCCTCTTCGAGGTCCGGCGTGGACGTCTCACACCAGATCAGATCGGCATACGGGGCATACGCCAGTCCGCGGGCAATTGCCGCTTCCAGTCCACCGCGAAACTCATAGAAGCCCTCCGGGGTGCGGTGCTTGCCCAGGAAGGGCCGGTCGCGTTCGTCCACATCGCTGGTGATCAGCCGCGCAGAGTTGGCGTCGGTACGCGCGATGAGCAGGGTGGGCACGTCGAGCACGTCGGTCGCCAGCCGTGCGGCCACCAGTTTTTCAATGAACTCGCAGGTCGGCACCACCACTTTGCCGCCCATGTGACCGCACTTCTTCGCCGAAGAAAGCTGGTCCTCAAAATGGACTCCGGCCGCCCCGGCTTCGATCATCGCTTTCATCAGTTCGAAGGCGTTCAGGTTTCCCCCGAAACCGGCTTCGGCGTCCGCCACCAGCGGCGCGTACCAGTAGATGTCGTGGCGCCCTTCGGCATGATCGATCTGGTCGCTGCGTTCGAGCGCGCGGTTGATCCGCCGGACCAGGTTCGGCACGCTGTCCACCGGATAGAGGCTTTGATCCGGATACATCTGTCCCGCCCCGTTGGCGTCGGCAGCCACCTGCCAGCCGCTCACATAGATGGCCTGCAAACCGGCTTGCACCATCTGCACGGCTTGGTTGCCGGTCAGCGCGCCCAGCGCGGCCACGTACGGCTCGGTGTGCAGCAGTTGCCAGAGCCGTTCGGCACCCAGCCGGGCCAGCGTGTGTTCGATGCGCACCGTGCCGCGCAGCCGGGCCACATCCTCGGGCCGATAGGGCCGCGCAATCCTGTGCCAACGCGGATTCTGCTTCCAGTCGTGTTCCAGCTGCTCGACCGAATTGAACAGATTCATTCGCACGCTCCTTGCTCCCGTTCACACGGGAGTGAATTCGCCACGCACGATCATCTGCTCGCTAAGTCGCCGCGCTTCGCGGTAGCGGTCACGCACCGACTCGGGCGTCTCCGCTGGCAGTTCGTGCAGGATGCGTTCCAGTTCTTCGTCAAACAGTTGCGTCACCAGCTCCGGCGTGTGCCGAACCGGTTGGCCGTGGTCGCCGGCGATCTCCACTGCGTCGCAGTGCCGCACGCGCTGCGCGATCATCAGCCGATAGATACGGTCCGTGGCCAGGTCTTCCATGTAGCCATCCAGCAAGCTGGCGCCGCGGCCGCTGAGCACGCCGAAACGGTAGCGAATCGTCGTGCGCACCGCAGCGCGCGTCCCCGCCAGTGTGCGTCGGCCCACACCATCGGGCACCGGCCGCAGGTCCGGGTAGCGCACAAAATTCACGCGCAGGTTGTGCAACTGATTGGGATACGGAAATTGCCGCACCGCAATTTCATTTTGGTCCGGGTGGCCCGTCCAGGCACCGTCGAAGCGTGCATCGGCTTCGTTCTTCTTGTCTTTTTCGAGCACCGCCAGCGCGCGGGCATTCAACTCCGGGTCCTCGCGGTTCGGATAGAGCGCCGTCATGCCCCCGATGGCCAACATGCCCCGCCGATGACAGATCTCTGGCAGCAACTCGCGCAGTCGCTGAAAAAACACGACATCGTGTGGAATGGTGTTCCGATCCGGTAGCACCCATCGCGGATCCGGCAGGTGGAAGTGAATCAGGCTGGCCATGTAGTCCCAACGGCCCAGGTTCAGCCCGAGCAGATGTTCGCGCAGGTGATAGGCAAATTCTTCCATCTGATAGGCCAGCGGATGCGATTCCACCAGCGCCATGCACTTGATGTAGTCGCGCGGCCAGCCGCGTCGCTCAGCAATTGCCTGGAAAAGATCGCGCCACCAGAGCGCCTCCTCGGCGGATTCGGATTTCGGGATGTAGAACGCCAGCGGATGTTTCAACTCTTCAGGCCTCACCGTGTAGGCAATCAGCGCGACGTCGAACAGCGGCGCGGGCAGAATTTCGCTGCCAAGCACACCGGCCTGGTGCAGATGCAATCCACGGGGTCGCAGCCAGATGGTTGTTTTGCTAGGCTGGATGCCGACCGTCCGGTTGCGTTTTTTGTCGAAGTAAGTCAGCTCACCGCGGAGCGCTCCCAGAATGTTGCGGATGCCTTGCCTCAGGTTCGGCCAGAAATTGGCCATCGAGTCTTCCAGGTCGAGCATCACACCCGGTGCGCCGGAGTTCAGCATCTTGACTACCAGTTCGGCGTCATCGGCCGGCCCGGTCATCTGATTGCGCTGGTCGTGACACCACTCCGGCAACTCGGTGCGCCAGCTCGATCTCGTCGCCTCCGAAGGCGGCAGGTGGTCCGGCAGCCTGCCTTGGTGTGCAGCACGCAGCACAGCCGCACGCCGCGCCAGCAACTCGCGCTGACGCGGTGTGAACTCGCGATGTAATTCACCCAGAAGCTCAATGAAGTCGGCAGGGAATTCCTTGTGGGGCTCGAACCCGGCCGGAGCTGTGTTCATGCGCGGATCATGATCCGGCTGCGACGCTGCCGCGAAACTGTTCTGCGTGATGAAGTTCGTCGCGCTCATCGGCGGTACTCGTGAAACTCCTGGTTACCCTGCATCAACTTCCTGCTTGGACTTCTCGCAACCCGCAATGCAACTCATCTAAGAACCGAAACGACCAGTTCAGTAAAACTGCTTCAAATCTCAGCAAATGTCTGGCCAACTTAATCTAGGTCGTTGGTAACACTGCAAGTATTTCATTTTCAGTCATTTAAACGTCTTTTTGCCGGTTTTGAGGCGCACTCTGGGAAAAAACTTTCTTCTTTCCAGCCCTGCGCAGCCCAATCTGTTTTCCCTTTTCCTGAAGTCCCAGAGCTTATTTTATTGAAAAAAAATCACTTAGGTCTAGAATAGGGGTTGTTTTAAATTGAAAAGTCAGCCGAACCGCCAATCTAGCCCTTCGTGCACCGACCTACTCTACCCGAGCGCTTTTGCTCCTTTTTAAATAAACCATTATTTTTCATATAGTTGGTATTGTACAAGAATCTCCTGAAAAAACAAAAGATTTTTCACTTTGGAACGACATTTCTCTTCTTGAGGCCTCAGATAGCTTTCCGGCAAAGGGCTAGACAGTGAGCAAATCTTGCTTATTCAGGAAGCACTTGCTGTCGTCTGTTGGGTAGTGGCGACGTGGCGCCACCATAGCCTGAGGGTGCTTCTGTATGTGCTTCCCGTGCTAGGGAGTGCAAGACCCTGTTGACCATTGTTGCCGTGTTGGCACCTTGCAGGTTGGTCATGATTGCGATCACAGTTTTCTGTTCCGGGACGATGACGAGCAGCGCCGCCGTACCGGCCTGGCCGCCGCTGTGCGAAACCACTGGTGCGCCGTTCGAAGGCAAGGTGCCGATGGCCCAGCCTAGACCGTAACCGGTGCCGTTGCCATCGCTTGTCTTCTGACGCGTCCACATTGCGTCGCGCGTTTGCGGTTGCACCAGCCTGCCTTCCAAAACGGCCAGGCCGAAGCGCACCAGGTCAGCAGCAGTGGAGAGCAGACCGCCACCGGGCACTTTCATGCTGGTGTCATGCAATGTGGCATTGATGAGCTGTCCTGCCCTAGTCCGTGATTTTTGATGTGGTGGCAGGCGGTTGTAGGTGGCCTCGTCGAGCCTGGCGTATCCGCGGGCACGGTTGGGGATCAGCTCGAAATGGTCGTCGCTGCGGGTGTGCGTCATGCCGGCTGGTTCCCAGACGTGGCGTCGCATGTATTCCTCGTAGCTTTCTCCCGAGGCGCCTTCGATGGCACAACCGAGCAAGACATAGCCATAGGTCGTGTAAGTGTAGCGGGCGCCGGGTTCGTGCAGCAGCGGGTCATCTGCGAACAGGCGCAGCGCGTCTTGGAGCGTGAAAAAATGTTCGGTGCCACTGGCTTCGCCGGGACGTTGATAGTGCCGTACGCCGCCCAGATGGGCTAGCAGATGGCGCACCGTCACGGGCCACGACTTTTTCGGATATGCCGGGCAGTACTTCTGGATTTCGGCGTCCAAGTCCAGACGCCCCTGCTCGGCCAGTTGCATCACTGCCACCGCGGTCATCGGCTTGGCGATGGAAGCGGTGCGGAAACGGGTCTCCAGAGTAACGGGCACATTGTTTTCCAGGTCTGCTTTGCCGAAGCCCTGCGCGTAGCGGAGTGTGCCGTTGACCGCCACAGCCAGGGAGATCCCCGGGATGTTTTGTCTTTGTTGTTCGGAAGAGATGACAGACTCGATTGCGCGGATGGTTTCTGGATGCAGCCCGCTCGACTGTGCTGCCTGTGGCGTCGGCAAAGCGAACGGCAGGATCAGCCCTATCGTCCAGATCGAAGCCTGCAGGCGAATCCCGAAAGACATCGTTGCGACTCCTTTCTTTCGCTGCATCGGCGCAGCCGGTTATTTCCGGCCCCGGAGCAAGCTGTCCAGCGCAAACCTTCCCGGGGGCGCGAAAACGAACAGCAGCGCCACGACCAGGTACAGGCCCGCCAGTTCAAAGCGCATATCCGTGCTCACGTGACGGTAGGTGGCCACGATAAAATTGAAGGCCACGACGGCCGCTACGTAGCGGGTGAACAGTCCTGCCGCCAGCAGCAGTGCGCACACCGATTCGGCCAGTGCCGCACAGACCGCAAAAAATCCCGGCACCGGAAAACCCAGGCTGGCCACGCCGTTGACGAAACGCCACTCCTGTCCCTGGAACACGTAGCCGAAGGCAGCCACCAGTTTCTCCCAGCCGTGGAAACCGAACAGCATCAGGCCGGCCGAGAGCCGTACCAGCAATAGACCCACATCGGTCGTCGCGCCGCGCACGTCAGCCATGAATTCACCTCCTGAGAATTGTGGTCGGCATTGTAGCCGGTTTGTGAAGTGATGCCCAGTCCCGTTGCACGATTCCAGTGCGCGGGACGGGCTTTTCCGGAGAAGCATTTTTAACGGATAGCGGTCTGGTTCGCGAGAACAGTGGTAGCGTCGGGCTCAACCGGAATTTTTTTCGAGCACTTCGCGAATCTTTCGAGCCAGCACGTGCAGCGGGAAGGGCTTCTGGAGGAAAGCAGCGCCGGGTTGGCCGAGGCAAAGCTGGAGCGCGGCTTCGTCGGCGTAGCCGGAGGTGAACATGACTTTGATTTCCGGCCGATTCGCCTGCAGGTGTTCAGCGAGTTCACGACCGTCAATCCCGGGCATGATTACATCGGTGATGAGCAGATGGATAGGCCCGTCGTGCGCGGCGGCGAGTGTCCGTGCCTGCTCGCCGCTGCTGGCTGACAACACCCGGTAGCCCTGGCGGCGCAGAAACTCTTCGCTCAGCTCTCGCACGTCCTGCTCGTCTTCGACCAGCAGAATCGTTTCTGAGCCGGCGGGCAGCGCATCGGAGGGTGGGCCTGCAGGGCAGCTTTGCTCCGGGGCCGTCGCCTGCGGGAGATAGATTTTGAATGTCGAGCCGAGGCCAGGTTCGCTGTAAACGGTAATATGTCCGCCGCTCTGTTTGACCACTCCGTAGACGGTAGCCAGTCCCAGGCCGGTGCCTCCGGATTTTGCTTTTGTGGTGAAGAAGGGCTCGAAGATGTGCGTGAGTGTTTCGCGGTCCATGCCGCAGCCGGTGTCGGTGACGGCGAGCAAAACATAGGCCCCGGGAGGCAAAGCGGAATGGGTGAGGGGGTGGCCGGCGTCGAGGACAACGTTGGCGGTTTCCAGAATCAGCTTGCCGCCGGCGGGCATGGCGTCGCGCGCATTGAGGACCAAGTTCAGGATGACCTGCTCCAGTTGTCCCGGGTCGGCGAGCACGGCGCTGACTTCTGCAGCGGGGCGAATCACCAGCTCGATGTTTTTCGGGATGAGCCGGCGCAATAGCTGCTGCATGTCGCGCACGACGCTGTTCAAGTCGAGCACGCGCGGCTGCAGCACCTGTTTGCGGCTGAACGCGAGCAGTTGCCGGGTGAGGTTGGCCGCGTGGTTGGCCGCTTTGTGGATTTCTTCCGCATGACGCCGCAGGGGACTTTCCGCCGGCAGCCGGTCGAGCAGCAGTTCGGCATAACCGAAAATCACCATGAGCAGGTTA
>Ga0209381_1005481_pt1 | contig 10318 bp, 7 predicted proteins | sample DewCreD2012metaG_FD_184111 | JGI IMG/M metagenome (GOLD analysis project Ga0209381, IMG submission 184111) | Hot spring sediment bacterial and archeal communities from British Columbia, Canada, to study Microbial Dark Matter (Phase II) - Dewar... ...
GATTTGTCGGTCCCCCCGGAAATACCTAAGTCATAACTCTGCATGGGAGCCGTTCTAAAAATAAGGTCCTGGTAATTGTAAGTGGCAACTGTATCAGGATTAGGGAAAGTGAAACGTCTTCGCCTGAGTAACGCTTCATATTCCTTATACATGGATGCAAATTCGGGGCCATTAGCCACATTAATGTATTTGGCCGCTTCCTGCCATCCTGTATAAACATTCAGTGTGGCTGTGGTTCTTCCCGATTTTCCCTTTTTTGTACTGACAATTACTACTCCGTTTCCTCCATTCGCACCATAAATGGCTGCGGAAGAAGCATCTTTCAGAACACTCATCGATTCAATGTCATTGGGATTGATGGTTTTGGGATCAGCCGGCACACCATCAACAACCCACATCGGATTTGTACCATTAATTGAAGTAATACCGCGTATCATAATGTTGACATTGGAACCGGGTGCTCCCGTAACCGATTGGGCAAAAACACCTGCGGCCCTCCCCTGAAGAGCTTTATCGATAGAAGAAGCAGGCACCTTAACCAGATCCTCACTGGCAACTGTGGCAACTGCTCCCGTCAGATCCGCCTTTTTTTGCACTCCGTAACCAATTACCACCACCTCATCCAGTTTTCTCACTTCCTCTTTCAATGTAACCTTTAGTTGACTCTGGTTCAGCACCGGAATTTCGACCGGCGAATACCCTACAAAGCTTATCACCAGTACCTCACTGTCATCCTGAACCGATAAAGAAAAATTACCTTCAAGGTCTGTAACAGTACCTCTCGTAGTTCCCTTTACGGAAACATTTACTCCAGGCAGAGGAAGATTATTTTCATCGACTACAGTACCTGTAAGTACACGTTGCGCATAAGCAGGGTGGCTAAACCCGATCAATAAGAGCGCAATGACAGCTCCTCCCCTCACCGCATTCCTGAAAAATGCCTGAATGGTAGAAATTTTCATATAGGTTAGTTTTGGTGTTTAAAAAACAATTGATTATTTCAAATTTAGCTCATACCCTGGGTTCTTTTGTTGTACAATTTTTGATTCTGTTTGTATGAATTGCCAAATTGTTGTATAAATGTTCAGAAATTGAACATTTATGCAATAACAGTTCTTTCATCCAGGGTTAAATGCAGAAAAATTCACATTATTTAAGGATACCTGACTTTCTGCTGTCCTGATGTCAATTATTCCATCCTCAGAGGTTTAACGTAACCCAGATCTATGAATAGCCACTTATTTCCTGATAAAAAAGAGGGAGATGAAATTCCGGCTGTTTCCTGCACGGAATAACTGTAAGAAAAAACTTTTCTCTTTAATCTTTAAAAAATTAAGGATTTCAGGAACTAATTCCTGTCAGTTTTGCCTCGCTGAAATTGAAGTGATAGCGCAGTTAGCCCGCATCCCATACTAAAAAACTAACCCATTATGCGTTAGTTCGTTTGTACTCTTAATACCAATTATTAACGGAAGTTAATTAAAAACCCACCGTGCCTGTCATAAGATGAAAGTATTTGTCAACCAACCTAATTATTAACTAAAACCTTATGAAGAAAAATAGAAAACGGCGCGGTGGGTTTTATAAATTATAACGAAACATATTTCGTTATAGTATTTTTTGTTGAAAAATTAATTACTTGTTTCTCCCGGACTGATTCAACGCTCCCAGCAAATCGGCTACCACAAAAGTACTTCCGCCAACAAGAACAAGATCCTCTTTTTGTGCATGGTTCATGGCAGCTTGAAAGGCCCCGTTAACAGTGTGAAACGGCTTACCTTTCAGCCCGACAGAAGTTGCTACCCGGGCAAGTTCTTCCTCGTCAAGTGCTCGCTGGATATCAGCCCGGGTAAAGTAATATTCAGCATTGCGTGGAAGAATTTTCAGCACCTTGTCAAGAGGTTTGTCATTCACAGTGCCATAAACAAAATGCAGTTTTTTGTGCGGAGTCTGCCTGATCTGCGCAGCCACCTCCCGTAAACCGCCTTCGTTGTGACCGGTGTCGCATACAACCAGCGGATGCTTTCCCAAAACCTGCCATCTGCCCTGTAATCCGGTATTTTTCACCGTATTTCTAATTCCTCTTGCCATCTCATCCCAATTTGCACGGAACCATGCACCTTCATTCAGCATAGCACATGCGGTAAGCACAGCCGGTATATTCTTCATCTGATACATTCCCAGCAGATCGCTCTCTACTTTTACCTCCCTGCCGGTACCGTCTTTTAAATATAAGGTTTGAATCCCGTTTCCGTTTGATTCCCTTTTCACAACCTGCCAAAGTCTGCTGGCAAAAACCAACCTGCTGCCGCACTCCTTCGCCTTGTTTTCAAATACCTGCCGTACTTCCTCCTGTTCCTCACTGATGACAACAGGAATACCTTTTTTGATAATTCCTGCCTTTTCCCCGGCAATGGCCTGCAGGGTATTTCCCAGAAGGTCGGTATGATCCCAACTGATATTGGTAATTACCGAAAGTTCGGGAGTAATGATATTGGTAGAATCAAGCCTTCCGCCAAGTCCTACTTCAATAACCGCTACTTCTACCCCTGAACGGGCAAAAAAGTCAAACGCCAGTGCTACTGTCAGTTCAAAAAAAGAAGGTTTGGTCTTTTCAATCAGTTCATAATACCGTTCTATAAACCGCACTACCTCCTCTTCCGGAATCATTTGCCCGTCAACTTTTATCCGTTCCCTGAAATCAATCAGGTGGGGTGAGGTATAGAGCCCCGTTCTGAAGCCGGTCTCCTGCATAACCGATGCCAGCATGTGGGCCACGGAACCTTTTCCATTGGTTCCCGCTATATGGATGCTCCTGAATAAACGATGGGGATGGTTCAGATACTCATCCAGCAGAATGATGTTCCCCAGTCCTTCCTTATATGCAGGTTTTCCTACCCTGTGGAATGCCGGTAAACGACTGTACAAAAATTCTATCGCTTCCCTGTAATTCATTGTGTAAATCTGCTACCAGCCGTTTTCGTGAATACGGTCAGGCCGGAAACGGTCAGGCACCGGGATATTCTCTGCAGGATAACCAAGAGAAATAACGGAAAATGGCTGAATTTGATCGGGTAACCGAAACAATTCCCTGAGCGCGTTTTTTCTTTCTTCACGCGGATGAATACCAACCCAGACCGCACCCAATCCGAGTCCGTGGGCCGCCAGAAGAATATTCTCCGTGGCTGCAGCACAATCTACCGGCATATAATCAGGCGTATGGGCCAGGGTCACATCCCCCAGGACTACAATAGCGGCAGCAGCCTGCCGCAACATGGAGCCATGGGGATGCACGTCGGCAATTTTGTTCAGCAACTTTTTATCGGTTACCAGGATGAAATGCCATGGCTGTTTGTTCACTGCCGAAGGAGCATACATTCCGGCTTTAATGAGTTGCATCAGTACTTCACGGGGTATCTCCTGCCCCGTATATTTTCTTATACTTCTGCGGTTAATAATAACATCAAGGATGTTCATAAATTTTAAAACCTGTTTGCTATTATTCAGTATAATTGAACAAAAACCGGCGCGAATTTATTGAATTATTTGGTAACCTCATTTCCTTAACAAAAACAACATTCTATGGGAAAGAAATCACGTAAGATTTTTGTGATCGACACAAATGTGCTCCTGCATGATTACACCTCCATTTACAATTTTGAAGAAAATGACGTAGTTCTTCCCATCGTGGTGCTGGAAGAGCTTGACAAAATGAAAAAGGGCAACGACATGATCAATTACAATGCCCGCGAATTTACCAGGGAACTGGACAAGCTCTCAGGAGACAAACTTTTCAACGGAGGAATTCCTCTGGGAAAGGGAAAAGGCAAGCTCAGCATTGAAACCGGGAAACCATTTTCCGCCAGGCTGAAAGGATCTTTTCCGGAAGAATCACCCGACCATCGGATTCTTGCCATAACAGAATACCTGCATAACAAACACAGCGACAGGGCGGTCATTCTGGTTACGAAAGACATTAACCTGCGGATGAAAGCCAAGTCGCTGGGCATCATGGCCGAGGATTACAAAAGCGACAAGGTGGTGGACCTGGAGATCATGCAGAAGAACATTCAGGTTATCAGCAATTTTAACCACGAGCTGATTACAAGGCTCTATAATGAACCACAGGGGATACCGGTTGCCGAATTCAAATTCAGGGAAATGCCGGTAGCGCATCAGTACTTCATTCTGAAAAACAACAGCCACAGTGTGTTAGCGCATTACGATCCTTACTCAAAAACCATCGGAAGGGTAGAAAAGAACCGTGCCTATGGTATCGAGCCGCGGAACGCAGAACAGGCCTTTTCGCTTGATGCCTTGCTGCGCGACGAGATTCAACTGGTAGGCCTGACGGGAAAGGCCGGGACCGGGAAAACCCTGCTTGCACTTGCCGCAGCCCTTCACCAGGAACGTAAATTTGAACAGATCTTCCTTGCACGCCCTATCGTACCCCTGGGAAACCGCGACCTTGGCTACCTTCCGGGTGATATCAGTGAAAAAATTGCTCCCTACATGCAACCTCTGTTCGATAACCTGGCCGTCATCAAACACAAGTTCAAGTCACAGAGCAAAGAATACATAAAGATAGAGGAAATGCTCAAAGATGAGAAACTGGTCATCACCCCTCTTGCCTATATCAGGGGCAGAAGCCTGTCGAACGTCTTTTTTATCGTAGATGAAGCGCAGAATCTGACCCCCCATGAAGTAAAAACCATTATTACCCGTGCCGGCGAAGGCACCAAAATGGTCTTCACAGGCGATATTCAGCAAATCGACTCCCCTTACCTCGACAGCATGTCGAACGGACTAAGTTACCTGGCCGATAAGATGCGCGGGCAGGAATTGTTTGCCCACGTAAACCTTGTCAAAGGCGAACGCAGTTACCTGGCTGAGCTGGCCAGCAACCTGCTTTGATAAACCGGAAATATTCCATAGCTTTGCATCGCACTTAAATCCGGTTCATCTGATTATGGAAAGCAATCTGCTCGAACTGCACATTGTACGGCATGGAAAATCTTCCTGGGACTATCCTCACATTGCCGACATTGATCGTCCGCTTACCGAACGGGGTATTGAAAATGCCCACCAGATGGCCCAGCGGTTTTTGGCGAATTATCATACCCCTGACCTCATTATCACAAGCTCTGCTGCCAGAGCCGTCCATACATGCCTCATCTTTGCCCGCATCCTGCACGTTCCCTTTGAACAGATCACAATCAATGACCTGATTTATAACGGAACAGACGATGAAATTCTCGGGATGATCCATTCCACACCTCCCCGGGTCAAACGGCTCATGATTTTTGGTCATAATCCGGCCTTCACCGACCTGGCCAACCGCTTTCTTCAGCATAAGATCGACAATCTTCCAACAGCCGGAATCGTCTCACTGCATTTCAATGCACCCGACTGGCTCGAAATAAACCGTGGCAACATGGTTTCCGAATTTTTCGATTTCCCCAAGAGACTTACATGAAGGGAAGGAACCGGTACCGGTTTAAATCCTTTCTTAATACCAGGCATCAACAAACGGGTCTCCGGAGAAAAAAATTTGTTTCTCTTCCCGAATTTGAATAAATTGCAAAGTTGTAATTAATTTGTCATCAATCACCTAACCTGGAAACTCACTTCCCATGGCAAGAAAGATTTTTAACCGCGAAATAAGCTGGCTTGCTTTTAACCACCGGGTTTTGCAGGAAGCTGCCGATCCGAATGTGCCTCTGCTGGAACGGATTAAATTCCTTGGTATTTTTTCCAATAACCTCGACGAATTCTTTAAAGTGAGGGTGGCCACCATCAAAAGGATGATTGATGTCCAGGAAAAAAACCAGACCGTTGAAGGGGAAAGGCCCCGGAAAGTTCTGGCCCAGATTCAGAAAAAGGTGATTGAGCTTCAGAGCGAGTTTGAAGACACATTCAGGAAAATTTTAAAAGAACTGGAAAAGGAAAACATTTACCTGATCAATGAAAATGGGCTGAATGAAGAACAGGCCAAATACGTCCGCACATACTTTGAAGACAAGGTTCTGCCGGCACTTTCTCCTGTTATGCTTTTCAATGTAGAGGAATTTCCTGCTCTCAGGGATAAATCCATCTATCTTGCAGTCCGTTTGAGCCATTCCGGAAAGAAATTGCCGCCCGAATATGCCCTTATCGAACTCCCTACGGCAGTTATAAGCCGTTTTCTGGTTCTTCCCAAAGAACAGGACCGCACGTACATTATTCTTCTCGATGATGTTATCCGCTTTTGTCTGGGTGATGTGTTTGCGATTTTTCCCTACGATACCTTCGAGGCATATACCATTAAGCTTACCCGCGATGCGGAGCTTGACTACGATAACGACCTGTCGCAGAGTTTCCTGGAAAAAATAGCCCAGGGGCTGTCAAACCGGAAGTCGGGCCAGCCTGTTCGCTTTGTTTACGATGGCTCCATGCCGCCGGAGATGTTCAATTACCTCATTCAGCGCATGGGCCTTGACGTTGACGATAATCTTATTCCCGGAGGCCGGTACCACAATTTCAAAGACTTCATGAATTTCCCCGACCTCGGAAAAAAACATCTCCTTTATCCTCCTGCTCCTCCGGCCGAGCATCCTCTGATGCGCACACCCGGCAGCATCCTTGCCATCATGAAACAGCAGGATTTTCTGCTTCACTGTCCTTATCAGAAGTTCTCGCATTTTATTAACCTCCTGCGCGAAGCGGCCATTGATCCTGACGTTACATCAATCAAAATTACCCTTTACCGTTTGGGTCAGAACTCCAAAGTTATTCAGGCACTGCTGAATGCCGCCCGCAACGGCAAGGACGTGACCGCTATTCTTGAACTTCAGGCACGTTTTGATGAAAAAAACAACATTTACTATGCCAAGAAGCTGGAAGAAGCCGGAGTTAATGTAATTTTCGGCCTGAAGGGGCTGAAGGTTCATGCAAAACTCGTGCTCATTACCCGCAGGGAAAACAAACAGAACGTCCAGTACGCGTGCGTTGGTACAGGAAATTTCCATGAAGGGAATGCCACCGTATATACCGATCTGCTTCTTTTTACCTGCGACAAACGCATTACATCGGAAGTTGAGCGTGTTTTCAGCATTTTCAATGAACCTTACCACAATTACACTTTCCGTTACCTTCTTGTCTCTCCCCTTTCGATGCGGCAACGTATCACCCGGCTTATAGACAACGAAATCAAAAATGCCCGTGCCGGAAAAGAAGCGTATATCGACATAAAAATCAATCACCTTGTTGACCGCGGCATGGTGAATAAACTCATGCAGGCACAGGAGGCCGGTGTTAAAATTCGCCTGATTGTGCGCGGTATCTGTTCCATCTATACCGGCCATGCATCCGGAAAGCCCATCGACGCCATCAGCATAGTGGACAAATACCTTGAACATGCCCGGTTTTTCTTTTTCTGCAACGGAGGAGAGGAATTGTGTTATATTTCTTCGGCCGACTGGATGACGCGCAACCTGGATCACCGTATTGAAGTGGCTTCTCCTGTTTTTTCGCCCGAATTAAAAGAAGAGATAAGGAAAATATTTGAAATTCAGTGGAGCGATAACGTAAAAGCACGCATTATCAACGATCAGCAGAACAACCCCTACCGGCCTCATACCCATCCACCTGTGAGGGCTCAGCTGGTAATCTACGATTTTTACAAGCAGCTTCAGGAGATTCCGGTTAACCGTAAGCCCGCACCTTCCCTGGAAAAAGCCACAGTAACACACCTGAGCAGAGCCTGATGCTTTGAACCCGGATGCGTCTTAAAAGAGCAAGCGAATTGATGCGCAGTGTGGGTTGAATTGCATTTCGTATCTTTGCTGGCTTCTGAAATTTTTACTATGTCCACACCCAGAAAGGTTGCCTTTGCTACCCTTGGTTGCAAGCTTAATTACGCTGAGACTTCAGCCATAGCCAGAAAATTTGCCGAAGAAGGATACCATCGAACGCCCTTCAGCCAGAAGGCCGATATATACGTAATCAATACCTGCACGGTTACGCAAGCCGCTGATAAAAAATGCAGAAATCTCATCAGCAAAGCCCTGCGAAACAAACCAGGAGCCATCGTAGCTGTTGTTGGCTGTTACGCACAGCTCCGGTCCAAAGAACTGGCCGGGTTGGGAAATGTCGATATCGTTCTCGGTACGAAGGAAAAATTCGATATCCTGCGTTACCTTAAAGAATTTGAAGCCAACCGGCAAAGCATTATTCAAACCTGCACCATCGAACAGGTAAATGAATTCATGCCAGCCAGTTCCATCAGCGACCGCACAAGAGCCTTCCTTAAAATTCAGGACGGTTGTGATTATAAATGTTCCTACTGTACCGTTCCCCTCGCCAGAGGCCGAAGCCGGAATGAACCGGTATCTGAAATTGTTAACCAGGTAAACGACCTAACCCGGAACGGCATCAGGGAAATTGTGCTGACCGGCGTCAATATCGGCGATTTCGGTAAAAGCACAGGTGAAACCTTTTTTTATCTGATCAGGGAACTGGACAAAACGACAGCAGAAGTTCGGTTCAGAATTTCAAGCATTGAACCCAACCTCCTCACTGACGAAATTATCGATTTTATTGCCAGTTCAAACCATTTTGTACCCCACTTTCACATACCTCTCCAGTCGGGGTGCGATTCGGTGCTGGCAGCCATGCGGCGACGCTACAAACGGGAAGTGTTTGCCGGCAGGGTGCAGAAAATTATGGAAAGTATGCAGGATGCATGCATTGGAGCCGATGTCATCTCCGGCTTTCCGGGAGAAACCGAGGAACGTTTTAACCAAACCTATGAATTCCTGAAAGACCTGCCCGTCAGCTATCTTCATGCATTTACCTATTCCGAAAGAGACAATACGCCGGCCGCATCCCTGCCCGGTAAAGTGGCCCATGCCGTAAGGGAAGAACGTACGCACAAGCTCATCGGCCTTTCGGAAGAAAAACGCAGTACATTCTACCATGCCCATCTAGGAACAACCCGCAAAGTAATCTTTGAATCTGCCCGAAAGGAAGGTTTTATGTCGGGATTTACTGATAACTATATCCGTGTTGAAATGCCGTACGATGCCGCCATGATCAATAAAGAAATTCCTGTCAGCCTTCTGAAAATCAATCCTTCCGGTAATGTGCTGGGAAAAATTCCTTCGTAAAAGATTCCTGTGGCAAACACGGCAAAAAAATAGGTACTTCATATAACAGCAAAAATTGCGCTTATTCGTATTCCTTTTTTTGATTTCAGTCTTTCTCGCCTAAATTTGCCCTTTCGTTTAAATTACCATTATGAATCTTGAAAAGCTGTGTACCGAAGTAAGGGAGTTGTCGGCCGAAACGGCTGAATTCATCCGCAAAGAAGCCCCGAAAGTAGCTTCTGATACGATTGTTTCAAAAAGCCTTCACAATTTTGTTACCCATGTAGATAAAGGATCGGAAGAACTGCTGATTGCCGGACTGAGCAAAATTCTGCCTGAAGCAGGTTTTATTGCAGAGGAGGGTACCCGGCATGATACCGGTCGTAAGTATATTTGGGTAATTGACCCGTTGGACGGAACCACCAATTTTATTCATGGCCTTCCGCCTTATGCCATCAGCATAGCGCTTATGAAAGGGAATGATGTTCTTCTGGGGGTGGTTCACGAAATCACCTCCGGCGAGTGCTTCTGGGCCTGGGACAAAGGAAAAGCCTGGCACAACGGAAAGGAAATTCACGTAAGCAACACGTCCCGCCTGAAAGATGCTCTGATAGCAACCGGATTCCCTTACACAGACTATGAGAAAATAAGGCCTTTTATGAAGACTCTCGAGTACCTTTTCAATAATTCCCATGGCGTGCGAAGGCTTGGATCAGCAGCCATTGATATTGCTTACCTTGCCTGCGGACGTTTTGATGGTTTCTATGAATACGGCCTCAGTCCCTGGGATGTGGCCGCTGCCGTTAAAATCCTTACAGAAGCCGGAGGAAAAGTTTGCGATTTCAAAAAAGGGAACAATTACATCTTTGGCCGGGAAATTATTGCCGCCAATACCGGTATTTTTGATGAATTCAGTACGGTCATCTCCGATATGCTAAGGGAATGAAAAACAGAGAATCAGTAAATTTCTTTTATTACCCCATATTCTTTTTTCTGAAACTGACAGCCTGCCTTCCGCTGCCGGTGCTTTATTTCCTTTCTGACTGCCTCTATCCTGTTGTTTTTCATGTTATTCGATACCGCAAAAAAGTGGTATTCCGTAACCTTCGCAATGCGTTTCCTGAGAAATCTGAAAACGAAATCCGCATTCTGGCCAGAAGGTTTTACAGGAATTTTTGCGACGTACTGGTTGA